>VAPF01026631.1_pt1 | contig 15945 bp, 13 predicted proteins | sample 3393931 | NCBI WGS metagenome assembly VAPF01 (sample SAMN08290437, study PRJNA428436) | hydrothermal vent metagenome | isolation source: Deep-sea hydrothermal vent chimney | place: Atlantic Ocean: South-mid Altantic Ridge | depth 2773 m m | reverse complement strand
CGACGATAAGTTACGAATATTTGTAACGGGGAGATGCATTCTTTTATTCACAAACTATAATCATTTATTTTGTTCTCTTGGAACAACTATAAGTTACAAAACAAGAACCTCCCCTTTGTTTTTGTTTGACTTAAAGCGAATTATGACCATATTCTTACTTTCATCCACTTCTGCTTTATCCCGATAGCCCGAGGATATTGACAGCTTCGCCCATTAAAACAAATCACAAAAGGAGATTCAACATGCACCTGAAATCTATCACCATGGCCTTTATTCTCTGCTTCGCCTTCCTGAGTACAGCCCAGGCTGGAATGAACATGGATATGACAATGAAAACGGGCGGCAAACAGATCATGCTGCCCATGCTTGAGGTAGATGGAGTCAGCGCCATGGCCCATCTTAAAGATATCAAAGCGGCCATGGCCAAAATGGGCCTGACAGCCACTAATCATTTTATGGTCATGTTCACCAGCCAGAAATCAGGCAAACAGCTTACAGACGGCATGGCTGCGCTTAAAATCACCAATCCAGCTGGAAAAATCAGCCCCCCAGTTATGCTCATGGCCATGAACGGCACCTTCGGCTCTGACATTACCCTGACGAAATTAGGTCTCTACAAACTCGATGTAGGCACCAAACTGACAGATGGCCGCAAAAGGGTCTTTCATTTCACCTATACCGTCAAATAAACAGCAGACCATAAGCGCCAGGCGGGCCGGGAGAAGAAATACTGGCGAAGATTGCGACAGACGATTATGGTCTAACAGCCGGAGCATCCCTGAAACACCATATTGATATTTCCCGCCTACTGCTCCAAGAGGAGCAAGATAAATGATGAGCCGCCATGCCCAATATACTAATTATAGACGATGAATTAAGCATGCGGGAGTTCCTTAAAGTCCTGCTGGAAAAAGAAGGCTATGCTGCCGACACTGCGGCCAATGCTCAGGATGCCCTCACCGCCGTAGAGAGGCGAGACTATGATCTCATTATCTCCGACATCAAGATGCCGGAGATGAGCGGCATTGAGTTTTTGGAGCAGATCAGGAGTGACGGACTCACCATACCGGTGATTCTGATTACCGCCTACGCCTCACCGGAAGACGCAGTAGCCGCCATGAAGGGCGGGGCCTATGACTATATTACCAAGCCCTTTAACGTAACGGAAATCAAGGAAATTATCCACTCCGCCTTATTGACGGCCCGCAATACAGCCGCTCAACCAGCCGGAGAGACCTTCCAAGGGATCATCGCCCAAAGCCCGAAAATGCTGAAGATCTTTGATCTTATCAGGCGCATCTCCCCCACTCACGCCAATGTTCTTATTCAAGGAGAATCCGGCACCGGCAAGGAACTGGTGGCCCACGCCGTCCATAATCTCAGCAAGGCCACCGACCATGCCTTTGTGCCTATTATATGTAATGCCATTCCGGAAAACCTCTTTGAAAGCGAGGTGTTCGGCCATGTCAAGGGTTCCTTCACCGGGGCCGTCAGCAACAAGCAGGGCCTCTTTTCCGAGGCCGACAAGGGCAGCGTCTTTTTAGATGAAGTAGGTGAATTAACCCCTCTGGTGCAGACCAAGCTTCTGCGAGTGATTCAGGAACGCGAATTCAAGCCCGTGGGCGGCTCGCATACTATCAAGGTCAACATCCGCGTTATAACCGCCACTAACCGTAATCTGGAACAGGAGGTCATTGCCGGACGTTTCCGGGAAGACCTCTTCTACCGCCTGTCCGTGGTTCCCATCCGCGTCCCGCCCCTGCGGGAAAGGAAGGGGGATGTCCCTCTGCTGGTTGACTATTTCCTGAAAAAATATTCGCGGCTCTTTGCCAAGGAGATATCCGCCCTATCCTCCTATTCCATGGAGGTTTTGATGAATTATGACTTCCCCGGCAACGTCCGGGAGCTGGAAAACATCATTGAACGGGGGGTGGCCATGGAAAGTTCCAACATAATCCTGCCGGAGAGCCTGTCCATCGCCAGCCATAGACAGACGGCCCAAAGTCAGCAGGGAGCAGCATCCACCGATGATGACTTCGACCTGGGCTTAGAGCAGGCGGTTGAAAACCTGGAAAGACGCCTGCTGCGTAAGGCCCTGACCCAGGCCGGCGGCTCCAAAATGAAGGCCGCCGAACTCTTGAAAATCAGCTTCCGATCCCTGCGTTATAAAATAAAGAAATACGGCATAGATAATGACAACGCCCGCTGATTTATCCCCGGCCGCCGCTCTCCTGCGCCGTCAGATCAAATGGCTTCTGCTGTTGCGAGTTAGTACACTGAGTCTGCTGCTCGGGGTCATCGCCCTCCTGCAGATCAGTCTCACCAATCTGGTTATCGCCCCCCTGCCCCATATCCTGATCTTTATCTCAGCAGTCTACATCTTCAGCATTATCTCCAGCCTGATTCTTAACCATTGCCGAGACTACCGCCTGTTCGCCCTCCTGCAGATTACCATGGACTCGATTATGATCGGGACAATAGTGTATTTTTCCGGCGGCAGTCACTCCATATTCACCTTCCTCTATTTCTTCCCGGTTATCAGCGCCGGAATGCTGCTTTTTAAGAGCGGCGGACTGCTCATCGCCACCTTTAACCTTATAAATTACGCCCTGGTTCTCAGCGCTGAATATTCCAGCCCAGGTCAGATTCTACCCCACAGCCTCCATATGTTCAGCCGCCTGCCTGATTTATTCTGGCAGAACATCACCATCTATGGCCTCTCCTTCTATATCGTCGCCATCCTCAGCTCATTTCTGGCCCAGAGACAGCGCCATACCGAGGATATCCTCAAGCAGACCTCACAGAATTTTGACCGCATAACCCTGCTCTACAAACAGATTTTCGCCGATATATCTTCGGGAATAATTACAGTGAACAATCTGGGCATAATCACCTCATTCAACCCGGCTGCCGCCCAGATAACCGGCTATCAGCCCATGGAGATCATCGGCCGCCCCATCAGCCGGCTGGCTGATTTTCCCCTCACCAGCGGTCATGAGGAAAGACCGGTAATTGATATTATGCGCCAGGACAAACAAAAAATCCCGGTGGGTTATTCATGGGCCAAGCTCAATATGCCCGAGGGCTGTGATGACTGCCGGGTATATACCTTACAGGATCTGAGCCGCATCAAAGAAATGGAGAACAAAATCAAGCAGAGTGAAAAGATGGCGGCCATCGGCGAGATCGCGGCCGGTATTGCCCACGAATTCCGTAATCCCTTAGCCGCTATTTCCGGGGCCGCCCAGGTTTTAGAGCAGGATGCCGATACTGAGCCCGGCAACCGGACTCTCCTCAAAATAGTCCTGCGCGAAAGCCAGCGTTTAGAGAGTAAGATCAGTAATTTTTTGCAATTCTCCAAACCGGCGCGGCCGGAACCACAATGGCTGTCTTTGAGCGGGGAGATAGCTGAAAGCCAGGATATTTTAGAGCGGGGCGGCCGTTTACCGGCCACCTGCCACCTGGAGACCGAGATCCCCGCCAATCTGGAATGCTGGGCTGATCCACATCAATTTCGCCAGGTGCTGATCAACCTTATTCACAACGCCTGCCTGGCCCTTGATAAAGAGGAGGGAATTATCACCATCCGGGCCGCCGAGACCGAGGGCAGAGATGGAAAGACCGTAAGCGAAATCATGGTGAGCGATACCGGATGCGGCATGGATGAGAAGACAGCAAAGCAGATTTTCACCCCCTTCTTCACCACGAGGGAGGCTGGAACCGGATTGGGGCTGGCCATCGTCCAGCAGATTATCGAGGGCCATGGCGGCCGGATAACGGTGAGCGCTAAAGCAGGGCAAGGTTCCACCTTCTGTATCGAAATTCCCCTGCCCTCATGAATGTGATATTGGGTTTATAAAAAAGGGCGTATTCAACACGCCCCTACGGGTGCCAAAGACGCGCCTCTGCCAGGCCGCCGCCTCTACCGCCAGCCAATAACAGTCAGCAATAAATAGGCCGCCAGCCAGATTAGAGTCAAAACAGCCGTTAGATGCCGATAACGCCCCCCTGGACACATAAAGAGCAATAAAACCACCAGTAGCGCCGGCCAGATTACCCCCGCCAGCAAGACCGGTATATGGCGCAACATCTCCTGCAGGCCGACAAAAAACCAGGGGCCGGTGATATGAAATACCCCGAGTCTGGCCGCGTCCATGGGGGCGGGGATAAGCGCCGCCCAGACAGCAAGCGCCAGAATCAGCCAGGGGAACTGGCGCCAGCCCACCACATAACGCCTGATATGCGGCCAGGTAAGGACGACGAAAACCAGCCCCAGACCGATGAGATGGTCGGCATAAACCCGCCGCATACCATCGGCAGAGATATCAAAAAGAAAGGCGTTTAGAGCGTGTCCCAGAACAGGGATTGATAAAATAATGTTTTCAGCTATATGCCCGGCCGAGGAACCGGTGGCATCGGCCCGCAGAATATAACCGCTGAACAGCAGAAGGACAACCACCAGCATGGCAAATACCAGGCGGGGCCAGCTCAGTAGAGAGGCCGAGGGTGGATTTTTCAAAAACATCGCCAGAAGATGAAAAACCAGCAACAGCAGAAAAAGCTGGCTGGAATAAAAATGCAGGGAACGCCAGAAAGTGCCAAAGGGCACTAAGGTGTCTATCACTGAAACAGAATAATAGGGATGGGACGGATCGTACTGCAGGGCCAGCACCATACCGGAGAATAGCGAAACATAGAGAACAGCTATGCTCCTGGCCCCCCATTTTATATCCAATAACCCCCGCATAAGTCCTAAATGATCACCATATAACCCGGTTTACCAACAGTTTTATTGACCTTATAACGAGGCAGATTACGCCTGGCCGGCCCAGCCAGTCTTTTACCGGCTTTAGAAAAAATACTGTGATGGCAGGGACAAATCAATTCTTTCTTAGTCTCGTTGTAGGCAAGTTTGCAACCCAGGTGGGTACAGGTGCGGGACACCGCCCAGACCTTTTTAGCGTCGGTAAAAACCACAAACTCGGCACCAATATAAAACCCCCCAGGCGGAATATCCGTTTCCACCCGCACCTTTTGCGGTTTGCGGGGAATAGCAAAATTCACAAACCGCAAAAGCGGGTAAAAAAGCCCCAGAAGAGCCAGATACCATATCCCCCGGCCGCCGTCAGCCAACAAGCGCCGCCGCTTAGGATCCGGGGATGATTTGTTATGTCGCGTATTCCTGCCCATCGTCCTTATTCCGCACCGGTAAGGAAAACAGCCGCTGTCGCCGGCAAGTCCAGGCTGGGGATGGGCAGTGGTGTGCCATCCTTAATAAAACGGACAAAATTAACCCGCCCGCCCCGCACCCCGGAGAGTGGATCAGGAATACTTCTGACCATCAGGGGGCTGTCCGCCACTCCATGACCATAGGCGGTAGTCAGAAATGGCGACTGGCAGCCAAAGCCATGGGCCATATAAAGACAATCCGCCCGGATACCGGGAGTAACCTTTATCCGCACCGGCCGCATACTGCGCAGGCCGTCCTGGTTCTCCAAAAACAGCTCCTGGCCTTGAACAATGCCGAGCTGCCGGGCCAAACGGTCGTTAAGCCATAATTCATTTTCTTCCAGTTCGTGGCGCAGCCAGCGATTATTTACCAGCCCCCTGGAATCCACCGGCGAACGGCCGGAGAGCAAGCGGGCGAAGCCCTTGGGGGGCGAAGAAACCGCAGCAAACTCCAATAGTTGTTCAACAGTTCCAAGGGGAAGTTTATTCTTCAATCTAATCCTGACTGCGGAAGCCACCGAGGCTGGCAATGGAGCGGCCGCCAGCAAAGGAACCGCAAAACCCCGTTCCTGCAGTTTATCCCAGCTTAACCCCATCTGCCGCAGGTCATCACTCAGACGTTCCTTAACCGAATCAAAACCAAAACGCCGGCCCCGCCCCAGGCGGGAAGACAGCTGTTTGACAATCCAATAGGGCTCCTGGGCCTCAAAACGCGGTTTCAGCACCGCCTGGCGCAGGGCCGCGCGCCGTCTGCCAGGGCTGACAATAATTTCTGAACGTTCTAAAAAACCGGCCTCGGGCAGAATAATATCGGCGTAAAGGGCCGCCTCACCGGGATAGATATCACAGCAGAAAACAAAATCAGCCTGCCGCAGGGCGTTAATGGTACGATAGGTATTGGGATGAGCCTGCAGGGGATTCTGGCCCCAAATGCCGAGACAGCCGATTCTACCCTGCTGGAGACGGTTAATAATCGTACTGTACAGACGCCCCGCCTCCGGAACCCGGGGGGAACGGATATCATTTACGACCTTAGATTCCGCCCCCAGCACAACATTAAGAATGGCCTTTAGACGCAGACGCTGGACATCATTACCATACCAGGAATTATGGCGGCCGGGGTAGACGAACACCGCCGGGGCGGCGCTGCTCATAAGCTCAGCACTGGCCTTGATATCAGCCGTCTTCAGGTCACAGGCGGCGCTTAGTTCTTCAAGACCATAGCTTGCCAGCCTTACCCGCAGAATCTCAAGGTCAAATGATGACTCCAGCTCCCGATTATAGAGACCATTTTCAATAATATATTTAAGCCAGGCCAGAAGCAGAGCGTTATCGCTGCCGGGCCGCAGCATCAGATGATAACGGGCCTTGGCGGCGACAGAAGAGAAACGGGGATCCGCAACAATGAGATCCGCTCCCCGGGCCATGGCCTGACTGAATTTCTGCATCACTGGCACCTCGACGTTCTCCCCGAGATGGGAGCCCAGAAATACCAGGCAGGAGGCCTGCTCAAAACTCATATCCAGACCACCGCCCCGGCCAAAACTGAGGTCAGAGGCCAAGTCCTGATTGGCCTGGCAATACTCCCAGGCGGCATCGTTTATCTGCCGACAGCCAAAATCAGTAAATAATTCCTTAATGAATGAAGCAGAAGAACCACCCGCGAGAAGAGCCAGGCGCTCAGCGCCGCCGGCCCGCAGTTCCTGGTTTATCTTACCGGTAATAGTGTCAATGGCCTCACCCCAGCTTATCCGCCGCCAGCGCCCCTCACCCCGCTCACCCACCCGCCGCAGGGGATAGCGCAGAAGATCAGGGTCATGAACCAGAGCCGGAGCGGCCAACCCCCGGGCGCAGAGCCGGCCGCTCGTGGTAAGATCAGCGGGGTTCCCCTCCACCCGCAGAAGACTCCCGGCCTCAACAACAGCATCTATGAGACAGCCGGCCCGGCACATACCGCAAACAGAATGCCGCCTCACCACTCGTCCGGTACCGACAGGATTTAACGCCGACAGGGCCTTAAAAGGCGTGGAATCAGCCATCCCCACCGTCGGCCAGAGAGCGGCAGTCGTCAGACCAAGTTTTAAAAATCTACGGCGATTCAAGACCATAATTCAGCGTAAAAATTTTTCCCGCAGGCATTCACAGACATGATCCGGCACCAGGCCGCTGATATCTCCGCCATGCCGGGCCGCGTCCTTAATAATACTGGAACTGATATATATCCAGCGAAAGGCGGTCATCAGGAATACCGTTTCCACCTCCCTTTCCAGACGGCGGTTCATCAGGGCCATCTGGAATTCATAGTCAAAATCCGATACCGCCCGCAGGCCCCTGACAATGGCCTTGGCCCCTTTTCGATAAGCGAAATCCACCAGCAGGCCCTCTACGGCCTCAATCTCAATACGACCGTCTTCTTCAGAAGTAAAGGAATCTCTAATCATCTGCAGACGCTCCTCCAGGCTGAAGAGCGGGGTCTTGGCGGGATTACGGGCCACAGCAATAATTACCCGGTCGAATATCTCCAGAGCCCGGCTGATAATATCAATATGCCCCATGGTGATGGGATCAAAGGTGCCGGGATACACCGCCACGGTATCCGTGGTTTCCTCGGCAATGAATGGTTCGTAGGTCATAAGTTTTTTCCGCAACAATTGAATTATAGTAACTTTGGCCGATAAAACCAAAAGCCGGTATCCCCGTAACGACGCTGGTCAAAGAGGTGTAGTCCTGGCACCTCCTCCGGCAGCTCTTCCCCCTGGAATTCTTCGCAGACCACGAGTCCTTTCGGGGCAACTAAACCGACCGCCGACAATTCCAGCAGCAGACGATGACATATCTGCTGCCGATACGGCGGATCCAGCAGTATCAGATTAAAGGGGCCGCCAAGCTCAGAGGACGGCAAAAAAAAACGGCCCTTCAGAAGATCACGCCGTAAGACCCGCGTCCTCTCTGAAAAGCCGCATTGGGCGATATTTTTCTTGATCAGGCTTAGAGCCAGGGTACTGTCATCGACAAATACAGCCCCTGACGCCCCCCGGCTCAAGGCCTCCAGCCCCAGGGCTCCGGTTCCGGCAAAGAGGTCGAGAACCATAGCCCCGCGCAGGGTCTCCAATCTCAGAATATTAAAGAGCGCCTCCCGGGCCCGGTCGCTGGTGGGCCGCAGTTTCAGTCCCCCTTTGCCTCCCGGCCCCCGGAGCCTCATCCCCCGATTGCTCCCGGCAATAATCCGCACCTTACAGGTAATCGGCCGCCACAACCTCGGCAATCTGCACCGCATTCAGGGCCGCGCCTTTAAGAATATTATCGGCCACTACCCACATATTAATACCGTTGGCAATGGAATTATCCTCCCTGATCCGGCCCACCATGGTATCAAATTCACCAGCGCAGTCCACGGCAAGAGGATAAACCATATTTTCAGGCTCATCCACCAGTCTGGCGCCAGGAGCCTGACGAATCAGCTCTTTAACCTCGGCGGCGCTTATCTTCTCTCTCGTCTCAATATTAATTGATTCCGAATGACCGTAAATTACCGGCACCCGCACGGCCGTCGGACTGACGGCAATATTGTCGTCCTCAAATATTTTATGAGTCTCGTTGACCATCTTCATCTCCTCTTTGGTATAACCATTCTTTAGAAATGAATCAATATGAGGCAGACAATTAAAGGCAATCTGGTGCGGGTAAACGCTATGGCTAATCTCTTTACCGGCGGCCCAGTCCCGCATCTGGCTCTCCAGCTCGGCAATGGCCAGAGCCCCGGAGCCGGAAACCGCCTGATAGGTTGAAACCACGATGCGTTTAATCCCCACCTGATCATAAATGGGCTTTAAGGCTACCATCATCTGAATTGTCGAACAATTGGGATTGGCAATAATTCCCCGTTTTTTGTACTGAGCAATGGCATGGGGATTAACCTCCGGCACCACGAGAGGAATCTCCGGATCCATACGGAAGGCACTGGAGTTATCCACCACCACCGCCCCGGCCGCTGCCGCTGCCGGGGCAAACTCCAGGGAACGAGAGGCACCGGCCGAAAACAGGGCAATATCAATCCCGGCAAAGGACTCGTTAGTCATCTCCTGGACGATATATTCCCGGCCCCGAAAGGCTAACTTTTTACCAGCCGAGCGGGAAGAGGCCAGCAGACGCAACTCAGCAATGGGAAAATCACGACGCGCCAGAGTCTGAAGCATGGCTCCACCCACCGCTCCGGTGGCCCCGGCCACCGCAATGTTCATTTTTTTACTCAAAGTCATATCTATAGTTCAACCTTATTTGTTATTTTTCAAATACTGCAGACGATTCAGACCGTTTAAATAGGCCTTGGCCGCCGCCGTTACTATATCAGGATCAGCCCCCTTACCGAGAACCACCGTGCCGTTATCCTCTATACGTACCATAACCTCGCCCTGAGCGTCAGTTCCACCGGTAATGGAACTTACCGCGAAGTAGAGGAGCTTACTGCTGGTCCCAGTGAGCTGGGCAATAGCCCGAAAAGTGGCATCAATAGGGCCGACGCCGAGAGCGCAGCCCTTGGTCTCAACACCGTCCACCTTCATCAGTACCGAGGAGGTGGGCAGGGTCTTGCTGCCGCTCATGGCGCCAAGAGACAAAAGTTCATAGCTCACCGGTACCCGTAGCACTTCGTCCATGAGAATGGCTTCAAGATCCTCGTCGAACATCTCCTTCTTGACATCCGCCACCGCCTTAAAACGCTCGAACACCCGGGCCAGTTCCTCATCGTTCACGGTATAACCCATGGCCTTAATCTTCTCGTGCAGGGCATGCCGCCCGGAATGTTTGCCGAGAACCAGATTATTATGATTAAGCCCGATATCGCAGGGGTTCATAATCTCATAGGTGGTTCGTTCTTTCAATATCCCATCCTGATGAATACCAGATTCATGGGCAAAGGCGTTAGCCCCGACAATGGCCTTATTGGGCTGCACCTGCATACCAGTTATGGTACTCACCATGCGGCTGGTGACGCTGATCTGCTCCGTCACCACCTCCGTGGCAACATCCAGCAGATCGGCCCTGGTACGAAGAGCCATGACAATCTCCTCCATGGCCGTATTACCGGCCCGTTCACCAATACCATTTATCGTACACTCAACCTGACGGGCGCCAGCCTGCACTGCGGCTAAAGAATTAGCGGTGGCCAGCCCCAGGTCATTATGACAGTGGACACTCACCGTAGCCCGGTCAATACTGGGAATATGTTTCATGAGATAACGGATCTTGGCCCCAAACTCCTCGGGCATGGCATAACCCGTGGTATCCGGAAAATTAAGCGTAACTGCCCCGGCCCTGATAACTGCCTCAAATACCTCACAGACAAAATCCAGCTCGCTGCGCGAAGCATCCTCGGCTGAAAACTCAACATTTGAGGTGTATTGAGCCGCATGCCGCACCGAGGCCACCGCTAGTTCAAGCACCTGCTCCCGGCTCATCTTCAGTTTGTGAATCATATGAATTTCTGAAGTAGCCAAAAAGACATGAATACGGGGATCTTCGCCATTTTTCAAGGCCTCCCAGGCGGTATCAATATCGCGCTCATGGCAGCGGGCCAGGCCTGCCACTTGAATCCCCCGTACATTATCGGCGATGTTCTTGACGCATTCAAAATCGCCCTTGGAGGCCACCGGAAAACCAGCCTCAATAACATCAACATTCATTTTCACAAACTGCTGGGCCAGACGGAACTTCTCCTGCATATTCATACTGGCACCCGGTGACTGCTCACCATCCCGCAGTGTGGTATCAAAAATAAATATTTTATCCATAACTCTACCTCCGCCCTCAATGCTAAGTGAAGAGGGCGTATTCCATAGCCGCTTAATCCATACCTTTTACAGATTCAAGAGCCATATTGTTTCTTTACGGGTGTAACTAAATGGGGAAATTAAATGGGAAAATATCCTAATACCGTCTCACCGCCTCGAACCTTCTGACCATTGCGAACCTCTATCTGCACCTTATTGGGGAGATAGACATCCACCCGGGAGCCAAAACGGATAAGCCCGAAGCGCTGGCCGATTTTAAAGACATCACCCTTCTCCGCCCAGCAGACAATACGCCGGGCAATAAGACCAGCCATCTGCACAAAGGCAAACTTCTGCCCCGCATCACTCTCCATAATCACGGCACAGGTTTCATTTTCCAGGGTAGCCCGATCGGAATTGGCGGAATAAAAACGGCCGGGGCGATATTGAATATCAAGCACCTGGCCGGGAAAGGGGATCCGATTAACATGAACATTAAAGAGGTTCATAAAAATACTGATTTTATAGACGTGTTCATTGGTAAATTTATCATCAAAAACCTCCTCAATGGCAATTACCTTACCATCGGCGGGCGAGACAATGGCATCGGCAGCGGTGGGAGCCACCCTGACCGGATCACGAAAAAAATACAGCACAAAAACAGTGACGGCAAGAGAGACCAGGGAGACCGTATCATAATCCAGCAGGGCCACAACTATAGTTATCAGGGCTGTCAGGCCGATAAAGGGATAGCCCTCCCGTGCTACTGGTATTTTAATTTTTTTCATAAATATCTACCCATTACAATAAATAAAAGCACTACTTTGACAAGTAGTGCTTACATAGAGCCAGATACCATGGCCAGTTCTTTATCTCTTTATCTATGGATAACTGCCGACCTGCCCCCGCCATTATCACGCCTGTCAAAATAATTAATTACATTGCGGCATTTTAAGCAAATACAGGCAAACCAGAGCTGTTAGATATGGAGACACTATTTGAATAATGACCGGCAGCTCACTTATTTATGCCCCCTGGTCATGGCCACGGCTCCGGTACGCACAATTTCCTGTATACCAATGGGCCGCAGAATATCAATAATGGCCTGCACCTTACTGACACTTCCAGTCACCTCAATGGAATAACTTTTGGGGCAGACATCAACCACCTTGCCCCGGAATATATCAATAGTTCGCAGAACCTCGGCCCGGCTGGAGGACTCAGCCTTCACCCGGATAAGGGCCATCTCCCGTTCCACATACTCATGTTCACTCATATCCGTCACCTTGATAACATCAATGAGTTTATGGAGCTGCTTGGTGATCTGCTCTACAATAGCCCCATCACCGGTGGTAACCAAAGTCAGACAGGAGACCTCCTTTTCGATGGTGGGAGCTACTGAGAGGCTTTCAATATTGAAGCCACGACCGCTGAACAAGCCAGTTACCCGTGACAGGACACCAGGCTTATTTTGCAATAATACCGATAACGTATGTCGCCGCATTGTCATATCCTATTCGTTTTTAATGTTCGCCTTGATCTGGTAAACATTTTCTATAATAAATTGCCCGTTAATCAAGTAGCTGTTAAACCAACAGCATTTCGGTAGTCGCCTTACCGGCAGGCACCATGGGGTAGACTCCCTCTTCCCGTTTAATAACAAAATCCATAATAACGGTGTTATCGGTAGCCAGAGCCTCCTTGATTACCGGCTCAACCTCATCCGGTTTGGTGGCCCGCAAGCCCACAGCGCCGTAAGCCTCGGCCAGTTTGACAAAATCCGGTTCCACATCAAGAACCGTGGCGGAATATTGCTTATTATAAAAAAGCTCCTGCCACTGGCGAACCATGCCAAGATAATTATTATTCAAAATAGCCACCTTCACCGGACAATGATACTGCTGGGCCGTGGCCAGTTCCTGAATATTCATTTGAATACTGCCGTCACCCGCCACATCAATAACGGTGCGGTCAGGAGCTGCCATCTGAGCTCCGATGGCGGCCGGCAATCCATAGCCCATGACCCCGAGACCACCTGAGGTCAGAAAATTATTGGGCTTGTTAAAATGATAAAACTGGGCGGCCCACATCTGGTTCTGACCAACCTCGGTACTGATAATCGCATCACCATTAGTCAGCTCATGCAGCTTCTGAACCACGAACTGAGGCTTGATAATATCCGTCTCCTCCACATAGCCCAGAGGATGTTTAGCCTTCCAGTCCTTAATCTGATTCAACCATGGCTCATGCTTTGCCGACTCCTCGGCCATATCGACAGTGGAGGTAGTTTTAAACCAGTTATTCATGGCGACAAGAGCGTATTTACAATCGGCCACAATGGGGATATCAACCTGAACATTTTTACTGATGGAAGATGGATCAATATCAATATGAATAATCTTGGCACGGGGGGCAAAGTCAGAGAGCTTACCGGTTACCCGGTCATCAAAACGAGCCCCGACCGCAATCAGCAGATCACAATCAGCCACCGCCATATTTGCGAAATAGGTACCATGCATACCCAGCATGCCCATGGACAGTGGATCAGTCCCAGGAAAGCCGCCCAGACCCATGAGGGTCATAGTAACCGGAATATTAAGGGTACGGGCCAATTCCGTCAGTTCTTCGCTGGATTTAGAGGCGATGACCCCGCCGCCCACATACAGTACCGGTTTTTTGGCCTTTATAATAGACTTGCAGGCCTTCTCAATCTGGCCGGGATGCGGCTCATAGGTGGGCCGATAGGTTCGCATCTTCACCGGTTTCATTTCCGGAAAATCTATTTTACTCACCATAACATCCTTCGGCAGATCAATCAAAACAGGGCCGGGACGGCCGGTTCTGGCGATATGGAAGGCCTCACGAATAGTAGGTACCAGATCCTTAACATCCTTGACGAGATAATTATGTTTGGTACAGGGTCTGGTGATACCGACAATATCCACCTCCTGAAAGGCATCATTACCAATAAGCCCGGTTGGTACCTGGCCGGTAAAAACGACAATGGGGATGGAATCGAGATAGGCCGAGGCAATACCAGTAACGGTATTGGTGGCACCGGGGCCGGAGGTAACCAGAGCCACGCCCACATCGCCATGGACCCTGGCATAGGCATCAGCGGCATGTACCGCCGCCTGCTCATGCCTGACCAGAACATGGGTTATATCCTGATCTTTCAGTAATTCATCATAGATGTCAATAACCGCCCCGCCGGGAAACCCGAAGATGCAGTTCACATTCTGTTCCTTCAGACATTTCATCAATGCCTGAGCGCCGGTGATTTTCATAAAATTCTTCCCTGCCTTATTTTGATTCAGAAAAGACCATTTACGGCCTTACGCTATCTTTGAAGTCAATATAGCCGCCATAGCTGAGATGTCAACATTTTTGGATTTAAGCCCGCAATTTGGTAATTATACGTATTTTACCCTATGCAAAATATTATTTTTTTGTTAAATACTGCCCACTAAACAGGCACTTCACCGGTGAATTAGAATAGACCGGCAAATACAATGGTGATCTGCCAGCATTAACTCCTGGTTTTCATAGCACAACTGCCGGATATCAGCATAGTAACGGCCTCTTGGAATGAAGACCCAAATCAAGAAAGGAGAACAAAAAAATGATAAAAAAAATTGCAGCGGCGGCCCTCACCGCCCTTCTCGCTCTGCCGGCCGGAGCCCTGGCTGCCCCGCACCGGGTGCAGGATTTAGAGAAACAAATGGCCGAGATGAGCAGAATGTTCAACCAGAAGATGGCGGCCATGCAGCAGGAAATCGCGGCCCTGAAGAAGAAACAGACCGTACCTGCTCCAGCTGTTGTCGGCTCCGCCGCCCCGGCCGACTGGACAAAGAAGGTTAAGCTGAGCGGGATGGTACGATTCCGCGGTTACGATCTCCAGAATTTCTGGAATTTCGATAACAGCAAGGATAACGACCACTGGAATGTCTTTCGACTTAAAGGCAGTCTCAAGGCCACAATAAAGGCCACCGACGATGTTACCACCGTTATCCAGCTCACCGACCAGAACTATGGTGAAGGGGTTTCCTATTATGAGGATAACAAAAGTAACAAAATCTTTCTTGATAACGCCTATATCAATGTCCGCAACATGTTTGACTTGCCCGTAGACATGACCTTCGGCCGCCAGAATCTCATCTATGGCAGCGGCTTTGTAATCCTGGACGGTCAGTCACAGTTTGCCTCCACCTCTATCTATTTTGACGGTGTAAAACTGCGCTGGCACGCCACAGACAAAACCTTTCTTGATTTACTCTACATGAAAGACCAGGAGGGAAACCGTGATAACGCTTCTAACGATGACATTACCCTCTCCGGGGCCTACCTGACAAGTAAAGGCTGCCCCTATATCGGCAAGAGCGAGTTGTATATTTTAAATCGTGATGATGAGGGGCTTGGCAAAAACATCTGGATGTACGGTGTGCGTCTCTCCGACAAGCTGAACAACGGTTTCGACTACTCTGTAGAGGCAGCCATCCAACGGGGTGATGCCAATAAAACTCAGGATCAAAAGGCCTGGGGTACCAAGCTGGATGCCGGTTACACCTTTCAGCAACTCAGCATGATGCCCCGCATCTATCTCGGTTATGATTATCTGAGCGGTGATAAAGATCCAGGCAACACCACTACCGGCGACAACGAGGGCTGGGATGTTTTCTATGGCGGCTGGCCGCAGTTTGGCGATCTCCTGGCCTGGAAATATGTCCAGATACCTGCCGGAAATGCCTTGGGAAATGTCTATAACTATAACCGACAAAGTTCAACAACCGGTGAGGCTGTTTACTCCAACCTCCAGATCATGACCCTGGGAACCAGCGCTCATCTGTTGAAGAACCTCGCGGCCAATATCTCCTACTCCAAGCTCAAGTTTAATCATACCTATGCCGGGGTTTCTGATGACTTTGGTGATTATTATCAGGGCAAGCTG
>VAPF01024716.1_pt1 | contig 15965 bp, 12 predicted proteins | sample 3393931 | NCBI WGS metagenome assembly VAPF01 (sample SAMN08290437, study PRJNA428436) | hydrothermal vent metagenome | isolation source: Deep-sea hydrothermal vent chimney | place: Atlantic Ocean: South-mid Altantic Ridge | depth 2773 m m | reverse complement strand
GCGGCCCGCAGTTCCGGCAGCAGATCAATCCCGCAGAGATCATTCATGGAGAACAGGTATCCCCCACCCTTGCCGGAGCCGGTTGCCGGTCCGCCGCCCTTTTTTTTCTGCTGCCAGCCGTAACGGCGGCGGCAGGGCTGGACGCACTTGCCGCGCAGACTCGAGCGGCCGCCATGCAGGCTGGAAAACATGCACAATCCCGAATAGCTGAAACACATGGCCCCATGGACGAAGATCTCAAGCTCCGCCCCGCTCCGGCGCGAGATGGTTCCAATCTCCTCAATGGTCAGTTCCCGGGCCAGCACCACCCGGGCAAACCCCCTGGCCGTGAACTGTTCGGCGGCCAAGGAATTGTGGACGGACATCAGGGTACTGGCATGCAGAACCAGGGTGGGGAAAAACCGGCGGGCAATATATAACAGGCCAAGGTCCTGGATAATCAAGGCATCAGGCTGCAAACGGGCGAACAGGGAGAGCACCTCCACGGCCCGGCCGATCTCGTCTTCCTTGACCAGGCTGTTCATGGCGACGTAGAGCTTTTTGCCGGACCGGTGGGCCAGGTCGATCATCGCCGCCATTTCGGCAAAGGAAAAATCACTGGCCAGGGCCCGGGCGTTGAAGCCCGGCGCTCCCACGTAGACGGCATCCGCGCCTTCCGCAAGGGCGGCTTCAAATGCCGCCAGGCTGCCGGCCGGGGCCAGGAGTTCCATGGGGCGGCCGGCAATCGGTCGAAATGGTTTGGCGATCATGTCTTCTTTGTCAAAGAGAGGGGGAAAATAGGCTGCCGGGTGCGGGCAAAAAAGGGTTCGGAGCTTGCGGCCCACAGCCGCTACTCAGCCGACAGCAATGCCGTGCTCATCATAGATCCGGACAATGGTCTCCATCATGGTCCGCAGACCATACTTCCTGGTAATGGCCTGCCGCTGCCGGTCAATGAGCCGCTGGTCCCGGCCGCGCCGCGCCGACAGGGTATGCAGCCCCCGGCAGGCCGCTTCAAGGTCATTGTAATCAATAAGTTCATAGGTATGGACATGGTCGAGAGGCTCCAGGATAGACGGCGTCCGGCAGACCAGCAGGGGCATGCCGTACAAGAGGCCCTGAATAAAAGACTGGGCAATACCCTCGGCCTCGTAAGAAGAAAAAAATAAAATATCAAAGGCGGAAAAGAATACTTCCGGCTGCTCCTGGTGACCGGTGATAACAAAACGATCCTCCACCCCGGCCGCCCGTATCTGTTCTTCCAGCATCGGCTGGTCCCGGCCGCCGCCCACGATCATGAACTTATAGTTGCCGGGCATGGCGGCCGCGGTTTTAATAATAAAGGAATGCCCCTTGTAATGACGCAGAAAGGCAACATTCCCGACCAGGATATCCTGCTCGCCGATATGATATCGACGACGGATATCCTGCCGGTCCTCAGCTGAAAAGCAAAACCTTTTTTCATCAACCCCTGTTGACTGGACCACGACCTTGCGCGTGGCCACCCCCTGCTCCACCAGTTGATCGCGGATGGCCTCGCTACAGGCAAAAATAACCTGCGGAAAGGCGTTATAACTCAGCGCCGACGAGATCGGCGCCAGCACATGCCGGGTCCGGACCACCAACGGCACCCGGCACATGCGGGCGGCACAGCCGGCCATCCAGGAATCCTCCGAGGAATGGGTATTCAGGACCATGGGCCGGATCCGCCGGATCGTCCGGAACAGGGCCCGCCACGACAAGGGATTGAATTTCGATGAGAAGTCGACCGGGTACACCGGAATTTCCTCCCGGCGTCCACGGCATGCCAGCTCACTGTCTTCAGGGACGATCAGGCCGGTGCGGCAACCGCGGGCAGCCATTTCACGAAGTTCGGTCAGGGTCCGGATTTCCTGGCCGCCCCAGGCGCGTGACCAGTCGGTATGAACAATAAGAGGAGAACTATTCGTTTTCATTGGCTATGACAAGAAGTGCAGGGCGGCGGAAACGGCCCGGATGATTCACCCGGCAACAGGCGGCAAGAACGGTTCAAGATGACGGGCCAATAAGGGCCGGCGGCAAAGCAAGGGGAGGAACCGGAAGAATAAAATAGAAATTATTGCCCTCGGGAGTAGCCTCGTAGCCCACGCTCCCGCCATGCAGTTCAATAACGTGCTTGATAAAGGCAAGACCGTGGCCGCTTCCGGGAATATCCTGACAACCATGGCCCCGCATTCCCTCCTGAAAAAGTTTTTCTCTCTCCTCTTCGCTCAAATGCGGGCCGGTGGTAAAAACATTGAACTTGATCCCCTGCTTGTCTTTTTCCGGGTAATCGTCCACCAATTCCCGGCCATAGGCCATGGCCTTGCGGGGGACACCGTTATTACTTATAACCTCAGCCGCATACTTGGCGGCATTGGAGAAAAGGTTGGCGTACACCTGGGCCAGCAACCCCACATCAACCAGAATCTGCAACTCCTCTTCCAGCATATTCTGCGGACGTTCAACAGTCACCTTGGCGGCCCGCAAACGGCGGGCATAGTGTTCAAGCTGAGGCAGGATCACTTCCCGCTCAACCAAACAGCGTTTGGCCCGCAGGACCAAGTGCCCACGTTCAAAATGCTCTCGCCGGAACAGGCTCTCGAGAAACAAGGTGATATTGGCATGGTGTTTGACCAATTCCTGATAATAGGAGTGCATCTCCTTTTGAATTCCATCGCATTGTCTGAAGCAGGCATTGATACCGGTCGCAGCATGATCCGGCCCGATCTGCCGCTGCATTTCCACTTTCAACCGGTCGAGTTCATCAATTTTCTTCTTCAACTGGTTGAAGATATATTTGAAATACATATTGGGCACAATGACATTATGCTCAATATCCATAACCAGGTTACTGATGAACTTGAGATGGTCGATATTCTGCTGAGCGATCAACCGGTTATGAAGGTTATAACCGATTCGGTTGGCGTATTTCACGAAAAAAAACTTGTCAATCCCGGACAGATCACCAAGGGGCCGCATTTCCAATATCCCGAAAATGCGGCCAGCCCCGCCCACCCCGAGACAGTCCTCATATTCCTGGATATCGGCGGCCGGGCCGGGCGGCGGTTTGCTGTAAATGGGGACCAGGTAAGAAGTCTCGTTCTCGTAGGCTTCATGGTGCGAATGGACCGGGTGAGGGGCCGATTCCGGCCGGCGCAGAAAGCCCCGGTCACTGTCGCAGACCAACTGCAATTGTTTTCCGCCCACTCCATGCAGGTAAAGCGCACAGGCCAAACCGGTCATCTCGAAAGGAACGGCGACACAAATACGGTAGAAATCATCAAGTGAATCATATTCCTGACAGAGATCGAAAAAGGCCTTTAGAAAATCGTTATAACGGCGGCTGAAATTGTATTGATCGTAGCTCGCCAGTTTCTCCCTGATCCGTTGGCAGACAGGTTCAAGATCAGAGAGACATTCCCGTCCCGAATCAGGCCGATCTGTCATATTGCCGTCCCTCCGTCATGATTTTATATGAAAGTCGCCAGGAAGTGGTGCCCTTGCCTGCCGAATTGACGCCTTTCATTTTTTTGTTGTGGCTGGCCGATATGGTCCGGCCATGCTGGTTAGTTCGTGTCCGTTGCTGAATCCTTACTTATCGTGAAGAATAACCTCGTCCAGGCCGGTCTTTTCCCTGAGGAGCACATCCACCCGCTCATGGGGGCCGGCCCCGACCGTCATGCCGACATAATCGGGCTGCACCGGCAGTTCGCGGCCGCCCCGGTCGATGAGAACGGCCAGTTGAATGGAATCGGGCCGGCCATAATCCATGATCGCGTCCATAGCGGCCCGAATGGTGCGGCCGGTGAAGATCACATCATCAACCAGCACAATCTTCTTGTTCTCCACCTGGAAACCTATGTCCGTCTTCCTGACAATGGGATTCTGCGAGATCAGGCTCCAATCATCCCGGTACAGGGTAATATCCAGGCTGCCGGCCAACAACTCGGTATGTTCGCAATCGGCCATCTTGCCCCTGATCCGTTCCGCGAGAAAGACTCCGCCGGTATGGATGCCGATAACGGCCAGGTTTTCCGTGCCATGATTGCGCTCCAGGATCTCAAGACTGAGCCGGTCAAGACTGCGGTCAATATCCCTGGCAGCCATTATCACCTTTTTCTTTTTCGTCATAACTGATCACGTCCTGTTCCAGAAAAAATCAACACCCTTCCCGTCAACCAGGTTGACGGCCTCGGGATAGGCTTCACACTCGGCGGCAAAAACCTTGGCGGCGATGGTATCGGCGGTATCTTCATCGTTCAGCACCACGCATTTCTGAACAACGATCGGGCCCTGATCATAAACCTCATCGGCGAAATGCACCGTACAGCCGCTGACCTTGCAACCCCTCGCCCTGACTGCTTCGTGGACGTGGCGGCCGTAAAATCCCTTGCCGCAAAACGACGGAATAAGGGAGGGATGAATATTCAGGACCGCGCGCCGCAACGACTTCGGCGGCGTGTAGAGCTTCAGATATCCGGCCAGGACGATGAGATCGAGGTCATAATCCGCGAGAATACGGTTCACCGCCTCGCTGCCGGCGGCATGAAAGGCCGGATATCCATAGTTCGCGGCTTTCTCAAGACCAAGGGCGCCGGCGGCGCTGGAAATCACCACCGCAATCCCGGCCCGCAGCCGGCCGTCCTCAATACGGTCATGAAAATTATCCAGTGTCCTGCCGCTGCCTGACAGTAATACGGCCATTTTCAGCATCGCAGCTCTCACAGGAAGAAGGGGTTTGACTCCACATCCACCGTATTCAGCCAGCCGGCAATCGCCGTATCATAGGACGAGGTCAACTCGAACACCTTGACGGCCAGCCTGAACCTGGTCTTGAGCGTAGTGTTCCCGCCTGCCCTGATCTCCGCAAGGACCTGTTCGTAGTCAGCGGGATCAACGATCACCGTCACGTCCCGGAAATTTTTCGCCGCGGCCCGCAGCAGGGTCGGCCCGCCGATGTCTATATTTTCAATGGCAGCGGCCAGGGTGCAGTCCGGAGCAGCCACGGTCTTTTCAAAGGCATACAGGTTAACGGCGACAATATCAATATTTTTGATGCCGTACTTGGCACATTGCCGCTGATGATCGGCATTGGCCCGTTGATTGAGAATGCCGCCGTGCACCAGCGGATGCAGGGTCTTGACCCGGCCGTCAAGCATCTCTGGGAACCCTGTAAATTCAGAGACATCAGTCACGACAAGACCACTGTCCCGCATCTTCTTCGCGGTCCCGCCGGTGGACAGGATCTCCACTCCCAGTTCGATCAGGGCTCCGGCAAAATCTTCAATACCCGACTTGTCGGTCAGGCTGATCAACGCACGTTCAACTTTTTTCATATTTTTCTCAAGCTCCCACAAAAAATTCGTATCAAATATAAAGCAAAAAACCAAGGCAACATAAAGATTATGATCCGCAAAAATGATGGCCTCGTAAAAAGTCTTTTTATTGGTCATCCTCGCGTCGGCGGGGATCCATAATCCATCGATATTACCGGATTCCCGCCTGCGCGGGAATGACGGCGTAGACGCGGGAATGACGTTACCTAATATGAATTCAGGCTTTTTACGAAATTGTCAAAAAAATATCGTAATGACGACGCAAGGCGTCTAATCCCTGCGGATAAATTGACGTATCTTCCTGCGCTCCCGCTTATCCGGTCTCCTCTCAGGGGCCGGGGCCGCCGCGTTCAGCAGGCGCCGTTCATCGCGGGACCGGGCGCGGCGGCAGACACTCTCATCCGTCTCCCGGTACAATGTCCGGGCCTGTTCCGCCGGTCCCCGGCGGGAACTCAACTGTTGCACGAGCACAACAAACTCAATCCTGTCCCGGCGGATACAGAGTTCATCGCCGACCTGAACCGGCCGGGCCGGTTTGCTGCGAATGCCGTTCACATGCACATGGCCCCCGCTCACCGACTTGGCCGCCAGCGACCTGGTTTTAAAAAACCGCGCCGCCCAGAGCCACTTGTCGATTCGCACCTTTTCCTCCGCCTGCACAGGGCACTTGACCTCAATCATTGCAACTTATAAAAGACGGACTCGTAAAAAGTCATTTTATTCGTCATCCTCGCGTAGGCGGGGATCCATAATCCCTTAATATTACTGGATTCCAGCCTACACGGGAATGACGGTGTGGTGAAAATTCAGTTTTTTTGCGAATCCATCATAAAATGTTTCCGGGAAAAACCGGATTCCAAACGTTTTTACCAACGTAACTATTTGAAATTAATCGACACAAGTTTGATCTCTTGAGAAACCATTCAACAAAGCTACCATACTTTTCTTCTTCCATCAAACAAAGTTGGAGTCTGAATCCCGCGAAAAAATGACGGCGCCAAGACGTTTATCGCCCAGGCAATAACTATTTGCAATTGATTCCCTGGTGCCGCCCCTGACGCTGCCCGTCATGTAACTTGCCGAAATTTCCTCCAAGGCGGGCATAATGCCCACAACCCAAGTCATGCGAATCGTATTCATGCAGGGTGCATTTCATGCACCACGAACTGGTGCGTAAAAAGCACCCTAGGCCTAAACCAATGTATTGCCCTCACCCCAATCCTCTCCCGGAGGCAAGGAAGTCAGCCGCATTTCTTACCAAGATCCTCGCGTCGGCGGGGATCCATAATCCATTAATATACCGGATTCCCGCCTGCGCGAGGATGACTGAGTGGTGAGGATTCAGGATTTTTACGAGGCCATCATGCCTGGACGTCTGGACTTATATGGCAATGCCGGATTGAATGTGATAGCTTGTTAACAGTGCTCCACTTTCCTACTCCTGATATATGTTGCTAGAACAACACACAATCATGAAACTGCAAACCGTCGGTATTAAAAACTTCACCTGCCCTGTCAGCATCCGGGAAAAAATCGGTTCCCGGCAACAGACAGTGGCGACAATCAGTATGCAGGCGGCCATGCCAAGCCGCTTTCGTGAATCCTGTATTCCGGTTTTCACCCACGTTCTCGGCAAATATCGCGAGGACATCAGCGCCACCATCTTCCCGGCCATGCTCGCCGAAGTGCGGGAACGGCTGCAGGCCGAAAAGGCGCGGATGACCATGTCCTTTCCCTACTTTATCGCCAAACAGGCCCCGGTAACGCAGACCGGCAGCCTCATGGAATATCAATGCTCATTTATCGGCAGCATCAACGAAACGGCAGGACTCCAGATTTCGGTCCAGGTGCCGCTGACCACCCTCTGTCCCTGCTCCAAGGAAATCAGCAGCGCCGGCGCGCACAACCAACGGGCCGAGGTAACCCTCATTGTCCGGGCGCGGAGATTCATCTGGCTGGAAGACCTGATCAGCCTGGTTGAACACTGCGGATCATGCGAGCTGTATGCACTGCTGAAGCGGCCTGATGAAAAATTTGTGACCGAGGCAGCCTATGCCAAGCCCATGTTCGTCGAGGATGTGGCGCGCATGGTGGCCCAGCAGTCCCTGGCCCATCCGGATATCGCCCGGTTCTCGGTGGAGGTCGAGAGTTTCGAGTCAATCCACAAACACAGTGCCTACGCCCTAGTAAACAGTGAAGACCTGTAACTGGTCCATCTGCACTCCATCTTCGGGCGATCGGACCACCTCACATAGACAATACTATAGACTCGGCGGCCCGCTTACCCGAATATGAAGCACAGCTGAACCAGTTACATCGACGGGCAGAAGGGAGATTCGGCGGCCCGCTTAACCGAATATGAAGCATAGCTGAACCAGTTACATCGACGGGCAGAAGGGAGATTCGGCGGCCCGCTTACCCGAATATGAAGCACAGCTGAACCAGTTACATCGACGGGCAGAAGGGAGACTCGGCGGCCCGCTTAACCGAATATGAAGCATAGCTGAACCAGTTACATCGACGGGCAGAAGGGAGGATGAGTACCGCTGGCGCGGTTGAAAATACAATAAATTTCACATTGGGTGGAGCATTACCTCAAGCCGTTACGGATTCAGGTCTTGTCAAGGCCCCCGAGGCAGAGGTATTTCATTTCCAGGTATTCTTCAATCCCGTATTTTGAGCCCTCGCGGCCGATTCCTGATTCCTTCACCCCGCCAAAAGGCGCCGCCTCGGAGGACATGATTCCCGTGTTAATGCTGACCATGCCATACTCCAGCTCTTCGGCTACCCGCCAGATCCGGCCTACGTCGCGGCTGTAAAAGTAAGAGGCCAGACCATAGGGGGTATCGTTGGCCATGGCAATGGCCTCCTCTTCCGTTGCAAAAGAAAAAAGCGGCGCTACCGGGCCGAAGGTCTCCTCCCGGCTGATCAGCGCATCAGAGGTGACATCAAGCAGGATGGTAGGTTCGAAGAAAAAACCGTTTCCCTCGATTCGCTTGCCGCCGCAGCCGATACGAGCCCCTCTGCTCAGGGCATCCTCGATCTGTCTTTCCACCTTCAGCACGGCATCCAGGCTGATAAGCGGCCCCTGGTTCACCCCTTCCGTGAAACCGTTCCCCACTTTCAGCCCGGCGGTAACGGCCCGGACCAGCTTGTCGGCAAAGGCTTTGTAGACGCCCTCCTGTACCAGGAACCGGTTGGCGCAGACACAGGTCTGGCCGCTGTTGCGGTATTTGGAGGCAACCGCCCCCGCCACGGCCTGGTCCAGGTCCGCGTCGTCAAAGACGATAAAAGGCGCATGACCGCCCAGTTCCAGTGATATCTTTTTTATCGTGGACGCGCAGGCCCGCATGAGCTTTTTGCCGACCTCTGTCGAGCCGGTAAAACTCAGCTTGCGGACCACGGGGTTTTCGGTCAGTTCCGCCCCGATTTCCGCGGCCGGTCCGGTCAGGACGTTGAAAACGCCGGCCGGCATGCCGGCCTCCTCGGCCAACCGGGCCAGAGCCAGGGCGGAGAAAGGCGTCCGCGACGCCGGCTTGACCACTACCGGACAACCCACGGCCAGGGCCGGCGCCGCTTTCCTGGTAATCATGGCGGAAGGAAAATTCCAGGGCGTAATAGCCCCGCAGACGCCGACGGGTTGCTTTATAACGATAATGCGTTTACCGGCCTGGGCCATGGGGATGGTATCGCCGTAAACCCGTTTGGCCTCTTCGGCAAACCACTCGACAAAATTCGCGCCGTTGGTAATCTCGGCGCGTGATTCGACCAGCGGCTTACCCTGCTCGACGGTCATAATGGCCGCCAGGTCATCCTGATTCTCCAGGATCAATTCATACCAGCGCCTGACGATTCGGGAGCGCCGCCGCGCGGTCAGTTCCCGCCAGGCCGGCCAGGCCGCTGCCGCGGCGGCGATGGCCGCGCGGGTTTCATCCCGCCCCATAGCCGGCACATGACCAACCGGCACCCCAGTGGCAGGGTTGTACACCTCGAAGGTCTTGCCGCTTTTGGCGTCGATCCACTCTCCGGCGACGAAACACTGTTGTCTGAAAAGCTCGTGATTTTTCAACCGCATGCCGGCACCTCTTTGACAAACAGGCCTTCCAACTCCAACCTGCCTGACAGACAAGTAGCTGAATCAAACCGTTTTTTATTGTGAAAAATTCACAGTGTGATATAAATCAAATAAGGATTTATGGTTTGTTGCAAGCCTGATCCCTTGATAAAAAAATAAAATTCAATATACCGGCTTAACTGACGTTTTCAAGCGTAATTATAAAATATTATAGAGATAATCAACACGCTATGATTACAGACCTGCGAAAATCAAAACGCTACTCCGATTTCCTGCCCATCTCCGTGTCCGTCAAGTCCGGCATCAAAAACAGCTTTGTCGCCGGCCCCTTTTCCGGCCGGATTGTTGACATCTCCCGCCACGGCGCCTGTCTGCTCATGACCCAGGTCATGAGCAAATCATTTCACATCTTCCACTCCACCAAGGAAAACAATTCGTTGTTTCTTGAACTCTATATCAACATTCCGCCTGACCTGGTCGCCTTTGTGATGCCTGCCCGGCCCGTATGGATGAACACCTTCGACATGGAGGATATCCGGGCATTCAGAATGGGCGTCGATTTCTTAATGAATCCCGACGGCGAAAAGATGAAGCGCCTGGAACGGATCATGGGGCAAAAACAGAAGCAACGCGAGGAACACTGGAAGTCAATAGTCATGGCCCCAAAAACCCAATAGAGTGCCGGCAGCCATATCATCATATCAAGCAGGATACCTCCCTGCCCACTGAAAAAACCGCAATCCTGTTTTCCACTCCGCGCAGTTTCATAAACCCTACTTCGGCAACCTGAAAACAGGGCGCAACCTGCTCCATGACCTCGCCGGTAATATGGATATTGCCGGATGGCGAGGCCGTGGCTACGCGCTGCGCGACGTTAACCGCCGTCCCGATAACCGTAAAGTCGAAACGCTGCGACGAACCTACGTTGCCGATGAAGACCTCGCCGCAGGAAATCCCCATGGCCAGATCAACTCTTTTAAAATCTTCCCGCCGGGCGATCCAGCGGACACGAAGGTCATCGAACCGCCGCTTGATTTCATGAGCGGCCTGCACCGCCGCCAGGTTCGGATTATCCAGCTCAACGGGCGCGCCGAATACGGCAAGCACGGCATCTCCCATAAACTTGTCGACCGTGCCGCCGCTATGAAAAATCACCTCGGTGAAAATCTGAAAGAACTCGTTCAAGAAGGCGCGAAGAACGATCAGCTCGATATGTTGTACCAGGCTGGTCGACTCCCGGATATCGGCGAAAAAAACGGTCACCTTCTGGATAGCGCCGAGTTCGAGCAAATCGCTGCCGCTGGAGATCAACAATTCGGCGACTTCCGGCGAGACGTACTGCTCAAAGAGGGTCCGGACCCGGGTCTTTTCCTGGAGAACCTGGCGAAAACGGACATTGGCAAGGGCCATCACCGCCTGGCTGCAGATCACGGCCAGCATTTCGATATCGGCTTCGCTGAACCTGACATCATCGCGGGAGTGGCTGATATTGAGCACCCCCAGGATTTTGCCGCGCATGGTAATGGGGAAAGAGACGGCAGCCGAAATCTCCTGTCGTTTCAGGAGCGGGGCGAAAATCGACTTGTCCTGCGTATCTTTGTTCAAAATCACCGGCCGGCCCTGCTGATACACCCAGCCCGCCACCTGGTCTCCCGGCCGCAGCCGGATGGACTTGGCCAGGTCCGCATCCAGCCCCCTGGCCGAAACAATACGAAGACAACCTTCTTCTTCCCTGAACCACATGACCGAAGCACGGGTTGCCCCTGTCACCTCGACAACAATGTCAATCAGGACATCAAAAACATCCTGTTCCGTTGTCGAGGCCAGGAACTGTTCGCCAAAGCTATACAGGGGCAGCAGTGTCCGAAGCCGGGTATTTTCCTCCTGCAGACATGCCGAATCCATGGCGCGATAAATCCGCTGCAGGAGCTGCACCGGATCGACCGGTTTCTCCAGGAGACCCGTAAAGCCGATATCAAGCGCCCTGCGAAGCATGGCCTCATCAACCTTTTCCGTCAAAAGCAGGCCGGACAGCCACGGCCGGAGCTTTCGCAACTCGACAAACAGCCGGCTGCCGCTTTGATCCGGCAGTTCCTCTTCCACAATGATCAGATAGATATCATGCCGGCGGCAGAGAGAAAGGGCTTCCACGGCGTTGCCGCAGGTCACCACTTCATGTTCGGCCAATGCCTCCTTGATGTCCCGTATATTGGCCGCGTCCGTTGCAACCAGGAGGATATTATGGAACTTCATAGACCTCTCGTCGATTTTTACTTTAACCTGAATCCGTAAGCGTTCGAGAACGGTGCAGATACAAGGCGGCAACGATGTTGATTATCCTGGTGTGATATCAACGAGTTGCCAACGCAGCAGATGCGCCGTTATCGGGCGCCCCGCAGGGCGGCGCGGTGAAAACCGGAGAATGAGCTTATTCGATATAATACAATAAATTCCATATATTGCATGGAATATCACCTCAAGCCGTCACGGAGTCAGGTTAACACTACCATTCCGGCCGGGGCGGTGCAAGAGATTGAACTTCAGGGACCGGAAACAGCTCCCCCTGCTTGACGGCGCAGACAATCCAGAGCATAATAAGGATATTGATCATGCCTGCATCTGGACAAAAAAACATACCGCTTGCCGAACGTATGCGGCCCGACAGCCTGGATGGTTTTGCCGGGCAGGAGCATCTCGTCGGCCCGGAAAGGCTGCTGCGCCGGCTTATCAGCAGCCGCCAGCTGCCATCCCTGCTGCTCTGGGGGCCTCCCGGTTCGGGAAAAACGACCCTGGCAAACATCCTGGCCCGCAGCATTGACGCCGACTTTATCTTCTTCTCCGCCGTTCTTGCCGGGGTGAAGGACATAAGACGGATCGTCGCAACGGCGGAGGAAGAGCGGGCAAAAAACGGCGGCACGATCCTGTTTGTCGATGAAATCCACCGCTTCAACAAGGGCCAGCAGGACGCCTTTCTGCCCCATGTCGAAAGCGGTCTGCTGACCCTCATCGGCGCCACCACGGAAAACCCCTCGTTCAATGTTATTGCGCCGCTGCTCTCCCGCTGCCAGGTCCTGGTGCTGAATCCCCTGACCGCCGACGATATCAGGTTCATTGTCGCCCGGGCTCTTGCCGATGCCGACCACGGCCTGGGCGCTCTGCATCTCACCATTGAAAAAGATGGCCTCGATGCCCTGGTCCACTTTGCCGATGGTGACAGCCGCAGGGCGCTCAACTGCCTTGAAACCGCCGCCGCCCTCGTCCTGGAAACAGACAAGGAAGGGAAAAAAACGACCGTTGTTACGGCCGCCATCATCAGGGAAGCCGGCCAGTACAGGTCCCTGCGCTACGACACCGGGGGCGAAGAGCATTACAACCTGATCTCCGCCCTCCATAAAAGCCTGCGCGACAGTGATCCAGACGGGGCGATCTACTGGCTGTGCCGTATGCTTGACAGCGGCGAGGAGCCGCTCTACATTGCCCGGCGCCTTATCCGTTTTGCCTCCGAGGATATCGGCAATGCCGATCCGCAGGCCCTGCAGGTCGCCATGAACTGCCGACAAGCGTTTCACCTGCTCGGCTCACCCGAAGGCGAACTGGCGTTGCTCCAGTCGGCGGTGTACCTGGCCACGGCCCCCAAGAGCAACGCACTCTATGCGGCGAGTAAAAAAATCAGAACGGATATCAAGCAAACCGGCACCCTGCCGGTTCCCATGCACCTGCGTAATGCCTCCACCCGGCTGATGAAGGACCTCGGCTATGGCAAAAATTATCAATACGCGCATGACAACCGGGAAGGACTGGTCGACCAGGAACACCTGCCACCGGAACTCAAGGGGCGAATCTACTACGAACCTACCAACCGCGGCTATGAGGCGGTCATCCGCGACCGGCTTATTAAATGGCGGAAAATCCTGAAACAACGGGCTCTTGATCATGCACAACACAAAGACCGGCCGGCATAATCTCCACGGCCAAGGCATCATCGTTTTGCTGCTTTTCTCATTTTTCCTTGCAGTCCCGGCGCATTGCGCCGAATTTTCCCTGCTCTATTCCAACGATGTCCGGGGAGAAACCAAGCCCTGCGGCTGAAGCAGAAACCAGCTGGGCGGTCTGTCCAGAAAAGCATTACTGTTAAAACAACTGGCCAAACATGAGAACCGGCCAATTCTTTTCCTTGATGCCGGGGCCTTGCTCTTTCAGGGGGCGACCATCCCGTCCGATCGGTTAGCGGCGCAACAGGCCAAGGCGGACGGCATCATTAATGCCGTGCAGGCCATGGGATTAACGGCCGCCGGCATAGCCCCGCAGGACCTGGCCGGCGGTATCGACTACCTGGTCCGGGCACAGAAAAAAACCCGTTTCCCCTGGTTGTCGATGAACCTGGTCAGGCGGACAGACCGGCACCCCCTGTTCTCACCCTTTATTATTACAAAAATCGATTCCACCACGGTAGCGATCCTGGGACTCACCGGCCGGGTCCCCGAACCGGCCGGCAACGCCGATGGCAACTTCATGGTCCTCCCCTGGCATGACGTCCTGCGGGACACACTGGCCAAGGTTCGGAACCGGGCCGACATGGTAATCCTGCTCTCAAGCTATCCCTACCCGGTTAACGAACGGATCGCCCGGCGGTTCCATGATATTAACCTGATTATCCAGTCCGGCCATTCCACGGCCAACCTACCGCCCAGACAGGTCAATAATACGCTGATCTGCCAGGTCGGCGATAAAGGCGGATACCTGGGCCGGATGGATATCCGCTGGAAAGCCTCCCACCGATGGCAGCACGATTTCGCCGGACAGCTGCGAACCGTGCAAGACCGCCTGGACCGGACCAACTGGCTCATCAAGCGGAACAGGTGGCTCAAACGACATTCCCTGCGCGACAAATCAGCGCTGGACAAACAGTATCAGGAACTCCTGGATACCCGCAACAAACTGCGGACTGGAATCCTGGAACTGAATAAACGCCGCCGACTGGGGGCGGCAGGTTTCTGCACATATACGAACAGCTTTATCGACATCAAGACGACCATCCCGGAAGACCGGGCAGTCAAGGCCATCATCGTGCAGGCCGAGCGGACGGTCAACCGGATCAACCGGGAACAGTTGCAGCGGCAGAGACGACGGCTTCGAACAATAAACAGGGCCGGGCAGGGGTACGGAAACAATATGGACCCGGGCATGGCCTCCATGGCCGGCTGGAAGACCTGCCGGACATGTCATCCGGAACAAACTAAATTCTGGCAAAAGACAGGCCATGCAAGGGCCTGGCAGACATTGGCCGCAGTCAATCAACAATTCAACCTGAACTGCCTGGTCTGCCATGTAACCCTGCCGACCGACGACAAAACCTCGGGAGACGACACCGGGCAGCTTCTTGCCCGGCTCCCGTCAACCTTCAATAATGTCGGCTGCGAAGCCTGCCACGGCCCGGGGAAAAAACATGCGCAGCAACCGAAGCGGGTCAAAATGCGCAAAGTCGGAGCAACGGTCTGCCTGACCTGTCATACTCCGGAGCATGACAACAACTTTGATTTCAAGCACAAGCTGGAAAAAATCCGCTGTCCGGCAATACCGGTACCGGCGGCATAAAAAAAGGGGGCGACCTGGCGGCCGCCCCCTTTTTTTCATCCATTAGCTACCGGCAACAATCAGCAGCCGAAAGCCTTCTGCAGGCTGGGAACGACCTGCTTTTTGCGGCTCATCATTCCGTCAATCCACATGGAGTTACCGTCCAATTTGGCACCGAAAGCGCCCTCGACAAGGGCCGGATCATCAGAAACGACCACCAAGTCCGTACCTTCCTTGACCACATCCGTGAGCATCAATAAAACGGTGTGCCGGCCGCCGGCCTTCTGCTCCTGCACGGCCTTGTACAGGTCGTCGCGCATCTCGGCAACCTGGTCCAGAGCGGCGAGCTCGAGCTGGCCGACGCCGACCTTCTTGCCGTTCATGTCAAAATCCTTATAGTCGCGGTGCAACAGGTCCATGGCCGGAACGCCGGCGACGGCGCTCTTGGCTTTCAGCATATCCATGAACAGGGCATCGGTGTCATCCACGCCGGCGATCTTTTTCAACTCGGCAACCACCTTTTTGTCGGCATCTGTGCAGGTGGGCGACTTGAAATTAACGGTATCGCTGAGGATGGCGGCCAGCATCAGGCCGGCGACCTTGGGGTTCAGGGCAACGCCTTCCTGGTCATAGATGCCTTTCAGGACCGTGCCGGTGCAGCCTACGGGCATGGCGCAGAAAAAAATGGGGCTGTTGGTGGTAACGTCACCGACCTTATGATGATCGATAATTGCGACGACCTCGCCTTTTGCCAGATTATCAGGGGCCTGATTCAGGTCACTGTGATCAACCAAGGCGATCTTTTTGCCGGTGGCATCGGTCATAAGTTCGGGAGCCGCCACACCGAAACGCTCAAGAACGAGAGCGGTTTCGGGATTAGATTCACCCTGCATGCAGGGAATGTAGTCCTCGCCTTTAGCCTTCATCAACTCGGCATAGGCAATGGCGGCGGTGACTGAATCCGTATCCGGGCTCTTATG
>VAPF01029735.1_pt1 | contig 15982 bp, 11 predicted proteins | sample 3393931 | NCBI WGS metagenome assembly VAPF01 (sample SAMN08290437, study PRJNA428436) | hydrothermal vent metagenome | isolation source: Deep-sea hydrothermal vent chimney | place: Atlantic Ocean: South-mid Altantic Ridge | depth 2773 m m | reverse complement strand
TAAATCTTAGTTCAAATGTTATAGTTGCAAACGACAATAACTACTCCCTAGCGGCTTAACCCCGCTAGTGCAGGCTAGGCCAGTTGTTCGTAGCCCCTAGTTTGTATCGACTTATACGAAATCGGCTAGTGTCATGTGTTTGGATGGCGCTTCCTAAACAGTACAAACTCGCTCTCTGTGATCCCTGATGGCCGGGTAGCAGTCGGGTTAAATTAATAGACCAAATAAACATGTAGAGTTCTAAGTGGAAGCTTTCTGGACGGCGGTTCGACTCCGCCCACCTCCACCAAATACAATAATTAAACCTGCTCACGCAGGTTTTTTTATGCCTAATCCCCAGATAGAAGTGCGAATTAGAGTGTAAGCCTACGATTTCATAAACCCCATCAACAGCCTCACAATTTTTTCAGTCGCTTCGGTGTTGGCTTGGTTGCGAATGCTTAAGGAGGCGTTTTCGATTTTAGAGGGGTGGTTGCACCAATCTTCTAGCTTATGCTTCAGTGCTTCTGGGGTGAGTTCAGTTTGTTGAACAATTTCTCCCCCCCCTATCTCAACCAGTGCGTTGGCGTTGGCGGTTTGGTGATCGTCTACGGCATGTGGGTAAGGCACCATAATGGCGGGACGCGCACTGGCCATCAATTCACTGACGGTTAAGGCGCCTGAGCGGCATAAGACTAAATCGGCATTTTGGTAGGCGGTTGGCATGTCGTCAATAAAGGAGACGACCTTGGCGGTTACACCCGATTCTTGGTAAACGTTGATGGCTTGCTGATGGGTTTTTTCGCCCGTTTGATGTATGACCACGGGGCGGTCGTCTGAATTCATTAGGGCAAGCGCTTTGGGCAAGGTTTCATTTAAGGCGAGTGCCCCGCGACTGCCGCCTAATACTAATAAATGACACGGTTGATGCACTTTAACGGGCGGAATGGACTCAAGCCCTGCTCGAACGGGGTTGCCGATGGTGACAACGTGCTGGCCCTTAATGGCCTTTTGAGGAAAGGCGGTAATGACTTGATTGGCGATTTTTGCCAAAAGTTTATTGGTTAGTCCTGGTATGGCGTTTTGCTCGTGCAACACCAGCGGAATGCCCAGTGATTTGGCTGCCAAGCCACCTGGCCCACAGACAAAACCGCCCATGCCTAGCACTAAATTGGGTTGTTCTTTTTTGATGATTTTACGCGCTTGAAGCCACGCTTTGGTGACATTAAAGGGGGATTTAAACCAGCCTAATAACCCGTTGCCTCTTAAGCCTTTTATGGTAATTTCATTCAGTGGAATATTGGCTTTTGTGACCCATGTGGCTTCCATGCCCCCTTGAGTGCCCAGCCAAATAACCTCAACCCCTTGTGCTTTCAGTTCGTCTGCCAGTGCAATGCCGGGAAACACATGCCCCCCTGTGCCGCCTGCCATAATCAATACTTTTTTCACTGTACTTTTCATTGCGCCGCCCTTTTGTGTTTAGGGGGGGGGGATTTTTTTTTATTGGATTCGCTTTCTTCAGAATCCTTCGGTTTTTTAGACGATTTAGAGGCTTTTTTTGGCTTTGAACGAGGGTAAAACCGTGTTTCGTGATCGACACGAAACACGACTGCAAACGCAATGCTCATCATCAAAATACTGCTGCCGCCATAGCTCATAAAGGGCAATGTTAATCCTTTGGTTGGAAAGGCACCCAAATTAACCCCCATGTTAATGCCCGCTTGTAAAATGATCCAAATTCCAATGCCAAAACAGACCATGCCCCCAAAAAAGTGATGGTTGTCCAGTGCTTTTCGGCCAATTCGAAACAAACGGTGCAAAATAGCTAAATACAATAACACGAGAAAAATCACCCCAATAAATCCAAATTCTTCACCGTAAATGGATAATAAAAAATCGGTATGAGCATCGGGTAAATAGAGCATTTTTTGCACACTTTCGCCTAATCCTGCACCAAACCAGCCGCCACTGCCCGAGGCGATCAAGGCTTGCGTTAACTGATAACCCGCACCAAAGGGGTCTTGCCATGGGTCTAAGAAGCTAGTCACCCGCGCCATTCGGTATTCAGAAGTAACGACTAAGGCAACTAAAATTGCAACCATTGGAAAGACGGTTAAGACAAAATAACGCCAAGGCGCACCTGCAATGACTAACATGCAGGTAATCATAATCGCAATGACCAGCGTACTGCCATAATCGGGTTCAAGTAAAAGCAAAACCGCCATTAAACCAAATGGCAGTGCTAAGCGAAGAACCGCGCTAAAATCTTCTTTAACAGCAGAGGCGTGGCGATCTAAATACCCTGCCATAAAAAATACAATCGCCAATTTCATAAATTCTGAGGGTTGAAAGTTCATGATGCCTAGGGAGAGCCAGCGTTTACTGCCGTTGATCTCTCGTCCAAAAATTAAGACGGCAATTAATAACAGGATGGCGAATAAAAACAGTTTACCGCGATGATTTTCCCACATGGAAAGCGGCACATGAAAAAACAGATACGCGGCAAACAATCCCAAGCCTACTGAGATAAATTGACGAATCGTATAGTGATTGGGATGACCAAAACGCTGTTCACTAATTGCAACGGAACTGGAAGCCACCATCATTAGCCCTATCACAACCAGCGTAATGATTAACCCAAGTAACCAGTAATCCATCGGCCAGTGTCGACTCTGTTCTCGCCAGCGTGCTAACATGCGCTTTCAAGCTCGGTAATTTGTAATGCATGAACCAATTTCATAAAGGCATCGCCACGTTGTTGATAATTTGAAAACTGATCAAAACTGGCACAAGCGGGAGAAAACAGTACGCAGTCTCCAAGCTGTGCCAAGGAATTTGCTAAGGTAACGGCCTCATCTAACGTATCCACCATGATTTGCTCAACCTCCGTTAAAGCATCTGAAATGGCATGTTTATCTCGACCAAAAATAATCGTATGACGGCAAAAGCACTGAATCGCAGGCGTTAGGTCTGAAAAATCGGCGTCTTTGCTTACACCCCCCAACAGTAAAATGAGTTTACCTTCCACGTGTTCTCCAAGTGTTTCAATGGCGGTGAGCGTCGCCCCCACATTGGTGCCTTTGGAGTCGTTCACCCAGGTTACGCCTTGGAACGTTCCGAGTAACTGAGTACGGTGCGCCAAACCACCAAACGTACGAACCACCTGTTTAAAATGTTTGGCATTAACTTGAAAGGGTTGACACAGCGCCATCATTGCCAACGCATTTAATTGATGGTGCTTGCCTTGCAGCAACATCTCTGACACAGCGAGAATAGGCTGTTTTCCCGCACTTAAAAATTTACCCCCCCCCTCTTTGGTTAGGATGCCAAAGTCACGTTCCGATTGAATCACGCTTTCACTCAGCCCAAAACGACTGATGCAAACAGGGTGAAAAATACCTTGTTCGCTCAATCCTTCGGGCAATACCGCAAGCTCGGTATTAGAAAATACATTCATTTTGGCTTGAATGTACTCTGCCATGGAGGGGTAGCGATCCATGTGATCTTCTGAAATATTCAAAACAGTTGAAGCTTGGCTGGTGAGCGAGTAGGTGGTTTCAAGCTGAAAGCTAGAGAGTTCCAGTACGTACACGTCGTATGCATGTTCATCGAGCAATAAGTCCAATACCGTCTCACCAATATTCCCCCCCACCCCCACTTGATAGCCTGCGGCTTGCAGTGCCATACCTGTCATGGTGGTAACGGTACTTTTACCGTTAGAGCCTGTAATGGCAATGACGGGCGCACTAACGGTACGCGCAAACAGTTCAATGTCGCCAATAACTTGCTTACCCTGCTCTTTTAACGCCACCACCCAAGGTTCGGATTGGGCAATACCAGGGCTTAACACCAGAGTATCGATCTGTTTAACCCACGCTTTAGGCAACTCACCTAAGGCGAAGGGCGTCTGTATAAAAGTGGCTTTAAGCGCAGTAATATCTAAATTTTGTCGGGTATCAAATGCAAAACAAGGCTCGCCTTGTGCTTCAAAATAACGCAATACCGATTGCCCTGTTACCCCTAGTCCAGCTACTAGATACATCGTTTATTTCTCGCTATCGAAGTTTTAAACTTGCCAAACCAATCAACACTAAAATAATGGTAATGACCCAAAAACGTACAATGACTTGTGACTCATGCCACCCTTTTTGCTCAAAATGATGGTGTAAGGGCGCCATTAAAAAGATGCGTTTTTTGCGTAATTTATAAGAGCCGACCTGCAAAATAACCGACACGGTTTCTGCGACAAAAATTCCACCCATAATCACCAATACCAACTCTTGTTTGACTGCAATGGCCATTGTGCCTAAGGTAGCACCAATGGCCAACGAGCCAACATCGCCCATAAAAACTTGTGCAGGGTGCGCGTTAAACCACAGGAACCCTAAGCCCGCACCCACCAATGCGCCGGCAACAATGGTTACCTCACCTACGCCCGGTATATAGGGGATGTTTAAGTATTCTGAAAAATAAATATGTCCTGAGAGATAAGCAAACACGCCTAATGCGCCAGCAATCATCACCGTTGGCATAATTGCCAAACCGTCCAGTCCATCGGTTAAATTGACCGCATTGGAAGTGCCAACAATCACAAAATAACTCAATACAATGCTCCACGCACCTAAATAAATAACCGTGTCTTTCATGTAAGGAATTAATAGCTGAGTCTCTTCTGGTACGGTTGCCAAAGAAAACAGCGCATAGGCGGTCACAAGGCCAACAATGGATTGCAACAAAAATTTGGTGCGAGAACGCATGCCTTCTGGGTCTTTGTACACCACTTTTTGGTAGTCGTCCACAAAACCAATGGCACCAAATCCCAGCATCGTTAAGGTAATAATTAGCAGGTAGTGATTGGTTAAATCGCCCCACAATATCACCGCCATTGCAACGGAAAACAGAATCATCGTACCGCCCATGGTGGGGGTACCCGTTTTAATTAAGTGCGTTTGAGGGCCATCTTGACGAATGGTTTGTCCTACTTTTAAACGAGTGAGCCAGCGAATCATGGCTGGACCAATTACAAACGATAGAATCAGAGCCGTTAAAACACTCATAATCGCGCGCATGGTAATGTAACTAAACACCCCAAAACCTGAAATATATTGTTGTAGATACTCTGTTAAATAAACGAGCATAATGTAAACGTCCTTTTAGTTAGGCGTGCCTTGCGCTGTTGTAGCAAACTGGCTTAAAAGCAGCTGAGAGACCTTTTCCATATTGGCACTGCGCGAGCCTTTTACCAAGAGATTAGCCGTCATATTTTTTTGCAACTTAGCCTCTAATATCTGTGCAACTTGTGCGGCTAACTGGCTATGGGAGTCAAAATAAAACGCCTGAGTACCAAATTCATCGGGCATATTTTGGGTGGCTTTGCCATAAACAAACAGATAATCCACCCCCTGCTGCTTGGCATAACGAGCCACTTCTTGATGTGCCTGTTCACAGCCTTCACCCAGTTCAGCCATCGCACCCAAACATAAAATGGACTGCCCCGCTAAGTTCACCAAAGTATCAATGCCCGCTTTAACAGAACTGGGGTTGGCGTTGTAGCTGTCGTCAATAAGCCGCCCTGTGGAAATGGCCTGTGGCTGTAACCGACCTGCCACGCCCGTAAAGGTATTTAAACCTGGAAAAATTTCACACCAACTTAAACCTGCACTTAATGAAATGGCAACACAGGCGGCGGCATTGTGCGCATTGTGCGCACCTAAGACAGGCATGGTCACCTTATGCGAAACCCCATAAATGGTTAAATGAAACGCAATGCCATGATCGGTGGTATTGAGGTTTGAAATAATAATGTCGGCCTTATCACTTGCTCCAAAACGCACAACTTTAACCACCCCTAATGCTTTAATCATCTGCACCCAATCCAGATAGCCATTCGAGTCAACATTAATGACTGCAACGCCCTCTTTTTTGATGCCACTCTGATTAAGCCCCTGAAAAATTTCACCTTTGGCTTCCACCACCCCTTGCAACGAGCCAAAACCCTCTAAATGGGCATCGCCCGCATTGGTAATCAATGCAATGTCTGGCGCGGCCAGTTGGGTTAAATACGAAATTTCATGACGGTGATTTGCACCCATCTCAATAATGGCAAATTCATGCTCAGGTCTTAAGTTCAATAAGGTTCGTGGCACGCCTAAATTATTATTTAGGTTGCCCTCGGTTGCTAAGGTCTTACCCACGTTTTGAAAAATATTAAGCAACAAGCTTTTGGTGGTGGTTTTGCCATTACTGCCCGTTACCGCAATGAGTTTTTTAACAGGTATTTGTTGACGATGCCATTTGGCAAACAAGCCCAAAGCCAAGGTTGTGTTGTCTACTAAAATAGCTGGCACAACGGACTTTACCACCTCCGAAACCAACACTGCCACCGCGCCTTGCTGAATGGCTTGTGCAATAAAGTCGTGCCCATCAAACTGGTCGCCTTTAATGGCAATGTAAAGCGCACCGGGTTTTAAGGTTCGGGTATCAGTACTCACACTGTCAAAACAGACACGTTGGTCATGATCCAACGCACCAATAAACTCACCTTCTACCGCCTGCTGTACATCCTGTAAAGCCCATGAAAAACAGGTTGATTTTTGAGTATTTAATCCCCTATTATCATTTACTTCATCATTCAAACCGTTGTCTGAATCATCTATTTTAGTCTGAAGATGACTCAACCACTGCTCAGGAAATTCAAGCTTATTTTCCATACTACTTTTCTCCTAAAAACGCGCTTAATGCATCCAATGTAAAACAACCTTTTCATCTTGAAAGGGGTTTTTAATGCCTTTAATTTCTTGGTAATTTTCATGCCCTTTTCCTGCAATCAATACCACGTCCTCTGCACCTGATAATGCAAGCACTTGCTGAATAGCTTTCGCACGATCTGGTTCAACCAAAATATCATTTGGCGCTTTAAATCCTGTCATTATCTGTGCCATTATTTGCTCAATGGCTTCAAACCTTGGGTTATCGCTGGTCACCATAACGTGATCAGAAAATGACTCCGCAACCTCTGCCATTAACGGACGCTTGCCTTGGTCTCTATCCCCCCCACAACCAAAAATGACCCATAACTTACCACCCGTTGAGGGCACTATATGTTGCTTTGCGGCCAGCAACACCTGTTGCAAGGCATCAGGACTGTGTGCAAAATCGACAATCACTGTAGGGCAATTTGATGGCAGAGCAATCGGTTGCATTCGACCTTTAACGGCTTGCAGCTTCGGAAGTTGTAATTTAAGTTTTTTCCAGCATGTACCTCTGTTACGCTTTGCGTGACTGGCAAGAATAATCGACAAGGCGCACACAATATTTTCAGCATTAAATACCCCCAATAACGGTACAAATACCGAGTCTTGATTTTCTCCCCCCCCCTCTTTTAATCCCAAAAAAGTCAATGACAACGTCATCCCTTTTGGCATTAACATCAAAGAATCGCATCGCAAATCAAGCTTTAACTTACGGTCTTTAGTTGCCCCGTTTTTAATTTCGTAACACCAAAGAGAATCGAGTTTTTCTTTCACCGTTAATTGCGTAATCACTGCTTTACCCACCGAATCATTGGCATTAATAATCCGAATTCGAGCGGGATAATCCGTAAAAAGTGTTTGTTTCGCTTGATGGTACGACTCAATAGAGCCATGAAAATCAAGGTGATCTCGTGTCACTTGCGTTAAAGCCACCGCATCAAATGCCACCCCTAACACGCGCCCCAAAACTAACGCATGGGAGGAGACCTCCATCACCACATAATCGACACCTTTTGCAACAAAGGTCGCCAACAGTCGCTGTACCGTTACCACATCTGGGGTGGTGTTTAAAGTACTCGCAAGCGCATCAATCTGCCCTTGCTTAAAAAGTCCATTCCCTAAGGTTCCCATTAGGGCGGTAGAAAAACCCAAACCATTTAACAATTGTGCCGTATAAAATGCGGTTGACGTTTTTCCGTTTGTACCCGTAATTCCGATCACCTTAATATGGTGACTGGGCTGATCATAAAACCAGCTTGCCAGCTCCGCTAAACGTTTTGCCAGCCCCTCAACTACCCGCCATACAATTTTTGGGTTTTGAGCTAATTGCATTTGCTGGGCAACTGTTGGGGGTTGATCCATCAAGATCAATGCAGGCTGTTCTGCAAATTTAACCAGCACACGCTCTAAAAAATCCAAACCATGTGAACGTTCGCCCTGTAACGCAATAAAACAATCGCCCGTCTGAATCTGACGTGAATCAATGCTTAACGATCGTATCGAGTGTTGATGATTTTTACCCCCCCCCTCTTGCTCAAGTGCTAAAAACATCATTAATTGTGCAATCGTTTTCATAAACCCTCACCGTTAGGGAGGTCAACAAGTTGATCTGGCGGAATGTGACGCAAACGCAACGCCTCCTCCATCACCTCTTTAAATACCGGCGCGGCGACCTTTCCGCCGTAATAAACCCCTCGACTGGGTTCATTCACCACCACCACCATAATTAAATCGGGGTTGGAAACGGGAACAATGCCCGCAAACAACGCTAAATAGGTATTCTCTTCATAACCGCCTCGCTTGGTTTTATGCACCGTACCCGTTTTACCTGCCACACGATACCCCGGAATGGCGGCTTGAACGGCGGTGCCCTCTCGTGAAACAACGGTTTCCATCATGTGAAGTACTGACTCAGCGACCCCTGGCTTAATTAAGGCTTCCCCCACTGGGGCTTCATCCAATTTAAGAATGCTCAACGGCACCATTTTTCCTTGGTTTGAAAATAGTAAGTACGAGTGCGCCAAGTTCAATACATTGGTGCTAAAGCCATACCCAAACGAGGCCGAGGCCTGATCAATATCACGCCAACGAGACGCGAGCTTTAAGTACCCGCTGTTTTCTCCCGGTAAAAAAACACCACTGTCTCGACCAAATCCAATGTCATACCAAAAGTCGTGTTGTTGCTGTGGCGTCAACATCAGTGCAATTTTTGAGGCGCCCACATTACTCGATTTTTTCACCACCTCTAACGGGGTTAAAACTCCGTGATTACGACTGTCGGTAATTCGGTTGCCCTGTATGCGAATCGAACCGGGGTGGGTATCAATTTCACTTTCTTCGGTAATCAATCCTTCATCCAACGCCTTCGCCACCACAAATGGCTTAATCGTTGAACCGGGTTCAATTAAATCGGTGACCACGCGATTACGAACCGCTTTGCCTGTACGCTGTTTTAAATCATTTGGATTGTAGCCAGGCAAGCTAACCAAGGACAAAATCTCACCCGTTTTGGCATCCAATATCACCGAACTGGCGGATAAGGCCGCATGTTCAATCATCACTTTTTTAAGCGCACGATATGCCACGTATTGAATATTTTGATCAATGCTTAACGTAATCGGTTTACCCGGCTCTGAGGCACGAATGTCTTTAACAAAATCAATCACTCGCCCCGAGCGATCTTTGGTGACCTGTTTCTTGCCCGAGGTTCCCGTCAACCATTCATCATAAGCCAGCTCCAACCCTTCCTGACCTTCATCATCAATATTGGTAAAACCAATGATTTGCGCACTGCTTTCGCCCGCTGGGTAATAACGTTTGTATTCATCCTGAGTGTAGACGCCAGTTAACTTCAATTTCTCAATTTTTTCGGCCACATCAGGCACCATTGAACGCTGCAAATACATAAAGCGGCGTTTCGATTGTGATTGCACTTTTTTAGCAATACTTCGGGTGTTTTTATCGAGCACTTTCGCTAACTTTGCATACGTATAGCGATAACGATTAATCAGCCGTTTATCCACCCAAATAGAGGGATACAATTTACTCACCTGAATGGTCTTGCCACTATTTTCAAAGGACAAATCAACATACTTTACATAAATACCAGGCAGATCCAATGCCGCTATTTGGTCAACTAAGTGTTCATCAACCACCTGCTGAATAAAACTTAATCGTTTATGACGATTTGCCTCAATCAACTGGTTTAACTGACGATCGGAAAGCTTAAGTAACTGTAAAAATTCTAAATATTTTTTCTCGTGCGAAACCACCACTTTGGGGTCTATCCACACCGAAGCCATAGGGGTACTTAGTGCCAATAACGTACCATGACGATCGTACACATCTCCGCGATACGCAGGAATTTCAATGGTTCTGCTTTGACGTTTATCGGCTTCATTTTGTAAAAATTCGGTTTTCAATACCTGAACGGTAAAGGCCTGCACAATGATGCCCACAAAGCCAAGCACAATCAAAAAAAAGACAATGCTGTCTCGCTTAAGCCATTTACGACCTACCTTACCAGCCCCCCCTTTCTCATCACTCACCTTTGCGCTCCTGAGCTCGGCTTGATTCACGAGAAACAGGCATCAAATAAATGGTTTGATAGTTTGATTTATCCAGTGTCATATTCAACTCAGTTTTTGCAATATGCTCCACACGTGCTGGCGCGGTTAAATGCTCCTTTTCCAACCGCAACTTTCCCCACTCTTCATTGGCTTTTAAGGCTTGCTTTAATGACTGATAATACTGGGACTCTAATGCTCTAACTTGGTGTTCAACGTTCGAAATCGCCACCAAGCTCCCGACAACAAGTAGCACTAAAATAAACAGAAAAAGCCCACGCCATTTATTTACCTTTAAATGGGTGGGCTTAGGGGATTCCTTTAACTCTCTGGCCATTGAAACCTTTATAAACAGTTCAACTCAGTCAGCCTCTAAAAAAGACCAACTCGATGTTAAAAATTAATCCGCTTGACGGCGTAAAAACGCAGGAATGTCTAAATAACTTGAATTAGACATGCTTGCAACACTGTCCGCACCGTTAACCGTTGCCTTACGAGCCACTTCTGGCTCAGCCAAACTTAGTTCGGGTTGTTGCATTTCAACGATTTTACTTTGCACAGGGGCTTGAGCGGCTATTGCAGGCTCGGGCGCAGTCGTCAGCTTTGGCTCTGCCGCAGCAACTTGCTCAATTTTATTCGCTTGAACACCTTGTAAATTTGGAACAACCAACTCAGGTTTCTCAATTTGATTTAACCCTGTCGCCACCACCGTCACACGAATTTCATCGTTCATACTTTCATCAATCGACGTTCCAATGATAACTCGTGCATCTTGTGCTGCCACCAAATCAATCGCATCCCCCACCTCGTTAAACTCACCTAAAGTAAAGTCCAAACCACTGGTGATATTCACCAGCAATCCTCTTGCACCAGAGATCGAAATATCTTCAAGAAGTGGGTTTGCGATGGCTTTTTGCGTCGCTTTTAACGCACGCTCATCACCCGTTGCATAACCCACGCCCATCATCGCCATTCCGCGCTCGCCCATGACAGTACGCAAATCTTCAAAATCCACATTAATAATACCTGGACGCGTTACCAGTTCAGAGATTCCTTGAACCCCTCCGTGAAGCACTTCATTGGCATAATCAAACGCTTTGGCTAATACAAAATCTTTTCCAAGTACTTTCAATAACTTATCATTTGGCACCACAATCAACGAATCTACGTGCTCTTGGAGGTCTAAAATACCTTGGTCAGCAATTTTATTACGACGCTCAAAACTAAACGGCTTACTCACCACACCAACGGTTAAAATCCCCATTTCACGTGCGGCTTGTGCCACAACCGGTGCAGAACCCGTGCCCGTTCCTCCGCCCATGCCTGCGGTAATAAACACCATATCGGTATCTTTCAACTGTTCTTTAACCTGCTCAAGGTTCTCTTTTGCGGCTTGTTTGCCACGCTCAGGATCCGCACCCGCGCCTAAACCGCCCGCACCCAATTGAATGCAAACTCTTGCCACTGAATTATCCAACGCTTGCGCATCGGTATTCGCACACACAAACTCAACATCTTTTACTTCTGAACGAACCATATAATCAACGGCATTACCGCCACCGCCACCTAAGCCAATGACTTTAATAACGGGCATTCCAGGTACTCTAACTGGCGTGGTTTCTTTTCCTACAAATTTCATGGCAACAACTCCCTTGAACAACGTAATAAATAATAAAAATAATAATTTAAAAAACAGCAGTCCCCTGCCTACTGCCTTACTCAACACTTAACGTAACGGTTCAAATGACGCCTGAATCGTTACAATTTAACTTAAATCTTTTCTGCTACTCTTAACACCGCACTGCGCGATCTTGGATTTTCCTGACATTCTGCCTTACTTGGAAAAATAGGCTTGCCCACTTTTTTAAGAATCGGCTCAACCACCTCAATTAAGATCGGCGAGTCTGGAAACAGATCTTTTATTTTAGATTGATCGCGTATGTATACCTTTACAATGCGATCCTCTAACGAATGAAAACTTATCGCTGACAAACGTCCCCCTAACGATAAGACTTCCATTGCTGCAACCAGTACATTTTTAAGCACATCCAACTCACGATTTACCGCAATGCGAATGGCCTGAAACGTTCGGGTTGCAGGGTGTTTGTTTTTATCTACTTTTGGCGAGGCTCTCTTAACCAACTCGGCCAAATCCAACGTGGTGTTTAACGTGCCTTTCACCGTTTCTTCTTTAATAACGCGTGCAATGCGTCCTGAAAAACGCTCCTCACCATAATTTTGCAGCACCAACTTAAGAGTTTTCTCATCCACTTGAGCCAACCAATCCTTGGCGCTTAGCCCCACTTCAGGGTTCATCCGCATATCCAGAGGCCCTTCTCGCATAAAGCTAAAGCCTCGCTCTGCATCATCCAACTGGGGAGACGACACCCCTAAATCCAATAAAATTCCATCAATCTTTCCAACTAAACCACGCGCTTCACAATACAATTTAATGTCTTCAAAACTGCCGTATTGAATTTCAAAGCGTTCGTCTTGAAAATGTTCTTTTGCATAAGCAATCGCTTCTGGGTCTTGATCAATCGCCAATAAACGACCTTGAGAGCCTAGCCTCTCTAAAATGGCTCTTGAATGCCCACCTCGGCCAAATGTACAGTCGATGTACACACCACCTGGCTTAACACTCAATCCATCAATAGATTCGCTTAACAACACCGAAAAATGATTAAACTCCGAGTCCAATATCGTCACCTCTAAAAACTTAAGCTCGCCAACGATTCAGATACATTACCCGAAACAACCGACTCCAACATCTCTGGACGACTGGCATCCCATGCCTCTTGCGACCAAAGTTCAAATTTATTACCCTGCCCCAACAAAATTGCAGGTTTTTCAATCTTAGCGTGCTCTCTCAACAAGCTCGGAATCAAAATACGACCCTGCCCATCCAAATCCACTTCCGAAGCGTGCCCCAACAACAACCTTTGATACAAACGCGCTTGCGGGTCAACATTGGGCAACGCCATTAACTTTCGCTCAATCACCTTCCATTCATCTAACGTATAAATCAATAAACAAGGGCTGTGCAAATCAATCGTAGCAATCAACTGACTGTCACTGGCTTCAGAAATCGCTTCACGATATTTTTTAGGGATCGCCATGCGCCCCTTAACATCTAAATTGACTGAATTGATTCCTCTAAAAAAAAGCATCCTACTCCACTTTTTACCACTTGACTCCACTTAACGCCACTATATGAATATTAAACGCCCCTGTCAACCGACAAAACAGAATATTTTCATTACAAGACAACAACTTACACTCTGCCATCATAAAAAATAAGGGGGTGGTATAAATACTCACGGTCAATAAATTCAAGCACTTACAGAAACAAAGGAAAGTACTTTTTTAAATTAGTAGCTTAAGGCTAGCAAAAGAGCAAAAGAATATCCAATACACAACAGGAAACGAGAAAAGCACTACATATAGGAATATTTAAAAAAAAGATACAATATAAAGGGGCTAATCCCTTCAAAAAAGATGAATAAAACTCAAGTGGAATTTTTTTAACGAAATTAAAAAAAAGAAAGAAAAAATCAAGAAAAATAAAAAAAGTGGGTCTGTAAGCCGGGTTCTGTTCGTTTAAAAATTTGCATCTCTAAACGTGACAACCATTCATCTGGATTAAACATCACTGCCAATCTCAAGCAACCTACCCGGAAACCCCTGCGAGCAGCAAGGTGTTTTAAGCGAACTTAACACATTGTTTCCCTATTTGGTCTTGCACCGAATGGGGTTTTCACTGCCACATTTGTTGCCAAATGCGCGGTGCGCTCTTACCGCACCATTTCAACCTTACCTGTGCTTGCAAGCAAGCCATCGGCGGTATATTTTCTGCTGCACTGTCCGTCGGCTCACGCCGCCCAGCCGTTAGCTGGCATTCTGCTCTATGGTGCCCGGACTTTCCTCCGAAGCGTCAAGCGCTCCCGCGGTTGTCCAACCCACTTTTATGGCGAATAGTCTACCCTAGAGGCCGTTAAAAAGCGATTTAAATCGTTAACCTAGGGAATAAAATTGTTAGAGACTCTATCAAGATATTTCTTTCTTCTGAGTTACTTAATGAAATGCCTTTTTCATCCATGCATCCTTTCGTGCAAAGGTCTCGACCTGAACCCATTTTTTCACTGAGACACAGAGCTTAAGCTAATTATTTAGCACTTTCGATCCATTCAGAAACCATATTTTCTTTTGGATTAACTCGTGTGCGATGCTCTCTGGCATTCACCTAGGCCATCTTTTCAGTTGAATCCAAGGGATAATAAATGTATCTTTTATGTAGCGCTTAAAGACTATAATCAATCAACTTTTTTCAACCTTATCGGAAGCCAATATGACACCAAGCACCTTGCCTTTTTCTGAACACTATTTAATGGATGAAGAAATTTGGGTTAATCAATTGTTAGATTACGCAAATATTGGCACTGAAAAGCGCGATAAAATCAAGCAATTGGCGGGTCAGTTAGTGGGCAATGTGCGCGCTAACATAGATGATATGGATGGCGTGGATGCCTTTATGAAAGAGTATGACTTATCGTCTAAAGAGGGCATTTTATTAATGTGTTTAGCAGAGGCTTTGTTGCGAATACCCGATAAAACCACGGTAGACAAGCTCATTAAAGACAAAATCCTCCATGCAGATTGGCAGTCCCATTTGGGTAAAAGTGATTTATTGTTTGTTAATGCGTCCACTTGGGGCTTGATGCTAACGGGTAAAATCATTGACTCCGATGAAAACAAAGGCGCGATGAAACGGGCGTTGGATAAGTTCCTTAACAAAACGGGCGAACCCGTTATTCGCCAAGGCGTTCACCATGCCATGCAGATGATGGGCAAACACTTTGTTATGGGGCGCAACATTAAAGAGGCCATTAAACGCTCAAGCAAAGAGGACTTTAAAGCGTATCGCTACTCCTACGATATGTTGGGGGAATCGGCCGTAACCCAAGAGGATGCCGATCGCTATTTGGATGCTTATATGTCCTCTATTGCGGATATTTCGGAGTCCAACCAAAAGAAGCATATTCATGATGCGTCCAGCCTATCCATCAAACTATCGGCCTTGCACCCAAGGTATGAAATAGCCAATATAGAACGCATTCTCAAAGAATTGGTGCCTAGGGTATTGACCATTGCCAAGCATGCAAAAAAGCACAATGTGGCGCTTACCATTGATGCCGAAGAAGCAGACCGACTGGAAATATCGTTAAAAACATTTGAAGCCGTTTATGCCAAATTAACCGATTACCAAGGCTTTGGCCTTGTGGTTCAAGCCTACCAAAAACGCGCCCTAAACGTATTAAAATGGCTGGCGGAACAATATGACGTGCATCAAAGAGTCATCCCAGTTCGATTGGTCAAAGGGGCTTACTGGGACACCGAAATCAAACGTGCGCAAGAACAAGGGTTGGAACACTATCCCGTGTTCACTCGCAAAGCCAACACCGATCTATCGTATCAGGCATGTGCCCAGTTTTTGCTGAACAACCGTTCCCGATTTTACCCTCAGTTTGCAACGCACAATGCTCACACAGTTGCCTCCATCAAAATTCTGGCGGGCGATAAAGGCGGGTATGAATTTCAACGATTACATGGCATGGGTCAAGCATTGCATGCGCAATCAATTAGCGAAAACGGCCTAAACAGACCTTGCCGCATTTATGCGCCCGT
>VAPF01036221.1_pt1 | contig 16100 bp, 13 predicted proteins | sample 3393931 | NCBI WGS metagenome assembly VAPF01 (sample SAMN08290437, study PRJNA428436) | hydrothermal vent metagenome | isolation source: Deep-sea hydrothermal vent chimney | place: Atlantic Ocean: South-mid Altantic Ridge | depth 2773 m m | reverse complement strand
TGTCTTGGCAACATCTGTATTCAACCCTCGCTAATCAATGTCTTCACGCTTTAACGGCTCACACATGACGTCTTTTTTTGCCTCAGAGAATACCTTCAATGACTGTTTGGCAAAAACGCTGATCGATGAAACATCGATCTACTTCCACAGTACTAACAAGAAAACAGAATCGATAACGGGGATGCCTGATCGTTTCTTGAGCCCTGAGCGTTGAATAAGACTGTTCAGAGATATCGGACATCATTAGCAAAGGATAGTTCTCTTTGCGAACTGATCGCTGATTGAGAAAAGACACCAGGGCCATATGCCTGATGCGAAGCATTTCAGTTGCGCGCTTGGTATTGATGCTGGCCCAAGTGACTTTTGCTGTCCTGGAAGCTGTGTTCGATAAAATATGTTGACTCTGCATGTAGAGCATCCTGTGGACAGAGGTTTTGGCCAGTGCATTGCTGTTACTGTATTTGATCTCTTCACCCTGACCACACCAGACGAGCTACTTCTAGTTTTTTGGGGGTAGCTATATGGGCCGCACATGCTGTTTCTTGAGCGTCTGTATGTGATGGCTGCGGGGTGCAATCATGTCGAGGCCCCCGGTTGCAGGTGCGAGCCTCGGCGGAGGCCGTTGACATGGTGGTGCGGACAGCGCCAACGCCTCGCGCAGGCGTTGTGTCATTTCCCACCGGTCGTGGGTATCGCCGCCAGTCGAGGAGGAACGGCTTGGCGACAAGACGGTGCCGGCCGTGGTATCGCACGCATGTGCTACAGCTGCCATCACGGCGTGGTAGTGGGTTCCCGCTCACATATCGGCCGGGGCGGGCAGCATCCGGATGTGCATCATCGGCGGGAAAAAATACCGGCTAAAAGTTCGGTCGCACAACGCATGAACAAGATTCCTGCAGTCTTCCCACGCCTGGCGGATTGGGTGCATTGTCCTGCGGCAGCCGTCATACGCCGCGAGGCCAAGTAGTGGAAGGCCAGACCAGGCTGCATGCTGCGCATGGCAATCCCTGGCTGCAGGTCGTGACGGTGATCTTTGACAGCAGTTCGAGGCTGGCCAGCCACCTACCGTGTGGTGTCAATCACCCGGTAGGCATCTCGCTCAAGGCACCACCCGTATGGCCTGCCAGAGCTGTCACCAGATCGATGGTGGTGGTGAGGGCGATACGATGACGGTGCTGCCGGTGGCTAGGGCCGAGCTGTGCATTGAATGTCATCCGCGACAGCATGCCGTGGACAAAAGAGAGCACGCAAAAAAGGCGTGCATCCGGCCGATTTCGCGTTGGATGACGTGGTGGAAATTACTGGCAAGACGCTCACGCACGTGCTGCGCCAGCGGGGTGCAAAGGACAGTTTTTGCATCGATTGTCATGGCATCGAGGCAGTGCTGAAGTTTAAGTACTATCATGACATGAGGGTGCGGGACGGCGATGTAAATTATCTTAAGTGAATCACCGGCTGACCGATACGTCATTTCACAGAAATGCAGCGCCTCGGTGTCTGTTTTCTGGCAATATGGGGAATCCCTGATCAATTCACCGTCCAGGCATAGGCCGGGACGGTGAATTGATCAGGCTCCAGAACCTGTAACTTTCCACCGGCTGTCTTTTCGTGAGGCGGTCGTTTTCCCGGGAGCTGGCTTAATGCACGGACAATCATTTTCTCTTCCCACGGTATTTCAGCAACAACTCGACGAAGCCGTCGATGAATGGCAGGCCAACGGCAAGGTGGCGCGGCTATGGGCCCGCGACGCCAGCCTCTGGGCCGGCCGTGACGAAGATCAGTGGCTGGACTGGCTGACCATCAGTCGCGAGCTGCGTGGGCACACCGATGAGCTGTCGCAGGCGCTGGCCTTTGTCCGCGAGGGCGACTTTAGCCACGCGGTGCTGCTCGGCATGGGTGGCTCCAGCCTGGGCCCGGAGGTGTTGCAACTGACCTTTGGCACCCAGCCCGGCCATCCTCAGTGGCTGATCCTGGATTCCACCGACCCGGCGCACATTCGCGCTGTGGAGGCGCAGATTGACTACGCCCGCAGCGTGTTTCTGGTGTCGAGCAAGTCCGGTTCCACTCTGGAGCCGAACATCTTCAAGGACTACTTTTTTACTCGTGCCACGGAAGAGCTGGGGCAGGCCGAAGCCTCGGCCCGCTTCATGACCGTGACCGACCCTGGCTCTAACATGGAATCGGTGGCGCGCGCCGACAACTTCCGCGCCATCTTCTACGGCAAGTCTAAGATCGGTGGACGCTATTCGGTCTTGTCCAATTTTGGCCTGGTGCCGGCAGCGGTGATGGGCGTCGATGTGGCCCGTTTCCTCGATTGCACGGAGGAAATGGTCGCCGCCTGCGAGCAGAGTGATGTGGCACGAAACCCGGGAGTCATGCTGGGCCTGGTGATGGGGCTCGCAGCAAAGCAGGGACGTGACAAGCTGACCATCCTCACCTCGCCGGGCATCCGTGCCATGGGCGCGTGGATGGAGCAACTGGTGGCCGAATCTACCGGCAAGCAAGGCAAGGGCATCATCCCCGTCGATGGCGAGGCCCTGGCTGCACCGGAGCATTACGGCGACGATCGCCTGTTCGCCTATTTGCATATGGCCGGTGATGACGACAGTGCCGAGCGTGCCCGTCTCGATGCACTGGTGGCGGCGGGTCATCCGTTGGTGCGCATTGAGCTGTCCGACGCCTACGATCTGGGTAAAGAATTCTTTCGCTGGGAGATCGCCACCGCGGTGGCCGGTGCGGTGCTGAACATCCACCCCTTCGATCAGCCGGACGTGGAGGCCAGCAAAATCGAGACCCGCAAGCTAACCGAGGCCTTCGAGGCCAGCGGCAGCTTACCGGAAGAGTCGGCGATGGCCAGTGATGAGCACTTTACCCTGTTCACCGATGACGCCAACACGAACGCCCTGTGCGAGCTGGCGGGTGCGGACGCCAGCGTCGAGGATTATCTCAAGGCCCATTTAGGCCGGCTCGGCGCCGGTGACTACCTCGCCCTGCTGGCCTATATCAACCGGCTGGAGCCGCAACACGATGCGGCCCTACAGCAAATCCGCAATCACGTCAGCCAACGTGAGCGGGTTGCCACCTGCGTCGGTTACGGGCCGCGCTTTCTGCATTCCACCGGTCAAGCCTACAAGGGTGGGCCGAACAGTGGGGTGTTTTTGCAGATTACCTGCGATGATGCTCAAGACTTGCCGGTACCGAGCCGCAAATACAGCTTTGGGGTCGTCAAGGCGGCGCAGGCGCAGGGTGATTTTCAGGTGCTGTCGGAACGCAAGCGCCGCGCCCTGCGGTTGCACATCGGTGCCGATACCGTTTCAGCCTTACAACGACTGGCAAATATTCTGGCCTGAGGGCCATCGCACGAATGGAGAATAACGAATGCAACTGGGAATGATTGGTCTGGGGCGCATGGGCGCCAACATGGTGCGCCGTCTGATGAAAGACGGTCACGAATGCGTGGTCTACAACCGCAGCCCCGCGCCGGTGAAGGCCATGGAAGGCGAGGGCGCCATCGGCGCCGGCGATCTCGACGATTTTATTGCCAAGCTGGAAACCCCGCGCGTGGTCTGGCTGATGGTGCCGGCGGCGGCGGTGGATCAGAATATCGATGCGCTGGTGGACAAGCTGGACGAAGGCGACATCATCATCGATGGCGGCAACTCCTATTACAAGGACGACATCGCCCGCGCCAAACGCCTGCAGCCCAAGGGCATTCATTATATGGACGTCGGCACCAGCGGCGGCGTGTGGGGCCTGGAGCGTGGCTACTGCCTGATGATCGGTGGTGAAGACGCCTCGGTGGCGCATCTGGATTCCGTCTTCAAGTCTCTGGCCCCCGGCGTAGGCGAGGTGGCGCGTTCGAAGGGTCTGGCGGGTGAATCCTCCCAGGCCGAGCAGGGCTATCTGCATTGCGGCCCGGTGGGCGCCGGTCACTTCGTCAAGATGGTGCACAACGGCATCGAATACGGACTCATGGCCGCCTATGCCGAGGGCCTGAACATCCTCAAGCACGCCAATGTCGGCAAGGTCTCACAGGAAATCGATGCCGAGACCTCGCCGCTGCGCAACCCGGAAGACTTCCAGTATGACCTGAATCTGGCCGACATCACCGAGGTCTGGCGTCGTGGCAGCGTGGTGGCCTCCTGGCTGCTGGATCTGACCGCCGATGCCCTGCACACCAGCCCGCAGTTGAGCGAATTTTCCGGTAACGTGTCCGACTCCGGCGAAGGCCGTTGGACTAGCATTGCCGCCATCGAATCCGGCGTCCCGGCGCGGGTATTGACCACGGCACTATACGACCGCTTCACCTCACGGGGCGAAAGCGACTTCGCCGACCAGGTGCTCTCCGCCATGCGCTTCGGCTTTGGCGGCCACCACGAAAAGAAATAACGTGCGGCAAGACTGGCATACCTTCGACGATGCCGAGGCCGTGGCCCAGGTCACGGCCGAACGCATCCTGAATTCCGCAACGCAGGCCATTGAAACCCAGGGCCGGTTCAAGCTGGTGCTGGCCGGCGGCACCACGCCGGCACAGGCCTATCACCTGTTGCGCACAGCCGATGCCGACTGGGAAAAGTGGTTCATCTACTTTGGTGACGAACGCTGTCTGCCGGCTGATCATCCCGAGCGTAACAGCGTCATGGCCTGCGAAAACTGGCTGGCACATGTGGCCCTTCCTGCAGAAAATATATATCCCATTCCCACGGAAGAAGGTATCGACAGGGCGGTGGAAAAATACACAGCTGTTGTCGCGGCCGCACAACCTTTCGATCTGGTTCTGCTCGGCATGGGCGAGGACGGCCACACGGCCAGCCTGTTTCCCGGGCATCCGCTGGACGCGTCGGCAACGGTCGTCGCCGTGCGTGATGCCCCCAAGCCACCGCCACAGCGCGTCAGCCTGGGGCTCGCGGCCCTGAATGCCGCACGCGAGGTGCTGATTATTGTCACCGGCCGGGGCAAGCAGGCGGCAGTGCAGTGCTGGCAGGCGGGCGAGGATCTGCCCATTGCCCATGTCCACGGACAAGATGGAGTCGATGTCTATATCGATTCGGCGGCCTTGGGCGATGTATGATCCCCTGTTGAAGAACCCGCATTGATGTCTGTTTTTGCTAGAATCTCCGTATTCCTTCAACGACGACGGCGGAGAAAAATGAACAAAGACATCAGTGTGCTTTTTGTCTGTATGGGCAATATCTGCCGTTCACCCACGGCGGAGGGGGTATTTGCCAAGCGCGTTGCCGATGCCGGACTGGATGAACGGGTGGATATCGATTCCGCCGGTACCCATGCCTACCATGTCGGTGAGCCGCCCGATCCTCGTGCACAGCGCACGGCGGCAAGCCGGGACGTGGATCTCAGCCGCTTACGCGCGCGCAAGGCGGTGGCGGAGGATTTTGAAGCGTTCGATTATGTGTTGGCCATGGACCGGGACAACTACGAGCGTTTGCAGGCGATCTGCCCTGAGGGTTTGGGGCACAAATTACAGTTGTTTCTCCGTTATGCTCCCGAGCTGGATATCGATGAAGTGCCCGATCCCTATTACGGCGGGCCGGCCGGGTTTGATCGGGTGTTGGACATGATCGAGGTGGCGGCCGAGGGTTTGTTGGAAGAGATCCGCAAACGGCATTTGTAACGCTTCGTTCGGGCAGCATGGAAAATGCTGCAGATTGGTGTTCACAAAAAGCGTTCACCCCAACCTACAACATCCATACGCTGTCAGTCCCGGTAGGGTGGGCACGTTTTATGTGCCCACGCGGTTGGCTTAGCCCTCATTGTTATCCGGGGACTTGGCCTTGGGGGCAGGGGCCGCTTCCTTCACCACCGTTTTTTCACTTTTTATAGGTGATGTGGTGGGTGCCGGCGTCGGTGAGACCTTGGCCGCTATGGGCTTGGTCTCGACCGGTTTCGTCTCGATGGGTTTGAGCAGGTCGGCCTGTCTGGGCGTCCTTGTCTTTTTCTTCTCAGTTTTTTCGGCAAGCGGCGGTTTCTCGGTGGCCAGCTTTTTTCTGACCGGCTTTTCACTTGCCGGCTTCTCGCCGACAGGTTTTTCGCTAGGCACAGATGGTGGTTTTTTCTGGGACTTCTCTGCGACGTCTCGGACAGGTTCTTGCGCCGCCGGCCTGGCTTTTTCGACAGGCTTTTTCACGGCCTTTTCAACAGGTTTTTCAGTGCTCTGTGCCTGTGGTTTTTTGCTGGCGGCGGCTTTGGTGACGGGCTTTTTGGCCGTTATTTCGTCGCTGCCGCCCTTGTCCGCAGAGGCTGGTTCTGTGCCCAGTGGCTTTTCTGTCGGAGGCTTGGTCGCTGGCGTCCGCTTGCTCCTTGTCTTTTCACTGCCCGCTGCCTCAGTGCTGTTCGCCACCAGTGCCTTGCCTTGAGGTCTCGGCGACGTTTCCGGGGTGACGGGCGTTGGCTTAGTCGTCGTGTCTTCACCCTTCACGGCGGTGGTTGTTGCAGCTTCCTTTCCGACGGGTCTGGAAGTCTTTGCAGCACGCGGGGCAGGGGGCTTGTCGGCGCTGGCAGGCGGCGGGGTCTCCTGCGAGGCTTCGGTGCGCGTGTTGGCGGTCGGCAGGGTTTCGCCTGCTGTTTTCTCGCCGTTGCCTTCGTTGCCGGATTCGTTGCCGGATTCGTTACCGGATTCGTTACCGGATTCGTTACTGGTCTCGGTATTGGCGTCGCGGTTCGGCTCGCGACGACGACGGCGGCCACCGCGGCGACCCCGGCGGGAGCGCTGTCCATCACGCGGCTCTTGCTGGTTTTCATCGCTGCCAGCCTCAGGTGGTGTTGCTACCGGTGTCACCTCGGTAGTATTTTCTGGCTGGGCATTGGCTGTCTTTTCCGGGGCAGGTTTTTGCGTCGCGTTGTCACGACTTGGCTGGCGTTCTCTGCGGGGCGATTTCTGGCGCGGTTCAGCTGGTGTGTCAGCCTGCGCGGTGTTGCGCGTTGTATCAGGAGCCTGTTCGCTATCGCGACGCTCGGCGTCGGTTTTGCGCGGCGGCTGCTGGCGACGGCGTCCGTTGCTGCTCCCGCTGCTTCCTCCACGGGCATTGCCTCGACCGCGGCGTTGCTGGCCACGTGACTCGCCAGTGGTCTTACTACTAGCGCCACGGCTGGTGGTGGTTTTAGGCGCACTGCTGGTTGCCCGGGTGTCGCCGTTGTCGGCAGCGGCTTTCTCGGTTGTGTCGCCGCCGATGAGATTTGACCACAGGCGTTTGATAAAGCCACCCTGGCGGGGTGTTTCCTGTGCTTGCGGTGACGTGGCTTGTTGTGGCACGGGTGAGGCTGGCACGACACTCTTGACGGCAGGTTCTTCCGTCTTGATCTTGGGTTTGTCACTCTGCAGAGACTCGGAGGCTTCTTCGCGTTCCACGGCGAGATCGTAGCTGGCCCGGCCACTGTGCCCCTGCTCGCTGACGCGTTCGCGCTGGATCTCGTAGTGTGGGGTCTCAAAATGGGTGTTGGGCACCAGTACAATCTTGACTCTCTGGCGTGCCTCGATATCACTGATTGCAGAGCGTTTTTCGTTGAGCAGGAAGGTGGCTACGTTGACCGGTGCCTGCACCACGATACGTGCTGTCTGCTCCTTCATGGCATCTTCTTCAATGATGCGCAGGATCGACAGCGCCAGTGATTCGGTGCCACGGATGGTGCCCTGACCCTTGCAGCGTGGGCAGACGATCTGGCTGGATTCACCCAGTGAAGGGCGCAGGCGTTGGCGCGACATCTCCAACAGCCCGAAGCGCGAGATGCGGCCCACCTGCACGCGGGCGCGATCCATTTTCAACGCGTCGCGCAGGGTGTTTTCCACTTCGCGTTGGTTGCGTGAGGAATTCATGTCGATGAAGTCGATGACGATCAGACCACCGAGGTCGCGCAGACGCAGTTGGCGGGAGATTTCTTCGGCCGCCTCGCGGTTGGTGTTGAGCGCTGTTTCCTCGATGTCGCTGCCCTTGGTGGCGCGTGCCGAGTTGATGTCGATGGAGACCAGGGCCTCAGTGTGATCAATGACGATGGCGCCGCCGGAGGGCAGGCGTACTTCGCGCTGGAAGGCGGTCTCGATCTGGCTTTCGATCTGGTAGCGCGTGAACAGCGGCACCTTGTCTTCGTAAAGCTTGAGCTTGCCAAGGTTGTGCGGCATCACCATCTGTACGAATTCAACTGCCTGCGCATAGGTCTCTTTGTCGTCGATGAGGATTTCGCTGATGTCCTTGCGCAGATAGTCGCGAATGGCGCGGATGATGACGTTGCTTTCCTGGTAGACGAGGAAGGGCGCGACTTTGTCTTGTGAGGCCTTGTCGATAGCCCCCCACAATTGCAGCAGATAGTTGAGATCCCATTGCAACTCTTCAGGGTTCTTGCCGACACCGGCGGTACGCACGATAAGGCCCATATCTTCCGGCACTTCCAGTGCGGCGAGGGCGTCGCGGATCTGATTGCGTTCGTCACCCATGATGCGGCGTGAGACGCCGCCGGCACGTGGGTTGTTGGGCATCAGTACCAGGTAGCGGCCGGCGAGGCTAATAAAGGTAGTCAGCGCCGCGCCTTTGTTGCCGCGTTCTTCTTTGTCTATCTGGACAAGAATTTCCTGGCCTTCACGCATCACTTCCTTGATGTTGACGCGACCAGCGCCAAGTTCGACGGCGGGATTGAAATAGGTGCGTGAGATGTCTTTGAGGGGAAGGAAGCCGTGGCGATTGGCGCCATAGTCGACAAAGGCAGCTTCGAGGCTAGGCTCAATGCGGGTAATGCGGCCCTTGTAGATGTTAGCCTTTTTCTGCTCGCGGCCAGCGGTTTCTATGTCAAGGTCATACATACGCTGGCCGTCGACCAGCGCAACACGCAACTCTTCTGACTGAGTTGCGTTAAACAGCATACGTTTCATATTGTTATTTCCAGCGCGCTCAACCCTGTCCACTGCGGTTGCGGGCGGAATACGTCACAGTGGTTACCCGTTCCTCCAGCGACCATTACAGGCGGCAGGCCGGCCGGGATAACTGTTGTTTGTAGCTCGTCATGAACGCTTTGCGAACATGGGAGCGCGCTAATCAATTAAGGAACCTCTGATTAAGTTATGAACGAAAATCTTGAGTCCAAAATATCCAACTTCTTCGTTGAAAATCTTCGCAATAGCTAGCTATTACGAAGATTTTCGCCTTGAATTTGAACATTTTGGCTCTCAATATTATTCGCCAAAACTCAAGCAGAGGCTCCTAAGTGTAAGTGACATCCGTCATGACACGGATGTTGAAAATTAAGCTCGGTTTTCGCCATCCCCCGTGTCCGTGCTTCCCTCGCGATAATTGCTTGGCGGAGAAGCCGGGAATGAGTAGAAATGTGGCGTAAAATCAATGCGATCCCGCAACAGGCTGGAAACTATAGCAGCCTTGTGCGATGGCGGCAAACCATCCCCTATATCAGACTCTTTATAATTGGACAATATGTCGTCTTCCCTCTAGGGGATGGGGGATATTCTCAATCGATGTGGGCCGCACTGCCGGGCCTCTGTTCCTGCTCAGCAAGGCAGAATGAGCACGGTGTGGTGGTTTTGCAACCGTATTGGTTGCTGGCGCCGGGGCCAGCGTTCTCGACTGATGCGGTTCGCTACCGCTCACCAGTGTCCGACTATGGGATGGATTTTTCTATAATGCCCTATCCAATGCCATTAAGTTAAGCCTGAGATCCTGCTTGTTGTAGGTTGATGGTAAGCCTGCGAACCCCAACGAAGCCAACAATGTCGGGGTTCCTTCGTCACCGCCAACCTACAAAACTGTCGTGATTTTGTTAACTTAATGACATTGATGCCCTATCTCTAATATCTCTGCCTGGGAATTCACGTTCGAAGGCCCACTGGATCATGGGCCATCATGCCAAGGTGGTATCATGGGCAAATGAGTCAGGAATTTAGTCAGGAAGGGGCGCATGTGCCGGATGCCAGCGTGGGTACTCCCAGGGTGCGCTTTGTCGAAATCAGTCCGGAGCGTGCCGGTCAGCGCATCGACAACTTCCTTGTTACCACCCTCAAAGGGGTGCCGAAGAGCCGTGTCTATCGCATGCTGCGCAAAGGCGAGGTACGAGTCAATAAAGGCCGCGTGAAGCCCACCTATCGGCTGGTGGCGGGGGATTCGGTGCGTATTCCGCCAGTGCGTGTGGCGGAAGCGGGGGATAAGGTTGCCCCCGGTGAGCGGGTAATGCAGCGTATCGAATCCGCCATCCTACGGGAGGAAAAGGGCTTCCTGATCCTGAGCAAACCCTCGGGGATTGCCGTGCACGGCGGTAGCGGGCTCAACTACGGGGTGATCGAGGCCCTGCGTGCCTCGCGCCCGCAGGCACCGTATCTGGAGCTGGTGCACCGTCTTGATCGAGATACCTCGGGTTGTCTGCTGATCGCCAAGCGCCGCAGTGTGCTGCGAGAGCTGCACCGGCTGCTGCGTGAAGGTAGTATAGACAAACGTTATCTAGCCCTGCTTAAGGGGCCATGGCGGGGCGGTGAACGTCGGGTGACGGCGGCCCTGCGCAAGAATACCCTGCGTTCCGGCGAGCGTATGGTGGTGGTCGACCCGGTCGAGGGCAAGCAGGCCTTGAGCCTGTTCCGGCCTGTGACCCGCTATCGCGATGCGACCCTGGCCGAGGTGGTGCTGAAGACCGGCCGTACCCACCAGATCCGCGTGCATGCGGCGAGTATCGGTCAGCCCATCGCCGGTGACGAAAAATATGGCGATGCCGCGTTCAGTGCGACCCTGCGCCGGCAGGGATTGAAGCGCCTGTTTCTGCACGCCCACTCCCTGGCCTTTCGTCTGCCGGGGATCGAGGATGAAATCCGCGTCACCGCGCCGTTGGACGATGAGTTGTCGGTATTACTGAACAAACTGGAGAAAACCGGGAAGTGAACAAGCCCTTTGAACTACTGGTGTTCGACTGGGATGGTACCTTGATGGATTCCGAGGCGCATATCGTCGCCAGCCTGAAGCGCGCTATTGGTGACGTGGAACTGCCGGAACTGCCGCATACCGAGATGAGCGACGTCATCGGCCTGGGTCTGGCCGAGGCCATTGAGCGCCTGTTTCCCGGCATTGAGGCCGGTCTGCGGGAGCGGATTGCCGACCGCTACCGCTATCATTTTCTTGCCGATGATCCCTGCGAGCCTTTCGACGGCGCGGGAGAGGTGCTGCGGGCGTTGAGCCAACAAGGCTATCTGATGGCCGTCGCTACCGGCAAGGGGCGGAGGGGCCTAGACCGGGTATTGGACAACAGTGGATTCCGCCCGCTGTTTGATATCACCCGCTGTTCTGACGAGACGCGCTCTAAGCCGCACCCGCAGATGTTGCAGGAAATCATGATGGTGCTGGATGTGGAGCCGTCCCGCACCCTGATGATCGGTGATACCGAATATGATTTACAGATGGCGAACAATGCCGGCGCCGTGCCGCTGGCCGTGAGTTACGGGGTGCATGCCGTGGAACGTCTACATCAGCACAAGCCCCGTGGCTGCCTCGATAGCATTCGTGAGCTGCCCGCGTGGCTGGCGACTGTTGAACCCAGGGGCTGACAGGCGGTCTCAGCTTGACTACGATTTGCCGATAGATTCCCCAATTTCTCTGACGTTTAAATTCTGAACAAGGTATACCATGAAAGACCAGGATCCCCCCAAGCCCTCGCCCAGTGCTTCCGATTCTCCCGCAGGGCCTCAAAAGCCGGCTGACGCGTGGACCAACGGCCCGGAAGTTGTCGCTCAGCCCGCTGAAAAAAAGCGTAAAAAGGCCGGCCCCGGCGACAAGGATTGGGAACGGGATGTTATGAACAGACTGGCCTTTGCCGCCCTCAATGAACAACGCCGGGCGCGCCGCTGGAGTGTGTTTTTTAAATCCCTGTTCTTCATCTACCTGTTTGTGCTGTTTTTTTATGTGCCGATGGAGTGGGGCGACAGCACTATTTCCACCGGAAAACATACCGCCCTGGTTGAGCTCGAAGGTGTGATTGCCACCAATACGGCTGCCAGTGCCGATAACCTGGTCAGCAGCCTGCGACGGGCCTTTAAAGACGAAGATACCGCCGGCATCATTCTGCGCATCAACAGCCCCGGCGGTAGCCCGGTGCAGGCTGGCTATGTCTACGATGAAATCAAGCGTCTGCGGGGCAAGCACCCGAATATCAAGCTGTATGCGGTGGTCACCGATATTTGCGCCTCCGGTGGATACTACATCGCCGCTGCGGCCGACGAGATTTATGCAAACAAGGCCAGCATCGTCGGTTCCATTGGCGTGCTGATGGATGGCTTCGGCTTTGTCGATACTCTGGAAAAGGTGGGTGTTGAGCGGCGTCTGATGATCGCGGGTGAGCACAAGGGGATTCTTGATCCCTTTTCGCCGTTGAAAAGCAACGAAGTCCGCCACGTGCAGGGGCTGCTTGATGGTGTTCACCAGCAGTTTATCGATGCGGTAAAGGCGGGGCGGGGGGATCGTCTCAGCGATAATCCAGACATTTTTAGTGGTTTGTTCTGGAATGGCGAAGAAGGTGTAAAGCTCGGATTGGTCGATGGACTGGGCAGCAGCAGCTATGTCGCACGGGAAGTCATCGGTGTCGACAAAATCGTCGATTTTACCGCCCGGCCTGACTATTTTGAGCGTTTTGCCGATCGTCTCGGTGCGGCAATGGCCAACGTCATCGGCGAAAATCTGGGCCTGGGCAATGCATCACTACGATAGATTCACCAATTAGCGCTTAGCTGATTGGTGAATATTTGACCGATTGACACGGTTATTGAGGCTGTCCATCTGGTTGCTGGGATAGCTGCCAGGCGTGCCCCACCCAACTTGCTGTCATTTGTTCTTTCGTGTAAAAACGGGGGCTTGATGGAAAAGGTTTGGGAGGATTTTCATGTCGTACAAGTATCCCATTGTCGCGGTCACCGGTGCCTCGGGCGCGGGCACCAGTGTGGTTCAGAAGGCATTCAGCGATATATTTCTGCGTGAATCCATCAACGCAGTTTTTGTCGAAGGCGACAGCTTTCGTCGTTATGACCGTGATGAAATGCAAAAATTGCTGCGGGAGAAGGCCGCCGAAGGCCAGACCCTTTCTCCCTACGGCCCGGGCGTCAACCTGTTCGACAAGCTGGAATCGCTGTTCCGGGACTATTCTGGAGACGGAAAGGGCATGATGCGTCAGTATCTCAATGGTGAAACCGCTGAAGCCTCAGGCGCCAAGCCTGGCACTTTTACCCCCTGGGAACAGACTCCGGTGGGTGGTGACCTGCTTTTTTATGAGGGTCTGCATGGTGGTGTGGTTGCAGACCACTGGACGCGCCGCAACATGAGCCCGTCACATAATCCCCGGGTGATTCGTGAACGACGGGACGGTGGCCGCAAAAATGGTGTGGATGCCGCGCAATATGTAGATCTGCTGATCGGCGTGGTGCCGGTGGTCAATCTGGAATGGATTCAGAAAATCCACCATGACCAAAAGGTGAAGGGTTTTTCCTGCGAGGCGACGACGGCACATATCCTCGAACGCATGCAGGACTATATCCATTTCATCGTGCCGCAGTTCTCGGTGACGGATATCAATTTTCAGCGTGTGCCGGTGGTCGATACCTCTAATCCCTTTATCGCCAGCGAGATCCCCAGTTCCAGCGAATGTATCGTCGTCATCCGTTTCCGTGATCCGAAGCGCTATGATTTCCCACGTTTGATGCGTCTGATCGAGGGCGCTCGCATGTCGCGCCCGAATACGATGTTTATCCCGGGCAGCCAGATGTCACAGGCTATGGATGTGATTTGTACGCCGTTGGTGCGGGAGTTGGTGGAGCTGCGTAGTCACTAAGTCTTCAAGAACATCCACGTCCAAGAACATCCACCCCCTCATTGCTCAGCAGGGTAATGAGGCGGATCAGAGGTAGGCCGACCAGGGCATTGGGGTCTTCGCCCTTCATGGTCTCAAACAGGGCAATGCCCAGTCCCTCGGACTTAAAACTGCCCGCACAATTATAGGGCTGTTCCCGGCGTAGATAGTTGTCGATTTGCCGTGTCGTCAACGAGCGGAATTTTACCGTAAACGGCACTACCTCCACTTGTGTCCGCCCGGTCGCGGTATTCAGCAGACACAGTCCGGTCAGGAACAACACCTCGTTCCCGCTAGCGGCGGTGAGTTGCTCGGCCGCCCTTTCGTGTGTCCCTGGCTTACCCAGAATCTCGTCACCCAAGACGGCCACCTGGTCGGAACCAATAATGAGTGCATTGGGGAACTGGTTGGCCACGGCGCGGGCCTTGTCTTCTGACAGTCGCTTGACCAGTGCATCCGCCGTTTCACCGGGCCGTCGCGTTTCATCGGTCTTGGGGCTGGCGGTTGAAAACAGCTGGCCGAGTCGTTCCAGCAGGGCCTTGCGAAACGGTGAGGTCGAGGCCAGAACCAGTTGTGTCATGGGTACGTGTCCTTGGTTTATAAGTGCTGCATTCTAACCAACAGCCCGCCAGATCGCCCGTATTCTGTTTGACAGCGATAAAACCAACTGCCTTACTACCATTTAATGCCTTGGTGGAGAAAACGCCATGTCCAGCCCGCGACTGTTTATCGTGCTTCTTCCGCTGCTCTTTCTGCTGGGCTTCAGTAGTCCGGCGCTGGCAGGGGCCTGCTCTTATCGTGAGGCCATCATGGCCCTGCAACAGGGCAACCCGGTACGGGGTATGGCCTTGTTGCGCATGGCCCGCCGGGACGGTGACCTGCGTGCCAGTTTGTATCTGGCAGCTCTGCAAGCCGATGATGATAAGCGCTTTCGTCAGGCATCAGTGCCGCTGGCCGTAATCGCCAAGTCGATGCAGTAAACCTCTGTAATATCTCTTCCTTATATTCCTTTTTTACCGCATTGCCTTTTGTGTGGTCGAACCTCTAGGGCGCTTCGGGTACTATCGCCACTTCTTGTCGTTGGTTCGTCGCACGCCGACCCGCCTGCCAATTTATCCGCTGATACACACAATCACGAGAGTCGAAAAGTGAGCGACATCAAAGCCCTGCTGGAGGTAATGGCCAGACTGCGTGACCCAGAGGCCGGCTGCCCCTGGGATCGTGAGCAGACCCTGGCGAGCATCGTCCCGCACACCCTCGAGGAGGCCTACGAGGTTGCCGACGCCATTACCCGTGGCGACATGGGCGACCTGCGTGACGAACTGGGTGATCTGCTGTTTCAGGTGGTGTTCTACGCCCGCATCGCCGAAGAGCGGGGCGACTTCGCCTTCGACGATGTGGTGCAGGCCATCTGTGACAAACTGATTCGTCGCCACCCCCATGTCTTTGCCGGCGCGGACATCATCGATGCCGAGGCGCAGACCGCCGCATGGGAGGCGCACAAGGCCCACGAGCGGCGCGACAAGCATGGCGAAGGAACCTTGGCCGGCGTCGCCCTGGCCCTGCCAGCGCTGAGTCGCGCCGCCAAACTGACCAAGCGCGCCGCCCGTGTCGGTTTTGATTGGCCCGATCTGCCACCCGTGTTTGACAAAATGCAGGAAGAACTGGACGAGCTGCGTCACGAGTTGGCGCAGGGAAGCATCGATGTGGAGCGTGTCGAAGATGAAATGGGCGACGTGCTGTTTGTCGCCAGCAACCTGGCGCGCAAGGCCGGTGTGGATCCGGAGGTAGCACTGCGCCGCGCCAATGCCAAGTTCGAACGCCGCTTTGCCGCCATGGAGGCACTGGCCGCCGCCGAGGGCGTGTCGCTGGACACGCTGAACCTCGACCGCTGGGAAGCCCTGTGGGTGCGGGTGAAGCGGGGTGAGGCAGCGGGCTCCGATTGAATCTTGCAAGTTTTTTTCACCACAGAAATACGCGTGGTGAATCGTTGTGGCCGACCTTGCATGAACCCGTCACCTTGACAAAATCGCCGCGACTATCCTGATAAAACTGCTGCCAATGGACTCACCACCGCATTGCCTCCTCGGTTCAGCACATGGGTATAGATTTGAGTGGTGCGCACGTCCTTGTGGCCGAGCTGCTCTTGCACTGTTCTGATGTCCATGCCGCGCTCCAGTAAATGCGTGGCAAAGGAATGGCGCAACGTATGGCAGCTGGCTGGTTTGTGAATATTCGCCTTGCGAATGGCCTGTTTAACCGCGCGTTGA
>VAPF01019705.1_pt1 | contig 16156 bp, 13 predicted proteins | sample 3393931 | NCBI WGS metagenome assembly VAPF01 (sample SAMN08290437, study PRJNA428436) | hydrothermal vent metagenome | isolation source: Deep-sea hydrothermal vent chimney | place: Atlantic Ocean: South-mid Altantic Ridge | depth 2773 m m | reverse complement strand
GTGACACTCCAATACCGTAGCAGCCCATCTGCATGGTAACTTTTTTGCCATTTTCATTGAGACAGGCGGCATTCATAGCGGTGCTGTATTTATCACCTAGCTGGAATATATGACCTACTTCGATACCGCGTGCAATTGAAAGTTGCCCTTGGCCATCGGGGCTGGGATCACCTGTCACAACATTACGTAGATCGGCGATTTGAGGTTCTGGCAAGTCACGCCCCCAGTTCACGCCCGTAAAGTGTTTGTCGTTTTCATTGGCGCCGCAAACAAAGTCAGCAAGATGAGCCGCACTGCGGTCAGCAATGACAGTGATTTCAAGGCCAATGGGCCCGACTGAGCCTGGCTCACAGCGTGCGGTAGTTTTGACTTTTTCTTCTGACACTAATGTAAGCGGTATGGCAACGTTATCCAGTTTCTCAGCTTTAACCGTATTTAATTCGTGGTCGCCACGCAGCACGAGTGCAACAACGGAATCTTCTTCAACGCCTTCTACAAGTAAGGTTTTGACGCATTGGGTAGTGTCAATTTTCAGAAAGTCACTAACTTCAGAGATACTTTTTTGATTTGGAGTATTGACAGCTTTAAACGATGCGTTTGCCGCCAGTCGATCACCGGCAGGTGCGATTGCGGTGGCGAGATCTACATTTGCAGCAAAATCACTTTTATTAGAGAAGGCGATGGCATCTTCACCCGAATCAGCCAGTACATGAAACTCATGTGAGGCATTACCACCAATGCTGCCGGTATCGGCTTGAACGGGGCGGTAATCAAGCCCTAAACGATCAAAAATACGGGAGTAGGTAGCGAACATTGTATCGTAAGTTTCTTGCAGTGAATCTTGATTTACATGGAAAGAGTAGGCATCTTTCATCAAAAATTCACGAGAGCGCATTACGCCGAAACGTGGACGAATTTCATCACGGAACTTCATTTGAATTTGATAAAAAGTGACGGGCAGTTGCTTGTAACTGTGAATCTCTTTGCTGACAAAATCGGTAATGACTTCTTCATGGGTGGGGCCAAAACAGAATTCACGATTGTGACGATCATTGAGACGTAAAAGTTCAGAGCCGTATTGATCCCAGCGGCCTGATTTTTCCCAGAGTTCTGCGGGTTGTATCGCTGGCATTAATAGCTCTTGCGCACCAATGCGATCCATCTCTTGCCGTATGATATTCTCTACTTTACGTAAAACACGTAACCCCATCGGCAGCCAGATATAGAGTCCAGAGGCCAGTTTACGAATCATGCCAGCGCGTAGCATAAGTTTGTGACTGATGGTGACGGCATCAGTTGGCGTTTCTTTGACGGTGGCTAATAAAAATTGTGTGGTACGCATGAAGTCGATTTATCCTTAAAATTTACAAATAACTAAAATTTTCAGAGTGATTTAAAACGCATTGAAAGATCAATGGCGCGTATGTTTTTGGTCAAGAGGCCAATAGAAATATAGTGAACACCTGTTTCTGCAATACTACGCAAAGTCTCTTTTGAAACGTTACCAGATGCTTCCAGTTGGGCTTGGCCTTGATTGAGTGTAACCGCTTCATTAAGTTGTTCTATGGTGAAATTATCCAGAAGTAGAATATCTGCGTTGGCATCAAGTGCTTGCTGTACTTCATTCAGATTTTCCACTTCGACTTCAATGGGCAGTTCCGCACCAGTTGCGCGTGCGGCATCGACGGCGGCGGCAATGGAGCCACATGCCATAATGTGGTTTTCTTTAATCAATATGCCATCATAAAGACCGGTGCGATGATTAAAGCAGCTGCCGCAGGTGACCGCATACTTTTGTGCAAGGCGTAATCCCGGGATGGTTTTACGAGTATCCAGCAGCTTGACGGGAAGATCGCTGACAATATCAGCATACTCTTGAGCGCAGGTGGCCGTTGCAGATAGGGTTTGCAGAAAATTAAGTGCGGTTCGCTCGCCGCTGAGCAGTTCACGAGCGGGGCCGTAAAGTTGGCAAAGTACTTGCTCGGGTTCAACCCGATCGCCATCTGATACGTGCCAATGAATCATGATGTTACTGCTGAGTTGTTCAAAGGTATTATCAAACCATGCTTGGCCACAAATGGTTGCATGTTCGCGGCTGATTACGGTGGCTTCACTGCAGGTATCAATGGGGATCAGAGCCGCGGTGAGATCACCGTCACCTAAATCTTCAGCTAAAGCCAAGCGAACTGTTTTCAAGATGTTGTTATTTAACATGATATTATTGGCTTATTGTCTACTTAAATTTTACTTTATAGAGGGTTGGAAAATAAGGGGTTTATTTTATATGGTTTTTGAATAATGTTCATTACTTTATAGCGTTGTTGAAAATAGTGAAATAACTCACAACTTTATTAATTTAATTGAGTTAATAATTCAAGTATGAATCTGGAAGCGCCGACTTTAGGAAAGGCTATTTTAAAATTTTTTTAACTTTCAGGGAAAGGGGCTGCTTGTTTATTGCGCAGGTCGTGTCAGTAATTATTAAAAAAGGGATGATGTAAATGATGAAACAAAAGCTTCCACTGGCTGTTCTGAGTGCTATTTTTTCTACGAGTGCTTTAGCGGCTCCATTTAGTGGAATGGATCCTCGCTCAATGGCGATGGGAGGCACAGGGGTCTCTTCTGCAACAGGAGCCAATGCAGGTTATTTTAATCCTGCACTGTTAGCTTTACCTCAAAAAGATGAGGATTTTAAGCTGATATTGCCTTCATTCGGTGCTGGCGTTGCTGACCCAGATGAGTTAGTCACCGAGTTGGAGGACTTTCAAGACGGTAATGTGATTGATGATTTTAGTGATGCGATTAATGCTTATAATGAAATACTAGATTCACTTGGCACAATAGATCCGACAGAGTTATTATCGTTAATTAAGATAAAGGCTGAGAATGTTTTTGATACAGGTACCATTCTTCGTAATGAATTGGTCGATCTTTCTGATAAAGCTTTGGAGTTTTCTCTGAATGGAAGTGTTGTGGCGGCCATGCCCGATGAAAGTCTGGGTTGGTCAGTTAGTCTGGCTTCATGGGGCTCAGGTGGAATGCTGCTGAGTGTGGCGCAAAGTGACCAAAATGAAATTCAGAGTGTTTTAGATGCCGTTGAAGATATTTCAAACGGTGTCGTGCTTAGTCCTAGTGATATATCAACTCTTGCAGATCTTACCAATCCGACAAATACATTGGACTCAGCACTGCTTGGTCGCGGTATTGTAGTGTCTGAAATTGGAATCTCTTTAGCACGTAAGTTTGAGCTGGAAGGTGTTGCTTTTTCTGCCGGTGTGACACCACGCTACTTGAGCGTAGAAACATTTGATTACGAAATCAATATTGATGAAGCAGAAAATATTACTTATTACGAAGGTGTTGTTTCTGATACCGGTGTTACAGCCGACTTTGGGGTTGCCAGAGATTTTGGAAATGGCTGGCGAGCGGGTTTTGTTGCGAAGAACATTATATCTCAAGAGTTTTTAACAGCCAATAATTACACCATTGAGCTGAACCCTATGCTACGAGCAGGAGTCTCTCACCATACGGGTTGGGGGACTGTTGCACTGGATGTTGATTTAACTGAAAATGACCCGACTGGAATGGACTCAGCAACGCAGTACATTGCAATTGGTGGTGAATTGAATGGCTGGAATTGGGTACAAATACGTGCAGGATATCGAAAAAATATAAGTGAAAACAGTCGTGATGTTTTTACCATAGGTGCAGGTGTCTCACCTTTTGGAATTGTTCATCTGGATGTAGCTATTGCAGGCAATAGCAATGAAGCCGCAGCATCAGCTCAGCTGGGTTTGAGTTTTTAGTATTGTTGAAAGTCGTAGGGGGCCACCTCAAGGGTTGCCCCCTACGAGAATTTGGTATTTTAACGAGTCCCAAAGACCACAATTGTTTTTCCTTTTGCTGAAATGAGCTCTTGTACTTCCATCTCTTTTAATACTCGCCCAACCATTTCGCGTGAACAACCAACGATTTTTCCAATTTCCTGACGGGTAATGCGAATCTGCATACCATCGGGGTGAGTCATTGCATCGGGCTCTTTGGCAAGCTCAAGCAGCGCGCGGGCGATTCGTCCTGCGACATCCATAAAAGCCAGATCGCTGACTTTACGGCTGGTGCTGCGTAAGCGAGAAGCCATTTGTGATGCAATTTTGAATGTAATTTTCGGGTCTTTTTTGGCAACTTCGTAAAATTTTGAATAACTGATTTCAGCAACTTCACACTGAACACGGGTACGCACCCAGGCACTGCGATTTTGCTCTTCACCAAAGAGTCCCATCTCACCAAAAAAGTCACCCGCATTGAGGTAGCTTAAAACAATTTCACGCCCTTCGTCATCCTCAATAAAAACAGCGACCGAACCTTCTACGATGTAGTACAGTACATCCGATTCATCACCAGCATAAATGATAATGCTTTTCTGGGGGTAACGTCGACGATGGCAATGGGAGAGAAAATTATCCAGTGTTTCATCAGGTTTTTTTGTATACAGATCCATTAGAAAATATCCTTGCCCTTATCTTTATTATAAATAGGTACTTTATATGTAAAGTAACTTTGGTAATATTATCAAAATTAAAAATGATTATACTAACTTAATATCGGGAGAAGTGAGTGAAAGTTTGCATTAAATGGATAGAGAATGCCATGTTTTTAGGTGAGTCTGGTAGTGGGCACGCTGTGGTGATGGATGGGCCACCTGAAGGAGGAGGGCGTAATATGGGTTTTCGTCCTATGGAAATGTTACTGCTCGGTTTGGGTGGATGTATCACTTATGACGTTATCCATATATTAAAAAAATCCCGACAATTGGTAAAGGATTGCAAAGTAGAGATTGCAGCAGAGCGTGCTGATTTTGAGCCTAAAGTATTTACTAAAATTCATGTGCACTTTATTGTAACGGGCTCTGAGCTTAAAGAGAGTGTGGTTAAACGTGCCGTTGATCTGTCATCAGAAAAATATTGCTCGGCATCAATCATGCTGGGTAAATCAGTTGAAATGAGCCACGATTTTTGCATTGTATCAGAGTAATTTTTAAGAAGTAGGAACTGTTTTAGATGGAAAAACCTCTGAAGTTAAAGCTGCACGGATTTAATAATCTCACTAAAACTTTGAGCTTTAACATCTATGATATTTGTTACGCCAAAACGAAGGCTGAACGTAATCAATATATCGAATACATTGATGAAGAGTATAACGCTAAGCGGCTCACGAGTATTTTAAATGAAGTGGCCAATATTATTGGCGCCACTATTCTTAATATTGCACATCAGGATTATGAGCCTCAGGGGGCGAGTGTGACAATGCTGGTTTCTGAAGAGCCTATTGTGGCGGAAGCATTGTCAAATTCGGAATCCCCTGGGCCACTACCCGAATCTGTGGTGACACATCTCGATAAAAGTCATTTAACGGTGCATACTTATCCTGAGTATCATCCTGACAAAGGTATAAGCACTTTTCGAGTGGATATTGATGTCTCTACTTGTGGCCGTATTTCACCATTAAAAGCTTTGAACTATCTTATTCATAGTTTTGATTCAGATATTGTAACAATGGATTATCGAGTGCGCGGTTTTACTCGTGATGTGTTTGGAGAGAAGCACTTTATTGATCACGAAATTAATTCGATTCAGAATTTTATTGCAGATAATACAAAAAAAGCCTATGAAATAATTGATGTGAATATGTATCAGGAAAATATCTTTCATACCAAAATGATGCTGAAGGACTTTATTCTGGATAATTACCTGTTCAATAAAGATGATAAAAATATCTCTGAAAGTGAGGCGAATAGGGTTACGGAATTATTACGGCATGAAATGGTTGAAATTTTTTATGGTAGAAATATGTGATGTCACAAGGTAGCCGGCAGAGTGCATCTCTTTACCGGCTTAGAAACATTTTTTTGACCACATTGATTTAAAAATTAGAAGCAACGAAGTCCCAGTTGACCAAACTCCAGAATGCTTCGATATATTTGGGGCGAACATTACGGTAGTCGATGTAGTATGCATGCTCCCAAACATCGCAAGTCAGTAACGGAATTTTATCGTCTGTGAGTGGGCAACCCGCATTGCTGGTGTTCACAATTTCTAAAGAGCCGCTCTGGTTTTTAACCAGCCAAGTCCAGCCTGACCCAAAATTCGTTGCGGCAGACGTTGAGAATTTTTCCTTGAAGGCTTCGAATGAACCAAATTCGGCATTAATGGCATCAGCCAGTGTGCCTGAAGGTTTGCCTCCACCGTTAGGGCTTAAGCTGTTCCAGTAGAATGTATGATTCCAGACCTGAGCCGCATTATTGAATAGACCTCCAGAAGATTTTTTGATGATCTCTTCCAGCGAAGCATTTTCAAATTCGGTGCCTTTGATCAAGTTATTCAAATTGGTGACATAAGCTTTGTGGTGTTTGCCATAGTGGTATTCCAGCGTTTCTTGGGAAATAGTGGGTGCAAGCGCATTCATCGCATAAGGCAGCTCGGGCAATTTGTGTTCCATATGAGGTTTCCTTGTGTTGTTTAATCTGTTTGTGTGTGCATTCATCAGAGTCTCTTTATGGGTAAAAGTTCTCTGTGGAGGCGTTTGTATTTTTTGTCACGCTTGCCTGTTTTATTCTCTTTATGGTACGAGCAATGGTTATATCACTGGGCATATCGCCATTGCGATAGCTCGCTTTTTGTACGGTACTGACGACGTTTCTGATTTCAGGGTCAATTTCGTGATGTTGCTCCCATTGGTTTAAGCCTTGCTCCAGTGTTTGGCTGTTAAATGCATTCAGAAGTAATGATTTTGGGGATGATGCAAGCGCTGGTTTTGAACGGGGCTTTTGAGTGGTTGATGCTTTGGTTCGAGTGAGGCGATCTCGTTGCCACAGTATAGAAATAATCACGCATAGCAGGGCGAATATGATCGTCAGCCACTGCCAGATCAATAATGGGTGGGTTGAAGAGGGTTGAGGGTGGTTTTCAGTGGCTACAATCGCCATTTGAGTTGGTTGGATTGATGATGAGGGTGCGACTTGTATCTCAGTGCCATTGAGTGTGGCTTTGTTGACTTGGCCTGTGTCAGGGTCAAAGAATTGAACTTCTATAGAAGGCAGAGTATAACGGCCTGCTGTCACGGGCATGAGTGAAAATAGATAGGTTGCAGTGTACTTGAGTGTTTTGGTGCTTTTGTTTTTTTGAATGCGTGGTGCATCTCGATAGAGTTTAAGCTGAGGTGTTTCGGGGTGTGTGCCCACCAATGCTCTGGGAAGTGTGCTTTCAAGAGCATTGGTGCTCAGAGTGACTTGCCATGAAGAGAGTTGACCCGCAGTGGGTATATTGTCTAATTCAGTTTGTTTGAGTGTGATGCGGCCAACAATAATATTGGGGGGGGCCGTAGCTGGAAGTGGTTTGACTTTGATGAGCTGTTTTTGCACAGGAAAACGTTGCTTGCGCCCACTTTGGGTGGTAACCCAGAGATCAGGGAGATAGAGGGTTTGGTCGCCACTTCGTGAAGGGAAAACAGCCCATGAAATGCGTGTAACATTGTAGTTGAACCCCTCGCTACTCTCTTGTCGTTCAGATTGGGGTAGTTTGAATGTATCCATGATAAAAGGTTCTGAATCCAGCTCTCCACCAAGCTTGGCTTCACTGAGTGAAGTGCGATGGTAAAGATCAATGTATGCAGTAAATTGTTGGTTCAGCCAAACCGTTTCATGAGACAAGCCACTCTTTATAAAAATTTCTGGAGCAGGGTTTTGGGTTTCAATAATATTGATGATGATGGCTTCAGTTTTTAAATCTTCAATTGAAAAAGATGGAATGGTGAATTGTCCCGAATTTTTAGGGAATAGCTCAATGCTGATGCTGGATGTTGAACGGCCGTGATTGCGATAGATATTAAAACGATTTTCAGCGCGCGGTGTACCCAGGTCAAACAGGGGAGTGAGTCGTGATAAATCAATATTGGGTGAAACACCTTGAGCACGTAGGCGTGTATCACTGTTGGTTAATGTCAGTTTGAGCAGTAGGTGCTCTTCTGTCGTAATTTGAGTGCGGTCAACTTCAGCGCTGAATGTGGCAGAGAGCGTGGCATGGCTTGATAAAATTAAAATCAGAAAGGTGAGGGTTCTGATTACCATGGATTTTCCTTGGAGGTGGTCATGCTTTGTTTGTCATGCTCCAAAAAACGATATTTAAGCAGCGGGTTGGGTGGGGCATTGAGTGCATTCATCTGTTGCTCTGCTTTAGTAAGCCTTTCTTGCTGAGCCATCTCCTCTTCTCCAATCAGTGTTGGATCAATCGAGCCTGTCGCTGCGAGTCTGTTTTGTGGTGAAGGTTGAGTCTCTTTATTTGAGTTGCCTCGTAATGGTAATAGTGTTTTGATTAAATTCAAATTTAATATGGCTTCTTTATAGTTTTTTTTCCAATGCAGCGCTCTTTGGTAGGCAGTTTGTGCTTTCTCAAACTGTTGCTGCTTAGCCAGTGCGTTAGCTTCGTTGAATGATGAATGAGCGCGTTGATCATTCGTGTCAGCTAGTTCAAATGCTTGTTGATAAGCATGGATTGATTCTTGCCATTTTTGTTGTCGATAATAGGCCGCGCCTAGCCCCATATAGCCGTTGTAAGTACCAATCGTTTGGTAATATTGTATGGCTTGCGGGTAATTGCCATTTTCCAGTGCACTATGTGCTTGCTGTTCTTGCCATACATTGGCATGGCTTGGGTTAGGAGTTGCTGATAGCACGGGCAATAAAATCAGAGGCAGTATTGAGTTGAAACGGCGCATTCCTTGATACAAAAACAGTAACAAACTGATTGAAAGCAACCATGGAAAAAGTTCGATTTTATTTGTCATCACTTGCGTGGGGTAGTAGTTTGTTTCTGTTTGTTGACGAAGATTTTTCATGAGGGTTTGCCAGTCACTATCATCATTTTTTAATGAGATATAATTTTCAGGTTGAGTGAGTGATAATAGCTTTTCTGGTTGCAAACGGGATATGACCAACTCTTGATTTTGACGGATAAAACGCCCCGATTGATCAGGAATCGGGCCTCCACTCTGTGTGCCCATTCCTAAAATAAACAGTGGGCTTTGTTGGTTGTTTTGTCCGACTTCAAGCGCAGCTTGATTATGAATTTCACCATCACTTAACAAGATGATAGCGCGTCCATTTTTTCCCCCTTGATTGAGAAGCTTTTCGGCCTCAATTAACGCTTGCCCCAAGTTAGATCCCTTTTTTGTGACCAGTGAAGGTTCGAGTGCGTTGGTAAAATAAAGAAATGTATTGTAATCAAAGGTGAGGGGCAGTACCGGATAGGCATTGGCTGAAAAAGTGATCAGTGCGATACGATCCCCTTTGAGTGTTTGAATAAAATCGCTCAACTCCAGTTTGCTGCGTGCAAGGCGGCTTGGGGGCGTATCTGTAACTTGCATGGAAGGTGATATATCAACAATCACAACAATATCAACACCTGTACGTACGGTAGAGGTGTCTTGGTTGGTCATAACGAATGGCCCAGCCAATGCGATGATACCTAAGCTCCAGGCCGCGATCCATATACTAGGCGAGCTTTTCTTAACTACAGTATAGTCAGTGGTCAGCCATGGCCAGAGCTTTTGATCAGCAAACTGCAGTAAGCTTTTTTGTACGAAATGGCGCTTTCTCCATCGCTGAAGTAGCCAAGGAGCCGCAAGAAAAATCAACCATAAAGGGGTCTGCCATTGCAGAGAAAATGTTTCCATGGGTCAGTTTTTTAAGTTTGACAGGTGACTCGTTTGGAGTTTAGCAGATACTTCAGGAATTTAATCTGTTTTCGACATAAAAAACCCCGCATAAAGCGGGGTTTCATCAAGCGAGTTTCGATGTGATTTTAATGTATCACAGCGTTTCTGTTCGGCGACGCATGATACCAAAGCCCAATAAACCAAGGCTCAGCAGAGCAAGAGCCGCTGGCTCAGGAACAGGTTGGGTTTGCGCTGTTAATGTTGCAGAGTTGAAGTAGAAATCTCCTATTTCTGCCGTCAATGTTACATCCAGCAAACCCGTATTGTTCAGAACCATAAGAGAATCTACGGTAAAGCTACTTGTTCCAGTATCAACTTCCCAAAAAAATGAATTTGTACCTACATTCAGGCTAGCAAATTCCCAGAAATCAAACCATCCGCCATCATCCTTAAGGTTAAGTCCAATTGTAGCCGAAGTAATCTCTTGGTTTGCGGGGTTATAGCCATCATCAAGAATATTAAACTGCCAGGAAATGCTGTCGTCAGAAAGCCATGGCAACCAATTACCAGACATTTTAGCACCTGAGTTATATGTGTCGGTGTAAACAACACTTGCGTTTGCAGCTCCAGCCGCTCCAAAAATTAACATGAACGCAAATAATAATTTTTTCATTTTTCACTCTCTAAAGGTTATATGGTTAATCAGACATTGAAATCTAAAGCAATTAGTGTGCCATATTTTTAAGTACTTGATTTTAAATATAAAAGTTATCGGTTCTTTTTTAACCCACTCATGTATGTAAAAAAAATTGACAAGTTTCTGGGGTGGTATGAGTATTTTTAATCGGCCACTTTTAAAGTCACCAACTCTTCAGAACTTGTGGGGTGAATGGCCACCGTATCATCAAAATCTTGCTTGGTAAGCCCAGCTTTAACCGCGATGGAAAAGCCTTGCAACATCTCATCAACACCATCTCCAACCAGGTGAATACCCACAACCTTTTCATTATCTCCACTGCAAACAAGTTTCATTGCTGTTTTAAATCCGTGCTCTGAAAGTGCGTAACGCATGGGGGTAAATCGTGTAGTGTACGTTGTGATTTTTTCATGCTTTTCACGCGCCTGGGATTCGGTTAGGCCGATTGTGCCTGCTGGTGGATGGGCAAACATAACGGTGGGAATATTTTCATAATCAAGCTTGCTGCTTTGATTGTTTCCAAAGAGTCTTTCACCCAGTTTACGTCCTGCAGCAATTGCAACGGGAGTAAGCGCCGCTTTACCCGTGATATCACCAACCGCATAAACACTCTTTATATTGGTGTTTTCATACTCATCAACCGGAATATTGCCATTAGGTTGTGTTTTAATTCCGGCAGAAGACAGGTTGAGTTGCTTGGTGTTCGCTCTGCGGCCAATGGCCCAAATGGCTGATTCACATGCTTTGATGGAGCGGCCATCCTGTGCATGAATAGTGATGTTGCTTTTGTCTTCTACTAACTTGGAAATTTTAAAATTAGTGTGAATCGTGACACCCTGTTTTTTCAGGTTATCCATCACAGTATTACCGATGAGTGGGTCAAACTCTTTTAGTGCCTTTTCGCTTCGTAGTATGAGCTCAACTTGTGAGCCCAGTGCCTGCATGACTCCCGCAAGCTCAATGGCAATATAACCACCGCCGATAATCGCTATTTTTTTTGGCTGTGTGTGTAGTTTAAAAAAGCCATCGGATGTGATCCCCAGATCAGCACCAGGCAGATCTGGCACGATAGGTTGGCCGCCCGTGGCGATCACAATGTGATCCGCTGTATATTGATTGCCGTTGACTTCGATAGTGTTTGAATTGACAAAGTGGGCAAAGCCATCAATTTTGTCAATACCTTGACTGTCGATCGTCCGATTCCAACTGGCATTGATCATGCTGATATAGCGATCTCTACCTTCTATGAGCGTTTTCCAGTCAAACTCTTGATTTTGAACTTGAATACCAAACCCTGGTGCATCAGATACCGCATGGGCAATGTGAGCGGCGTACCACATGACTTTTTTCGGAACACAGCCAACATTGACGCAGGTGCCTCCTAATTTATGGCCTTCTACGATGGCCACTTTTTTACCAAATTCAACAGCTTTTTTAGCAACAGCAAGTCCACCGCTACCACCACCAATGGCGATTAAATCATAGTGACTGGTCATGTTTCTTTCTCCGTGAAGCATTATAGGGCAGTTGCTGGTTCTCCGGAGGTTGCCCGAGGAACCAGCAGTAACTTTACTCGCCTTTTATGCAACTTTAAAGTGTTTGGCAACAGCTTCTGAATTGCCTAAATATTTACCATTAACAAACACTTGTGGAACAGTATCTGAGCCTGTTGCGGCACGTACCGCACGAACGGTGATATTTTTATTGAGTTCAATCTCTTCAAAATCAACGTTGGCATCACGCAAAATACCTTTGGCTTTCGCGCAAAATGGGCAGCCCGGTTTAGTAAACATGACAACATCAGCAGGTTTTTCTGCATCTGGATTGATGTAATCAAGCATGGTGTCGGCATCCGAAACTTCATATGGGTCACCGGGCATATCGGGTTCGATAAACATTTTTTCGATCACGCCGTCTTTGATCAGCATGGAGTAACGCCATGAGCGTTTTCCAAAGCCAAGGTCATTTTTATCAACCAATAAACCCATGCCATCGGTAAACTCACCATTGCCATCAGGAATAAAAGTGATGTGTTCAGCGTGTTGGTTTTCTTTCCATTCATTCATTACAAAAGTGTCATTGACGGACATGCAGATGATTTCATCAACACCATTTTTTTTGAATGTTGCAGCCAGTTCATTAAAGCGAGGCACATGGCTGCTGGAGCAGGTGGGTGTAAATGCGCCAGGTAATGAAAATAGGATGATACTCTTTCCTTTGAATATTTGATCACTGGTGATATTGACCCAATCATTGTTTTGACGTGTTGGGAATATGACTTGAGGGACTTTTTGGCCTTCTTTGTTTGCAAGCATGGTCTGTTTTTCTCCGTTGTTTAAGTAGGTAAAGAGTATGTTAGAAGGAAATTGGCTATTTGTTAAATTGATTGTTTTTATTAGATGAATAGAAAATAGCTATTAACTGATGTGTGCTGTTTACTTTGTATCGGATAAATTGGTCAAGATATTAAGTCGATTAACACAGTCAGGTGTGGCCGATAGAATGGATTGACGAATCACTTCAACGGCTTCAGGGCGAGGGAACTGTTTACGCCATGCGAGTGCAATACGGCGTGAAGGTACGGGTGGTGTCAGTGGACGGTAGCTTACCAGTTTGTTAAGTGTTTGGTCGTTTTGTGTCGCGGCCGTGCAAGGCAGTAGTGATATCCCTGCGCCTGTAGCAACCATCTGACGAATAGTTTCTAATGAACTGCCTTCAAGCGTACGCTGCAGAGCATTGGTATTGATGACCTGACCCAACGCTGGGAAGTGTTGTAAAACTTGATCTCGAAAACAGTGCCCTGCACCTAATAAAAATAGGTTTTCATCAGTTAACTGATTGCCATCAATCGTGTTGCCTTTATTTAATGGGTGCTCGGCAGGAAGTGCAACCACAAAAGGTTCGTCATAGAGTGCCTGTGTCTGGATGCCAGGTTCATCAAAAGGAAGAGAGATGATGATGGCATCTTTTTGTCCCAGTTTGAGCTGTTCGCTGAGTACAGCGGTGTAGTTCTCTTCAATAAGCAGCGGCATGTTTGGTGCGCGTTGATGAACTTCAGGAATAAAACGAGGTAATAAATAGGGTGCAATGGAGTAGATAGCACCTAAGCGCAGCGGCTCAATGAGCGGGTCTTTGCCTTGCTGAGCGATGTTGTTGATTTGCTCTGCTTCTTCCAGTATGCGTTGTGCTTGAATCACAATGCGTTCGCCGACCGGTGTTAAACTGACTTCACCAGTTTTTCGCTCAAAAATTTTCAGGTCAAGTTTGTCTTCGAACTTACGAATGGCAATGCTGAGCGTGGGTTGGCTGACAAAGCATTGCTGTGCTGCTTGCCCAAAATGGCGTGTACGTGCAACGGCAACAATGTAACGGAGTTCAGTCAGTGTCATTGTGTGAGTGACTTGGAGTTTCTTTTTCCATTTTAGTTTTGAGCGCTTTCCAATGGCTAATGCAACTAAATAGAGTAAACTCCCCAGCTTTGCTGAGGGACTCTCAAAGATTTGACCGTATAGTATTTGTCCCGAAGTGTCGAAAGTAAAGTGCTGTGGTAGAATAAAGTTCCAAGGGATTTAGAGTAACGACTTGTAGTGGTCTAATAATCCCGTACCAACCAATAAGGTGGGAATTGTAAAATATTCCACCAGTAAAACGAGGTATGGAAAATGGGAAGTAAAAAGAGCTTTACGCCAGAATTTAAACAAGAGGCAGCTAAATTTTTGAAAATTTTAAATTGGCCGCTATAGTATTTAGTGTCTCTTGCGAAATACGGTATTACCATAATGACTTTTATGAAAGGCTCTGCGCTATCCGGCTCACTAACCTGCATATTTCATAAATTATGAATAATTTCATTTTGATGAAAAAACTTACTCAAAATAAGACGCAGTTAATTGTGAATGGGGACAATGATTCTCCTTCCAATAAACCCTTTGGTTGCTTTTGTTTGAAAGCATCTCTTCTCCTCTTATTTTTAATTCATTTTAATAGCGTTTCATTTAGTGGGGATATTCCTCTTAATTTTCAGCTAGAACCTGGGTACAGCAATATTTTTCCCGGCAATTGCGGTATAGATGGGCAATCTAGCAGTATGTGCGTTATCGGTCAGGGCTCGATTGACCCTGATACCACCCCTTTTTATCAGGGCCGTGTCTCCATTGACGGTAATAACTATTGGCATATTATTGTCGGTGATCCTGCCAATGGTTTTGCCATGGAAAGCTATGTTCCTGTGTCCGGACTTTTATCAGCAACTGGTGGCAAACCATCGGATTTTTTTCCTAGGGATACTGATCTTGAAACTGTGAGTGGCAACGGTTGGGATCCGCTAGGATTGGATCCATCTCGTAACTTTGACTATACCGGTAACGGCTCAGCTGATCCGACAAAAGTGGTATTACGCCAAGTGATGGGCGGTATATGGGATGCAGATACCCAAACTTGGAGCTGCGGAGGGGAGGCATTCTGTTCGGAGTTCTTGAAAGAAGAGATGGCCTTCAAACCAAAAATAACCCAGACCATCAATGATGTGCCGGGAATGATGATCAGCGACTTTGAACTGGATATGAGTAGCATTAGTTATAACGATGATAGTACCGCAGGTACAATCAAAAATACTCTCATCATTACTGATCCCGACATGCCCACACCTTACCCCAATGCAGGTGATTTCGACATGATGACAGACAGACAGGCGGGCTATTCTACAGTGACTGGAGGGCGTTACACCTATACCCCAGCATGCACTAACCCTACGACTTGTTGGAGTGATGGAAATATCAGAGATGGTGATTGGGATTTTGAAGAGGGTTCTTACAGCTACGTAGCAGGTGATGCTGACCCCTTGAATTATGAATGGGATGTTTACTGGAACCCAGACCAGAACCCCATCGGCCCTGGCAATGAAGCCAAGTGTGACAGCGGAATTATTACAGGCACCTGCCCATGATGACCTTTTACAATTGCAATAAAATAGTCAGCAGAATTTTGCTATTTCTCGCAGCAATATTCTCGGCAACTTCTTTTGCCGCACATCGTCAGGTGCTGCTGGAGAGTGAATCGACGGTCCCTCAGGCGGGTTGGTCGGTCAGTAGCGCTGGGGATGTGAATGGCGATGGCTTTGATGATCTACTGGTGGGGAGCAATGCAACAGTCGGCTCGGGCACCGTGTCGCTGTTCTACGGATCTGCCACCGGCTCATTCAGCGCGATCAGTGGCTCGGCTAATACGCCAGACTGGACTCACCGGATGGGGCGGCGTTTTGGCTATGTTGTCAGCTCGGCTGGGGATATCAATGGTGATGGCTTTGGTGACATCGTTATCGCTGACTATCTCAACAGCGATGTGGTTTCCAATGGCGGCATGGTGGCGGTCTTTTTCGGCTCAAGCAGTGGCCTGGCCAGCTCGCCTGACTGGATGGTTTACGGGGATCAAACTAACTCCTCTTTTGCCTGGTCGATCAGTGGTGGTGAGGATTTCAACGGTGATGGTTATAGCGATATCGTTATCGGCGCGAATCGCTACACCAACGGGGAGTCTGAAGAGGGTAAGATTTTCGTTTACCACGGTTCAGCCAGTGGTCTGGCCGATGACGATTTCGATGGCATTGCTCGTGTTGATGAAGCGGCCTGGACGGTGGAGAGCAACGTTACCAGTGGCCGCATTGGCTGGGCGGTGTCAGGGGCGGGTGATGTGAATGGTGATGGTTTTGGCGATTTGATTGCGGGAACCGGATGGACGGCCTCTGCCACACTT
>VAPF01004541.1_pt1 | contig 16157 bp, 7 predicted proteins | sample 3393931 | NCBI WGS metagenome assembly VAPF01 (sample SAMN08290437, study PRJNA428436) | hydrothermal vent metagenome | isolation source: Deep-sea hydrothermal vent chimney | place: Atlantic Ocean: South-mid Altantic Ridge | depth 2773 m m | reverse complement strand
GCATTTATTTTAACCGCTCCGCCAACACCGAGATAACTCAATTCAACATTCTGTATCTCCCTTGAATTAAGCGGGGTTGTTGCATCACTATATAGTCTTTGGTATCCAAACTTTCCTGCGTTGAGCGATGTTATCTGTACATTACGCGTGAAGTTGCCAACTCTACCGTTTATTTCATGCTGGTAGAGTGCTACTGCTGTTGTAGTTATTACATTACCTACGATAGACTGAATTAGTAGATTATCGTATTTTGTGTTACCTGTTGTAAACGGTGTTGTCGTAGCCAGTATAAGTCTATCCCCTACTTTCCAACCTGTCGCATCGTTCACTGTAAAAGTGTTTCCTCCTACAAGCAATTGAGTCAGTAAGTATGTATTTGTCTTCTTGCCAGCACCATATACATGATACCCAGCATCCACTGCACAATTTAATCCCCACTTACCGCTTGTAAGTACCGCACTGTCATTTAATCTCAAAATAGCTGTAACGGTATCTGGTATAGGGCTTGTCAGTGTCCCATAATCAAAATCTGAACCAACTCCTGATATAACAAGCTCGCCTCTAACAGTTAAGTCCGAGTTTGCAGTCCTGCTTGCCTTGAGTACACCCGATACGTTTATTGCTGTTGAGGTATCGTCCCCACCGCCTACAACGCCGCCCACTGTGATTGTGTCGCCTAGAAGTATATTTACCTTATCGCCTATCACTGGCACCACAGCACCGACCCAGCTTGTTGTTACTGACCAGTTTCCTCCGCCCGTTCCATTTGATGAGATCGTTGCCATTATACGCTCGCCATTTTATCTTTAAGTTTTGCTACTAAATCTTGTGTTTCTTCAACGGCTGTTATTTTTGCTTCGGCAGAAACATATTCAGCTTGCAGTATCATCAGTTCGTTTTGCAGGTCGCTTATTTGTGTTTCAAGAGTGCCCATCTGTGCGCCTAATGTATTATCTAACTGCGCACGCGCCACTGTTACCATACCGGCCAGATCAGATATGGGAATCGTAAATTGTGCTTCGATATTCAGCAATTGAGTTTTTACATCTAAAAGAGTTGTCGCCATTATGCCACCGTCCACGAGGTTATTTTATTCGCGCTCCGTACCATAGTATATGTACGAGCGCCATCATTAATTGATGATATTCTATTATTTACATCTCTTGCTACTGTTAATGTCCTACCGCCTGTTTTTACGATTTTAGATATAAAATTTGCTGTTCGTGTAATCGCACCGCTTCTGGTATTAATAAAATCAGTACCGGCCAGGTCGCCAGTCATCACCCCGCCGGCTGTGCGCACGCTGTTAATTATGTCAGCACTTTGCTGAGTAGTGATACCTGTCTTAGCGTTGTTCGTTAGTATGTCAGCACTCTGCTGAGTAGTGATACCTGTCTTAGCGTTGTTCGTTAGTATGTCAGCACTTTGCTGGGTGGTGATACCTGTCTTAGCGTTGTTCGCTATTATGTCAGCGCTCTGCTGGGTAGTAACCCCCGCACCTGTCTGCACGATACGCGCTTGGGCGCTACTGGTAAGCACCTGCACAGGGGTCGTGCCTATATTAACGGAGGGGCTAGCGCTAATAACTGTTACGGTGTTTATGACCTGTATGCTGTTAGTGCCCATTAGGTGGTTACTTCTTCCGATACAGTAATAACACCCTGTATGAGGCGAGTCACTATCCCGGAGCCGCTAGTTAGCTCCAGGTCATACACGCCAGTAAGCCATACGATCGCAGCGGTTTGTGTGTCTGTAAGCAGCAGGGTTATTGTGCCCGCCGCACCGCCGAGCACAATGCTGCCATCGGCCGTCGTAAGTGTCTCCAAGGCGGTCAGATCGGCACGTGTTTTCTTTATCTGCATTTTGGCCGTGTAGCCGGTGAGGTCTATTGCCACGTTATTAACGTCCGCATAAGTAAGCACGGGACTGAACGTAGTCCCCTGCTCGATGACCATATTAAGTTTGCCCGCTTTCGCTTCTAGCTTAGGTGTAGCCATACTATTAGTACCTCTATATACACATATTAGCGCTACTATACCAGCAAACAGCGCACCGGGGCTACGCGAGTATAGTGTAAGTTTTACCCGGTAAAAAATATCGTATAACCTGCGGCGATGCGAAGTTATTGCGCAGTACTGTAATCGTCGCATCTACTGCGCTCCTGGCCGCCGCTATGTCGCTAGTAGTGCCCAGACGCAGCGCTGTCTGATAGGTCCCCAGCAGGTTCGCATACTGCGTAGCACCAACAGAGCAGATAGTCACACATATACCGTCGCTTGCCAGAGTCGCTCCTCGCCAGTGCACAATAGTGACATTATTAAGCACCCCGTATGCGACAGGCAGCAGTCGATAGCCCTCATCAGAACTAACTACGCCCGCTGCATCCACTGCGGCAGCGTGGTAGGGTATGATATTCGCGCTGTCCTTTAGCCAGAACCGGTCGTAACCGACGGTCGGATAATTGTACATAAGCTGCTCCATCCAGACAGCACCATCTGTGTAGCCGCCCCCGCTCCTGTCCCTGTCGGATATGTTCGGCGCTTTTTGCTCCGCACGGGCGCTCATCACCAGTGTGGTACTGTCCGTACGGTCTACATTTGTCAGAGATCCGTTCGTATATGTGTTGGTGCCTGTATACGCCCCTGTGTACGCAGTGACATTAGCGATTTGCAGCCCCTGCTCGTAAGTGCCGGCGGCAAGCGCCACGCCGGGGGGCGGATACGCCGCCGGAGCGCTGTCGTACACCCGTATGCCGTTAATATAAACACTCGCACTATAGTTGCCCGCCGCAACCTGCATATAATAAGCATGGATGGGGTAGATGGCTCCGTTCTCTCGGATGAGCAAGCGGTCGATCAAATACGCAGCAGAACCCCCGGCGGCTAACGGGTTGTGCCCCCATGGTCGGAGCGTTCGGTCCTGCTCCAGGCCGGCGGAGACCATGGTAGTGCCAGAGGTCAGTGTAGCTGTTTCGCTCTGCACGACGGAGGCACTTTTCGCATAGGGGGCACTATGCATATAGCTTATGCCATCGTACATGTACGCCTCTGCTGCCGTGGACACCGTCGCATTTAGTACGTCGTCGGCACTACTTACATAGGGGCCGGAGCTTGTCCCATCATCACTCTGCGTGGCGACGTATGTGGCACTAGTGTTCACTGTATCGGCTGCGGGCGGCACCACACTTGCGACGAGCTGCCCGTTCTCGTAAGTCACCTGATAGGTCACTGACTGTAATGTTGCCTGGCTCCATGAGCCATTGGCCGTGTCCTTATCGCCAGTTGGATCGGAGGCGTGTGTTGCTGTGTAGCTCGTCGTGCTTAATGCGTACTGCACACCGAACGCATTATCAGCAGCGGCACAGGCATAGCTCTTTATGTCCCATGTCGATGTGTAGGCCTGCGCCTCGCTGCCATAAAGCAATTTTGTGACTGTGTACGTTGTACTCCCCGTGCGCAGATCAGTAAGTGTGCTACGCGGGGTCGCATAAAAAGCTGTTCCTGGGTGCCCGTGCCAATTACCGTCGCTAAACCTCCATATCGGCTCCGGCATAGCGTTCGGCAAATATACTGTGTCGAGGGTCTCGGAGAAACTTACATTATCAACGGCCAGCGTAAAGCGCGCACCGGTAATGAGGTATTCCCCCTGGGCTGTTCGGGTCGCACCGGTGCCCGCTAAGGTATACGCGCCGGTGCTCTGGGCCGGCGGTATATCACCGGCCACGATGCTCCCGGAAAGAGTCCATGGCGCGGTAAGGCTAACCCCGCCCAGCATAGCTTGCGTAAATGTAAAAGCGTGCGGCTGCCCGCCCAGTACATATTTAACTACTAGCTCAGGGTTGCTCGCTGTGTTGTTTAGTCCCGTCTGCTCTACTGCGTAGATTACTGACAGATCGGCGGGGTTGGCCTGATCCCTACAGACCACTTCCAGCCATTTATCTATTGGGATAACAGCATAATAGTACCGGTTGTAGCGCGCCTGGTTAAGCAGCACATTAGCGTCACTAGACGGAGTAGTGCCAAGCACTGCATCGGGCTGGGTAGTGGTGTCGAACACCGCAGCACCTAATGTGTTTAGCATATATGGTGGCACACCCCCCGCCGGATATACCGCATCTGTACTATTAACATACGCATCAGGCAGATAACCAAGCACTACGTCGGCACCACTAGCATCAGTGCCTAAAAAACTCCGTGTATTGGTTATCGACAATACACGCACCCCCCGCGTGTATAAATCAGAAGTGGGTGATACATAGCCCTGTGCTACCACGCCGTACGCACTATTGGCTACACTATTTATTAGTGTGCACAGCTCGTTGGTACGATGCTCGGTCTTTAGCTTTTTGATAAGCTGCCCTAGATAGCTAACACGCCCAGCAGGGCGCATATAGCTGCCAAGCGAGGGGCTTGCTGCATCGCCAAACAGTATATTAGCTCTGGGTGGATTGGCGCTGAGCTGCTCTGGGTGCACCTGTGTCACTGCGAGTTGTGACTGTGTGCCTATTGCAGTAGTGCCTATTGCGGTTATGCTCGTATCAGCGCCGCCGCCCGTATCACTTAGTGACAAGTGACTATACGCGTACACGTCCGCGCCCGCATACAACGGCGCGAGTTGTGCCATCGTGTGCAACACAATTAGCGGTTGCTGGCGCGTAATACGCACTTCTTTGCACGCGTCTTTATAGGTAGCCACAATAAACGCAAGTTCATATCTAGCGAAGCGGGCGCTGGGCGCGCCTGCGCTCTTTGCTTTTTTGTATAATGCAAGGCCTATAGCCAATGCCGCTTTTGGCGCGCCCGCGTATGTGACTATTCTCATTTACCTACGTGCCAGCTCTGCCATATACTAGAAGCGGGTAGCGTGTGCTCAATCTCGTATGTGTTACCCGATAGCACGCCTTCGCTTAGCGTATTCAGATACTGCACCGCCCCCGTCTGGCTCTCCAGGCCAATACCCCCAAACTTACGATCTGTCTGTGCGTCGATTAGCATAGATCCGGCAACCCCAGGAATGCCTGCGCGATTGATCGCATCGCCAGCATAATCAAAAAACGACCAATTAGCTTTGCGCGGGCTGCCAGACAGGCCGTATTTAAGCCAATCACGAGCTACGTCGATAGCCATCATCGCCGGAACATACAGCATAAGAGCGGCAGCCGGAGCCAGGTTGTTGTGGTCAGCAAGCTCTGTCCATACACGCCGCAATATGCGGTCGTGCATAGAATACGTGAACGATTTTAGGTGAAAGAACAGCATATAATTAGGGTCAGAGGCCCATATCGGGCGCTGCTCTGCGTTAGGTCGTAATATAGCCCCGTCCACCCAGCGATACAGTGCTGTGCGCACCCTGTCGTCGCGCGCGAGTTCGTTATTTATATCCGCCTCTTTGGCTGCGGGTGTGTTCGCATCTATCTGCTTTATCAGTACGGCGCGCTCGGCGTGCGTAAGTACTTTAACTTCGTTGTTACTGTCCATAACAACATCACCTTTTTTTAGCCCTAGTTCATCCATAAAACGCGCACTGTGTGCATACGCTCCATCGCCGTGCATCTTAATAAAATTCTTTGCGGCGGCCAATGCCATGACCCTGGTGAGGCGAGTTAGTTGCGTCATGCCGATGGCATTAAAAAACATTTCATTATATTTTTTTAGTCGCGCGCTCATGTAGGCCCCGCCGAACTCATACTCCAGCGCTTCGTTTGTCAGGTGCCTGTCCATAATACCTAGCCCGCTAGCCAGCTCCGCCATCATAGTAGCGCCCTTCTCATTATCCGTAATACCTATGTTCTTCACACTTTGCTGTATCTCCTTCATCCCCTGTTTGTACGCCGCGAAGGAGGACTGTAAATCACCAGAGCGCACTGTGATGCCTACGACATCCGACAAAGAGGTGAGTGCGGATAGCCCCAACACAGCCATATTACGAAACACGATAGTTGCGCTCATCGCGTGCTGCAACAAGGGGTTGATGACCTCGCCGGGCGGCGCTACCTTGCCAAACAGCGCATATAATTTACTATTAGTTTCCTGCCCAAGTGTACCGAAGGCCGCACGTAAATAATTGTTCGCCATAGCTAATTGTTTAGCTGACATGCCTGCGTCCATAGCCTGATGTAACAGCTTCGTTATCACTTCGCCGTTATTCCCAAAGCGCTTAGTGTACTCTGCGCGTTTTACCACCGAGTCTACATATCGCATCGTCGTCGCTTCCAGATTCTTACTAAGAAACGGGGCACGATCTGCGGGTTCTATCCAGTCAAGCGTCCGTACATTAACCGCTGACATGTTTGGGGTAAACGCTGCGCTCTTCGATAAGGGTGTATCGCTATACCCCATGTTTTCTATCATATGTGTATACAGGCGCTCCGGGGACAGTCCGCCAGATGCCATTCGAGCAGAATACTTGCCCTGCTCCAGCATGTGTATAAAATCATCCCGGTGCGCCATTAGATACTGCACGTCATAAACTACAGGGAAGTAGTTTTTTAAGAAAGCAAAAACGCCTTTGCCTGCTTTTTTGTTTGAGACTTTAACGCCCGCTCTACTGGCGTACGTATACATATCATCAAACAGCGTGCGCAGCCCGCTAACCGCCGCTTGTTCTGCTGGCTTTATCGTGCTGACATAGCCGCCTTGCGCGTGTTCGAGCACACTAGCTTTTTGCTCCGTGCTCAGGGGCGCGAGTATGTCAGTAAGCCGTGACGCAAAAGCTCCGCTTTGCATACCTACGCCCTCTGTGTATGTCGTTGGCACACCAGCTTCGAGTCCCACACGAGCGTGTACTAGCTGTGCTATTTTTTGCAGCGCAGGTATGTCCTGCATCCGCGAATCTGCTGTGAAGGTGTATGCCTTTATGGGTCCGGCCGCCCACACAGCCTGTTTGTATAGTGCGTTAGTCGCCCGAGCCAGTATGTCTTTTCGGTACGCGTCGCGTAGCGCGAACGTGCGCTCCTCGGGCAGCTCAGAAATCTTCGACCTGAGTAATGCGTGTAGTATCGCCTTAGCATTCTTCTCGTTTGTCTGTAGTCCAATAAAATCACTTATTAGTTTAGTGACTCTGCCGAGTACGCTGTTTGATTTTGATCCCAGGTCTATCTTGCCCATGACCCACAGCTGCACGCCTGTGGCCAAGGACTCTTTGGCCGCCGCAGCCATCGACCCGGTGATAGCCTCGATCTTATCGCGTACGTGCGGCACCTTAAATGCATTAGTTAATATCAGCCGTTCTTCCGCTGTCATTGCCACTTGCATCCAGTCGCCTATGGCCGCTCTGGCTGTGTCGCTATACACGCTATGGGTGGCCAGGTAAGCTACGATAGACTCACCGTCTAGTAGTGTGCGCCGCGTCTTCCTGGACATTTTAATCCCTTTGATGTATTTACCTACCTGCTTCACCATACTGTCTTTGGCCGAAGACAGCACTCTGTCTTTAGCTTTCACCTGTATTGTTCGCAGTACGTCAGCCACTACTTTATCAGGATTCTTATTAAACCCAGCAAACACGGCGCGCAGTTTTTGCACCAGGCCTTTAAAAAAACGATCGACTGCGTTTTTCGGAAGAACCGCATCGGTAACCAGGAACTTCGCCGTGTTATCAGCAAACCACTCCTCAGAATCAAGCAAATACTGTCTGTCTGCTCGTGTGAGCGCGGATAAAAAACGGTCGCTCCCACCTAGTTCTCGCAGCATTAGATGTAGAGGAGACTTATTTTTTAATATGTCTGATACCAGCGTAGCCTCCGTGATTTTCCGCTCACTGAGCCACGTCGCGTATGCGCGATTAATTAGTTTTACTGTGCCGGGCGACTGCTCATTTACGTGCCGAGCAAATACCACGTGGCCTATCTCGTGCCCCAGTGTTTCTACCTGTTCTGCGCTAGATAGTAACGGGTTAATAAAAACATTGTTTCCATCAGCAAAGCCGCCCGTTTCTGGTTTAACTATCTCCCGCCCGTTTTTATCCAAGCCAACCAGGTGCGACATGCCATGGCTGCGCAGGAACACAATAGCCTGCGCTGTATCCATAATATTTGTATCCGCCAGCCCCAGCCGCTTACTAAAAGCCTCGTGCGCTGTGTGGGTCGCGCGCGCCAATGCCTTCGTAGAGGCTCTCGTTGCTAGCCCGGCCGGGCTGCGCGTGCGCACTGCGTCTCCTTTATTATGCGCAAGCGCTCTGTGTATAATCGTCGCCGCGCGTCTCTGTATTCCAGGCACTACGCTCTCTCTGTTCCCTGCTACATTAAGCGTCTCTATACTATTATCATGCAAGAAGGCTTTAACGTTTTTTGTCGCCGATGCTATGTCCGTAGTAGATAGATCCACGAGCAAGTATGGCTTATGCTCAGATTTAGCCATGGCGATGGTTAGGCGCGTCCCCGGTGATCCTACGTGTGCCGAAAGTATTACTGTTCCGTCTGAGTTTATTATGTTGTCCTTCGTACGCGGGGCGTAGCCCTTTGCTGATGAGGCAGTTAGTTTATAGACATCTCGTAGTTGCGCATTAGGTCCGTTCTCTGTGATAAATGCAGGCGGTGCTGTCCCGCCAGTATCCAGCCCTAGCGCACGCCCTGCGGCGAGTCCGCCCATGTCAGCCCCGGTCTGCCCGCCCGAAATAATACGGGTCACGCGAACTTCTTTTTTTACTCCCTGCGCCGCCAGCATGTGCGTAATAAACGTCTCTACTGCCGGGCGGTTTATATCAGCTAGCGTGTGTGCGGGTATAGCCCCCTTGCTATCAATAGTGCGCTGCCCGTCCTGCATAGTAAATGTTTCGTGGCGCTGCCCCCCGACAAACCCGGTATTCCCACCGGTGCTTTTATTGGCTTCAAATAAATTATTAAGCGCGTCTTCTACCGCTAGATTCGTCGCCCGGCTCTTGCCCTCCACGCCGGCGTGGAAATCAGGCTTCGCCACCCGCGCCTTCACTTGTGCTTTAAAATACTGCCTTACGTCGCCGAGCGTTACTGTCTCGTTGCTCCATCGCTTAGTTGTGGGATCCTGTACTTTTCGATTGCGGAAAAACACTACTGTGCTATCAGCTAGTTTAGATATGTTTTTTATTACCAGTCCATGGTCTGCCATTAATGACGCGACCCCTTCACGAAAACCGCTAGCGATGTTCCCCAGACTGGTATACCCCTGAGATCCTGTTTTATCGGTGCGCGCCCGTTCAGTAAGAGCCTTACTTACTAACGAGGGGAAATTAACTGATATGTTGGTTCGCCCAGAACTGCGCTTTGCTGCGCCCGCCGCATCGCGCACGATCTGTATTAGCGGTGCTTCTGCCCGCGCGCGCACTCCTGATAGCCCACCTTCTGGGATATTACGCACAATGCTCTTCTTAACATTTACATCATTCGTCGGTGTCACGTCGCGTTTTGACAGTGTGATTGTCGTATCTTCTCTGTGCGCTGCAATAATAGGGGATGCGTCTTGCGGGAGCGCCTGCTTCTTAATAGCATAAAAATGACTTAAAAATTCTTTCGGGGCGCTTACTGCCAGCCCTTTAGCCCGCGCCACTACGCCAGCGTCGTAATTACTGGTGTCGCCGAATGCGCGATTTATATCTTTGTTCGATTTGCTGTCAGCGATACGCTTCGCGACAGTCGCCATTAGCTGTTCACTGGTTACTTTGCCGCCTTCTGATTTTAGGATAGGCGCGACCAGTGTAGGTCGCCCCCGTGCGTCGCGTACGTCCAGGCTGCGCGTATGCCCGGTTTTAGCCATTTCTACGACGGCTTCTGACAGCGGCACTCGTGTATAGGAGAAGTTACCGCTAGCGACCTCTCGTTGTGCTGGGTCGTATAGCTTTATGTTCGTATCATTATTATGCAGCAAGCCGAGCTGCTCGTTGGCTGCGTCGAGCGTTAGCGCATCCGCTGCTTTGAACGCAGCACCCGCCGGTTTTTTGGCTCGATACTCCACGCTGCTAATATAGGTCGGAGACTTATTAACATCTGCGTTAATCGGTGCTGGCGTAGTGGCACCCGTTACCTTGTCAGTGCCTGTAGCGGTCATCGCTTTCGCCGTGCTCTCTGTGCTCGCTGCATCGACAGGAGCCAGTCGCTGGCGTATTTCGTCTAGCAGCCCCGTGATGTCCCCGCTCGCACCCCCGTATCGCTTGCTCAGCACGGCCATAACAGTCTTATTATTATTAATAAGTTCAGGGTTTCGTGCGAACTCAGATAGTGCCATAACATCAGATGTCTGCCTGTCAACAGAGGCCTGGTTTCGGTGCATGCGAGTTAGCAGCCCGGCCTCTTGTAGCACTTCTTCCGTGGTGGCCACCTCCGCCAGCGCGTGGCTGAATTTGGTTGCGTCTTTGCGCGTGCCAGGGTTCTGCATATCTCCTTTTAGCACGTTATTTATTTCACCGGTTACTTTATCATTACCGGCAAACCGCTGGCGCATATTATGTAGCACGCCGCGCACTCTTGCCGCGCCCAGTTGGTCGCCTGCCTGTAGTTTGCTTATATGTGCATCCAACGAAGCCGCTGGGGCTGCATGTCCTAACACACTATGCACAACCCCGCCGCCGGCACCTATTGTGAGTCCCAGTAAGCCCCCACTAGAAATGGACTCCCGTAGTTGCCTCATTCCCTCGGGGCTAAATATGTCAGCGTTGTTGTTCAAGAACTTATGCGCTGCGCGTTCTGCTATTGTCTGTGCTCCGGCGGCACCTGCCTGTATGGCGCTCTGTGTAATAGCTCCTTTCGCTACCGCTTTGCTCAACGAGGTAGTGATAGCGTGCTCCGCTGCTTTCTCAACGCCGAAGCGCTTAGTTAATCTGACAAAAGGGAGCACGCCTGCTGTCCCCATAGCCAGTCCGCCACCTATAGCGGTTAGCGCCCGCTCACGAGGGGTGTAATTTTTTCGTACTGTAGGGTCTGCTTGCAGGGTTGGGTATAACGTACCGGCTGCGGCCGCGCCGGCTCCTGCTATCGCGCCAGCAGTACTAGAAGTAATCGCGGCGGGTATCGCCGCAGATACTATTTTCGGCAATATCGCACCAGCCACGCCTCTTATAGCAGGAGCCGCAAATCCGCCGACCACCATAGGAGCCAGCCCTATTGCCTGCTGCCCTACCTGCCCAGCAAGCCACTTACCGAAAGAGTCAATGCCGTGCACCTCGCTTACCGTAGCCACATCAGGACCGAATTGCTGTGCGTCTTTTTGAAACTGCTGCGCCTGCTGCGCCGAAGCCTGCGCAGCAGGCGCGTTGTTGACCAGGGCGTGCCCTATGGCCTCCAGTCCGGCTCCTGACGCAGATAGGTTGTCCAGCCCCGCGCGCAGCCCGCGTACAATCTGCGAGTCTTGCGGGGCCACGAGTCCGGTAGCCGGATCTCTAGGAGCTAGTGCGTACCGCCTAGGCGAGCGCGCTGCTGGCGCTGCTGGATTATATACAGGCATTGTTATCTACTGCGTAAGGTTGTGCGCTGCTGCTCCTTATAAGTAATCGCTTCTAACTGCTTGCGAAAACTATCCGGTATATCGCTAAGCGCAAATAAAGGCACCGGTGTCATAACTACGCGACCATTATGCGCCCGTTTAGGCATAGATAAAACGACGGTCCCATGGGGGGTTATGCTCAATCGCTTAATCGTATTTCGATTAAAATCAATTGTCCCGTTGCTATTATTCAGTATATCGCGCGCACTGAAGTCAGGATTAGCCACGGCGGCATAAAATCTTGACAGCAGTCCTTTGTCCGCTGCTTGCTTCATTTGGTCGCTAAGCATCTGCCCCGCTGCTACTGAGTCAGGGCTTAACGGGTTCCAGGCTGTTTGCAAAGCCTGGTTAATAGTCGCCTCAGCGGCGGCATTTGCGTTTGCTGTATCGCCGCTCGCCTTGTAGTTATTATAATTCTGCAAAATAGTTCGCGCCTGCGCACCTACTTGTTGTACTTCTGCGCGCTGTGTACTCGCCACAGTGCTATTAGCTAACCTCAGCCTGCCCAAATTAAGTGCGTTTGTTATTGCCTGTCCCTGTGCTGTGTTCTGTGTTGCCTGGCTAGCTACCGTCGCTGCGCGCACCACCTGCTTGTTCGCATTGCTCTGTTTGGCTATATGCGTGGCCGCATTATACGCAGCTATGTCTCCAATATTTCCCTGTGCGCCCACGCCGGCATTACGGAGCACAGAAAAGCCTGTATCCAATTTAAGTGGTGGTGGCGCTGGTGGCGGCGGCGGCGATACTCTCGCACCGGTGCCTGGAGCTACAAGAGGCCGCCGGGGTGCCGCAAATACTTGCTGCGAAGCAGCCACCCGTAACCCCGTATTAGGGGTCGCAGCTGGTTGCGGGCTATCTCCGGGCGCACCAAACAGGTAATTATAGGCCCGCGTAAGAGGGCTGCGCAGGCTCTGGTTGGCGGCATTAGTCGCGCGCAAATTATTTATATAGTGCCCAGGAACCAGCGCCGGCTCGATTAGTGTGCCTGCTGTAATGCCGGCGTTCGCGGCCGTATCACCAATGCTCGCAGCCGTGCGCCCCAACGTATCTACAGGGTGCGCCAGGAGCCGCTTTCCATACGATTGTATACTTTTGGGTAGGCCTTTGATGCCGCTCACTACGGAGTTAACAACGTCACTATTTGCTTTACCTCCCCCGTGCAGCGTTCGATTTATAGCATAGCGCCCCGCCATATCAGCGGCCACGAAAGGCAAAACATCGCCCATTGCTCTACGTGAGAATGAACCCGCTTTTTTAAGCGAATATCGACCAGGTGGTTCCGCCGCGAACTTAGCCTGTGCAGCGGCTCGCGCCTCCGCTGGCGAAGGTCCCGTCGGCGGCGCTGTGTAACTACCTATGGGGTCAGCGCCTGCTACTGTGTGTATCGGACTAGTATCTACGCCCGCCGCACCAGCCCGTGCTCTTAGATTAGCTGCGCCCGCAGTGTTTGGTTTGGGTATAACAGGCTCCGGCGCTACGGGGCCGGCTGCGTCCATAGCGGCCACGTCTTGTTTAGCTACAAACTTAGGGGTTATTTTGTTTGCCGCGTATCGTGCCCCTTTGCGCAGAGACCGGTTCACTTTTTTAGCCCCGCCTACCAGCGTACGAGATATTGGCTGCGGGGTGGCTGCCTGACTAGCTGCGCCGCTACTAGCTTGCGCACTCGTCGCCGCCCGTAGTGATCTAAGCGCCCCCTTCATACCTCTGCGTACTAAACTTCTACGTCCTGCCATAATGTCCACCTATACTGATTTAACTTCTACATCAACAGCACTGGCTAGCGTGCCTATTGAGGTATAAAATTTCTCCCACATTTCTGCGGGCTTAGTGAAATTATCCACTCGCGCTTTCATCAGAGCTATATTGTGATCTGAAAAAGTACGCTGCTGTGCCGTACGCAGTTGTGCGAGCTGCATATTCGTGGTATTCACCCCGTCGATAGCCCGCACGCCCAGCCCCGCCTGCCCTGTAACCAGATCTGCTTTAGCTGAAGCTAAACGACTCGCTCCGTCCGCAGCGGATATTTTCACTCTCGCCGCCGCCTCCTTCGCCGCTAGCTCTGCTGTGTATCCCTTTATCGAGGCTTCGTATGCGAGTAGCTTAGTGCGCTGTGCATCTAGGTCCACCTGCGCCTTCTGCACCTGCATGTCAGACACTAGTTTAGTGGCTTGTACTTCTGCGTCGTAGGCACCCACTTGCGTTCTGTACAGTTCTACTCTGGAACCTTCCGCATTTACCTGCGCTTCAAAGGCTTGTATCTTAGCCACTTCTGCTGTTATTTCACTACGATGCGCATCCACCTGCGTGCTATACACAGCCAGCTTATTACGCTCTATATCAGAGCGAATCTTGGCCGCCTCCATTTCCGTATTGTATATGTTTATGCGCAAAGATACAGCCTGCACCTGCGCTGTGTACGCCTCTATCTGTGCTCTGTTTAGTGCCACCTTTTCAGCTTCCGCCTGTAGCTGTGCTTTTTCTGCTTCTAGCTGCGACAGCTGCCCACGAATCTGTGTATTCCACGCCTCTGCGTACGCAGCATACGCCTTTACTCGCATATTATATTCTTCCACACGCGCAGCGAACGCGCGTATTGAAAAATCAACGATGCTCTTGGCGACATCCAACAAACGTTGCTGCACAGCAGAAAAATTAGCCACCATTGTCTGATTAAGCGCCAAGCTGCTCTGTATAACACTTTCTCGTGATTTGCGTATTAGCTCTGCGCGCTGGACGCTAATATCCTGGTTCGCCTTCAGCACACTGTCGACTGTTATTTGCTGGTTGCGCTGCATATTAGCCACTAGCGCGCCTGGAGGGAGCAAGAACCCGCGAGCGGCCATACTACTAATAATATCGTCTTCCGCACTTATGCCTATTCTGGCCGCCCGGTCTGCTTCGCGAGAGAATAGCGCTTCTTCGTCTGTGTGGCTTACGCCCCAGCCCCCGTGTTGTAGATCGCTAATAAGTATATCTCGCAGCGCTGTAAGCTCGCCTGTGTTGTATACCTCTTCGCTATAATTAAGCACCCCGTCTGGTGCTAGCATATCGACCGGCGCATCGGGGAAGGTATGCGTAAATAGCGGTATTGATATAGCTGATATACTAGGCACTGTCACAGCCGCAAGTTCCGGTACATTAGGTATGGCTACAGTCGGAGCCACGGGAGTTGCTATGCTCTCCATGCTCGGTGCGACGGGCAGCGACGGTATATTAACTACCGGGGCTGGGGGTATATTAATAACGGGCATCGTAGCTACTAGTGCCGGCGGTACGGGCGTATCTATATTGGTTATTGCATCAATACTAGGTAGATTGGGTCTCTCGCCCGCCTGTAACTGCACGTTGTATGATGTAGCCAGCGCATCCATCGTATGCTTCACTGCATCAAAATTCGCCGGGGTTCCATAGTTAGTATCAATATTGGCATAATATAGCTCGTCCTTTACTTCGGGTACATAGAACGCCGCTGAAAAAGGATTTAGCTGCGTTTCCATGTTATTGAGCATATCAGACATTTTTACCGCTGCTATACTGGCTTGCTGCGCAACATCCGCAGCGTTGATTATGTTCGTTGGTTGCCCCATCGTTACACCTTCCTATTATTCTGTTGTACGTAGATGCTCATGTCGTCGATTAAAAAATCTGCGCCCGCTACGTTTTTTACGCCGTATTGCCAGTACCTGGCCTTTAGTCCTTTCGCTATGTTGGCGCGCCCGCGCTTAGCCCCGTTCGTGCTAGATACATGCTGTACCACATACTCTCGCAAAGGCGCGCCTCCGTCTATAGCGATCTGCACGTTTATATCCCCTGCGTTATCCGCTCGGTACCCCAGATACACCGCCTTCACGCGTTTTAAATCTTCCGTCCTAAAGTCGTCCATACCAAATAACACATCCGCCGAAATAGGTACTGCATCGTCTGTATTGCCTACAAGCTCATATATCCCAGCCGCTGACACGCCCACATTCTTGCCGAACGTATTAGTTAATAACAAGTAGTCATAATTTACATACTCACTCGTGCGCACGTTCTCTGTATTAACCGACCACCCGGAAAACGCACCGGTGCGCGCCGTGATAAGGTAGCCGTGCGCTTGCAGCGCAGCTACCTGCCCTGCCGCGCTGAGCAACCCTTCAGAAAGTAGGCTGCCGCCCAGGGTTCCGTAAGTAAGTGCTGGTGTCTGTGTGTTGCTGCTAGCTATATTGCCCGTTGCGACTTCTGCGCGTGCGCGCATAGCTGGCGTTGTAGCCGCTCCTATAAACTGTGCGCTGTTCGCAATAATGCCTTTTGCGCGCAGCCCCGGAAGCGTCTGCGTCGCACTGCTGTTTCGTGCGTCGCTAGCGACAGCCGCCGCTGTTATTGTCGGCAACCGCGCCGCCCCCGCCGCCAAACCAACCGATATTAACGAAGCACTTGCTGCCATAGGCGGCAGAGACAATCGCGCGCTGCTGCCTGTTTCTGCCACTGCTTGTAGCAATGGTAATACCGCTGCGCCGATCCCAGTGCCTGCGCCCGATAGCCCCTCGGCGCTGCCCTTTAACATAGGCAGTGTTATAAGCGACGGTGTCGCCTGTGTTATTGCGCCCGTATTGATAATTACAGGCATTGTCACCACTGCGCTCATAAACAGCGTAGTCGCTATACCGCTTAGTGTTGGCGCTAAAGAGACTGCCCCATCGGCCGCGTGCGTGTGGTTAACTGCTG
>VAPF01007224.1_pt1 | contig 16165 bp, 17 predicted proteins | sample 3393931 | NCBI WGS metagenome assembly VAPF01 (sample SAMN08290437, study PRJNA428436) | hydrothermal vent metagenome | isolation source: Deep-sea hydrothermal vent chimney | place: Atlantic Ocean: South-mid Altantic Ridge | depth 2773 m m | reverse complement strand
GATCCGTCGATCGTGGTTTTGGTAGAAGCTCTCGGCTTAGGCCATATATCTCTGTGGAATTGAATTATGCTGGCGGATTGAAAGATGAGGTTTGTATCCCTGATAAGGATATTTCTGGATATAGAACAGAGGAGAGCTATCGACTTTTAGAAGACGATGGAATTGTTTTTCCTGAAGCCGATATGAAAGAGGGAGAAGTGGTTGTCGGAAAAGTTTCTCCTCCTAAATTTTTAAGTGAAGCTAGGGAAATTTCTATTCAGACAAAAAAAGAAAATAGTTCAGCTCTCCATCAGGAAGAAAGCGGAACCGTGGACGCTGTTTTTATTACACATGACAAAGAGGGAAACCGTCTTATTCAAGTAAGAATGAGAGAGTTACGTATCCCAGAAATTGGTGATAAGTTTTCAGTTCCTCATGGACAAAAGGGAATTGTAGGACTTGTAGCGAATGAGGAAAATGTTCCATTTAGCACAGGTGGAGTAAAACCAGATATCATGTTTAATCCGCACGGAATTCCTTCACGTATGACTATCGCTTATTTAATGGATGTTTTAGCTGGGAAGCTGGCAGCTCTAAGTGGTTCTATTATAGATGCATCTGCTTTTTCTAGTGAGACAATTGAAAGTTTAGAAGATGGATTAGAAAAATTAGGCTTTAGGGCAGATGGGAAGGAAATCATGTATAACGCTATCACTGGGAAGAAAATGCCAGTTAAGATTTTTGTTGGAAATATGTTTTATCTAAAATTGAAATATATGGTAGCAGATAAAATACATGCTCGTGCTTCCGGAAAAATTGCACTGTTAACTCGTCAGCCAATTGCTGGTCGTGCTCGTGGAGGAGCATTGAGATTAGGAGAAATGGAGCAAGAAGCTCTAGTTAGCCACGGGGCATCCTTATTATTGAAAGAGAGGTATGACTCAGATAAAGTTGTAATTAATATTTGTAGCAAATGTGGAGCAATAGTTATAGACGATCAAATTCACAACAAGAGAGAATGTTCACTTTGCCATTCTAATCAGGTTGAACCAGTAGAAGTTTCGTATGCATTTAAGTTATTGGTTGAAGAGATACAAGGGTTACATTTATTAACTAAATTCAAGCTGAAGAATAAATATGAGTAAACTTAAATTTGACGAAATTGCTATGGAAGTTTGGGGAGAAGATAATGACTTTAATACAAGGGAAAAAAATGCTGGAGAGTATAAAATGTTAAAGGAAATAACTTCCGAGCTTAATAATAAGTTTTCTGAAAGTAATGGCTATGCTAATATTTGTCCAGGAGCTTACTCGGGATGTCATGACTCAAAGGACAAGAATAAATTTAACAGCGAATGTATCGATGGTATGAATAGATATGTTGAAAGAGGATCATGTAATATGATAAATGATGCACTTTCTCCAATATTAAATAGAGGAGAATCAAAATGAGACCCGTAAAAAAACAGATTAAAGAGATGCAATTTTCATTACTTAGCCCAGAGCAAATTAAAAAGCTTAGTGTGGCAAAGATTATCACTCCAGAACTTTATGATGTTGATGGTTATCCTGTTGATGGTGGATTAATGGATTTAAGACTTGGGGCAGTTGACCCTGGAGTTAGATGTAGAACATGTGGTGGGAGATTAAAAGAATGCCTTGGGCATCCTGGAATCATAGAATTGGCTCGCCCTGTTGTCCATATCAAATATTTACCAATTATTGATTTAGTTTTAAGATCTACTTGTGAAGCATGTGGAAAGGTTTTAATCAAAGATGAAAAGGACTTATCAAAGAATTTAATTGAGAGAATAAAGAAAGCAAAGGATGGAAAGAAATGTCCACATTGTCAAATTATTCAGGAAAAGGTTAAGCTAGAAAAACCTACTACATTTAGGAGTGGGCGTAGAAGACTATTCCCATCAGAGATTCGTGAGAGATTAGTTAAGGTCAGTGACGATGATTTAAGGATTTTGGGTATAAATTCCGAAACATTAAGACCTGAGTGGGCAATTATGACATCACTCCTTGTTCCTTCGGTAACAGTTCGTCCCTCAATTACATTAGAGTCTGGCGAGAGGTCTGAAGATGATTTAACACACAAATTATCAGATATTATTAGATCGAATCAGAGATTATGGGAGAATTTAAATGCCGGTGCCCCAGAAGTTATAATTGAGGATTTATGGGATTTAATGCAATATCATATTACAACTTTCTTTGATAATTCTATTGCAAAAATTCCGCCAGCTCGTCATAGAAGTGGACAACCATTAAAGACTATAGAGGAAAGAATTAAGGGGAAAGAAGGAAGGATTAGAAAAAATTTGGCTGGTAAGCGTGTTAATTATTCGGCACGAACTGTGATTTCTCCAGATCCTAGCTTAAAGTTGAATGAAGTAGGTATACCAATTGAGGTTGCAAAAATTTTGACTGTTGCAGAAAAAATTAACACTATTAATTTTAAAAGAATGAAAAAGTTAGTTGAGAGAACAGAATATCCTGCTGCAAATTATATTTTGAGAATAGACGGAAAAAGAAAGAAAATTGTTGATGAATTAAGAGAAGAATTAGTTAATGAATTAGAAATTGGATATACCGTAGAGAGGCAACTTGTTGATGGTGATGTAGTTTTATTTAATAGACACCCCTCATTACATCGGGCTAACCTAATGGCACATTTTGTTAAAGTGCTTCCAGGAAAGACATTCAGAATTCACCCTTCTGTTTGCGGTCCATATAATGCAGATTTTGATGGTGATGAGATGAATGTTCATGCTCCACAAACAGAAGAAGCTAGAGCCGAAGCTAAAGTTTTGTTAAATGTAAATACCAATTTATTTTCCCCTAAAAATAATATGAATTTCTTTGGCTGTGTTCAAGATGCAGTTTCTGGAAATTATATGTTAAATGAAAGTAATATTTCAAAGGAAGATGCCTCTCAGTTATTATATCAGATTGGAGTAGATAATTTTAGTTTAAATAAAATAAATAAGGGTTCCGATCTTCTTGGGAAGATTGTTCCTAAAAAAATTGCTAGTCCCGATATGGATTACAGAGGTGTTAAGAGTGGAAAAGGAACTATGATTAAAGTGAGCGATAGAGAATTAGGGCGTTCTGAGACTATGGAATTAATTGGAAAAGTTTTTTCTCTTGGAACAGTTTTTTTATCTCGTACGGGTTTTTCCATTTCCTTAAAAGATTTAGATGTTCCAAATGCCGTTAAATTAAAGAATAAAAAAACAATCGATATTGCAGAAGAAAAGGTTCAAAAAATAATTGAAAGTTATTATAATAAAAGTTTAGAGTTAGTTCCTGGGTTGAGTGCTGAGGAGACTAGAGAAACTAAAGTTTTGCAAGTTTTAAACGGAGTAAGAACAGACATTGGGCAAATTATCAAGAATGGTTTTTCAAAAGAAAGTATGGCTAGTAAGATGATTACATCTGGTGCAAAGGGGAGCATCTTAAATATTTCACAAATTGCTGGATCAGTTGGACAACAGGTTCTGAATGGTGGTCGTATAGATTTTGGATATACCGGAAGAACATTATCATTTTTTAAGAAGGGAGATTTGAGTCCCAGCGCAGGTGGTTTTATTTATAGTTCCTTTATTGATGGGATGAGTCCACAAGAGTTTTTCTTTGGATCAATGACAGGGCGTGATGGACTAATGGATACTGCACTTAGGACTCCAAAATCGGGTTATCTATATAGAAGATTGGCCAATGCGTTGCAAGATTTAATTATGGCTTATGATGGGACTGTCCGTGATGCGTCTGGTAATATTGTTCAGTTTGTATATGGACTTGACGGGATTGATATTTCTGCTAAACATTTAAACAAGAAAGTAGCCCCTGGAGAAGCTATTGGTGTTGTGACTGCACAAAGTTTTGGAGAGTCCTCTACTCAAATGGTTTTGAATACATTTCATTCTGCAGGTGTTGCAGAAGTTCAGGTTACATCAGGGTTACCCCGTATTATTGAAATTTTAGATGCGAGAAAACTACCCAAGACTCCTGCTATGGAAATTTATTTAGACAAGAATTTCAATAATGAGAATGATGCAAGAACAATCGCCGAAAAAATAAAGGAAGTCAAGGTAAAAGAAATTATATCAGATATTGGTATAGATTTTGGAACTAAAAAAATAAATATAACTATCGACAATAAAGCACTTAAAAGTGCTCACTTATCTATAGATAAATCTGTTGAAATTTTAAATGAAAAAGGATTTAGCGTTTCGAAAAAGGATTCTGGTTTAGTCTTGGATATGCATAAAGAGGATTATAAGGCAATTTATAAAACAAAAGAAAAAATAAAGGATATAATATTAACTGGAATAAAAGGCGTATCTCAAGTTCTTGTAGTTAATCGTGATGGCGACTTTGTAATTTTAACAGCTGGATCTAACTTAAAGGATGTTATGAGCGTCAAGGGTGTTGACGCGGACAGAGTTACAACTAATGATTTACACGAAACTGCAAAAATTCTTGGAATTGAAGCAGCTAGGCAATTAATTATTAACGAAATAAATAAAGTTATTAATTCTCAAGGTCTGGCGATTGATTCCAAACATGCAATGTTAGTTTCAGATACTATGACAGCCTCGGGTTCAGTTAAGGGTATTACTCGTATGGGAATTATCGGAGATAAAAATTCTATTTTAGCTAAAGCCTCTTTTGAGACTCCAATTAAACAGTTTGTCCAAGCCACCAAGACTGGAAAGAAGGATGAATTAAAATCGGTTATAGAAAATATAATATTAAATCAGCCAGTCCCAGTTGGAACTGGACTTCCAGGGCTTCTTGTAAAGGTTACTGGATCACTATCTTCTAGTCCTAGGAGGAAGGAAGAATGACTATCAAGGATTTAAAGGAAGGGATTAAGGAAAAAAAGGTTTTATTTGGAATCAAACAGGCTTTAAAATTGAAGAAAAAAGCCAAAAATATTTTTATTACTAAAGATACTCGAGATGAAAGCGTTGAAAAGCTTGAATCGGCCGGAGTTGAATTTGATGTCCTGAAATCCAAAGCTGATATGGCTAAGGAATTAAATCTTGATTTTGAATCTGAAGTTTTTTCTTTATTAAAATAAGATGGTAAATGTAATAGACATGCAGATGATGAGGTATATTAATTTATTTGCCAAAATTACAAAAGTTTATAGCACTAAAATATTTTTTTATAATAATAAAATAATTTTTGCTGTTCCTAAATCTAAATTATCAATGGCAATTGGTAAAAATGCATGTAATGTTAAAAAGATGAGCGAGACAGTTCGTAAAAAGATAAGAGTTGTTGCCATGCCAGCATTAGATGATATTCAGGGAATTAAAAAATTTATAGAGGATGTTGTTTCTCCAATAGAGTTTAGTGGGGCAGAGATAAAAGGAGATGGCATAGTTATTAATGCAGGAAGAGAGAGCAAGGCTGCATTAATTGGAAGAAATCGTCAGAGAGAAAAAGAACTAGCTGTTATCATTAAAGATTTTTTTAGTATTAAGCATTTAAGAGTGGTATGAGTTAGGTTGTAAAATGTTATATGGTAGCCTGAAATTATACGATTGAGGATGACCTTATTATTTTATTATCTCAGTTCCAGAATACAATAGTAGTTTATTTTCCATAAAATTTCTCCAAGTAGAAGAATTATTATATATTTTTTCCTCCACTACTTCTAATATTAAACAATGATAATTATAAAATAGCAGAGCAAAAATAAAATTTACAATTTAAACAGAACCAGAAATTAGCAAAAGTTTTTAAACGGATTTTTCGCTTAATTACGATGGGATTAATGAGTGGTAGAAAAATGAAAAACAAGCGGAAGAAGTTTCGTGACAATAGATTACCAGATAAAAAGAAAAGACTTGGCATTAGTCTGAAGTTCGATCCTATTGGTAGAGCTTCTCAGGCAAAAGGAATTGTTGTTAAAAAAATTCAAAAAGAAGCCAAGCAACCTAATTCCGCAATGCGTAAATGTTGTAGAGTTCAACTTATTAAGAGCGGGAAAGAAGTCACCGCTTTCATTCCGGGAAATTTAGCACAGAAGTTTGTTGATGAGCATGATGAGGTATTAATAGAACGAATTGGGGGAAAGCAGGGTAGGACAAAAGGGGATTTGTCTGGTGTGAGGTTTCAACTTATTAAAGTAAATGATCAGCCTTTGGCAAGACTTTGGTCTGGAAAGATTGAGAAGGGGCGAAGATAATGGTGGAAATGAAAGTGTTCGGTTTATTTGATGCAAGTGAGATTAGAGTTGAAGACCCAGGTCTAAAGAGGGTTGTTAATTTGAGTCCCAAGCTAATGTTGAAGAGTCATGGTAGGATTAAATGGGATCCAGCTAGAACTAAGGTTAATGTTGTAGAAAGATTAATTAATTTATTGCAAGTCCCTGGCTCTAGAGGGAAAAAGCACAGAATTATTACAGGATGGATTACTGGGAAGCAGACTCGTTGCACTAATATTGTTATTGATGTATTTAATATTATTGAAAAGAAAACAGGTGAAAATCCGTTAAGCATTTTTATTAAAGCTATTGAAAATGGTGCACCAAGAGACGAAACTACCACAATAGTTATGGGAGGCTCTAAATATCCCCAAGCTGTTGATGTTTCTCCAAGAAGGAGATTAAACTTAGTTCTAAGATATTTTGTAAATGGAGCATATGACAAGGCTTTTAATAAGAAAGCTACAATTGTGGATGCTCTTGCAAAAGAATTAATGTTGGCAGCAAATAATTCTGGGGAATCATATGCAGTAAGAAAAAGAGTTGATACAGAAAAACAGGCTGATGCTGCCAGGTAATTTTATTTACAATCTTATAGATACCTCATTAAGATTATAATACAAATTTTAGCAAAAGTTTTTAAACGGATTTTTCACTTAATTTATATGGCTGTTGATATGACTAATAAAGTTAAAGAATTACAGAATGAACCAAAACATATTCGTAATATTGCTATCTGTGCACATATTGATCACGGTAAGACAACATTTTCTGATAATCTTTTAGCGGGAGCTGGGATGATGAGTGAAGATTTAGCTGGAAAGGCTAGAACATTGGATTTTCATGAAGATGAAACTGAAAGAGGTATAACTATTGATTCCGCATCAGTTTCTATGATTCACAATGTTGATGGGCAAGATTACTTGATTAACTTAATTGATACTCCTGGACATGTAGACTTCGGGGGAGATGTTACACGGGCTATGAGAGCTGTTGATGGAGCTATCGTATTAGCTTGTGCATCAGAAGGCGTTATGCCTCAAACAGAGACTGTTTTAAGACAAGCACTAAAGGAAAGAGTAAGACCAATACTTTTTATTAATAAAGTTGATCGTCTTATAAGAGAGGTAAAGCTTACTCCAGAAGAAATGCAAAAAAGGTTTGTTGATATTATTAATTCTGTTAATAAATTAATATCTGAGATAGCCGAACCAGAGTATAAGGAAAAATGGCAAGTCAGTGTAGCGGATGGGACTGTTGCATTTGGAAGTGCATTTCATAATTGGGCATTGAGTATTCCTTATATGAAGAAACACAATATTAGTTTTAAAGAAATTATTGAAGCATACGAGGCTGGTGACGAAGAATATAAAATTCTTGCCAAGAAGGCTCCAATACACGAAATTATTTTAAGTATGGTTATTGATAATCTTCCAGATCCCGTTACTGCACAGGAATATAGAATTCCCAAGATTTGGCACGGAGATATTGATAGTAAAGTTGGGAGAGACCTAAAGTCTTGTAATATTGATGGGGAGATAGCATTCGTCCCAATTAAAATAGTTATTGATCCACATGCTGGAGAAGTAGCTGCTGGAAGATTGTTTGGTGGAAGAATTAAGCAAGGAGATGAGTTATATATGAATATAGCAGGTAAAACTGTCAGGGCTCAACAGGTTTCTATCTACAAGGGTGCTTCTCGGGTTCAGCTTGAAGAAGTCGTGGCTGGGAACATTGTAGGCATAGTAGGGCTAAAAGATGCTGTCGTTGGAGAGACTATATCAAAAAATCCCATAGAACCATTTGAAGCCATTAGTCATATGTTTGAGCCAGTTGTGACAAAATCAATTAATGCAAAAAGAACTGCCGACTTACCTAAATTAATTGAGATTTTAAGACAGATTGGGAAGGAAGACCCATCGCTAAGAATTGAAATTAATGAAGAAACTGGAGAGTCTTTGATATCTGGAATGGGAGAGTTGCATTTGGAGATTATTGAAAATAGAATTAAAACAGAGAAAGGGCTTGAGATAGAAATGGGACCACCAATTATTGTTTATAGAGAATCCGTTAATAAGTTTAGTGGTGTGGCAGTAGGCCGTTCTCCAAATAAACATAACGATTTTTTTGTTACAGTAGAGCCATTGGAAGATAATGTTATTACCTCAATAGCTGATGGCACATTGCCACTTGGAAGAATTAAGAAAAAAGATAAGACATTAGATGAGAGCCTAGTAGCTCTAGGTATTAATCGTGACGAAGCCCAGCAATATAGAGATATATACAAGGGTTCAGTCTTTTTAGATAAAACAAAAGGTATTGTTCAGGTTGGAGAGGTTATTGAATTGTTAATAGATGCATTTGAGCAGGTTATGGACGCTGGCCCGTTGGCTAGAGAACCTTGCCATAAAATGAAAGTTTCCGTTGTAGATATGAAATTGCATGAAGATGCGATTCACAGAGGACCTGCCCAAGTCTATCCAGCTGTTCGTGATGCCATTAAGGAGGCTTTTACAAAAGCTATTCCAGTTATCTATGAACCCGTTCAGATTCATCAAATTGAAGCTCCTATTGATTATATGGGGGCAGTTACAAGTTTGGTATCACAAAAAAGAGGAACTTTGGTAGATGTTCAACAAGATGAAACTGGAATAACAATTCGAGCCGAACTTCCAGTTTCTGAGATGATTGGTTGGACTAGTAGTTTAAGAAGTTCCACAGAAGGTAGGGGATCTTCATCCTTAGTTAGTCAGAGCTTTAAGAAACTACCTATCGATATGCAACCCAGAGTTATTTCTAGAATAAGGGAAAGGAAAGGCTTGTCCGAAAATCAATAATTATATTAGATATTTTTATTTCGATTAGATAGGTTTTTAATAGGAAAGTTTTTACTATAAAACTAGGATGACTTATTTAATAAAAATTTTTAAAAGTGACTACTGCAAGTTTGTTTTTTTACTTTCTTTGATTTTTGTTTTTATTTTAGTTCCTCATAAAATTTTTTATAGATTCTATACAATTCTAGGAATTTTGTTTATTGTAATAACTTCATTAACGATAACTTGTTTTGTCTGGGGTATTAAGCAAAAAATTAATTATGCAAAAACACAGGGAGTATCTTTTATTGGACTAATTACAATTATTTTAGGTTTTGGGGCACTGCAGGCATGCACTATTGGGGTTCCGGCTTGCACAGTCTCAGTAGGGGCAGGATTTTTTGCCCTATTTTTCCCAGGTGTTGTTCTTGGTCTATTGGGGAAGTATAGCGTTGCTATTGTTATTATATCATTAATGATACAGCTTTTAGCATTATACTTTATGAATTGTTTTAAACGAGAATATTAAATTTTAGTAGCTTTTTTAAAGCTAATTTTAATAAAAATATTGTGCAGGGATAGCCAAGAGGTAAGGCAAGCGGCTGCAACCCGCTGATCCTGGGTTCGATTCCCAGTCCCTGCTTATTATGAATTATTAATATTAAGAGGAAATAGTTTTGACGGAACTTTGTAAAATTAACATTTTTCTCCACATTCTGGACAAAATTTCTCCCCGCCTTTCAACACCCAATTACAACTAGAGCATCTAAGGATTTCTTCTCTCTTCTCGATTATAGCCCTATAATCACTTCTTCCAGACAGCACTTTTCCCATTATTTCTGCAATCTTTTCTTGCTCTTTTTCATCTTCCTGATAATGGGTTAAGTCGAATCCATCCATTTTTTATTTAGTAGAGGGGTTTTTATAAAGGTTGCTGATTAATATAAAATTGGAATATACTTACAAACCAATTCCAAGTAAAATTAACCCCACGATTAATCCGAGAATAAAATTAAATAATTTGATTTTTAACGCGTCCTTTACTGAAAATCCCAAAATTGGCAACAAGCCGTGACCGTCTTGAATGATAGAATTAGCCAGTAGCACAGAGAAAGGAATTAAACCCTTTGAAAACATTACTATTAAGAATATATTTGGTCCAGAGATAGGAAGCAATGCGATAAGTGATGCTATAATTAATATGTAAAACATATTTACTCCAGAAAGTGCCAGATTTATTCTACTCTGCAAAATTCCTATTATAAATATAGCCGAGAATATCCAGAGAAAAATTTTCCAAATATGTTTTTTTATTATGTGATTATAAATATGTTTTTTTATGAAATGCTCTACCTCAAATTCTTTATGTTTATGATAAGGTATTTTACATTTTTCACAAAACGTCATTTTTGTCTTTTTCTTGTAATAATCTGCGAGATATCCCCCAGCAATTCCTAAGATAAATAATGCAAAAACCATAGACAAAATAGTTACCCAGCTAATTAATCCTTGAAATGCCATTGAGAGGAAAAGGAAAGCCTCATCTCCACTGGTAGAAATCATTACAGCGATTATACCCCCAAATCCTAACAACCCTGCCATATATAGACTATCCATTGCAAATGTCCCAACACATCCAGGTATAATACCAAAAAATGACGAGGTGGTATACTCTAACAACCTATTCTTTTTGATAAAATTTACAATCTTATTCTTATACCTTAGAACAAAAATTTCGACTAAAACCATTAATATAAAAATAATTAAAATTATAGTTATGGATTCTTTTAAGCTAGCTGAAAAAATATTTATAATATCCATTTATCCCAAGTTTATTTATTTCCCAATTGAAGACGAGACAACCCAATTTCACATCCCACAGTTGGCATTCTAATTTTCCAGTTTTTTAAAACTCGCGGTGCAATTTCTCCAACTCTTCCAATTTCCACATTTTTTATTAATATTTTCCCGCATCTTCCTATTATGTAATTCGAGTCATCCACAGATTCAATATTAAACTCCACATTCAGCATTTTAAATAAATAATCTAACACTTGCCTTATTTCTGTAAATCCAACTCTTTCATCTGAAATTATAATCGCAAGTTTCTCCCTTTCTACGACCCCAATATTACTTTCAGGATGAAGTTCAAAAACCCGTCCCATTTCAAAGATTTTTTGTGGATATGCAGCATCAGAATTTTCCGATAAGATTTGTAGCATATTTGTTATTAAATCCATTCTTAATGTGTCTCGTTCTGTTTTTGAGTTTTCTACTTCTATAAATTCTTTAAAATCATAGTGCATTTTTTTTATATTTTTTTTCGTTGTTAGGTGGAAGGAAGAGCATTCTATCATTCCTAACCCAGCTAAAATATTTCCAACTGTTCGCTTTAGCTTATCTTCCAAGTCTTCTTCTGCTATCGTAGAAATATCTGGAATCTCTGGCTCAAAATTATCATAGCCATAAGCTATTGCAATATCTTCTGCTAAATCAATCCAGTGTAAAATATCAGTTCTATAAGCCGGAACTAAAGCAAAAGATTTCCCCTTCTTGCTCTCATAGTCAATTCCAGTCTTAGCCAAATATTTTTTTATATCTTTTTCTTTTAACAAAATTCCAAGTGTTTTTTCAATGTTCTCTATTTTAAATTCTAACTTTTCAAAAGACATATCAGGAGAAACAAAGTTCTTATCTTTTGCATCTTTAATATTCACAGCATAAACTTTCCCACCCATCTCCGAGATTGAAGCTATTAAAATATTCAAACATTTTTTTAGATAAATTAAATTATTTCCCGAACATTCTATAAATATTTCTCTTGTATCTTTGTTTATTCTGCCAGTTTTTTTACTGTTGATGATAGGAGGCATACTTAAAATTTCATTATTAGAGTCCATGAAAATTGGGAATACATCACTATCTTTTAGTAAATGAGCATACTCTTTTCCTACGGGGTGTTCCTCTAAAATCTGCTTAGCATTCATCGGAATGTCTGCCCCTAAGGGTAAAAATTTGATATCCTTATTTTTCTGTCCAGTTAGCCGTATTGGCAATTTTATTTTATCAAGTGGATAAATACCTATCGCTATCTTTTTTCTTTTTCTCCCAATTGAATTATGTAATTTTTCTTGTAAATTTATGATACTCTTTATTTTAGCATCGTTAAACTTTAAGTCTTTAATAATCACACAAACAGTCCTCGGACGAATAGATTTTACTGATTTTTCAATTGTTACGGTATAGTTTTTTTCTGGCTTGTGAATTTTAAAATCTGCAATCCTGCCTTTGCCGTTAAATTGATTAACAGCTCTTGCAAAATTTTCCAAAGATAACAAATCTGGTCTGTTTGGGAAAACTTCTACCGACAATTCGTCTTCGGTGACCTCTTCAATCGGGGTCCCCATATCCGTGATTTTCTTCTCCAGTTCTGGAGTTATTTCTCCAACCCTCTTCTCAAATTCCTTTTTATTTAGTGTAAGTATTGTCATCTTATGGTTATTTCCCCTATGGGTATTTCTATTTGTTCGCAGATATATCCCCTTGGTTTAATGTTTTTTGGGACATTTAGATCCGGCTTCATCTCATTTTTTTTGAAACTCAATTTCCTATTTTTATTGTTAAAGTAAATAAAATGCGTGGGCGTAGGGACTCCTAACCTATGATCTCCAATTTTATGTAAATCGACGATTTCTCCGCAGTTAATTACTCCGTTATTTTCATAGTTACACCAATCCTCTTCTAAAGAAATAACTTCATAGTCTTCTCCATTTACCGTTATAACCGTCCCAAGCTCCACAATTTTCTTATCAATTTTCATCATTCACCCTCCATCCTAATAAATTTAAATAACTTATCCGATATTTCCCGTTGTAAGTCTTTCTTGGTTCTAATTATTAAAAAGACTTTTTTCGACCCCATGAAAATGTCTATATCATAAATATTATTTTTAAGATTGTAGTGGAAATTATTTAATCCATGGATATCTATGAATCTCTCCCCACAACCATCTTTTTTATATTTTTTACTAACTAAAAAACACCTCAAATCCATGCTATTTTTGTCAAACCCGAGGTCTATGAAAAAATTAAAGAAAATCTCAGGAATACTTTTATCTTTATTGAAGATATACTGACTTTTAAAAGAGGATTTGCTAATAGATATCAATATCTTTTTTATTGCAACTTTCTCAGCCTTCTTATTAGTTGTCATCTTTAAAATATACTCCTTTCATTTTTTCAAAATCCGACTTAACTTTCTCTTCATAAACTTTATTCAAATCAATCCCTTGAGCTTCTGCCATAGCCATAGTGGTAAAAAGAATATCTGCCAATTCATCCCCAATCGCCATTCCATCACCGTCCCCCTTACTTTTCTTACCGCCATATTTAATATTCATAGCTCGTGCCAGTTCGCCAACTTCTTCGGTCATTCTGGCCATCATTGAAAGAGGTTCCCAAAAATCTCCATAGTGCAAAATTAATTTCTTTGCTCTTTTCTGTGCTTCAATAATTTCCATTATTTTGAACCCCCGCCGTAGAATCTCCATCCAACAATAATAAATCCATAAGTGATTATATAAATTATATTAGCGATAATAAGCGGAAAACTATTTAATTGTAATCCATATACTAGCCAAACAATAGAACTTACAATAAAAATTGAATTAGTTATAATAGAAATATCTTTAGCACTTTTACTTTTAAAAATTTTAATAATCTGCGGGACATTCGCCAAGCCAGTAATGACTCCCAATATTGTAGCCAAAATTTCTATTATCATCATCATTTTCTCCAGAATTTCATTTCTCTTAATTTATTTAAATCGTTTTTATACATTTCCCGCAAATCATTAATGCCAAAAAATTCCATAATAATTCTATCGAATCCAGGTCCCCACGCCAAAACTGGAATATGCCTCCCAAACATTGGAATTGTAACTTCTGGACGAAACATTCCAGCCCCCCCGAGCTCCAGCCATTTTTTGTGAACTGGATGCCATATATCAATTTCTAATGATGGTTCGGTATATGCAAAGTATCCAGGCCTAATTCGTAATTTATCATAACCCATTTTTGAAAAAAATTGTTTTAAATATCCGAGCAATTGTCTAAAGTTAGCATTTTCATCTACTACGATACCTTCTGTTTGATTGAATTCAAAACCATGGCTCCAATCCACCGTTTCATTTCTAAAGCATTTTCCAAGTGCAAAATATTTTGCAGGAAATTCCTGATTTTTCCCAATTTCCATAAGTTTTTTAGCAGACAAGGAGGTTGTGTGTGATCTTAATACAACTTTTCTGGATTCTTCCACATCCCACTTATATTGCCATCCTTTCGACCCGTCGACACCTCCCTCATGTGCTTTTCTGATATTTGACAAAACATTAGCTGGTCCGTTTTCTTCCTCATAGAAGTTTTTCACCCTTAAATTTTTTACGTAAAACGTATCTTGCATTTCTCTTGCTGGATGATCCTGCGCGGTAAACAAGCTATCAAAAACCCAAAAACCACTTTCCACCATATTACCTTTCATTTCCTTAAATCCCATTTCCAACCAAATTGATTTAGCATAGTCAGTAGACTGATTCACAAAATGCCTTTTCCCTCCATAAATCCTTGATATTGGAGCATTTAAATCATATCTTCTAAATTTTTTCCCTTTCCATCCGCCTCTTTTTAACATTTTGGGAGTTAATGTTTCAATCATTTCTGTGCCCATATCCATTTTTGAAATACTCCTTCCAAATTCTGTCAGCCTCGCACTAATAATTTTTTTATCAATAATCTCAATTATATCTTTTCTCTGTTTTAAATTTTCCAATGCTATCTTGTCTAAATCTCCAAGCTTGTTTAGGTCTATTGGCAGTTTTTCCATAAAGAGTTCTTCTGTCATTTTTTTCCCAATCCCATTTCCCTCTGCCAATTTTATTCTCCCATTTTCAATCCTGATTAAATTCTTCTTTTTTAAGATTCCCAAAGCTACTCTGGATTCATTTTCATTCAGTTCGCAAATATTTCTAATCTCACTTATCGGAAAACTTTTTTTTTCATCTAGTTTGTTTAATAATGCTCTTTCTGGTAACTCTTTTTTTAAATAATTTATTCCAAGGATTCCAATACCAACTTTTTTCACTTCTACCGCTTTTCTTTCTAATATTTTTTTTCTTTCTAATAAACCGATTGCTCTAATTATTGTTGTTTTGTCCATATTAATTTTATTAGAAATATCGGTAGTCGTTAAAAAATCTTTATCTAAAACTGGAAGAATCAATCTCTCCATAGGGGACAAGGATTCCACTATTATTTTTTCATTCATATCAATCTAAAAGATTAAAGGTTTTTAAGTTTTGAGTTAATAATCACGATAGGTTTCTGTTGTAGTTCTTGCTAATTTTATTATCTAACCAATATTTTCTTTCTTTATCTGAGAATCGTTCAATTGCATATCTTAAAGTTGTCCTGTGCAGACTGGAATAATTTTCCCCCAAGAAGTTTTCTAATAATTTTTTATTTTTCTTCCCGACTTCTCTTAACATCCACCCACTAGATTTATGAATTAAATCATGAGAATCTCCTAAAAGTAATCTTGCAATTTTTAATGTAGGTTGGAATTTTCCTTTACGAATAAAAGCAAATGTTGCGACCATTGCTATTCGTCGTTCCCATAAGTTTCCCGAAATAGCTAATTTATTTAAAAGATTGTCGTCTCCGTTAGCCACCAACCAGTTCCCAATTATTTTCCACGAAGATAAATCCACCAAATCCCAGCTATTTACAAATCGTGCATTTTTTAAATAAAAATTAAATATCTTTTCTTTGTCTTTTGTAGAGCCAGTTTCATATTTCTCGACTAAAATTAAAATCGCAACCAGTCTTTTCTCATGCACAACGCAATTTAACATTCTTTTAACTTCTAGTAGATTAATTCTATTTTTATGTTTTTTCGCAATTTTTCGCAATTCGCCATTTCTAATTCCCCAAAAAATATCCCCTTCCCCATAGCTACCTTTTTGAGTCTTAAAAAATTTTGAAGAAATTTCAGCCCTATTTGGTTCTATGGCATTTTTCATATTCTCAAAAATTAATTTCATAAAAATTAAAGGAAAACACTAATTATAAAAATATCTAACATAACAT
>VAPF01061249.1_pt1 | contig 16181 bp, 12 predicted proteins | sample 3393931 | NCBI WGS metagenome assembly VAPF01 (sample SAMN08290437, study PRJNA428436) | hydrothermal vent metagenome | isolation source: Deep-sea hydrothermal vent chimney | place: Atlantic Ocean: South-mid Altantic Ridge | depth 2773 m m | reverse complement strand
GCTGTGAGCGCTCGTCCTGTTCCCGCTGCTCCCGGCGTGCGACCTGCTGTTCTTCAATGGCCTGATAGCGGGCAACCACCGTATCGAGCATACGTACCTTGCCGCGTGAGGCAAACCACAGGACACGCTTGGCCTCGACCTCCTGTGTGGCCTGCGCGACCTGCTGCCCTTGTTGTTCAATGGCCTGTTCCAGTTTGTGCAGAAACTGCTGATAGTCTCCCAGTTGTACCGCGCCCATCCCCATCGCACCGGCCTGTTGAAAGCGCTGACGGTAATCCTCACGATAACGCTGGAGTTCTTCCTGCTGCTGCTGAACCTGTCCCAGTCGGGTCTGGGCAACGCCCAGCGCCCGCGCCGCCTGCTGCTCGCGACCCTCGGCAACCCGGACAACGGGCTTCAAACGCCTGGACTTTTTCATTATCTGCAATCACTCTACAGTGCGTTTCATTTCAGCAGCCGAACAACCACCGGTTTCTTGCCGGTGCCGCTCTCGAAAATCTCGCCAAGCGGTAACGGCATGCCAATATGAAAACCCTGAGCATAATCCACGCCAATTTCCTTCAAGATGGCAATACACTCCTCACTGTCGACGTATTCGGCAATCGTCGTCTTGCCCATGGCATGGGCGATGTCATTCATGGAACGTACCATCGCCAGCTGCAGGGCATCACGCTGAATATCGCGCACGAAGGAACCATCGATCTTGACGCAGTCCACCGGCAGATCCTTGAGGTAGGCAAAGGACGAATAACCCACACCAAAGTCATCCAATGCCGTATGGCAACCCAGTGCGCGCAATTGTTCGAGAAACTTCAGCGCGGCACCGAGGTTGGCAATGGCCACGGTCTCTGTAACCTCAAAGGTCACCGCCGTAGGCGACACGCTGTGCCGTTGCAAGGCATTGGTAATGACCTCCAGCATACTTGCCTCGCCAATGGATTCGGCCGATAGATTAATGGAGAAATGCAGGTTTGGCTGCGTTTTCAGCAGGTGACCCAGTGCCTCGATGGCATGCTCGATCACCCAGCGATCAATAGCACGCATCAGGCCAAAACGTTCGGCGGCGGAAATAAAGCCGGCGGGCTGAATAACGTGGCCATCTTCGTTACGCATACGCAACAGCACTTCGTGATAATTCATCTTGCCCGTCTTCAGATCCAGGATGGGCTGGCTGACCAGGCTGAATTGATCACGACTGAGCGCTTCCTTGATACGCCGCGCCCAGCCCATGTCCTCGGACATGGCGGCCAGATCCTGCTGATCCTCGGCCTCATATAAGTGTACGCAGTTGCGCCCGGAACGCTTGGCAATGTGACAAGCGATATCGGCCTGCATGAGCAGGTTTTCCTTACTGACCACGGACTGGCCAAACAGGCTGATGCCGATGGAACACCCGAGCTGGATCGCCTTGCCATCATACTTGAAGACGTAGTCGGCAAGCAGGCGACGATGGGCTTCGGCAGCCTGTATCACATCTGTTTCATTGGTATCGTAGATAAGCAAAGCAAACTCATCACCACCCAGGCGGGCAAGCAAGTCGCTCTTGCGATTGCGCTGGCTGAGCATCTCGGTCACTTCCACCAGCACCTGATCCCCGGCGAGGTGCCCGAGGGTATCGTTGACGAACTTGAAGTTGTCGAGATCGAGATAGAGCAGCGCATAGTCACGCGGACTGCCACGCCGGGCATTCTCTACCACACGCTCCAATTCATTGAGGAAATATTCCCGGTTATACAGGCCCGTGAGGGAGTCATGCTCGGCCATTTTACGCAGATTTTCCATCATCGCCATGCGCTCACCGATGTCATCAACCAAGGCGACATAGAGCGTTCGGCTCTCTATTTCCAGTTTATTGACCTTGACCGACATGGGAAAACTAGAGCCATCCCGGCGCAACGCGGTAACCGTTGTTTCGTGACCGGAAATACTCATCGAGGGTGATTTACAGAGTTCGAGAAAACTGGCGAAAACACCCCCCGGAGATAAAGGTACGATGCTTATCACCGGGCGTCCAATGGCCTCCATGGCAGGATAATCAAACAGCTTCTGTGCGGCATTACTGAAGGTTTCTATTATGCCATGCTCATCCAGCGTAATAATGCCCTCAGCGGCATTGTCGAGGATGGACTCCAGTCGCGTCTGACGCGACTGAACCTGGCCCTGCATACGCAGAAACGCCTCCACCAACACCGCAGTTTCCTGGGTACGGGGAACCAGGGCCAGCAGATAATCCTCACCTTTGCCATGAGCCTCCAGAGCCCGTGTCACGTCCAGGATAGGCCGGCGAATCACACGTTCGAACATGAGATAGGCGAGCAGCAGGATGGTCGCCATAAAGGCGGTAAATACCCACACAATAGTGGACAGGGTATCGGCTGTATCCAGCGTACGGATGATATTCTTTTCGGAGAGGCCGGCCATTTCCTGCCTCATGAGATCCAGAATCCCCCAGGCCTGATCAAGTATCGGGCGAATGTCATCGCGCAAAATAGGTAGGTCAGTACGCCAGTTTTTCGAGGTATATATTTCCACAGCACGCCTGAAATCGGACTCATACTGCAACCTGACTTCCTGCATTGTTTGCAGGGATTCACTCAGCTGAAAATCCAGCTTTCCCAGCTCGCGATAGGCCTCCAGCTCGACCAGCAATTCATCCACACGATCAATGTAAATCTCGCGATTACTCAAATTGTTCGCCATGCTGGCAACCGGGTCACCAAACACGCCGGAACGATTGGCGACAAAGACCCGCACGGAACTAATCTGCTGCGCCCAGGCATAGCGCAGCTCATTCAGTGCCCGCAGAATAACCGGCTGATCCGGCTGATCCGGTTTATCCGTCATGCCGGTCGCTTCGTCGATGGCCAGATTCACGGCTTGAATAAAGGCCACGTTCCTCGGCTGCAAGTCGTTGAGCAGGATGGCTGCGGCCGGAAAACGGGTTTCCACATCAGACAACGCAGCCAACAGCTTCTGGGTTTCTTCATCCAACCGCTGCATGGCAAAGACCAGATTGACGGCAAAATCATGGATAAAGGGATGACGACGCAGGGCGTAATGCTCGGTCAACTGGCGTGCCTGCAGCTTGGCCTCCGCCAGGCGGACAAGGGTATTGCGATAAGACCTGGCATCCAGCATCAGGAGGTACTGATAAATGGCGCTTTCTGTCACCTGCAGGGAATCCGTCAGGGAATCAAAGGCCCAGCCCAAGTCCTGATCCTCCTGAATCAGTTGAAAGCTTTCCTGGGTCAACAGGTGGACGCGGTGCTGGGTGTAGAGTGCTGCGGGCAATGACAGCATGGCCACCACGGCCGCCGTCAACAAAAATCGTGCGCGAATACTCTTGGCCATCACATGGACACCATAAGCGTTATCTGCAATATCTGACTATTATCAATGTGTCGTCCAAAAGCGTCTCCGGAACAGGTTGCACGCGCCACCCAACAGACTCAAGAATTCGTATAGAATCATTCCACTTTTTGTCAAATACTCACCAATGTCAATGATTCTGCTGCTCAACAAGCCCTTTAATGTCCTCTGCCAGTTCACGGATGCCGACAATCGTCACACCCTGACCGACTTTGTCGACATCCCCGGGGTCTATCCGGCCGGGCGTCTGGATCGTGACAGTGAGGGCTTGGTCATCCTTACCGACGACGGCAGCCTGCAACACCGTATCAGCCACCCCCGCCACAAACTGGACAAGACCTACTGGGTGCAGGTCGAGGGCGAACCGGATCGGCATGCGCTGGATCAACTGCGCCGGGGCGTGCCGCTCAAGGACGGCATAACCGCACCTGCGCAGGCCCGGCTGATTGCCGAGCCCGACATCGGGTCACGCACACCGCCGGTGCGTTACCGCGCCAGCATTCCCACCCGCTGGATCGAGCTGACCCTCCATGAGGGCCGCAACCGCCAGGTACGGCGCATGACTGCAGCGGTCGGCCATCCGACCCTGCGCCTGCTGCGTGTGCGCATTGGATCGTGGTCGCTGGGTGAATTGACGCCCGGCCAGTGGCGCGAAGCGCAAATACCCGATGAATGGCGTAAAATACCGCGCCATGAAAAAGAAAACCAAGCCCGGCGTCACAAGACGGGTCATCACAAAGGAAGCCGCACCCCGGCGCGCGGTGGAAAAAACCGGCGGCCTCTGCGTGATTAGGGAAATACATTAACCATGGCAACATCAGCCAGCAACTCGCCAGACCATGCCGTTGCCCCCCCCACGCCCCTACACCACATTCTAGTAGGCGTCTCCGGCGGTGTGGACTCCGCCGTCGCGGCCTACCTGTTGCGCGAGCAGGGTCTCGAGGTACAGGGCATGTTCATGAAAAACTGGGACGAAGACGACACAGCGAGCTATTGCTCGGCCGCCGTGGATCTCAAAGACGCCAGTAGTGTCTGCCAACAACTGGGTATCGAACTGCATACCCGTAATTTTTCCAGTGAATACTGGGATCATGTGTTCAGCTATTTTCTCGACGAATACCGTGGCGGCCGTACCCCGAACCCAGACGTACTGTGCAACCGGGAAATCAAGTTCAAGACCTTTCTTGAGCACGCCCTGATTCTCGGCGCCGATCATATCGCCACCGGCCACTACGCACGGGTGGAATACCGTGACGGCCACTACCGCCTGTTGAAGGCCCGTGACGGCAATAAGGATCAGACCTATTTCCTGCACGCCCTGGGCCAGTATCAGCTGCAGCGGGCGCTGTTTCCACTGGGTGAACTGTGCAAGCCGGAAGTACGCCGCATCGCCGAACAGCAGGGTTTCACCAATGCGGCAAAAAAAGACAGCACCGGTATCTGCTTTATTGGCGAACGCAAATTCAAGGAATTCCTCAGCCGCTTCCTGCCCGCCCAGCCTGGCGAAATGCGGACACCGGAGGGCAAACGGGTCGGCCAACACGATGGACTCATGTATTACACCCTGGGCCAGCGCCAGGGCCTGGGCATCGGTGGCAGCCAGGGCGGCAGCGGTGATCCCTGGTACGTCGTGGACAAGGATCTCGACAACAATCGACTCATCGTCGCCCAAGGCCATGATCATCCACTGCTGTTCCGCTCCGAACTCACGGCCGGCCAACTGAACTGGATCGCCGAGCGGCCTGCGTCACTGCCCTTCCAGTGCATGGCCAAGACCCGTTATCGTCAGGCGGATCAGGTCTGCACAATAACTGAATGGAGAGCTGAACGGGGAGCTGAGCTGGACGCAAACCGCTGTCATGTCCATTTCGAGCAGCCACAGCGCGCCATTACCCCGGGACAATCCGTTGTATTTTATCGGGATAACGAATGCCTTGGCGGTGGCGTCATTGAATAGCTTGGCTATATCGTCCCAGTTCGTAGGGATTTCAGCCTCTGGATTCCGGCTAAAAACAGACCGGAATGACTGCATTCGTAGCACCAAAAGTAGACGCTTAAGGCGGGCTGCGAGGAATTTAACCTACAGTGATTAAACCCAAAGAGATCAAACCCACAACATGAAGTACACCGACACCGACCGAATCATTGCCCTGGCGGGCATTTTCCAAGCTACTCAGCTGGTTCACCAGCTTGCCTATACCGGCAAGGCCGATAGTGATGATTTCGAGACCTGCATCAACAGCCTGTTCCTTAACGATGTTGACACGCCGGTTGCCACCTTTGGCGACATCACCCGCCTGCGCAGTGGCCTGCAAGCACTGATTGCGCAGCTCGGTGGCAGCAGTGGCGCCCCCAATCAGCCACCACAAAACCGACAGCTGGACACGACAAAGTACACCATCGGCATCATGGTGCTGGAACGCAAGCTCAGCAAGGGCCCCGACATGCTCAAGGCAGTGTTCGATGGCATCGAACACGCCCGCAGCCAGGCCGGGCATTTTTCCACCACCCATGAAAATGTCATCGCCAGCCTGGCGCACACTTACAGCCAGACCATCAGCACCCTGCTACCGAAAATCATGGTCAACGGTGAACACACCCACCTTGCCAATCCGTCCACCGCAGATCGCATTCGCGCCCTGCTGCTGGCGGCGATCCGTGCCGCTGTGCTCTGGCGCCAGTGCCAAGGCAATCGCTGGCAGCTGTTTTTCAAACGGAGAAAGATCCTTGATGAGGCGCAGCGCCTGCTGATAAAGGCCGAGGCGGTGTAGGCAGATAGCGGGAGGAATGTTGGGGTTCACAAAAAACGTTCACTCCAACCTACGGGCTGGACTCAAAACCGTAAGGCCCTGAATGATTCAGGGCCTTACGGTGACCAAAACGTGGTGAATGTGAGTAATGAACAACCAGGTATTTACTTGAGATTCAGCATCTTGACAGAATCATTCACCGAGTTTCGGTACACATAGCCCAGCGCCAGGGGTTGTTCAGCCACCCACGCCAGCATGGCTTCATCGCCCTTCTTGATGATCGGCGGCGTTCCCTTGCCGGTGAAGATCCGCTTCGACCAGTAAGCTTTCAGCTTGGATGCGCTCTTGTCGATCATCACTGCGTAGAAGATTTCCCTGACGGCGCTCTTTTCCGGCTGGTCTGCGGGAATGACCCGTCCCCCACCGGGAAAAAATTTACTCTTGCCCAGGTAGATCTTTTTTACATCCTTCAGGGTCATGTCAGACAGGGTATTGGCCGGGTTAACCACCAAGACAATCTCGTCAGCGTGGGCTGTGGTGATGGCAAAAATCAATACCGCCATCAGCATCAGTGCACTCACATAAGTTTTCATGCTTCAGACTCCTAAAAGACCAGCTCCAGGGCGACGCCGTAGATGAGAACCTTATCTTCTTCCGGCTTTTCATTAAACAGACCGTAGCCATTTTCTGCTACGTCATTATTATATTTACCTCCCGGCGTCACCTGTTTGACGTCGATCTTCAGGGCCGTATTCGAGGTCAATTCTGTGCGCAGGCCAAGGGTAATATCCTTCTGCCCCCAACCTCCTTTTACATCCCAATGACCATAGGTTACATGCGGCATGAAATCCCCAAAGCGGTAGCCCATCATGGCATAACCGGTTGTGGAATCCATATCATCCACCCCCATGGAGGCCGTACCGATCTCAGTACTGAAAACAAAGCTCTCCATGTCCAGGCCGATGCCTGCGGAAAAGGAAGTATGCCGCTCACTGTTCATGGCAGCCCTGGGGAGGCCCTCTTCAATTTCCATGATGCCTGTCGTGGCACTGACCTGGAAACGTAGCATGTCCGCCCAGTTAAAGCCTAACTTGGCGCCGATCAACTGGTTGATATGGCCATCCGGCACATCCAGTAAACCACCGAAAATATTAAGGTCAGTCTCCGACTCATCACCGACCGAGGTAAATACCAGGCCGACGCCGCTATAGGAAATCCGCGTCATGTTCGGCCCGAATGTATCCAGATTATAGAAAGTCTCCGGTGCGCGTATCCAGGGGTAGGTATAACCCACTTCGATATATTCGTTGTACAGCCCAACCGGGTACTTGATTTCACCCACATTGACGGCAAACCCATCGGAGTAGTCATAGGTAGCGTAGGCCCAGTCCATCTCCATCTGAAAATCCTTGACACCCTTAGCCTTCATCTGTGCCGCAAAGCGCCACTTTTCGTCGACCTGGGTCGTCACGGTCAGGCCCAGGCGAGTATCCTTAGTGGTGCCATCGTCAGAGATATCACCGGCATAGTGGACATCCTCACCAGAACCGGATGTCGCCAGGTAGGCACCGGTCAAAAAACCATGCCACTGGATCTCACCGATCTCGCCCCCACTTGCCGTAAACGGCGCTGCTACACATAGGGTAGCCACGCAAAATCGCCCTAACTTATTCATGCAGGTACTCCTCTCTCATCTCATCGAACATCAACTATCCACGCACAGCCAGTGCCATCGGCAAGTCAATGGAAAACTTTACAGTGCTTCTGATTGGCTTGAAGCAGCTCCAGGCCGGGATATTCCCTCAGTATTAATCTGGTATTAACGTAACGTTAATATAAAATTAATGAGTGCATAATGAAAACACATATTGCACAATTGGCCAAACCATATTTGTTGCGCTCTCGTGCCGAGCAGTTACCGGTCATGGCATTAAGATTATTCTTTACCTGTCGATACAAGGCTTGTGCCCCTGCCCGGACACCGGGAGGGCTTCGCTACTTAACCCGATTAACCCGCAGAAAAGGTGGCTGTACTATGCGTCATTTTGCCACGATGCGATTTATCATCAGGGCTTTGTTCATCTTGCTACTGTCGGCACTTGCGGCACAGTCGGTGCTGGCCAATGACGATTTACAAGTGCTTCGCCAAGCGGCGGAAGCGGATCAATCCGCCAAGGCCCAGTACCGGCTGGGGCTCCGGTATTTGCAGGGTAAAGGGGTCAATCAGGACAGCAGATCGGCCGTGATGTGGCTGCAGCGTGCGGCAGAACAGAATTATGCGCCGGCCCAGTATCAACTGGGAGAATTGTACCGGACAGGCGATGGGGTCGATATCGATGCAGCTGCTGCCGTTGAATACCTAACCAGTGCGGCCGAGCAAGGATATCCGACGGCACAATACAAACTGGGCACCCTGTATCTGACCGGCAACCTGGTTGAAAAGGATCTTATTGCCGCCACGGAATGGATGGAGCTGGCGTCAGAGCATGGTTACACAGAAGCCAAGCAGATCCTGGCCGAACTTAATAAAGCGGCCCTCGCAACCAACGACACAATCGCAGCACAGACAGAAGACAATACCCGCGAAGCATCCACCACACCCTTGAACACCCACATCCGTGCAGCAGAACGGGGTGATGCAGAGGCTCAATATCAGCTGGGCGAAATCTACCGGAAAGGTACTGAAAAAGGCGTTTCCCGCAGTTTCAAGGAGGCTGCCAAGTGGTATGGGATGGCCGCCGAACAAGGAAATGCGGAAGCCCAGTATCAGCTCGGCGAGCTTTACTCCAAGGGGAGGGGTGTTAAGAAGAACAAAAAAATAGCACGAAAATGGTACAAGGCTGCCGCCGAGCAAGGCCACGTCAAGGCCAAATACCGGCAGCGTGGCTGTGGGTTTTGCTGAACCCGGCATCATCATTGAGGCAAAGCACTAGAACTTAAGCAGATATGGACGTAAAAATGAAATTACTGCTCGCCCTGCTATTATTGACCTTTCCCCTGGTCGCGGCAGCAGCAGCCTATCAGTGGGTGGACGAAAGCGGTAATGTGCGTTTTGGCAGCAAGCCCAAAGCGGAAAAATCAGAGCCTGCGGCAAAAACTACGCCAAAAGCGCCCGCCAAAAAACCAGAAAAACCTACCCGCGCAAAAACGATGCCGGACAGGACGCAGCCCGCTACCACAGCGCCCAAAATCCGTCGTAGTGAAAATCCGCTCCTATCCACACAGCCCCCTCCGCACGTAAAACCGGCCGCCGGGACGATACCTGTCGATAGCGTGCCCCCCTCCAAACCAGAGCCTGCCAAGCCTGTACTACAGGCCATACCCACTCCTAAACCGGCGCGGGCCCCCAAGGTAAAGGCCCAGCCCACACCGACATCCGCGCAGAGGGCCAGCAAGCCGCCGGTATCTCAACCTGCCGGAGCTACACATAAGCCCGCCCAGAAAAAACCAACACCGAAAAAAGCAATAGAAAAGAAGACTCCCACAGCCAAATCCGCAGCCCCTGAGACAGAAACCAACGCCGAAAAAAATGCGGAGCTATGCGGAATATTCACGAATTTTGCCAGTAACTGGCAAAACAAGCTTATAGACTGCCAGGGGGCATCCTGTTCCATCTACGAAAAATCGCTGATCAACTACCAGAAAAAGCAGAAGACCTACTGCCGTTGATATTTTCACCTGCAACGACTTGTCGTGCCCTCACCCCAAATGCCGGATGTATTCCGGCAGCCAAAAAGCAGAATATAAGCATTTCCTTAAAGAGCCTGTATTTAGCAGGCGAGCAGCGAGAAGTCCAATCTGGAGAGTTTGAAACCACTGGATTCCGCAACAAGCCCGCAATGACGGACACAAGCTTGATCAGCGCTTACCCGACAGGTGAAATCTGATTTTTCGATGAATTCGTTTATTGCCGTGCACTTAGACTTATCTCGAAGCGGTCAACTGATTAATCTGGGTTTAACAGCTCATGAATCGTCGCCAGCATCGGAGCACGATCATAGGGCTTGTTAAAAAAGCGGCGAATACCTGCGGCCCTGGCCGCTTCCTTGTCGACCTGATCACTGCATCCACTGCAAAGGATGACCGGCAAGTCCGGTCGCAACGCAAGCATCTCCGCCGCCAGCTCCACACCGGTCAGTGCCGGCATAGTCTGATCTGTAATCACCAGATCAATCTGCTCCGGGTGCTGCTGAAAATAACCCAGGGCCTGCCGGCTATCAGCAAAGGCATGTATGTCATAGCCCGCCCGGGAAAGCCAGGCGCGCATGAATCCGAGAATGGCCTTTTCGTCATCTATGAGCAGAATGTGCTGCCCCTCCCCGCCAGCAACGAGGACATCAGTCACAGGATCCTCTGCCAGCCATTTTCCATCGCCCTCCACGGGCTCAAACAGAAGACGGAAACTCGTTCCTTTGCCGATTGCCGAGTCGACACGGATATGCCCATGGCAGTCATGCATGATGCCATGCACCATGGAGAGACCCAGTCCGGTTCCATCTCCCACTTCTTTGGTGGTAAAAAAGGGCTCAAACAGATGCGCGAGGGTGTGGCTGTCCATTCCCTGGCCGGTATCACTGACGATTAATTCGACATAATTGCCACTGATTGATTCGTGGCAGGAGCTACACTCATCACCGCTGTGCCGGCAAAAAGCCAGACCCACCGTCAGCTCTCCCTTGCCGCCCATGGCGTCACGGGCATTGATGCAAAGATTCATGATCAGTTGCTGCAGCTGTACCGGCTCTGCACGGATCTTCGGCAGCTCATCCGCGAGTCTGTCAAACTTCAAATGGATACTCGCGGGCAGAGTGGCCGTGAGCATTTTTAAGGTTTCCTTGACCAATGGCACCGGATCAAGTGGCTTGGCCGGGCTGTCACCGGTACGGCTGAAGGTCAGCATCTGCTGAATCAGATCCCGCGCACGCTCGCCGGCGTGATACACCTGCCCCAGATACTCCTCGAGCTTTTCCTGCCTCTCACCCACACAGCGAGTCATTGCCAGGTCGGTGTAACCCATAATGCTGGCCAGAATATTATTGAAGTCATGGGCGATACCTGCCGTTAGCTGCCCAATCGCCTCCATCTTTTGCACCTGCTGCATGCGTTCGTCCATGCGGCGGCGCTCTTCCTGCACATTGCGCTGTTCGGTGATATCCCGCAGATAAACCGAGACGCCTTCAGGCGACGGGTAGATATGCACTGAAAACCAGCGTGACAGTGGCGGATAAAAGCCCTCTGTACGCACCAGAGACTGGCTATTCATGGCCTGATGCAGTGGTTTGAAGAAAAAACTCGCCACCTCGGGCAGGACATCCGAAATAACCTTTCCCCTGACCTCATCCCACGAGGTATCAAACATCGTGCTGGCGGTTTGATTCAAATAGGTAAAATGCCAATCAGCTGTCAGCGAGAAAAAACCATCGCTAATACGGCTCAACATTTCAAACAATTCATTATTGCGCGTTGCCAGGGCTTTTTCGACAGCCATGCGCTGCAACTCCAGTGCCGCACGCTCTGCCGCCACACGCAGCAGGGCACGATCCGTCGCAGACTCCTCACAGGGTTTGTCATCCAGGGTGAATAAAACACCGATGCCTTCACCTTCGGCACCCCGCAGTCGCTCGCCACGGTAGCAAACGGCACCGAGATCGCGCAGCATGTCATCGTCCGGATAGCGCTCTGCAACCCGATCCGGAATAATCAAAGAGATGTGATCACGACTCACCTCGGCACAGGGCGTACCGGCCAGGTCGTAGCTGAAAAGCTCGGCCTCATGATCCGTATCCCAAAAACCCAGCATTTCGACACGCCTTTCTCCATCGATGAATCGGCCAACACCCGCCCAACGATAGCCTAGCGCCAGTGAAACAGAGCGAGATATATCGTGAAAGACATGCCGGGAAAAGGCCGTCACGGTCAGTGACTCCAGGGCCCGGTTAATCCGCTGTCGTTCACTGATATCACGCACAATGGCGATATACTGGCCATGCTCAGGGCCTTCCGGAAAATACTGCAGGAATATTTCCACCGGTATGCGCTTACCGGATTTGGCCACATACGTGGCCTCCAGGGTCAGATGATCCCGCTCCCCCCGGGTCAGTGGGGCCATCGTTTCACGGAACCGGGCTTCATCATACTCAGGCTTGATGTCCAGCGGCGTCATCGTCAGCAATTCGGGCTCCGTATACCCCACCTGCTCCACCGCCCCTAGATTGACATACATAAATCTAAGCGTGCGCGAATCAAACAGGAATACACAGTCCAGCGTCTGGTCGAGGATATGCTTGAAATGCGCCAGCCCCTTTTGCGCACGAATACGCGCACTGACATCGGTGCGGATCGAAATATACTGCTCAGGTTTTTCCTTTTCATCGAGCAGTGGCATAATCGTGGTCTGCACCCAATAGGATGCACCCTCCTTGGTACGGTTCTCGATCATCCCCTGCCAAGTATCGCCATTGGCAATGACTCGCCACATGTCGTGAAAAAAACCGTCGGAATGGGCTGCCGATTTCACAATGCGATGATTCCGCCCCAGCAACTCCTCTCTGCGGTATCCCGAAACATCGCAAAACTTGTCATTGACGTAGGTAATCTTTCCGTTGACGTCGGTGATGGAAACCACGGCATGCTCATCCAGCACCGCCTGCAGACCCTGCAATTGTGTGATCGACAAGGCTCTCTTTTCATACAGCGTCGGAGAGTTGCTAGCGGCTACCATCATCACTCCAGGTCAGCGCGCCGGTACGGAGGATATTCTCGAATATTTCCGTGCCCATATCGGCCTCCGCCGAGGGGGGGATGCGCAGGTCTTCCGGACGGTCTTGCAGAATATCGCGAAACACGATCATCAGCTCGGGGTCACGCCAGCCCTTCTCCGTCTCCTCCTCCAGAATGGCGAGGATTTTTTCATCGGAGAAGGCCTTTTTGTAGGGTCGCTCATTGGCCAGGGCATCGTAAATATCGGCAACCTGGAAGATACGGGCCAATAGAGGAATTTCCTTGCCTTTCAGGCCGTCCGGGTAACCGCCACCATCCCAGCGCTCGTGATGATTTCTCACCACCGGCAAGGTCAGGCCCATGCTCTTCAGCCCTTGCAACAGCTCGGCGCCGATGATGGTGTGCTGGCGCATGATGACCCACTCCTCATCGGACAGCGGCCCATTCTTGAGCAGAATGCTGTCGGGAATGCCGAGCTTGCCGATATCATGCAGCACACCGCCACGCCGCAGGGCGGTCAGCTCTTCCTCGCTCAGTCCCAACGCCTCGCCGATAACCACCGAGGTATGCGCCAGGCGGGAACAGTGGTCGCCGGTATGCTCATCGCGCGCCTCCACCATGCGTGCGAGGGCAAACAACAGGGTCTCGGCGTCCTCTAACTGATCGGTCAGGCGCTTGTAACCGGCAAAATTTTCGGTACGGGCAATCAGCTCCAGCGGGTTGTAGGGTTTGCGAATGAAATCATTGGCGCCGGCGCGCATGCTCTTGAGCAGCTCTTCGCGGGCATTGGTGCCGGTCACCATAATCACCGGCAGCAACTCCAGTCCCAGCTCACCACGAATACGCCGGCACAGCTCATCGCCATCCATGCCCGGCATGCGCTTATCGAGCAACACCACGTCGAATTCCTGCTCGCGCAGCAGGGCCAGCGCATCCTCGCCATTACCGGCCTCGCTGATGATGTATTGAGGCCCGTCCAGCACCTCCTTCTCCAGGCTTCGATGCACCTCCTCGTCATCGACCAGCAAAATACGAAAGGGTTTTTGATTATCGGACGGCTTCACGGTACGTCATGCTCTTGTGCGGTGGGGGTTTCAGTATTTTTCAGTATAAACTATCGACATTCGAACAAAAATCTTGACGCGGAATACAGCTGCCATACTGACAATCTCAGGCCCGTGACTAGCGGGCATACAGTGCTTTATCCCGCGCCGTTGCACCGCGCCGTTCACACAGGGCCGAGGCGAAGGCGATAGCCTGATCCAGCATCTGCTGCGGTGGGAGTCCGCGCATCAGCCCGGCGATAACTACGGCGGAGATACCATCGCCGGCACCCACCGTATCCACCAGGTTTGACACCGGCACCGGCACACCGTTGAGGATGCCTTCGGGCAGCACCATGAAGGCGCCCTGTGCGCCGCAGGTAACCACCAGCATCTGCAACTCACACTGCACAAACAGCTCGCGCGCCGCCTGCTGTTGCGCCTCCAGGCCGTCGAACTGCCCGCGCATGGCACTGTTCAGTTCATCACTATTGAGTTTGACCCAGGTGGCGCCACGCAGCAGAGGCACGGTATGGGCCGGATCCCACCACGGATCGCGAATATTGAGATCGAGAAAAATCGGCAGTCCACTCTCTGCCTGCAAACGCAGCAGGGCCGCCCGTGATGTGGCGTTGCGCAGAATCAGGCTGCCGTGATAGATCAGTCCAGCCGGCGCCTGCTGCACGGCAACCAGCGCCGCCTCGGCATCAATGGCGTCATAGGCCTGATCGGGCTGGATATGGTAGCTGGGTTCGCCGCCCTTTACCTGCACGGCCACCACCCCGGTGGAATTTTCGAGATCCACCTGCACCGCATTCACCGGCAGCCCCCACTCCTGCATCAGGCGCAGCACGACCTTGCCGCGCTCATCGTTGCCGACGCGGGAGACCAGCAACGGCGTCACCCCCAGGCCCTGCAGGTGCCAGGCAACATTGAACGGCGCACCACCGAGGACGATATTACCGTCCGCAAAGCAGTCGAACAGCACTTCGCCGAACAGGATGGGTTGGCCTTCGATCATTGCCTGTAGGGATTCCTTCATCGTGTGGGAAGTTTATCGCTACCTCACAAAAAATGTAGCGGTGCCTCACTGGAAATATGAACAGATACCCGCTACTTCAGGGGGCCGGCGAGGGAAATTCCTCCGGCAACGGCCCCTCATCGACCCACACTCGTGTCCCTACCTCAACCTGATCGAACAACGCCGCCACCTCACGGTTGCGCATCTTCACGCAACCATGGGAGCCGGGCAGGCCCAGCAGGTCGTCGTCGGGGCATCCATGAATATAAACATAGCGGCGCTGGGTATCTACCGTGCCGAGGCGGTTGCGTCCCCGCTCCAGTCCGGACAGCCAGAGGATACGGGTCAGTACCCAGTCGCGCTGTGGGTGCTGTGCGCGCAACACCGGGGTATAGGTTTCGCCACTGGAACGGCGCCCGACAAACACCGTGCCGAGCGCTGCATCGGCGCCGATCCTGGCACGGATCTGATGCCAGCCGCGCGGAGTGCATTCACTGCCACGTTGTTCACCGGGGCCATTGGCCGCCGTGGATACCGCCACGTCCATCAGCACACGTCCAGTCTCGCGCAATTGCAGGCGCTGTTCGGCAATACTTATCAGGATCATTTTTTCCACCATTTTATCGCCTCGCGACGCCACTCCGTCGTAGGAGCGGGCCATGCCCGCGATGGTTTTTCCCTTCATCACAAGAGCTTGTCGGTTCAGACATTGTGGGAGCGGCTTCAGCCGCGAATACCGGCTGACTTTATTCGCGGCTGAAGCCGCTCCCACAATCGATAAACCTATTCACGGCGCACCGAAATCAACCCATCATAGTTGCCGTCCAGGCTCAAAGTATAGCCCTCGATGCCCTCGCGCGTGGCAGACACCTGATCCTCATACCACAATGGCACATAGGGCAGTTGCTCCAGCAAACGTGCCTGCAAGTGGCGATACAGCACCGCCTGCTTCTCCAGTGTCGGCGCCGCAGCCGCCTGTTCGATCAACGTATCGGTTCGCGCATCAAGAAAGCGACCACGATTAGCACCATTGGGAGGCACCGCATTACTGTGAAAGGCATAACGGAAGATGTCCGGTGTCTTGATGCCCACCCAGGACAGGCTGTACATCTGGAAGTTGCCGGCCTTGATGTCACCGTAAAAGGTACCCCAGTCGTAACTGCGCAGATCGACCTCAATCCCCACCTCGCGCAGCTGGCTCTGCAATACCGTGGCAAGGCGCACGCGGAAGGGATCCGTGGAGGTCTTGTAGCTCAGTCGCAAGGGATGTTCCCGGCT
>VAPF01023392.1_pt1 | contig 16220 bp, 14 predicted proteins | sample 3393931 | NCBI WGS metagenome assembly VAPF01 (sample SAMN08290437, study PRJNA428436) | hydrothermal vent metagenome | isolation source: Deep-sea hydrothermal vent chimney | place: Atlantic Ocean: South-mid Altantic Ridge | depth 2773 m m | reverse complement strand
AGCATTTACATTGTACCGCCTTCTGTTCATGCCCTGCGTGAACGGCTCACCTCACGCGCTCAGGATGATAAAGCTATAATTGAACGGCGGATGCGCGAAGCAGTGGATGAAATGTCACATTATGCAGAATATGACTATCTGATTGTTAATGATGATTTTAATCAGGCAAGAGATAATCTTGCTGCTATTATTATCGCTAACCGCCATCTACTTCCGGTGCAGCAGGAAAGACATGCTAAACTGCTGGCTGAGCTTATTAAATTTTGATAAATAATAGTATTTTTCCGGAGAATAAATTATGGCACGTCTAACAGTAGAAGATTGTCTCGATAATGTCGATAATCGTTTTGAGCTGGTTCTGGTTGCTTCTGAACGCGCTCGCCAGATTGCAATGGGAGCAGAACCGCTGGTGCCTCGTGATAACGATAAACCAACGGTACTGGCCCTGCGTGAAGTGGCAGAAAATCTGATTAACAAGGAAATTCTGGCACAGGCAGCACAGCCACAGATTGATGATGTAGAAGTGATGATAGAAGGTGATTTTTCTGCCGGTCTGTAATGACAGAAATTTCACGATTTCCTCCAGGTGACATGGCAGTGACAAAATCCGCACCCCATAATTCATCCCCTGATACCGGGATAATCGTTGAACAGAAAAAAATACCAAAGAAGGATGTTGGTCGGAAAAAAGGTGACCGCAGAACCACCAGAGATAAAATCGCCCGTCCAGATGCAGGCAGACGTTTTCTTATTTCCGACCTGTGTGAAATACTCGCTGAATATATGGAGGACGAGCAGGTAAGAGAGGTTTACCATGCTTATCTGTTTGGCGCACAGGCACACGAAGGTCAGCGCCGTGTTTCAGGCGAACCCTATATTTATCATCCTGTTGCCGTTGCGCGCATCCTCGCGCAGATGCATATGGATGTAAAAAGTATTATTGCATCGATTTTGCATGATGTCCTCGAAGATACCCCGGCAACACGTAAATTAATTGAAGCCGAGTTCGGTGAAGATGTTGCACAGCTGGTTGATGGCGTCAGTAAACTGATGAACATCAAGTTTAAGAATAAAATTGAACAGCAGGCTGAAAATATACAGAAAGTACTGCTGGCAATGGCGCAGGATATTCGTGTCATTATGATCAAGCTGGCCGATCGCCTGCATAATATGCGCACCCTGGGTGTACTGCGACCGGATAAAAGACGACGGATTGCTCAGGAAACACTGGATATTTACATCCCTATTGCTAATCGTCTGGGAATGAATTCCATTCGCCATGAACTTGAAAATCTGGTATTTAAGGCAATATATCCCATACGGTATGTGGTACTCGAGCATGCAATCAACCGTGTTAGCGGAAATCGTAAAGAGATAGTGGATAAAATTAACCAGGCGCTGTGTACAAGACTGGTTGAACTTTCTATTGAAGCGCAACTGGTGTCACGAAGAAAACACCTATTCAGTATTTATAATAAAATGCGGCAAAAGAGTCTGCCGTTTAAAAAAATACTGGATGTGTACGCATTTCGTGTGCTGGTTGATTCGGTGGATGAATGTTATCGGGTGCTAGGTGTAGTGCATAATCTGTTTAAACCAATCCCCGGACGCTTTAAAGATTATATTGCGATTCCAAAAAGTAATGGCTATCAGTCATTGCATACAGCGTTGTATGGCCCGCATGGTATACCAATGGAAGTGCAGATACGTACCGGTGAAATGGATAAATTTGCCGAAAGTGGTATTGCTGCCCACTGGTTGTATAAGTCACCGGATGAAAATGGCGTTCTTGATGCTCATGCTCGCGCCCGAGACTGGCTGACAGGTATTCTGGAAATGCAGCAGTCTGCCGGTAATTCACTGGAATTTCTGGAAAATGTTAAGGTTGATCTGTTTCACGATGAGGTTTATGTTTATACACCGGAAGGTGATATTATCAAATTGCCGCGAAATGCTACGCTGGTAGATTTTGCCTATGCGGTACATACCGATATTGGTAATCACTGTGTTGCTGCCAAGCTCGATCACAGCTTCGCCCCGTTAAACACCCCTTTATACAGTGGCCAGACGGTTGAAATTGTCACCTCACCCAACAGTCATCCAAATGCCGCCTGGTTGAACTATGTTGTTACGGCCAGAGCACGCAGTAACATCCGTAATTTTCTCAAGAATATGCAGGCGGACGAAGCCAGATCGCAGGGAAAACGAATGCTGACGCGCTGCCTGAAACCACTGGGACTACGCCTGGATGATGTGCCACAGAGTAATCTACAACTGGTGTTGGAGGAGTACGGCTTCGAAGAGCTGTCACAGTTACTGGAAGACGTGGGGATGGGCAACCGACCCCCTAATCTGGTGGTTAGGCAACTTGTTCCCGAACGCATCGCCGATGGTGATGCGGAAGAAACCCGCGAAATGAAATCGCAGTCGCCATTGGCGATTAGTGGAACCGAAGGTATAGTCGTTAGTTTTGCGCGTTGCTGTCGTCCTGTTCCAGGTGATCAGATTGTTGCTAATTTAAGCAAAGGCAGGGGTATGGTGATTCATCGCCAGAGCTGCAAAAATCTTGAGCCACTGGGAAAGCGTAACGATAAATATATTGATGTACAGTGGGAAGAAGATGCACAGGCTGAGTTTAGTAGTGATATTCGTCTAGAAGTTGAAAACAAGCCGGGGGTACTGGCAAAAACGGCAACAATATTATCCGAGGAAGGGGTAGATATCGAAAATGTTGAAATACAGGACCGTGACGGTTTTTCCATTAACTTGCTATATCAGATAAAAGTACGTGACCGGAAGCATCTGGCAGCACTGATGAGAAAGTTACGGCGTACTTCCAGTGTGATGCGAATTTTTCGTCTGTAATGCGCTATTCCTTAGACTGTTTTCTTAAAGGAGCTTAACTATGGCAAAAGAAATAATCTCCACCGACCATGCGCCACAGGCAATTGGTACTTACTCTCAGGCGGTAAAAACGGGCTCAACGGTTTATCTTTCCGGTCAGATACCGCTGGTACCGGAAACCATGGAAATGGTCAATGGGGACATCCATGAGCAGATCCATCGGGTATTTAAAAATTTGCTGGCGGTTGCGAATGCAGCGGGTGGAAACTTATCCCATATTGTGAAACTGAATATCTATCTTACCGACCTGGCTGATTTTCCGGTGGTGAATGAAGTAATGGCTGAATATTTTGCACAGCCCTATCCAGCCCGCGCAGCAATTGGTGTTGCTTCCCTGCCCAAAGATGCTGGTGTGGAAATGGATGCAGTGATGGAAATTTAAATCTTCTGCTATTGAGTAAATAATGGAAGGCGATGTTAAAGGGTTTGAATACCAGTCTGTACTCACCTTAAAGGGAGTTGGACCGGGTATTGCAGAAAAACTGAAACGTCTGCAAATTTATAGTTTGCAGGATGTACTGTTTCATTTACCATTACGCTATGAAGATAGAACCCGTGTTATCCCGCTTGGCGCGTTGCAGCCGGGGCAGCAGGTACTGGTCGAGGGTGTTGTCGAGCATAGCGAAATAAAATACGGCGGACGTTCACGACGTAGTCTGCGGTGTCATTTTTCTGATCATAGCGGTGCAATCGTGCTGCGGTTTTTTCATTTCAACAAATCACAACAGCAGATGCTGATAAATGGCAGTCGTTTGCGCTGTTTTGGCGAAATCCGCTATGGTGCTCACCAGCTGGAGATGATTCATCCTGAATTTCAACGTATCAGCGATTGTATTTCTCATGTAGAGAAGGACACATTAACGCCGGTTTACCCGAAAACCGAGGGTGTGCATCAAACGCTGTTAAGAAAAATTTCAGTTCAGGTACTTGAACAGATGGATCACCCGTCCATGACCGACTGGTTACCCGAATCAATTCGTAAAAACTGTTTATTCCCCGATTTATGCGAGTCACTGCGACAGGTTCACTGGCCACATAAAAGCAGTGATATTCACGCATTACTAAATTTAAAAACTCGTGCCCAGCAACGTTTGATTTTTGAAGAATTGCTGGCTCATCAGCTCAGTTTACTAAAAATTCGCGAGCAGATACGCAGGCAGCAGGCGGTCGCCCTGCCATTACATAAAAAAACATTACAGGCCTTTACACGGCAATTCGGGTTTAGCTTAACCTCTGCACAGGAAAAAGTAGCGGATGAAATTTTAAATGATATACGGGATAACAGACCCATGTTGCGTTTGTTGCAGGGCGATGTAGGGTCGGGGAAAACGGTGGTGGCGGCGATAGCAGCACTGGCCGCCGCGGACAACCATTTCCAGGTAGCGATAATGGTCCCTACAGAAATTCTGGCTGAACAGCATCTTGCCAGCTTTCAACGTTGGTTTTCTAATCATAAGGACAGTTGTGTCTTGTTAACTGGAAAGGATAGCGGCAAAAACAGAGTGGCGAAACTGGCTCTGATTAAACAGGGGGTGGTGAAAATCATTATCGGTACGCACGCTTTATTTCAGGATGATGTTGAATTCAATAAGCTGGCTCTGCTGATTGTTGATGAACAACACCGCTTCGGTGTACACCAGCGGCTGGCCCTACGGCAGAAAGGGAATAATGCTAAAACGGTGCCGCATCAGCTGATTATGACAGCAACGCCTATTCCGCGTAGTCTGGCGATGACTGCCTATGCGGATCTGGATTATTCCGTGATTGATGTCCTGCCCGAAGGCAGAAAACCCGTTACCACCGTGGTGGTCTCCGATCAGCGCCGCGCAGAAGTTATCCAACGTGTAGCTGCTGCCTGTCGTCATGGTGAACAGGCCTACTGGGTGTGTACGCTGGTGGAAGAATCTGAAATGCTGCAATGTCAGGCGGCAGAAACAACCGCGCAGATGTTAGCGGATGAATTAAGGGAACTGCGGATAGGTCTGGTTCACGGGCGTATGAAAGGCGGGCAGAAACAACAGGTGGTCACGGATTTTCGAGATAAAAAAATTGATCTTCTGGTGGCGACCACAGTGATAGAGGTGGGTGTTGATGTGCCGAATGCCTCATTGATGATAATAGAAAATGCGGAACGACTGGGGCTGGCGCAGTTGCATCAGCTAAGGGGACGGGTTGGTCGTGGTAGTAAACAGAGTACCTGCGTATTGCTGTATCACTCACCACTTTCCCGTTCGGGGCGGCAACGTCTGGGTATATTAAGGCAAACTGGAAATGGTTTTGAGGTGGCAAAAAAAGACCTGGAGATACGTGGCCCTGGTGAAGTGCTGGGAACCCGGCAGACCGGCTTGATGCAAATGCGGATTGCAGATATTGTACGTGATGAACACTGGTTACCTGAAGTAAAAAAAGCGGCAGAAATAATCAACCAGCATTATCCACAGGTAATCGACCCACTGGTGCGTCGCTGGTTAGGAAATGCGGAGCAGTTTGGCCATGTTTGAACGACGGATATACCCATCAGGAGGTTTCGCTCCGGGACAAAATTTAGGCTAAACTACCTGTTTTTTCAGCAATATTATCATGTCTGCTATAACCTTTCGTCAGCGTTGGTACCATCGCTCACAATTTCTTACCCGCCCGATCCCGCCGCAGGTTGCCTACTGGCTATTTGATGCCTCCTCTTTGACTGCACGTTTGATACGGCAGTATGGTGCATCCTTTCATGTCAGGTTGTTATCACAATCTTTTCAGCGTATATCGGCAGATGAAAAACAGGTGATGGGGCTGCAACATAGCCATGCCTGTCTGATTCGTGAAGTACTATTATGTGATGGGGAACGGGCACTGGTTTATGCGCGTACGGTGATTCCGGTCAGTACGCTCAGAGGGGCATTACGACGTTATGCCAATCTGGGTAATCGGCCACTGGGTGCAATGTTATTTGCTGACCGAACCATGCAACGTGGTGAAATGGCGATTACCATGACTCTGCCACAACGTTGTTGCCGCACGTTATTGGCGGATATTGATGTAGATACCGGCGCTTCCATCTGGGGACGGCGCTCGGTATTTAAAGTCAGTGATAAACCGTTACTGGTCAGTGAATATTTTCTGCCGGTATTAATGGATCAGTATTAATAGATCAGTATTAATAGGAGACGGGTAGTCATGCTGTATTTCTTCAGCCGGAAAAAAACCGGTCGAGGCTGCGGTAACTGATGGCTTCGGAAATATGAGATATTTCAATATTCTCGCTGGCATCGACATCGGCAATGGTGCGAGCGAGTTTTAAAATACGATGATAGGCGCGGGCGGACAGTTTGAGCCTGTCCATGGCTTTATCCAGTAAAGCTTTTTGTGGCGGCTGTAAGGTACAGAAGGTTTCAATTTCACTGACGGTAAGTTCCGCATTGCAGTGAGCGCTCCTTGTGAGCTGACGCTGGTAGGCTTTTTTTACCCGCTCGCGTATGATTGTACTGTTTTCACCTTTTGGAGTGTTGCTATCAAGTGCTTTTTTGTCGAGTCGTGGGACTTCTACATGCATATCAATGCGGTCAAGAAATGGTGCGGAAATTTTACTGCGGTGTTTTTTCTGTTGATTCTCGCTGCACTGACACTGGTCTTTGCCATCACAGGTGTATCCCTGCGGGCAGGGGTTCATGGCAGCAATAAGCTGGAAGCGGGCGGGGAAATCAGCCTGGCGAGTGGCCCGTGAGATGGAGATACAGCCGGTTTCCATGGGTTCGCGTAATACATCGAGCACATGGCGATCGTATTCGGTGAGTTCGTCTAAAAATAACACGCCCTGATGGGCAAGTGAAATTTCCCCCGGTGTGGGTTTGGAACCACCACCGACCAGGGCAACCCCGGATGCGGTATGGTGTGGATTTCTGAATGGTCGCAATTTCCATTGATGTAGATCAAATCCCTGATGGCTGATGGAACAGATAGAGGCACTTTCCAGTGCCTGCTGCTCGCTCATGGGGGGCAGAATACCGGCGAGGCGACTGGCTAACATGGATTTTCCGGTTCCCGGTGGCCCTACCATTAACATATTGTGTCTGCCGGCAGCCGCTATTTCCAGTGCGCGACGGGCGTGGTGCTGGCCGCGGACATCAGCCATGTCTGGTAGCTGGCGATCAGTTTTCTCAATCACTGTGCTGACATCGGCAACCGGTAGTTCCCCCAGCCCCTTCAGGTGCTGGCAAACGCCAAGCAGACTGTTTGCAGAGAATACCTGAATACCTTCGACCAGTGCCGCTTCGTTGGCACTGTCAGTGGGCAGGATCAGTTGTCTGTGCGCCTGTTTGCAGGCCAACGCAACAGGCAGGCTGCCATTGACCCTGCGCAATGCACCCGACAGTGCCAGTTCGCCGTGAAATTCGTATGAGCCAAGCTGATTTATTTCCAGTTGTTCCGATGCCACTAGTATACCCAGTGCGATTGGCAGGTCGTAGCGTCCGCCATCTTTGGGCAGGTCGGCGGGTGCCAGATTAACGGTGATTTTTCTGGCAGGAAATTCAAAATGTGAATTGATAATTGCCGCACGCACCCGATCTTTGCTTTCGCGCACGGAGGCTTCAGGCAGGCCAACAATAGACAGGGCGGGCAGGCCATTGGAAATATGCACTTCAACGTGTACTTCAGGGGCGTTAATACCGCTAAGAGCACGGGTATGGATTGTGGCGAGTTTCATAAAAACCGTTCCGTGGTTAATTTTCCGTGTGGAGGTGTGGGTTCACATCGGAATTATACAGAAATATTGCCGAGTGTGAATTTATTCAGGTTGTTTGTTTCAGGCCAGTTTATTTCAGTAAGCTTATTTCAGCAAGTTTCTTTTCCAGTTTATCCAGCTTTTCACGACTGCGTTGTAGCAGTGCTGTCTGTATGTCGAATTCTTCCCGACTGACAAGATTCAGTTTGTTGATGGTTTCCTGTAATAACGCATGGATATTATTTTCAATATCGACGCGGATAGTCTGCGCGTTACCGGGCGCGCTATCAGGAAGTAGTCTGCTGATGCGTTGTGTTAGTTCATCAATGAATGTCTGTTTCATGGTTTATGTTGTTGGGTGATGGTGAGTGAAAGTATTTTACCTTGAAACAATGGTCAGGGATGGATTTTTCTACGCCAGAAATGGTGCGCACCAAAATAGGTCGGGTCATCTGTCTGCGCACCAAAATAGAACTAAAAAGGAAGAATGCATTTATTTTCAGATAATAAAAATATACTTAACTTATTGTTTATATTGTAAATTTATTAGTTGGCATGGTAGATGCTTAAACCTGTTGTATAACAGTTTTTACTGCTTATATTTATTATATTTTTAATCGGAGTCTTTCAATATGAAAAAATTAATTGTTTTAGCAACAGCCGTTGCTGTGTCGTTAACCAGTGGTATTGCTGCGGCCGATGTGACCGCGACAGCGGGCGCTTTCTCAAACTATATTTTCCGCGGTACAACGTATTCTGGTGATAATGCTGCTGTACAGGGCAGTGTGGACTGGAAAAACGATATGGGTCTGTATAGCGGTGCATGGATTTCGAATCTAGGTAACTCCGGGCTTCCTGGTAATGGTGAAATAGACCTTTATGGTGGGCTTTCCAGTAATGTTGGTGGGTTTGGTTATGACCTGGGGGCGATTACCTACCAGTACACCTCAGCGCCTCAGTTTAATTACACGGAGGCTTATGCATCGGGTACATTCAGTATTATCACTGCGGGCTTGAATTACACGGTTGATGCAGGTTCGGGTAATAAAGATGCGGCTTTTGATAGCGGCGATATCTATTACCATATTAAAGCAGATTTTGCTGCCGGTCCTATGGATGCAAGCATTTATGCCGGTGCCTACCAGTTTACAAACAATAATAAATTCACAAACGGCCATATCAACTACAACCATGTTGGTGCCAGTCTGAGCAAAAACGGTTTTTCTCTTGCGGTGGATAAAAACGATGTAAAACAGAGTAATAAAGCGGTCGGTGGTTTATCAGATAATATGGATGCGGTCCGCTTCACTGTTAGCTATAGCAAGGATTTTCAGCTTTAAGCCGTTCCTGTTAGTTTAAACCAGTATTAAAATGATGAGTTGATCCGGTCTGCTCCCAATAACGGGAGCAGGCATATTCCCAGGAGAAATAAATATGAAAATGATTACTGCAATCATTAAACCCTTCAAACTCGATGATGTGCGTGAAGCCTTATCCGAGATTGGTGTGCAGGGTATCACAGTGACCGAAGTAAAAGGTTTCGGTCGTCAGAAAGGCCATACCGAGTTGTATCGCGGTGCGGAGTATGTGGTGGATTTCTTGCCTAAGGTAAAAGTTGAAATTGCCGTGGCAGCAGAGATTAGTGAAAAAGTAGTTGATGCCATTCGCGCAGCAGCTAATACCGGCAAAATTGGTGATGGCAAAATTTTTGTTTCAACGATTGAACAGGTTATGCGCATTCGAACCGGTGAAACGGGTTCGGAAGCACTTTAAGATAATATTTTCAGGAGACTTGAATGATGAGTATTCGACGATTTTTTAACTTGCCAACGGCCCTGCTGGGAGTGCTGGCAATTATACCTTCCATCGCCTATGCAAGCGACTCACTTAATAGTGGTGACACCGCATGGATGCTGACTGCCACAGCACTGGTACTGTTTATGACAGTTCCAGGTCTGTCGCTGTTTTATGCCGGTATGGTACGTTCCAAAAACGCGCTGTCGGTGATGATGCAGTGTTTTGCTATTACCGCAATGGTAACGGTACTGTGGGCAGTGGTTGGTTATAGTATTGCTTTTGGCGGTGCAGGTTCTTACTGGGGCGGACTGAGCAAGATGTTCCTTGCCACTGTCGGGGTTCATTCACTTACTGGTACCATCCCGGAAACTGTCTTTATGGTGTTCCAGATGACTTTTGCCATTATTACTCCGGCACTGATCGTCGGGGCTTTTGCCGAGCGTATGAAATTTTCTGCCATGATGTGGTTTATGGCTATCTGGCTGCTGGTAGTTTATGCGCCGATTGCCCACTGGGTATGGGGTACTGGCGGCTGGTTAGGTAGTAAAGGTGTGCTCGATTTTGCCGGGGGTACGGTTGTACACATTAATGCTGGTATTGCTGGCCTGGTGACTGCGCTGGTACTGGGTAAACGTAAAGGCTATCCGGGTACGGCTATGCCACCCCATAATCTGATTTTGACCGTTGTCGGTGCAGGTATGTTGTGGGTTGGCTGGTTTGGTTTCAATGCTGGTAGTGAGCTGGCTGCTGACGGTACTGCCGGTATGGCAATGGCGGTTACTCAGATTGCAACGGCCATGGCAGCAATGGTGTGGATGTTTAGTGAGTGGTTGATACATGGTAAACCAAGTGTGCTGGGTATTGCTTCGGGTGCAGTGGCTGGTCTGGTAGCTATTACACCGGCATCGGGTTATGTTGGTCCGATGGGTGCACTGGCTATTGGTGCAGCGGCTGGTATCGGTTGTTTTATTGCTGCGGTCAAACTGAAACCAATATTTGGTTATGATGATTCGCTTGATGCCTTTGGTGTTCATGGTGTCGGCGGTATCATTGGCGCAGTACTCACTGGTGTATTCTGTGCGCCGAGTCTGGGTGGTGTCGGCTTTGCTGATGGTATTACCGGTATCGGTTCACAGGTTGGCGCGCAGTTAGTTGGTATTATGGCAACGCTGGTCTACACGCTGATTATGACTTTCATTATTCTCAAGGTACTGGATGCACTGATCGGTCTGCGAGTTAGTGAAGAAGAGGAAACCGAAGGACTGGATATTTCCCAGCACGATGAGCGTGCCTATAACTTTTAGGCAATAGTTACTAGCAAATAATAGACTCCTGCTAGTTTCAGCCGGGTACATTGTACCCGGCTTTTTTTCGTCCGAGATTTAACCCCTTTTTTTCTTTCGACTTACTGGCAAGCACAGGCGCACATTTCTGGTGCAAAATATTCATTGCACTTTTTTGGTGCTATGCCTGTGCGATTTATGGTAAAAAGACACTTGTGCAAATATTTTAATAAAATTCACAGTCAGGGGTGCTTATGAAACTTGTTAAAGCCATTATTAAACCATTCAAACTTGATGATGTGCGTGAGGCATTATCTGAAGTTGGGGTAACCGGCATTACCGTATCTGAAGTCAAAGGGTTTGGCCGCCAGAAGGGACATACCGAGTTATATCGTGGAGCAGAGTATGTGGTGGACTTTCTGCCGAAGGTAAAAATGGAAATGGTGGTGGCAGATAAGGCGGTTGAAAAAGTGATAGATGCCATCACTCAAGCGGCGAATACCGGAAAAATTGGTGATGGAAAAATTTTTGTGGTGAATATTGAACAGGCAATCCGTATTCGTACGGGTGAATCGGGTGATGAGGCATTGTAAGGTAGTGAGGTGAATGATTAATACCAAAGAGAGAAAAATATAATGAAAAATGTAATCAAACTTATATCCATATTATCTTTGCTCCTTTTACCGTTGGTTGCACGGGCAGCAGGTTCTGATAGTGGCGATACCGCCTGGGTTCTCACCTCGACCGCACTGGTTCTGTTTATGACCCTGCCCGGCCTGGCATTATTCTATGGCGGGCTGGTAAGAGAAAAAAATGTGCTGTCGGTATTAGTGCAGTGTTTTGCCATTGCCTGTGTGGTATCCATCATATGGGTAATCTATGGTTATAGTCTGGCCTTTTCCAATGGAGGGAGTATGAATGCCTGGATTGGTGGTTTGAATAATATTTTTCTGCTAGAGGTTGGCCGCGGGAGTTTAAGAGGGACATTACCTGAATCAGTTTTTGTCATGTTCCAGATGACCTTTGCCATCATTACTCCGGCTTTAATTATTGGTGGTTTTGCCGAGCGGATGAAATTTTCTGCCATGCTGCTGTTCAGTATTATCTGGGTTACCGTGGTATATTTTCCAGTTTGTCACTGGGTCTGGGGTGGCGGCTGGTTGGCAAAAGAAGGCCTGCTGGATTTTGCCGGGGGTACGGTAGTTCATATTACTGCCGGGGTGGCGGCGATTGTCACGGCAATGGTAATTGGTCATCGTAAAGGTTTTCCGAGTACCGCGATGATGCCACATAATATGACCATGACGGTCACCGGTGCCGGTATGTTATGGGTTGGCTGGTTTGGCTTTAATGCTGGCAGTGCAGTAGCGGCAAATGGTGATGCTGGCATGGCGATGTTGGCCACCCATATCAGTGCGGCCTGTGGGGCGATAGTCTGGTCATTGCTGGAATGGTATAAATATGGCAAACCCAGTGCCCTGGGGATTGTTACTGGTATGGTTGCCGGGCTGGGTACGATTACCCCTGCCTCGGGTTATGTTGGTCCGGCGGGGGCGTTAATTATTGGTATTAGCGCCGGCACCGTCTGCTTCTTTGCTACCGGTTTTATCAAGCAAACGTTAAAAATTGATGATTCTCTTGATGTGTTCCCGGTTCATGGTGTTGGTGGAATGCTTGGTACTCTGCTTGCTGGAATTTTTGTGGTATCAAAATTTGGTGGGTCAGGCCTGGCAGATGGAGTAACCATGGGCTCACAGATTGGTGTGCAACTAACAGGCATTCTTGCCACCATTGTCTGGACAGTCGTGTTAACTTTCATCTCACTAAAAATAGTGGACGCTGTAGTGGGATTACGCGTGAGTGAAGAAGAGGAAACAGAAGGTCTGGATATCAGTCAGCATGATGAGCGCGGTTATATCCTGTAGATTTTTTAGTTTATGTCCCAGTCAGGTATCCCAGAGAAAAAGCTATTTCCGTAATCGGCCGGTCGAGATCTCTGAGCCACTGTTCTGCCAATTTCACACGTGTTTCAGCAAGCACAGCCGAATAGCTTAAATCGCAGTCCGTTAATCTGCGCTGAAAAGTACGCTCACTCAAACCGCAGATTTCCGCAACCGTGTGTATGTCCGCGTACCTGTACCTTTACAATTTTTGCAACCGCTGCTACCCTCGTTATATCCAGAGCAGCTAATCAAGGAGAATAAAAATGATGAAATCAATACGACTGAAAGTCTTTATTTATGTGATGACATTTATTATGTGTCTGCCGTTGGCAACGGTCAATGCAAAGACTGGCCATGAAATTTCCGAGCAGGAAGCAGCGTACGCAATCGCTCTCAGAGCTTACATCTACTTTTACCCGATAATCGCCATGGATGTGACACGGCGTGTGGTCACTAATCTGCCCGCTGGAAAAAAAGCTGGTTATGGACCAGAAAATGTCTTCCACAACATGAGAACTTTCCCGGCAGCCGATTTTCGTGAAGTCGTGCGGCCTAACTTCGATACACTATACTCATTTGCCTACCTCGACCTGACACAGGGTCCCATGGTGGTTTCCTCACAAAATACGCACGGCCGCTACTTCATGCTGCCGATGATGGATATGTGGACCGATGTCTTCGCTGTGCCGGGCTCGCGCACCAGTGGTGATAAAGCACAGCATTATGCTGTCGTCCCACAGGGTTGGAAAGGCAAATTACCAAAAGGTATGGAATCCATCATCGCCCCCACGCCCTACGTCTGGATCATCGGTCGAACCCAAACCAATGGTACAAAAGATTATGCAGCCGTCCACAGGGTGCAGGATGGCTACAAAATTACACCACTTTCGCAGTGGGGGAAGAAAAGCATTGTCGCAGCACCCTTCAAAAGTGATCCCAGTGTGGACATGAAAACACCACCCGTTGTACAGGTGGACACCATGTCGGCACAGAAGTACTTCAGCTATGGCGCAGAACTAATGAAGGTTAACAAACCACACGTCACGGACTGGTCTATCCTGGCGCGCATGAAACGTATCGGTATCGTAGCGGGCGAAAGCTTTGACTTTAATAAGGCTTCACCAGTGGTAAAAAAGGCACTTGAACGCGCCATGGTTGAGGCACCCAAATTGATGAAAAAAGTATTGCCTTCAATAGCACCTATCGTTAACGGCTGGCAGATGAATACCTCGACCATGGGCGTTTACGGTGACTTCTACATGAAACGTGCCATCGTTGCCCAGGTCGGCCTGGGTGCGAATCAGCCCGAAGATGCCATCTATCCGTTAAACGTCAGCGATGCCAACGGTAATCCCGTAACGGGTGAAAATCGGTATGTCATACATTTTACCAGGAATGAATTGCCACCCGTGGGTGCTTTCTGGTCACTCACTATGTACGACGCTGCGGGCTTCCAGGTTGCCAACAAGCTCAACCGATATGCCCTGGGTGATCGTGACAAAATGAAATACAACGCCGATGGCTCGCTCGATATTTACATTCAACACAAATCTCCTGGCAAGGACAGGGAAGCTAACTGGCTACCATCACCGGCCAGTGGCACTCTGGGTTTAACTCTGCGTCTGTATGAACCAGAACCTCAGGCACTGGATGGCCGCTGGGTACCACCAGCGATTAAAAAGAGGTGATATATCGACATTCAGAGAACCACTGATTCATTCCGGGGGATGACAGAAATCTATCAGTGGTTAAGCGTATACAGGATAATATCGTACTGCCAGAAATATCAATTATAAAATGTACCTATACGTTGAAAGGATACCAAATTGGAATCAATTATAATATTGAAGGCAATCAGTGCTGGCACTAGCAGGATGAAAAACCTGAGCCGCCTGGTTTTGTTGCAGGGAATGCGATTTAGGAAATTGAAAAACAAATTAATATTTAATAATCAGGTAAACCATAATTTGCAGGGAGTGACTAATAGTCTGGATCGCGACCCTGTATCCTACAGTTTCGATCAGCAAATAGATGGAAGTACCTGTGAAAGACTACAGGAGTCTGGTGCTTGTCAGGTACATTGTGTATTTTACTAACAGGCAGATATTTGCCGATGTAATATAAAAAAGGCAGCGTTTTTCAGAGATTTCTTTAGTGATTCAGATGGGTGATTACTGTGCGTAATGCGTTGTCGAAAACAGAGTGTTCCATAATTACTTTTGTTTTGTTTGTAGCAATTTCAGCGTTGAATTCATCAAATGATTTTTCAATAATAAGTTCCCCTTTATGATTTACAAACATCAGGTTGGCATCTTCCGGTACAATAACGGAGAGTTTACAACGGCGGGCAAGCTGGTCTTCTCCCATGTAAAGCTGGAACCATGTACCCGGTACAAGATTGGTGGGTATTTCAGGTAGCGGTTCATGGCGGCTGAGTTTCTCCTTAAGGTCATCGGCTTCCTCTTCCATTTCTGCGATAGTTTCTTCCGCCTGTTGAACTTCCTGGTCACTAAAAGTGGCGTCCTGGATATGCAGTTCATAGGTTTTTATCAGGCCATCAAGGACTTCATTGATATCTTTTTCAGATTTGATTGTATCGACCAGGTAATCACGTACAGCAGCAAGAATTTCATCCTTGTCAGCCAGCAGAATAGTCAGATCCTCAGGTGCAATTAGTGGCTGGACGCTATCAATAACGTCCCGTAAGGTTTCAACCAGTGTAACCCACTCGTCATTTTCTTTGCCGTATTGCAAATAATGATTAAACATCAGGGTTGGCCAGCGTTTGAGTATTAACGGGTGAACCGCTTCAGGTAATATTTTTCCACTGGTAACGACACGAAGCGCTTTTAATACCGTACTGCGGGCATGGTTGCGCAAGGTTTTTTGTTGAACCTGCTGTTCTTTTTTGCGTGCAATCTCCTCTTGCGTTTCGATGATTTTATCAAGCTTATCCAGTGCATTCTGGAATATTTCAAGACTCAGGTCATATTCAGTCAGAATAGTACTAATAATTTCATCCAGATGAATATACATCTCATCGGTATGATCATTTACTCCAACGCCTGCTTCTGTAATTCTATCGAGTAATACCCTTGCCGCATGATCATCATAGATAAAAAATTCAGGATCCGACATGGATGCTTTGATAATGGGGATTTGTAAGCGCAGTAACAATGTTTTAATGGTGTCTGAAATTCCATCATCATCAATAATGGCATCAAAGATTAGCTCAATAAAGTCAATGGTTTTTTCTGCAATCTGATTTAAGCCTTTGGTAACAACACCGCCCGTCACTTTGGCTAGTTCATTCACTACTGCCCGTTTAATAACTTCTGCATCAAATCGGTTTTCTTCCGATTGTATAAACTGTGGTTGTGTCTGTAACCCGGATAAAGCCTGGATAATCTCCTGATGGCCAAAATATTGAGTAGTACCTGCAGGGAATACCGAGCTATCTGGCCCAGGTGTACCATGTGCTAATGTTTTCTGGTTGATGGGAGTACCAAGAAAATTACCCAGCACCTGACCAACCTGTCTGGCCGGAATCCCAGCGGTATAATGTTGGAAATCATTATT
>VAPF01025023.1_pt1 | contig 16227 bp, 11 predicted proteins | sample 3393931 | NCBI WGS metagenome assembly VAPF01 (sample SAMN08290437, study PRJNA428436) | hydrothermal vent metagenome | isolation source: Deep-sea hydrothermal vent chimney | place: Atlantic Ocean: South-mid Altantic Ridge | depth 2773 m m | reverse complement strand
ATGTGATTCCGCAGAGTTGTGAACCCCCGTGCCGGGTCACCCTGAGTTCTTGCCGCGCTGCGGCAAGCGAATCATCGGCTTTCGGGTAAATTTTCTCATACATAACACCTTTCCCCGGCCGTTCAATAAAAAACATTATCCGTAACCGATCACGGGAAGGTAGCGCTTCCGGACGGACATTAACGATGCGATATGGTCAACCCCCGGCCGGCGCTGTATGCAACGCCGCCAGGCCGGGCAGTTCTCTGCCCTCCAGGAAGCGCAGAAATGCCCCGCCGCCGGTGGAGATATACGACATGTTTTCCGCCTCTCCCGCCCGTTGCACCGCCAGCCCGGTATCGCCGCCGCCGACAATGGTAAGCGCCGGGCTGGCGCCCACCTCTTGGGCAATGGCGGTGGTTCCCTGTCGAAACGGCTCCAGCTCGAAGGCTCCCGGGGGGCCGTTCCAGACGATGGTCTTTGCCTCCCGGATGGCCTCGGCAAAGGATTTTACTGTAACCGGCCCTATGTCCAGGGCCAGCCAGCCGTCCGGAATATCCCGGACCGGCACGGTTTTCGTGGGACCGTCCCCGGAAAGTTCCCGGGCAATGACGCTGTCTTGCGGCAGATGTACCATTACCCCCCGGCGCTCCGCCTTGTCCAGAAGGGCGGCCGCGGTCGGCACCAGGTCCGGTTCCACCAGGGAGGCGCCCATGTTCATCCCCTTGGCCCTGAGGAAGGTATTCGCCATGGCCCCGCCGATGATTAACCGGTCAACCCGCGCCAGCAGATTTTCCAGCATCCGCAGCTTGCTGGAGACCTTGGCCCCGCCGATAATGGCGATAAGGGGCCTGGCCGGTTCCTGCATGGCTTGCCGGAAATAGCGGATCTCCCGTCGGATTAAAAAGCCGGCGGCACGTTCCGGCGTCAGCAGGGGCACGCCGACGATTGAGGCGTGCCGCCGGTGAGAGACCGCAAAGGCATCGTTGACATAGATAGCCGCCAGCCGGGCCAGGGCATGGGCAAATTCCGGCGAATTGCCCGCCTCACCCGGATGAAACCGCAGGTTTTCCAGGAGCAGCACCTCGCCGTCTTGCAGGTTGTGTACCATGTCGGCCACCCGGGGGCCGATGCAGTCCGGGGCCTGGGGGACCTCTGTTTTCAGAAGCTTCCCAAGCCTGCGGGCCACCGGTTTCAGGCTGAACTCGGCCGCCGCTCTGCCCCCGGGCCGGCCCAGGTGTGAACAGAGAACCAGCCGGCCGCCGCCGGACAGGATGTGCCTGATGCCCGGCAGGGCCGCCCTGATTCGGTTGTCGCCGGCAACTTCGCCCTTGTCGTCAAGCGGGACGTTAAAGTCCACCCGCATCAGGACCCTTTGCCCCTGAAAAGAAATTTCGTCAATGAACTTCACCTCGTCCCTCCCGTTTGCCTGTCAAATGACGCCCCCAGACCGGAACCTGTCCTGTGATCACTTGCTCCGCATGGAGTCGGCTACCGACTCAACCCGTTCGGCCAGCATGTTGGTATAGCTGCCCAGCTCGTTGTCGTACCAGCCGTAAATAACGGCCTGGGTGACCGGTACCTCCATGCCCCGGACTTCCCGGCCGGTCTTTTTCGCCGGCTCGGGATGAACCCTGATCACCCCGGTACGGGTATGAGTCTCCGAGGCCTCGATGATGGCCGCCACGGCTGGCATGCCGATGATGTCCGATGAGACGTTCTGCTCTTCCGTGTATTCCAGGTAGGGCGATTGCGCGGCAAAATCCCGGTAGACGGAATTGATCAGCTCTCTTTTCACCGGGGCGTCCAGGCTGTCCTGCAGGTTGAGCACCAGGATGATGAGCGACCCCGTGGTGACCGGCACCCTGACCGACTCGGCCATGAAACCGATGGCCCGCATCTCCGGGATGACCTGGCCCAGGGCGCGGGCCGCCCCGGTGGTGGTGAGGATGATATTGTTGAGGATACTGCGGTTTTTGCGCCGGTCTTTGGCCCCGGCGCCCGGCAGCCGGTCAAGGACCTGCTGGCTGCCGGTGGCGGCGTGTACCGTTACCATGGAGGCGCTGAGAAACCGGGCCGCCCCGATGGCGTCCATGAGCGGCTTGATCATGTAGGCGAGACAGGTAGTGGTACAGGAGGCCGCGGATATGATGTTGTGTCCGCCGGGGCGGTAGTCCTCGTCGTTGATCCCGGCGACAAGCGTTACCGCGTCCGCCGGCACGTCAATCCCCTTGGCCTTGACTTTGAAGGGGGCGGATAAAATGACCTTGTCCGCCCCGGCCATCAGGTGGCCGCGGCACGCGCCCCGGGGCGCGTCCATGTCCGCGGTCGGGTCGTTAAAGGCCCCTGTGGTATCCACCACCAGCCGGACGTTGTTCTGCCGCCACTTGATATCCTTCGGGTTGCGGGATTCTCTCAGGATCCGCAACGGGACGCCGTTGATCCGCATGGTGCCGGCCTGCTCGTCCAGTTCTTCTATGGCCCGGCCGCCCCGGTGGCCGTGGAGGTAGTAACCCAGCCGGCCATAGGTCGAGTCCCGTTCGATGTAGGCGGCAATATCGCTAAGCCCCCGGCCGACATCTCTGCCCGTGTTGACCACGATTTCAGAAAATTTTTCCCCGGCACACTGATGTCGGAGCAAGAGTTTCCCTATCCGGCCCAGGCCGTTTATTCCTAATTTCATCTTTTTTCTCTCCTGTGCAGCCCGGTGTCAACGGCATTCTTCAAGTTTCATGTTCATCAGGTGATAACTGGTAATCAGCTGGGTGATGGCCAGGGGGTTGCTGATCTTGACCTCGTCTCCGTCGCGGTATTTACCGATGTAGGTCTTCGGCATGGCAATGCCGGGCAGGTGATCCCAGACGATTTTCATGACCCGCCGGGTGGTTTTATGGGCAATATCCACGGCTATCTCGAGAATATCCACCGGCAGGCCGTCATCCCGGCCAAGGGTCGCGGAGATGCAGCATGGTTCCTGGATCAGTCCCGAATCAATAAACCGGGAAAAATCAGGGTGCTTGATGGTCGGCCGCAGGATCAGCTGGACGCTGAGCTGGGTGCCGGTCTCCTTTTCCAGCCCCTGGGGCCGGTAAAAAGAGACCACTATGTCCGAGTAGGCCCGTTGCGGCCGGATATAGTTTTTTGAAACCTCCTCCCGCCGTTTCAGGGACTCGATCACCTTGGCCGGGCTGTAACCCCTTTTGCCGGTATCCCGGGCCATTTTCCAGTCCACCCGCAGGCTCTCCTCGGGGTCCAGGTACAGCTTCACGTCAAAGGCGTCCCGCATCCGCCGGGTATAAAAGCCGAGCAAGCCCTCGATAATGACAAACTCCCGCGGCTGGATATACTCGGGCGGATCGAAATCGCCGGTGCTATGATTGTACACCGGCTTCAGGATCGGCTCGCCCCGGCGCAGACATTGCAGGTGCTGCTCCATGATGTCGATATAGTTGCACTCCGGGTGCAGGGCCGAGATTGTTTTTTCCTTACGCTGGACCCGGTTGTAGCGGTGATAGTCGTCCACGCAGATATTGGTGACCCGCTCCGGGCCGAGTACGTCTTCGATTCCCTTGGTAAAGGTGGTCTTCCCGGTGCCGCTGTCTCCGACTATTCCCAACAATATGGGGCGCTTGTTTCCCATAACCTTCCTCCGTCGCGGTTAGAACTTCACTTCGGCCCAGATCTCAAGGGCCTCTTTGAGTTCCCGGCTCTGTTTGGCGATCTGAGCCAGTGATTTGCCGGCCATGCACCCTTCGACAGCGGCACGGACAGCGGCGGCACCGGCCCGGCTGCCGCGGGGATGGCCGTGGACGCCGCCGCCAAAGGCGAAGATTGCGTCCCGGCCGAAGATGTCGAGCAGCATCGGCACATGCCCCGGATGCAGCCCGCCCGATGCCACCGGGAACACGGATTTCAGTTCTTCCCAGGGCTGTTTGAAGCGCATGTCGTTCACCACCTTGCTGTTTTGTTCCCTGAGGATCTCCAGCCGTTCCGCCAGCTCGCTCCTGGTGCCCTCGAGCTTGCCGACCCCGGTTCCCACATGGATGTGATCAAGCCCGATCATCCGGGCCCACTTGGAGATGACCCGGTAATCCACGCCGTGGAACGGCACCCGGTCATAGGCGGCGTGCATGGCCCGGTGGCCGTGCAGGGCGAGACCGCCCATCCGTTCGACCTCCTTCCTCAGACTGGCGACCGCGGTGAAACCCGCCACCACAAAGTCAATCATCACAAAGCGGCCGCCGTGTTCCTTGATCAGGGCCGCCCGGCGCAGCATCTCTTCCGTGTCGCCGGCGGTAACATTGCACCAGTAGCCTTTCTTCTCCCCGGTCTCGGCCTCGGCCTTGCGAACCATATCAAGGGTGTATTTTACCCGGTCGTCAAAGCAATTGAAGTCCTGGTTGCCCAGGTTCTCATCGTCCTTGACCGTGTCGATGCCGCCCCTCAGGGTCTCGTAACACCGTCTGGCGTGTTCCTTGGCGGTCAGTCCCAGCTTGGGCTTGATGGTGGAGCCGGTAAGCGGCCGGTCGTGGACGCCGAGAAGTCCCCGTACCCCCTGAATGCCCTGGATCGGGCCGGGAAAGGAGTTGATAATCCCGGCCGGAAAACGCATGTCTTCGATGCGGATACCGTCTACCGCCTTCATGCCGAAGATATTGCCGGCCAGGCTGCTCAGGATATTTGACAGACTGCCTCTTTCCACCAGGTCGGGATGGTAGGCCACGTAGGCCATATCGCCTTCCACCCGGTACACATAGCTTGGCAGCCGCTCGGAAATCTCCCGGTCGATCTCGGTCCAGGTGCCGGTGGAGGACTCGGCGCAGGCGGCCGAGGCCGCCTCGATAATGTCCACGTCCTTACGGGCCGTTATCTTGAAGGCGACCAGGATGTAGTTGTCGCCCGGCTCCATATCCGGTTTGTAGTATGCTTCCGCGTAGGGTCTTACGCCTTTTTCCGTTGTTGTTATGCTCATGTTTTTTCCTTTTCTTGAATGTGATTCTTGAGGGCACCGCCCGGCAGGTACACCGTGTCGGGCGGTGTTTTTCTTTGCTCCGGCTGCGTCCCGCCCGGACGGCGGGGCGGCGGTTCCGGTTCAGTCATATTTGATGGCGCTGATCCGCATGAGTCTTTCGAAGGTGTGGCGGGCCTCGACGTAGCGGATCGTGCCGGTGCTGCCCCGCATGACCATTGAAAAGGTCCGGGCGCCCTTGCCGGTCAATTCCACCCCCTTGAGAAAGCTGCCGCCGGTAATGCCGGTAGCGGCAAAGAATATGTCATCGCTGGTGATGAACTCTTCGGTGGTCAGGACCTGGTCCAGCCGGTAGCCGGCCGAGAGCACCGCCTTTTTTTCCGCCTCCGACTGGGGATCGAGCATGCCCTGCATCTCTCCGCCCATGATTCTGATGGCCGTGGCGGCCAGCACCCCCTCGGGGGTGCCGCCGGCGCCCATCATCAGGTCAACGCCGGTACCGGGCATTACGGCCATCAGCGCCCCGGCCACGTCGCCGTCGGTGTGGAGCTGGATGCGGGCCCCGGCCGCCCTGATCTCCCGGGTAAGCTCCCGGTGCCGCTCCTTGTCCAGGACAAATACCACCAGGTCGTCGACATCCTTGCCAAGTGCCCGGGCCGCCTGTTCGAGGTTATGGGCCGCCGGGGCCTTGATATCCAGTTTTCCCCTGGTCTCGGCCGGGCCCACCAGCTTGTGCATATAAAAGGCCGGGCCCGGATCATACATGCTGCCCCTGGGGGCAATGGAGACCACCGCGATGGCATTGGGACGGCCATAGGCGAGCAGCCTCGTCCCCTCCACCGGGTCCACGGCCACGTCCATTTCCGGCCCTTGTCCGGAGCCGACCTGCTCACCGTTGAAGAGCATGGGGGCCTTGTCCTTCTCGCCTTCGCCGATGACCACCAGGCCCCGGATATCCACCGAGTCAAAGCTGATCCGCATGGCGTCCACCGCGGCCCCGTCGCCCTGTTCCTTGTCGCCCTTGCCCATCCAGCGGGCGGACGCCAGGGCCGCGGCCTCCGTGACCCGTACCAGGTCCAGACCGAGATTGTGTTGTGGTGTTTCTTTCATGTATCTGATCTCCATGTAACGGTTAAACGGTAGCGGCCGGAACCAGGACAAACCGGACAGCGGTTGCCGCCGGACTACTTGATACTGAATTACAACTACAACTACCGTGCCACGGGGCCGGCCTGGGCGGAATTTCTTGAAAAAAAGATGTGATTTACAGGGGTTACCAGGGAAAAAGACAGCCGGGACGGCAGGGGAGCGCGGGCCCGGCTGTGCCTGCTCCGGCACAGCCGGGCACCGGGACGGGGATTTCAGTGTGTCTTGTCCGGCACAGGACGTTCAATACCGTGCTTTTTCATCAGGCGGTACAGGGTGCGCCTCGGGATGCCCGAAAGCCTTGAGGCCCGGCTGACGTTTCCTGCCGCTTTTTTCAGGCAGTAGAGGATCTCCTGTTTTTCGTAGTCGGCCAGGAGCCGGTCTCGCGAGGTCTTTAATTTTGCCGGTTTTCCCCGGCCTTCGACCGCCTGCCGCTTCTGTTTCTCCAACAGGGCTTCAGGGATGGGAATCGCCAGGTTCTCCGGGGTGATAATGCCGTTCGCGCAGACAATAACCGCTCGTTCGATGGCGTTTTCCAGCTCTCGCACATTGCCCGGCCAGTCATAACTCATAAGCGCTTCCAGGGCCGTATCCGAGATCCCCTCAATTTTTTTATTGAGTTTGTCTTCCGCCTTGGTCAGGAAGTGGTAGGCGAGGTAGGGGATGTCCACGGTCCTGTGCCGCAGACCGGGCAGGACAATGGTGAAGGTGTTGAACCGGTAATAGAGATCCTGGCGGAAATCGCCCTGTTTGATGGCCTCCTCCAGGACCCTGTTGGTGGCGGCGATCACCCGCACATCCACCATCCGGGTGCGCGAGGAGCCGACCGGCCGGATCTCTCCCGTCTGCAGAAAGCGGAGCATCTTGGCCTGTAGTTCCATCTTCATGTCGCCGATCTCGTCCAGGAAGATGGTGCCGTTATGGGCCTCTTCGAGCAGACCCTTGCAGTCCTTTTCCGCGCCGGTAAAGGCGCCTTTGACATAGCCGAAGAGCTCGCTTTCAATCAAGGTGGAGGTGAGGGCGGTGCAGTTGACGGTGATGAAGGGCTGATCCTTCAGGCGGCTGGCCTGGTGGATGCTCCGGGCCACCAGATCCTTGCCGGTACCGGTTTCACCCAGCAGCAGCACGGTGGTGGGCATGGGCGCTACCTGGGCGATCATCTCGCGGACCATTTCAACCCGCCGCGACTTGCCGATGATCAGGTCGTCCCGCCGGGCATAGAGATCGTACTCCCTCTTGGTGACCTTGTATTTTGTCTCGAAATCCCGGGCGCTTTGGTACTCCCTGGCCAGCAGCCGGATCAGCCGGACAGCGCTGCCGCGCAGGATGAGGGTGCCGGTGGAGTCAAGCGCGGCGGCGCAGTCATCCTGTTCCCGGTCGGCAAGGACGTTCAAGACGATATCGGGCGGCGGCAGGCGCCGGAGCTGGGCGCATTCATTCCAGAGGGAAATATCGAGTTTCCTGGTCAGCTCAAGGCTTGACGACCCGGCATCCCGATCCAGAAGACCGAGGAGCTCCAGCCCCTGGATGTTGTTTATGGTCTCAAGCAGGGAGGCGCACCCCTCCCCGGTGCCGATGACCAGCAACCGGACAGGCGCGTCGTCGGCCCCGCCGTCTTGGCCACGTTTCTCAAGACTGGTTGGCAGGCTCACCGTTTTCCGGCCCTCCGCTGCTTTCTTACCCGGCCGGCGGCAGCCACCATGTTTGCAAGCATGGCCGTAACCTCGGGCCAGGTCCTGGTCTTCAGGCCGCAGTCAGGGTTCACCCAGAGCCGGTCGGCGGGGATACGCGCCAGGGCCAGGCCCAGGAGTTCCGTCAGTTCGTCCACGGCCGGTACCCGTGGACTGTGGATGTCGATGATGCCCGGCCCCATGTCGTTTGGATAAAGGTAGTCGCGGAAGGCCTCAAGGAGCGTCATCCGGCTGCGGCCGGCCTCCATGCTGATGACATCGGCGTCCATGCCGGCGATGGCCTCGATGATCTCGTTAAACTCGGCGTAGCACATGTGGGTGTGAATCTGGGTCTGGTCCCCGGCCACGCTGGTGGCCAGCCGGAAGGCGGCCACGGCCCAGTCGAGATATTCCGGCCGGTCTTTTTGCCTGAGGGGCAGTCCTTCCCGGAGGGCCGGTTCGTCGATCTGGATAATTTTCATGCCGGCCCGCTCCAGGTCTTTTACCTCGTCCCTGATGGCCAGGGCCAGTTGGAAACAGGTGTCCCTCTGTGGCTGATCGTCCCTGATAAAGCTCCAGCGCAGAATGGTGACCGGGCCGGTGAGCATGGCCTTCATGGGTTTTTTGGTGAGGGACTGGGCAAAGGTTGACCAGGAAACGGTCATGGGCTGCGGCCTCGAGATGTCCCCATAGATAATCGGAGGCTTGACGCAGCGGGAACCATAGCTCTGCACCCAGCCGTTCTCCGTAAAGCAGAACCCCTCAAGCTTGGCGGCGAAATATTCTACCATGTCGTTGCGCTCCGGCTCGCCGTGCACCAGCACGTCAAGCCCGGCCTCTTCCTGTTGTTTGACGGCGAACTCAATGTACCGGTGCATGGCCCGGACATATTCATGGCGCTCTGCCCGGCCCTGCCGGTATTTCATGCGCATGGCCCTGATCTCCCCGGTCTGCGGGAAAGAACCGATGGTGGTGGTCGGCAGCAGGTCCAGGCCGAGCAGGGCGGCCTGGACCTTTTTTCGCTCGGCAAAAGGTGAATTCCGCGTAAACATCCGGTCGGAAACCGAGGCCAGCCGGGTCCTGATTCCGGGATCGATTATGCGGGTGCAGGCCCGCCGGGCCGCCAGGATTTTTTTGTTTGCAATAACAGAGTCCGGCCGGCCGCCGAAAGCCGCGCCGGCAATGGCCGCGACCTCCAGGCATTTCTCCCCGGCAAAGGCCAGCCAGGTCTTGACCTCGGGATCAAGATTCGTTTCCCCGGCCAGGGACAGCGGTACGTGGAGCAGGGAACAGGACGGCGCGATCATCAGCCTTTCCCGGCCCAGGACCTCGCCAGCCCGGTCTACCAGGCCGCCAGCCCGGTCCATATCGGCCCGCCAGACGTTGCGACCGTTGACCACGCCCAGGGAAAGCATCATCCGCTCCGGCAAATGATCCAGGACGGTGTCGAGCTGATCCGGAGCCCGGACCAGGTCAAGGTGGAAGGCGGCGACCGGGAGCTTGAGCGCCGCCGCCGGCCTGGCGATCTCCCCGAAATAGGTGGCAATCATGATCTTGGCCTCGCCGGCCGCTTTGTTCAGCCGCTCATAGGCAGTCCTCATCCGTTCAAGGATCTGGCGGTCGGGATCAAGGACGAGTATCGGCTCGTCCAGCTGGATCCACAGGCATTCCGTACCAAGCCGGGCCAGGATTTCGCAGTACACATCGACAATCGCGTCCAGGTGCCGCCAGCGGTCGAACCCCGGTTCCGTGCTCTTGCCGAGCTGGATATAGGTAAAGGGGCCGGGCAGCACCGCCTTGGCCCGCACCCCGGCCCGGCCGGCCTCCCGCACCTGCCGGAACAGCCGGGAGGATGAAAGACGGAAGACCTGCCCCGGCCGGAATTCCGGGACAATATAGTGGTAGTTGGTGTCAAACCACTTGGTCATCTCCATGGCCGCGGCCCCGTTTTCGTCCTCTGAGCCCCGGGCCATGCGGAAGTAGAGATCCAGGTCAACCTCGCCGCCGCTGAATCCGAACCGTTCCGGCACCGCCCCCAGTGTCGCCGTCATGTCCAGGATGTGATCGTAAAGGGAAAAATCCCCGGCCGGCACCAGGTCGATGCCTGCTTCTTTCTGCACCCGCCAGTTCTCAAGCCGCAGCGCTCCGGCAATATCCAGAAGCTGTTTTTCGGAGATCCGGCCCTGCCAGAAACCTTCCGTGGCCCATTTCAGTTCCCGGTCAGGTCCGATTCTCGGAAACCCCAGGTTATGTGTCAGCATAAATAAACGACCCCTTTTTGTGGTAATACGTATTTTGTAAACGTGCTACCGCAGCATTGAAATAATTGCCGGGCCGTACGTTTTAACTGGAGCATGAAGGGGAAATAGCGCGAAGAGTTCAGGTGAACGGAGAGAAACAAGACGCAACACAGACCATGGTCGACCTGCAAAAGACAGGCTGTGGCGGCATGTCATCGTTATCCTCCCGGACCCAGGCGCGAGGTCCCCAACAAGGCATACACATGACAGGTCGTCTTCTGGCTTACGGGCCGGGGCGTGCCCCCTGGTGACAACATTTTTTGAGCGGCGCAATCCTTCCCGGCTTTTACCGGTGGATGCAAGCCATGCTGTCAGGCCCGATCACAGCAGCGCGTCTGCGACGGATTCTCACCGTCTTCCGTTTCCCGCACATGTTCGGTTACTTTTTTAAAGAGTAATGAAGCTTGATGTTATCCTCTTATCATGTAATGTCAAGTATTTTGTCCCGGCGCAGCCGCGTAAAGACGGGGTGCCGGTGACGGTTTTATGATACTGCGGCCATGAAGGCATCATGCCTCTGCCGGTAGGGCGGAAAGGCGAAAAACGCCGATCCCGAGACCAGGATATCGGCACCGGCCGCGGCCAGGGCGGCACCGTTTTCAAGCGTCACGCCGCCGTCTATCTCGATCAGCGTCTCCGCCCCCCGGGCCGTGATCATATCCTTCAGCCGCCTGGTCTTGTCAAGACAGAAGGGGATGAACTTCTGGCCGCCGAAACCGGGGTTGACGCTCATGATCAGTACCATGTAGAGCTGGGGCAGGAGGTATTCAACCAGGGCGAGAGGCGTGTGTGGATTCAGAGCCACGGCCGGCCGGGCCCCGAGCCGGGCGATCTCACTGACCGTCCGCTCGAGATGCGTCTCCGCCTCGGCATGGACGCAGATGAGGTCGGCGCCGGCCTCCGCAAACTGCTCGATGAAGCGGCCCGGTTTTTCGATCATCAGGTGGACGTCAAAAAACAGTTTGCTCTCCTTCCGGCAGGCGGCGACCACGGCCGGGCCCATGGTGATATTGGGCACGAAACGGCCGTCCATCACATCCCAGTGCACCCAGGAAACACCCGCTTCTTCAAGGGCGGCAAGCTCCCTGGCCAGGCGGCCGAAATCCGCCGAAAGCAGCGACGGTGACAGAACCATGCCGGCCATCTCAGTCCACCTCCGGGGCCAGGTCGCCGGAGGTATAGCGCTCCGCCATGACCTCCAGGGCAAGCGGTTTTATCTGTTCCGCCCGGCTGGCCGAGCCAAAGGCCTCGAAGCGCTGGCGGCAGACCTCCTTCATGGCCTCGGTGGCGGCCCGGAGGAATTTCCGGGGATCAAAGTTTTTTGGATTTTCGGCCAGGTGCCGCCGGGCCGCCCCGGTTGACGCCAAGCGGAGATCGGTGTCGATATTGACCTTGCGCACCCCGTGCCGGATGCCCTGCCGGATCTCTTCTAGCGGCACCCCGTAGGTTTCGCCCAGCTCCCCGCCGTATTCATTGATGATTCGCAGCCACTCCTGGGGCACGCTGGAGGAGCCGTGCATGACCAGGTGGGTAGCCGGTATCCGGGCGTGTATTTCCTTTATCCGCTCAATGGCCAGGATGTCGCCGGTAGGCGGCCTGGAGAATTTATAGGCCCCATGGCTGGTGCCGATGGCAATGGCCAGGGCGTCCACCCCGGTTTTTTTCACAAAGTCCGCTGCCTGTTCCGGGTCGGTGAGCATCTGCTCCCTGGTCAACGCCCCCTCCGCGCCGACGCCGTCTTCCTTGCCGGCCCGGGCGGTCTCCAGCGAGCCCAGGACGCCCAGCTCGCCCTCCACGGACACGCCGCAGCCGTGGGCCATGGCCGCGACATCGCCGGTGACCGTGACATTGTATTCATAGGCGGCCGGGGTTTTGGCGTCCGCAAGCAGTGAGCCGTCCATCATCACCGAGGTAAATCCCGACTGGATGGACTGCACGCAGACGACCGGCGAGGCCCCGTGATCCTGGTGCAGGCAGACCGGGATATGGGGCCATTCCTCAACCGCGGCCAGGATCAGGTGCCGCAGAAAAACAGCCCCGGCGTAGCGCCGCGCCCCGGCCGAACTCTGGACAATCACCGGGCTGGACGCCTCGTCTGCCGCCTCCATGATGGCGCGTACCTGTTCCATGTTGTTGACGTTAAAGGCCGGAATCCCGTAACCATGCTCCGCCGCATGATCCAGGAGCTGCCGAAGAGAGATGAATGCCATGATATTCTCCTTTTTTTCGTTTTGTCTTGTCCAAAAATACCCGCAGTATCAATTGTTGGTTATTACTGCGTCCTGAAATATGGTTCGGTGCCGGTTATACCTTGACGATCTTCATTGAATTGGTGCCGCCCCCCCGGCCGGGCAGGTCGCCGCAGGCGGTAATGATGATCTCCCCCTGCCCGGCGGCCCCAATCCGAACCAGCCTGGCGGCGGCCTCGGCGTGTTGTGCCGGGGCGCTGACGGCGGTGATGTCAAAGGGCAGCGGATATACCCCCCGGAAGAGGGTCATCCGCCGCAGGGTTTTTTGATGGCGGGCCAGGGCGTAGATTGGGATTCCCGAGCTTATCCGCGACATCAGCATCGGCGTCTTGCCGGATTCGGTCAGTACCGATATGGCCTTTATTCCCAGGTGATTGGCGGCGTACATGACCGACATGGCCAGGGCCTCGTCGATGTGGGAGAACAGGGTGTCGATCCGGTGGCGGGAGATGCGGGCCACATCCTGCTTCTCCGCCTCCATGCAGATCTGGGCCATGTGGCACACCGTCTTGACCGGGAAACGGCCGGCGGCGGTCTCGGCCGAGAGCATGACCGCGTCGGTCCCGTCCAGCACCGCGTTGGCCACGTCAAAGACCTCGGCCCTGGTCGGGATGGGGTTCTGGATCATGGACTCCATCATCTGGGTCGCGGTTATCACTACCCGGTTCAGGCTCCTGGCCTGCTTGATTATCCGCTTCTGTACCGCCGGCAGCCCGGCCTCGCCGATCTCCACTCCCAGGTCGCCCCTGGCGATCATGACCACGTCAGCCGCTTCGATGATCTCGTCCAGGGCGGAGACGGCCTCGAGACGTTCAATCTTGGCCACGATGCCCCCGCTAAAGCCCATGCCGCGCAGGGCCTTCCTGGCCCGGCTGATATCCCGTCCGCATTTCGGAAACGAAACCGCCACATAGTCCGCATCCAGGGCCACGGCCTTCTCCATGTCGTGGAGATTTCGCTCCCCCGGTGTCTGTGACGACAGCCCGCCGCCCAGACGGTTGACCCCCTTGTTGCCGGAAAGCGTGCCGCCTTCCCGCACCCGGCAGGTAATTTTTTGCCGCTCTATCTTCTCCACCTGGATGATGAGGCGGCCGTCATCGAGCAGCAGGGTGTCGCCCAGCGCCAGGTCCGCGGCAAGATGGTGATAGTTTATGCCGACCCCGGCCCTGGTCCCGGCCTCGGGCGGGATTTCCGGATCAAGGATAAAGGCGGCCGACTCGACAAGCTCCACCTGGCCGTCGACAAAGCCGGTAATGCGAATCTTGGCGCCGGGCAGATCCACCATGATTCCCACTTCCCGGCCCAATTCGGCGGCCGCCCTGCGAATCTCGGCGGCCCGCCGGATGTGGTCCCGGCCCCTGCCGTGCGAAAAATTCAGGCGGACTACATCGACACCGGCGGCGATCATCTCTTTCAGGGTCCCGGGAGAGTCGGTTGCCGGGCCCAGGGTAGCGACGATTTTGGTCCTTCTCACCTCGACTCACCCTGAATCTCTTGCAGAACCTGGAGCATGGTGTCCACCAGCGGCTGTACCCGGAGCCCGAAATGGCTGAACAGCACCTCGCCGGGGGCCGATTCTCCAAAGCTGTCGATGCCCATGACCCGGCCCTGGCTGCCCGCATAGCGGTGCCAGCAGACGGTTCGGCCGGCTTCCACCACCACCCTGGCGGTAATAGCGGCCGGCAGCACCGCCTCCCGGTATGCGCTGTCCTGGGCCTCGAAACGATCCACTGACACCATGGACACCACCCGGATGCAATGTCCCTTTCCGTCAAGCTCCGCTGCCGCCGCCACGGCGATTCCCACCTCCGAGCCGGTGGCGATGATGATCGCCTCGGGCGGCCCCGGGCCGTCTTGCAGCACATAGCCCCCTCGTTTGATGTTTTCCAGTTGTCCCGGCTGCCGCTTAAGGTGCGGCAGGGTCTGGCGGGAGAGGATCAGGCAGGTCGGGCCGTCTGCATTTTCGAGGGCCGCCTGCCAGGCCGTCGCGGTCTCCACCGTATCCGCCGGCCGCCAGAGACTCATTCCGGGAATCAGGCGCAGGCCGGCAACGTGTTCAATTGGCTGATGGGTCGGGCCGTCCTCGCCCACGCCGATGGAGTCATGGGTGAGTACGTATATGACCCGCAGTTTCATCAGGGCTGACATCCGCATGCCGTTGCGGGCGTAATCGGAAAACACCAGGAAGGTGCCGCCGTATGGTATAAAGCCGCCGTGCAGGGCCATGCCGTTCATCATGGCGGCCATGGCGAATTCCCGCACCCCGTAACGGACATAGTTGCCGTCAAAACCGGCCTCGGGCCGGATCGGCCTGGTACCCGACCAGTTGGTGAGGTTCGAGCCGGTCAGGTCGGCCGAGCCGCCGATAAGTTCGGGCAGCCCGGCCGCGTATCTTTCTATGGCTTCCTGCGAGGCCTTGCGGGAGGCCATATCCCTGCCGCCGGCCTCAAGCTCCCTAATAAATTCTTCAGCCCGGCCGACAAACGACGCCGGCAGCCGGCCGAAAATTGTTCTTTCAAATTCCTGAAAAAGTTCTGGATAGCTCTTTTGGTAGGCGGCCAGCAGGTCGTGCCACTGCCGCTCGATTTCCGCGCCTCTTTCCCTGGCGTCCCAGCCCGCGTAGATGTCCTCGGGCACCACGAACGGTTCATGGGGCCAGTCAAGCCGCTCCCGGGCCGCCGCGATCTCGGCCCCACCAAGGGGAGCGCCGTGGCAGGACGCCTTACCGCAGGCATTGGGCGCACCGCAGCCGATGATGGTCTTGCAACAGATGAGGCTGGGCTTCAGGGTCTGGGCGCGCGCCGCGATAATGGCCCTCTTGACGGCCTCCGGGTTGTGACCGTCTACGTCCCGGATCACCTGCCAGCCATAGGCCGCGAACCGTCTCGGCGTATCATCGGCAAACCAGTCATCCACCGGGCCGTCGATGGATATGCCGTTGTCATCGTAAAAGAGGATGAGTTTTCCCAGGCCCAGCGTCCCGGCCAGAGAACAGCATTCGTGTGACAGACCCTCCATCAGGCAGCCGTCACCGGCAAATACATAGGTGAAGTGGTCAACCAGGTTGAAGCCGCCCCGGTTGAACCGGGCCGCCAGCATCCTCTCGGCCAAGGCCATGCCCACCCCGTTGGCAATCCCCTGGCCCAGGGGGCCGGTGGTCGTTTCCACGCCCGGAGTCAGGCTGTGCTCGGGATGACCGGGGGTCTTTGAATGAAGCTGCCTGAACTGTTTGAGGTCTTCGATCGTGAGGTCGTAACCGGAAAGATGCAGGAGGCTGTACAGCAGCATGGAACCATGGCCGTTTGAAAGGACAAAACGGTCCCGGTCGCACCAGTCGGGATTGGCCGGGTTGTGCCGCATAAAGTCATTCCACAGCACCTCGGCAATATCGGCCATTCCCAGGGGCGCGCCCGGATGGCCCGATCGGGCCTTTTCAATGGCATCCATACTGAGCGCCCTGATAGCATTCGCTAATTTCTTTCGTGAAGATAAAGACATGATTTTCCCCTTTTCAAAGCCACTGGTGAAAAGAAACCCAGCTTGATGGCCGTTGACCGTTTTTTCCATATCCCATGAGAGATCAAGAATTAAGCCAAACCGGGTTGCTGCGGGGAACAATGCCAAAAAGACTTATTTTTTCAGTAGGTTAAGAAAAAATAACATAGAGGGAAAGGATGCTGCGCCTGTGCCATAACTGGCTCAAGGGAAGAACGGCCGGAGCCGCAACCTGGACGTAACTGACACATATAAAAAGACGGTCCGGCCGGGTCAGGACGGAACCCGCCGGCATGGCCGGACCATTTTCGCCGGCAAAAAAAAGTACCACGTCGTGGTATGCTATGGCCCGGAGACCCTGTCTGCCGTAAAAACACCCATCATCATGCCGCCTTGGGAAAATGGGCCGGCGGGTCATT
>VAPF01037018.1_pt1 | contig 16243 bp, 18 predicted proteins | sample 3393931 | NCBI WGS metagenome assembly VAPF01 (sample SAMN08290437, study PRJNA428436) | hydrothermal vent metagenome | isolation source: Deep-sea hydrothermal vent chimney | place: Atlantic Ocean: South-mid Altantic Ridge | depth 2773 m m | reverse complement strand
GAAATAAGGGGGGGCTGGTGATCTAATACGGCTTGCTCTAATACACGGTTTAAGTCGGAGGTCGATACACGTTTAAAGGCTGCCAAATGCACCGCATTTACCGTTTTAAAGAGGTCACCAACTCCCGTACCATGCAATGCTGAAATTAAGTGTTGCTTGGCATAGTCCGCAAAAGAGAGCCTAAAGCTAAGTTCATGTTTTACTTTTTGGCGTTGATCGGCATCTAAGTTATCCCACTTATTCACCGCAAGCACCAAGCCTCTTCCTGAGTCAATGGCCAAGCCAAGCAAGGTCAAATCTTGATCCGTTAGCCCTTCTGAACCATCAATAACCAAGATAACCACATGCGAATCACCCATCGCTTTTATGGCTTTTATAATACTAAATATTTCAACTTTCTCTTTAATGTTTTTGCGACGTCGAACCCCTGCGGTGTCAATTAAGGTGTACTCTTGACCGTCACGCTCAAATGGCACAAAAATACTGTCTCTTGTCGTACCAGGCAAATCAAATGCCACCACCCGCTCTTCACCAATCATTCGATTAATAAGCGTGGATTTTCCCACGTTAGGTCGTCCAATCACCGCCACTCGAATACCCGGATGATCGTCTAAGTCCGTCTCTTTCGTTTCTTCCGATTGAGGCAGTTCGCTCAATACTAGGTCAATACAGTTCGCTACATTATCGCCATGTGCTGAAGAGATAGCCAAGGGTTTTCCCAAGCCTAATTGAAAAAAGTCAGAGGTAGCCAAATCATGGTCAAACCCTTCTGCTTTATTAACCACCACTTGAATAGGCTTGTCAAATAATCGAAGATAGTTAGCAATTTGTTCATCTGCGGGTACAAGTCCTTGGCGACCATCGACCAAAAATACAACGGCATCGGCTTCTTCTAACGCGGACTTTACTTGCCCTGCCATTAAAGGATCAACGCCCTCATCTTCACCACTTAACCCTCCCGTATCCACCACAATATAAGGATAACTTCCTAACCGACCAGTACCATATTGGCGATCTCGTGTTAAGCCAGGAAAATCGGCCACAATCGCATCACGCGATCGAGTTAAACGATTAAATAAAGTAGATTTTCCAACATTTGGTCGCCCTACTAAGGCGATAACGGGTTTACTCACGGTTTAGGGGGGTCCTGTGTTTATCAGAATTTAAAAAAATTAGACTATTCTGAGTGCGCTTCTTTAAAAAGGATTAAATTAGATGGCTCAACGTCATACTGGGTAATAACACCATCATCACCCAAGACTGTAATTCGATTGCCGTCTACTTTGAGCCGTAAAATTCGGTTACCATCCCCGTATTCATTACTGTGCTTTACACGCGCTGTCTCTGTGCCTTGCACTCGATTAATCCAATGCAAATAGCCCCAGCTATCCGAGACCAATAGATCATCTTGATAAAACATTAAATCTGCAACTTGGCGACTTTTGAGCGCGTCTTGCGTCCACAACAGTGCCCCACTGAATAAATCAAAAGCATACAAAATATCGGAATCGTTTACGACATAAATTCGATCGCTGTCCACCACAAAATCTCGATAACCAGAAAGTGGTTTTTCAAAAATAGACTTGCCATTCAATGGATTAATGGCAACCAGCTTACCATGATAGCCTAGCGCAACTAAACGCCCTTCTTTCATCACTAAACTGGCCTGAATGTCCACAATACGCTCAAGATCTGTACGCCCTTTTGGCGTCGCAATTTTGGTTTCCCATAACAAGGTACCAGAGCTTGCCGAAAGCGCTTGAATCATGCCGCTCTCCCAAGCAACATACACCACCTCTTCACTGTATAGCACTGCGGGAGAACCACGTAAAGAGAGCTTGGGCATCTCATGCTCAACAATCCAAATAATTTCGCCCGTGTTAACATCAACCGCGTACAATTTACCATCAACTGTTCGGGTAAAAATTCGTTGTTGCGCAATCACTGGGTAACTCATCACTTCACTGGATAACTGGGTTTGCCATTTAATTTGAGCATTTGCCGCAGATAACGAAATCAATAACCCCTTTGCCGTTCCAAGCACAAGTTGATTGCCCTGTTTGGCAGGACCAGACACCACTTCTGATGCAAACTTTACTTGCCACGCCACCTGATCTTTCCAACGAGAGGTCTCCTCTTTTTTTAGTGCCACTAAAAAACCTGTGGCCGTGGCGACATAAAGACGAGAATCATCTTCTGTAAAAAACAACCCCTCCGAATCTCGATTTGGCATTCTCTCCGTTTCAATTTGCCAATTTTTTTTAAGCGAATAAACACTGTCAAGAGGTGCAAGAACCGTTGGTTCTCGCTCTATTGGAGATGTAGAGCATCCGCCCAAAAAAATAGAGGCCAAAACCCCAGCCAAAATAAAACGCGTTTTCATTCTTTTACATAAACCTATATATACATTTGAATTATCTGAGCTAATTTGCGCCACTAAAAAAATTAATGCGTTAAATCATCCAACTGAACTTGAGCCAAGCCCAATAAATTGCTTTCTGTTTTTTCGTTTTCAACCACGCGCTTAAAGGCAACTAGCGCTCCTTCTGGATTCGCTTGTGCAATGGCCAACAGCCCCGAAGTATAATCCAGCACGGATTTTTCAGCCCCTTTTAAATTTGCTTTTGCCAAAAAATCCAGCTGTTTTTGTGCTTCATCAAACTTTTTTAAATCCATTTGAATTCGAGCTAAATTAAGGTATGCAATATTTCTTAACTGAGCATCCTGAGCCTGTTCAGAAATCCATGAATACTGCGCCAAGGCCTCTTCAACTTCGCCTTTATCCAAACTGTACTTCGCAGACATCATCGCCGCACTTACCGCATAAGGGCTATCTGGTTCATCTTGAATCAATTTTAATGCTTCACGAGACACTTCACCAAACGTACCGCGCTGCATATTCGCTTGTAACGCTTCAAATAAGCTTGAAGAGTTTGCTGAACCCACGTATTGTGCATTCGTCCAATAACGCCAACCTGAAATCGCAATCACGCCAACCAACAGTAATGTTAATAACTGTGTTCCATTTTTTTTCCACCAGCCTTTAATGGCTTCAACTTGCTCTTCTTCTGTATCGTAACGACTCATAACTCTTAAAACCTTTGTATCCTAACAATTGATTAAACAGACATTAGCTGAACTAAATGCTCAGTTAATGCATCCCAACTTACCGTAATTTGTTCCGTTGTCTCTCTTAATGGCTTAATAGAGACCACTTGATCACTCATCTCTTGCTCGCCTAATACCACGGCATAACGAGCACCCGAGCGATCTGCCTTTTTAAACTGGCTTTTAAAACTCCCCCCCCCACAATTCATCTGAACATTGATATGAGGTAGCGCTTTGCGAATTTTTTCAGAAAGTATCAACCCTGAGCGCTGAACATTGTTCCCCACCAAAACCACATAAATATCCGGTTTCGCTAGCACGGGGACTTTATCATGATCCATTAATAATGCCGTTAATCGTTCAATGCCCATCGCAAATCCAACCGCTGGGGTTGCCTTGCCACCAATTTGTTCCACTAAGCCATCATAACGCCCACCGGCACACACCGTGCCTTGCGCACCAAGCTCCGTTGTTACCCATTCGAACACGGTTCGATTATAGTAATCCAACCCCCGTACCAAGTTTGGGTTAATCACATAGGCAATGTCCAAATCATCAAGGTGCGCTTTAAGTTGCTCGAAATGCTCAACCGACTCTGCGTCTAAATGCTCAATCAATTTCGGTGCCCCTTCAACAATGGCTTGCATTGCAGGGTTTTTGGTATCTAAAATTCGTAATGGATTGGAATCCAACCGCCTCAAACTGTCTTCATCCAACTGATCTTTATAATCGTTTAAATAGGCAATCAATCTCTCACGGTAGGACACTCTTGCTTCTTGACTGCCAAGCGAATTAATTTGCAACTCAAGATTGTTTAACCCGAGTTTTTCCCATAATCGAGCGGTTAAGACAATCAGCTCCGCGTCCACATCAGGCGTTGCTAAACCAAAGACCTCCACGCCCACTTGGTGAAACTGACGGTAACGCCCTTTTTGGGGACGTTCATAACGAAACATAGGCCCCGTATAAAACAATTTTTGAATTTGATTATACGCTAACCCACCTTGAACCACTGCGCGAACACACCCAGCGGTGCCTTCGGGTCGTAAGGTCAAACTTTCATTATTGCGATCCGCAAACGTATACATCTCTTTTTCAACAATGTCGGTAACTTCCCCAATTGAGCGACAAAATAACTCGGTTTTTTCAACAATCGGCAAACGAATCGAACGATAACCATACTGTTTAAACGTCGATTCTGCAGTCGTTACCAAATAATCAAACGCATCCGCAGCCTCTCCGTGGATATCATTCATGCCCCTCACGGCTGAAATTTTTTGTACCATAATGCCTTTTTTCTCTTAGTTGATATCTTTGCACGAAAGGGGCGCGAGAGAAAAAAGTGATAAAATTTAACTGATTGAGGCGAAAACCGCAGAGAATAGCCAGCTATTCGCAAGGTTTTTAACGAAAATCAGGTATATTTTAGCCTTTTTTATCCGTGTATCCTTTCGTGCAAAGGTCTCTTATTATTACACGTAATTACTCCGCTAGTCGGAAAACACAGGTACCGTCAAGAGAAGCACCAATCCAACCAACGCTAAAACAAATAGCCATTTAATAATCGAACGACCCAATAAGGGCTTTTGGGTCGAGCAACCATACTCTTTAACCGAGTGCAGCGTACTGTACTTATGATGACAGTCTACAAAATAATGGTCAATCAATGCTTCTTCAAGCCCCAATAAGCGAGCATAGTTGCGAACGTATCCGCGCTCAAAAGTGCTTAGTTTTTCGGGCTCTAAGCCATTTTTTTCAAGCTTTTCTAGCTGTTCCAAGGATAAATTTAAGCGCCTAGAAGCTTGCTCCAAGCTTAACCCTTGCGCTTCACGAGTGCTGGACAATAGCGCATTTAAAGAGGTGCTTTCCTCTAACGTTTTATTTTCCATCATGGCACTCCTTTTAAAACATCCAACACGTCATTACGCGCTGCCGCATCAAACTCAACGCGATGCACTGTTCGTTTAGTTCGGTCAGACACTTTCCCCGCTAACTGGCCACATGCGGCATCAATGTCTTCACCGCGTGTTTTGCGCACAGTCACATTTAACCCTCCCTCTTCCAATATCGCTCTAAAACGATGAATGGCATTATTTGAAGAACGCGTATAGTCGGTATTTGGAAACGGATTAAATGGAATCAAATTGACCTTGCAAGGCAACTCACCCAATAAAGCCACCAATTCATGCGCATGCTCAACGCGATCATTCACTTGATCGAGCATGACATACTCAATGGTGACATGCTTTTTACTGTGCCCCCCCTCAACGTAGCGATATAGGCTGGGAATTAAAACCTCTAACGGGTACTTTTTATTAATGGGAACCAGCGTATTTCGCAGTGCATTATTGGGCGCATGTAACGAAATTGCTAAGCTCACATCCACCTCAGCTTTAATTTTATCAATCGCAGGCACCACACCAGCGGTACTAATAGTCACCCGACGCTTTGACAAACCGTAAGCAAAATCATCCATTAAAAGTCGTGCCACAGGAAAGGTGTGCGTCACATTTAACAACGGTTCCCCCATCCCCATAAAGACCACATTAGAAATACGGCGCTCCTCTTTAGGCTTACATCCCAACGCTTTGTTGGCCGCCCACATTTGAGCGGCAATTTCCCAGCTTTCTAAATTACGGTTAAACCCTTGCTGCCCTGTTGAGCAAAAACTGCACTCTAATGCACAGCCAACTTGAGATGAAATACAGAGCGTACCGCGATTTTTTTCAGGAATAAAAACGGCCTCAACGGCATTTTTTTGGTCAACTTCCAGCAACCATTTAATGGTGCCATCCTCAGAGTATTGTTCAGCAATGATTTTAGGGGTACGAATATACGCAAGCGGTTTTAACTTTTCACGCAAAGCCTTACTTAAATTTGTCATCTCATCAAAATCGCTAACGCCCATTTGATGAATCCATTTCATCACTTGGGTTGCTCGAAAGGGCTTCTCGCCTATTTCAACAAAATAAGCCGCCATCATCTCACGATCCATCCCTAATAAATCGACTTTATTGCACCGTTCGATAGGGGGGGGGATTTTTTTAGAGGCTTGGTTATCCGCCAATTCCATTAAGGCCTATCACACAATTCAGAGGGGGTAAAAAAATATTCAATTTCACGCGCTGCACTCTCAACAGAGTCTGAACCATGTACTGAATTTTCGCGTAACGAGACGGCAAAATCTGCTCGAATGGTATTCGGCTCTGCTTTAAGTGGGTCAGTAACGCCCATGATTTCACGATTTTTAGCAATCGCATTTTCGCCTTCCAATACCTGAACCATAATGGGAGCCGAGATCATGTACGCCACCAAAGGCTCATAAAATTCACGCCCTTTATGCTCGGCATAAAACCCTTCGGCCTCTTCTCGTGTTAAGCGTTTCATTTTTGCCGCAACAATGCGCAAACCATTCGCTTCAAATCGCTGGTAAATTTTACCAATTAAATTTCTTGTCACCGCATCGGGTTTTATTATGGAAAACGTTCTTTGCACGTGGTTACCCTCTTTGAGGCCTTTGCACGAAAGGGTACACGGATAAAAAAGGCTAAAACATACCTGATTTTCACCTCAATCAGTCAAACTTTATCACTTTTCGCGCGCGCGCGTCCCTCTCGTGCAAAGACCGCTTTAAATTTTAGTCAGGATATTTTAACAACTATTCATCAAACCTGCACAAAAACAAAAAAACCCGACATGAGGTCGGGTTTAAATTGATGTTCGACCCACAAGAACTAAACAGTAAATGACTCTCCACACCCACAGCTGTCTTTAACCTTAGGGTTATTAAAAGAAAACCCTTCATTCAACAGACTCTCTTGAACGTAATCAATCTCCATGCCTTCAATGTTCTGCAAACTCTTTTCATCCACAATCACTTGAACGCCAAAACTTTCAAACACCGCATCGCCTTCTTGAATATCATCCGCATAATCCACAACATAAGAAAACCCTGCGCATCCACTGACTTTTGTGGCGACACGCAATCCAATACCATGCCCACGTTTTGCAAGCATTTTTTCAACTCGATCCGATGCCGCTTGCGTTAATGTCACTGCCATATTTTTTTACTCACTTTATAACTGATCATTTAACCCTAATCCCCAGATAGAAATACGAATTTAGAATGTAAGCGTTTACTCAATCAAGGGATATATTAGTCGAATGAAACTTCTTTTTGCAACTCGGTCGATTTTTTATCCAAAATACTCTGCAAAGTAATGCCTTTTAAAAAAACATCAATCGTCTCACTTAAATCTGACCACAACTCATGCGACAAGCACTCTCCACCACCGTTACAATTGCCGCGCCCCGTGCATTTTCGTGCATCCACCGACTCGTCCACCGCATGAATGATTTCACTTACAGAGATTTCGCCTGCATCCCGACTTAAGCGGTAACCGCCACCGGGCCCACGCGCACTGGAGACCAGCCCTGCTCTTTTTAATTTTGAAAACAACTGCTCTAGGTACGAGAGCGAGATACCTTGTCGATCAGATATTAAAGAGAGCGTAATCGCTCCCTTACCTTGATTTAAGGCAATATCGATCATTGCGGTCACCGCATAACGCCCTTTAGATGTCAACTTCATAGTAATTCAAATCAATTATATTAATGTAGTCTTCGAATTCTATAATAACCCACCATTTAACTCAAGAATTATTCTGATTTTAAATGCGCGGCTTGAATAGGATCATTCGGCTCAAAAACAACATCATCCAATTTTGGTAATTTAGTATCAATGCGTTTTCCACCCAATTTTTCAAGCTCTTGTGCCATCGCAGCCATTTTTTCGTCCTGTACCTGAACATGATCCAACAAACTGTAAATCGCTTTTTCAACAGGATCTGCCATCTCCTGCCCTACCCCATAGGCATCAAAGCCAATTTTTTCAGCCATCTTCGCGCGACGTTTTTCCAAATCATTATCTTTTTGAACGACTTCTCGACCAGGAATACCAACCACCGTTTTGCCTGCCGAAACAGGTTTGACCACCACAGCATTGGAACCGATTCGTGCATTGTCGCCAATCTCAATCGGACCCAACACCTTTGCGCCAGCACCAACCACCACGCCATTGCCTAAGGTTGGATGACGTTTTCCTTTTTGCCAAGAGGTTCCACCCAATGTTACACCATGGTACAACGTACAGTCATCCCCAATTTCAGCGGTTTCCCCAATCACCACGCCCATGCCGTGATCAATAAAAAAACGTTCGCCAATTTTTGCCGCTGGGTGAATCTCTATCCCCGTAAGCCAACGCGCAATGGTTGAGATAAAACGCGCCACCCACTTCAATCCAACATTCCAAAACCAATGCGCCAACCGATACCATAAAATGGCGTGCACACCAGGGTAGGTTGTTAACACCTCAAACGTATTTCGTGCTGCGGGATCTCGTTCAAATACAATACGAAGATCCGATTTTAATCGTTTAAACATCGTCCTTTGTTCCTGATGTTAATGCCTTTCGTTGTGCGGCAGATAAAATGCCCCTTAAGATATCAATCTCTTTCACATCTAACTGCGCTCGATTATACAAACGGCGCATACGACGCATAAAGCGTGCATTTTTATCGGGATCTAAAAATTCAATATCCTGTAAAGCCTGAAATAGGTGTTCATAAAAGCCTTCCAACTGTTCGGTATTGGCTAACTTTGCACGATCATTTTTTGCATGAACCGAACGTACATTCGAAGCCATCAAACACTCATAAGCAAAGACCTGAACCGCCGCACTAATGTTTAACGAGCAATAGGTTGGGTTCGAAGGAATATGACTTAAGTAGTGGCATTTATCCATCTCTAAATTACTCAAACCCGAGTTTTCACGACCAAAAACCAACGCCACCTCACCTTCATCTACCGTCTCTAACGCTAATTTTGCTGTTTCACGTACATCCAACTGAGGCCACGAGACTTTCCGTAAGCGAGCACTCGAACCAAAGACCAACTTAGTGCCCACCAACGCCTCATCCAACGTAGCAACCACCGTTGCACCATCCAAAACATCCGCGGCACTGGATGCTCTTGCTGAGGCAACTTGGCTTGGAAACTCTTTAGGATTGACCAATACCAACTGGCTTAACCCCATGTTTTTCATTGCTCTGGCAACCGCGCCAATATTCCCAGGGTGTGAAGTTTCCACCAACACCACGCGAATTTTTGCCAATCCAGTATTAAGACTGTAATCTTCAATCATCTTCTATTTCCGTTATAATCGTACAAATTTTACCCAAATACCTTAAAAGGAACGCTTTTTCATGCACCCTCTTCTTAACATTGCCACCCAAGCCGCTCGCGCCGCTGGTGGAAACATTATGCACCACTATGCACGAATTGATCAATTAAACATCGAACATAAAGGCAAAAACGACTACGTCAGTGAAGTGGACAAAGAAGCCGAAAATACCATTATCAAAATCATTCAAAAATACTACCCTGAGCACGCCATCTTAGCAGAAGAAAGCGGGCTTAAAAAAGCCAAAAAAACAAAATATGGTTTGTCCGATGTGGAGTGGATTATTGACCCTCTGGACGGCACCACCAACTTTTTGCACCAATTTCCACAATTTTGCGTTTCCATTGCCGTAAAAGAGAAAGGCAAGCTAACCCATGCCGCAATTTACGACCCCGTTCGCGACGAAATGTTTACCGCCAGCCGTGGACGCGGTGCATTTTTAAACAATCACCGCATGCGTGTTAGCCAACAAAAAACCCTCAATAACGCACTGCTGGCAACGGGATTTCCTTACCATGATTTTAGCTACCTAGACAGCTACATGGCCAGTTTAAAATCCTTTATGACCTCAACCGCTGGCGTACGTCGCGCAGGGTCTGCGGCACTTGATTTAGCCTACGTTGCCAGTGGGCGCGTTGATGGCTACTGGGAGTTCAACTTAAAACCTTGGGACATCGCGGCAGGCGCGCTCCTCGTTCAAGAAGCAGGCGGGCTCGCCACGGACTTTCAGGGGGGGGAGAATTTTCTAAACAGCGGCAACATTCTAACCGCCAACCCAAAACTCTACAAAGAGATGGCGCAAACCTTGGCAAAAACCATTCCAAGTGAACTGCGTACCTAAACCTGAATTCAATACAATTCAAATATCCAGTGAGAATAAGAGGGGGGGGAGAAATTTAATTAATTCCCTCCCCCCTCTTTATAGGGCGATTAGATAAACCTACGAACACGCAAAAGACATTAAAATTGCGTCTTCTCGACCTTCCACTAATTCTTGGCGGCCTTCATCCCAGCCATTAACCCGATAGTAATTTTTACGAACCCCATCTTGATGAAAGTTTAACGATTGATACAGCTTTATTGCGGGCTGGTTTGAGTGACGAACTTCCAATAAAACAAGACGGTATAACCCTGATTCTAACTTGCTCAACACCTTTATTAATGCGGCTTTAGCAACCCCTTGCCCACGGCATTCCGTTGCCACGCATACATTTAAAATATGCGCTTCATCCAGCACGGTTAGAATACAACAATACCCCAGCTTCTTCCCTTCGGCGCTGTAAAATACATAGCTTAGCCCTTGTTCAAAACAATTTTCAAAGCCTTTTTTGCTCCACGGAAAATCGTACGAACGGCTTTCTAACGCCAAAACCCAAGGTAAATCTGCCTCTTGCATCGGCTCTAAATAACTAAATTCATCCACGTCAAAAAACTTACCGTTGCTCAGATAGAGAGACAACCGTTGTGTAAAACGACTGCTTTGCGTATGGATCCATGAGCATCGATTCTATATCGGGAACAGCAACCACTTGCACGCCTTCTTGCAACATTTCAGACAGCGCATGCTCATCATCCATGGTCAAGATCCAGTCAACGCCCAGCTCAATCACTTCTTCTACGGTTGCAAAAACCATCTCTTCTGACACCAAGTGTGCCGTATCAAAAAAAGCCACTTGCGTTTCATCCCAGCCAAAAACGGCCATAATATTTTGCCAAAGCAACCACGCTTGTTGCGCATCATTTTGCCAAATATCATCCAGTCCTGATCCCAGAACCACAACGGCATGGCGGTTGATTGCGCGTTCGACTTTTTTATCACTCACAGAGCTTGAATCACTTTGTTCCTCCTTCTCTGGATTCAAAGATTGACAGGAAGACAGTTCAGAACGGCGCTGCCAATTAACGCCCCCCATTTGCTCAAATAAAGCATTTGAAAACGTTACGTTAGGCACAAAAAAATCCGCATATTAACACACATCAAACAGAGGCTTGCGGATGGTCTTTTACCCGCTCGCCTACAATTTTATTTAACGCATTCACATACGCTTTGGCCGACGCCAAAACAATATCGGTATCCGATCCCATGCCATTCACAATACGCCCACCCTTTTCAAGTCGAACCGTGGTTTCGCCCAGAGAATCCGTGCCATTGGTGACATTGCTTACCGAGTACAACTCCAAACACGTACCCGATTTAACCAAAAATTCAATGGCTTTAAAAACCGCATCCACCACACCTGCGCCTGTCGATTCGGCACTTAACTCTTCACCTTGCACCCACAAGACCACTTCTGCTTTTGAGAGCTCTCCCGTTTCCATTGAAACCTTTAATGAGATCAGTCGATAACTGTCATTTTCAACCCGTTGATTGTTGTTGTCGGTTACCAATGATTGTAGGTCTTCATCGTAAATCTCATGCTTACGGTCTGCTAGCTCTTTAAAGCGCATAAACGCATCGTTTAGCTCTTGTTCGGTTTCAAACGAAACCCCCAAATCTTCTAAGCGTGTTTTAAACGCATTACGCCCTGAATGTTTGCCCATGACCATTTTATTGGTGCTCCAGCCTACATCCTCGGCACGCATAATCTCATAGGTTTCTCGATGCTTTAACACGCCGTCTTGATGAATTCCCGATTCGTGTGCAAACGCATTCGCGCCCACAATGGCTTTATTGGGCTGTACCGCAAAACCAGTAATGTTCGAAACCAAACGAGACGTGGCTAATATTTCTTGGGTGTTGATACGCGTGTCTACCTCAAAAATATCTTGGCGGGTTTTAATTGCCATCACCACCTCTTCTAACGCAGCATTGCCTGCGCGTTCACCCAGTCCATTTAAGGTACACTCCACTTGACGCGCACCGTTTCTAACCGCGGCTAATGAGTTGGCAGCAGCCAACCCTAAATCGTTATGACAGTGCGCCGAAAAAATGGCTTTATCTGAATTTGGAATACGCTCAATCAGCGCTTTAAATAAGCTACCAAACTGGTTGGGTACGTTATAACCCACCGTATCAGGAATATTAATGGTCGTCGCACCCGCATCAATTGCGGCCTCAATGACTCGGCATAAAAAATCCAGCTCCGAGCGCCCGGCATCCTCTGGCGAAAACTCAACATCATCGGTAAAATCACGCGCTCTTTTAACCGCCCATACCGCACGTTCCACCACTTGATCGGGCGACATGCGTAACTTTTTTTCCATGTGAATGGGGGAGGTTGCAATAAAGGTATGAATACGCCCTGCATTGGCGGGTTTAATGGCCTCACCGGCACGCACAATATCGTTTTCTACAGCACGTGCTAATCCACACACAATTGACTCTTTAACCACCGAAGCAACCGCTTGAACCGATTCAAAATCGCCTTGGCTTGCCGCTGGAAACCCTGCCTCAATTACATCCACGCGTAATTTTTCAAGCTGTTTGGCGATTCGAACTTTTTCCTCTTTGGTCATCGAGGCACCGGGGCTTTGCTCGCCATCTCGCAAAGTGGTATCAAATATGATTAGGTGATCTTTCATTCATTGTCTCCGCTCTTGTCGTCGTTCTTATCAGAACCATTTCCATCCTGACTGCTTTTAGCATCACTGCCCGTAACGCCTTCGTCACGTTGCTCTTTACGCAATGCGCGTGTTTTTTTTAAGGTCACAAGCGTAACAATGGGACCCGATAAAATATAGGTTAAAAAGATAAGGAACAATAAGGTGGGTGGCTCCCATGTAATAATCACCAAAATAAGCACGATAATCAACAAGGTCATAAAAGGGACTTTGCCTTTTAAATTGAACTCTTTGAAGGAGCTAAAACGAATATTGCTAACCATCATTAACCCCACCACAAGCGTTAAAACTAATGCCACAACGGGCATCGCTATATTTTCCAGTTGGTTCGACTCTATCATCCAAATCAATGCGGCCAATACGCCCGCCGCGACGGGGCTTGGCAGTCCTTGAAAATACCGTTTATCCGCCACACCCACTTGCGTATTAAAACGCGCCAAACGTAATGCCGCCGCCACGGTATAAATAAAGGCGATGAGCCAACCTAATTTGCCAAAGTCATGCAAAATCCACTGAAACATTAATAATGCGGGAGCTAACCCAAACGAGACCATGTCTGACAAGCTGTCATACTCTGCACCAAACGCACTGCACGAGTTCGTCATCCGAGCAATTCGCCCATCCAGTCCATCCAACACCATCGCCACTAAAATGGCAATGGCTCCCAATTCAAAATTTCCTTGAATGCCTGCAATTACGGCATAAAACCCCGCAAATAATGCCGCAGTGGTCATTAAATTGGGCAGTAAATAAATACCTTTTTCAAATGGTTTCATAACTTCACTTTTTATTAAAAATATGCGTTTGGGTTATTCTATCAATTTCTGTTAAAAAAACGTTATATAAGATTATATAAATAAACTCTGTGTTTTAGGCGTATTGGCAAAATAGGTCGCTGCACCTGAAAATGAAATGGATTCAATAAAATCCGATTGTTGGTATCCCATCAAATCAATCGTCATTTGGCAAGCCGTCATGCTCACGCCCAGTTCAAGACAAAGCGCCCGCAACTCTTCCACTGGCACTTGCCCTTCCATTAACATCTGTTTTTTAAAGCCCCACGTGGCTAACATCGCCGCTCCGGGCAACGTCCAAACCAACCCTGGAAGGGCTTTATTCCAATCCACTTTTTTTAGCCAATCGGGGCCAACAGGGCTTTTCATCACCATACCTGGGTTTCCTAATGGAGAGACTTTGAGCCCACGGGTGTCTTTTAACAAACAATTTAACCCGTAAAACGTAAAAAACAGCTCCACTTTTTTATCCATAGCCGCCGCAGTGCTGGCGAGAATAAACACGGGATACGCCCAATCCAGCGTGCCTTTGGTGTGTATGATGCTTAACTGTTCTGAGGAAAGCTCATTCATTTTACCCCCCCCCTTCACATAAGAATACGTCGCTTTTTCGCCACACTTTAAACTCAATAAAGGGCTTCTCTTGTTGCAACGCCCACTCTAACGCCTGCTGCCGACAGAAGGCAGGAACATCTTTCATCCCCCCCGTATCCGTTAAAGCCAATAAAAACACACACGATTTATCAGGGTATTGCGTTAATGCTTTCTTAAGCTTAATCACTGGCATCGGACACGCGAATCCCTTACTATCTACTATAATATCCACGATACATTCTCTTAAAAAAATTTGATTGAGACTCAATGAACACTCATTTTTTATCTATAAAAGCACTCAAAATGCCATTTTATCACTTCTTAGCGGTATTGCTCATCTCATTCCTCCCCGCCACCTTGCTCAATGCCGCAACGCCACCCGATTTAGGCTCCTCCGATTTAATTGAGTACAATATTGAGCTGGAACAAGAGCTCGGACGGGCATTCACGACCGCACTCCATACGCAATACAACTTAAATTACGACCCTGATATTGTCGACTATATTCGAAAAATCGGGCATAAAATGGCGAGTCAAATTGGTGAATCTCGTCCATTCCGTTTTTACGTGATCGACAACCCAAATATCAACGCATTTGCTGGGCCCAACGGTGTTATCGGCATTCATACAGGGCTTATTTCTGCGGCAAAAAGTGAAGACGAACTTGCCGCAGTCATCGCACATGAAATAGCGCATGTCACTCAAAACCATATCTCCAGGGGGCATGAAACCAACAGCAAACGAAGTAACATCAATACCTTTGCAACACTTCTTGCGGCCATTTTAATTGGTATGCACGACAGCTCAGCGGTATACCCCACGCTAATAGCTGGCATGAGTTTAGACATTGAACAACAACTCAAAAATTCTCGATTGCATGAATCCGAAGCCGACCATATCGGCATCCAGTTTTTAAGCCAAGCAGGGTATAACCCTCATGCCATGAGCCAATTTTTTAACCGCTTGGCAAAAGCGAGCCAAAGCAACACGTCTCAAATTCCTGAGATACTCCGTTCACACCCTGTGACCGAACGCCGCATTGCCGAAGCGGATAATCGTGCACAAAACTTGCCCACACATTCCCAAAAGAAAACCAGCAATGACCTAACCCTAATTCAACTTAAATTAAAACAAAAAAATCAATCACTTACAAAAATCACCACCTCCCCCTTAACTGCCGACGAACAGTGCTACCAAAACGCCCTAAAATTTACCCCCCCCCCTACCAAACCTGCTAATTTTCAATGCCTACAAACCCTTGTAAACAATAATCCCAATCGTATTTTGTACACCACACAATTACTGCAAGCTGTCGTACAACACTCCTCTCCCAACCTTATTCGCTTTGCAAACCGCCAAGCAGATTACCTCATGGCACTTTACCCAAAAAACACCGCCCTATTAATACACTACAGCAACCTATTGCTCCATCAAAATAAGGATGAAAAAGCCATTCATCTTTTAAAGACACACACCAAAAACCAACGATACACCTACCAAGCCTATAAAAAACTCTCTGAGATTTATGCCAAAAAACAACAAACCGCTGAAGCCTACTATTTTTTAGCCCTCGCTCAATTCAACATTGGCAACCTAAAAAGAACCCAGTATCTGCTCAAGCAAGCAAGAATGTCAGCCAATACAAATTTACAACAACAAATATCTATTTTTGAACATAAAAACGGCAAGTTATTGAAAGATAAACAAATAACCGTTCCCTAATATATCGTTATAAATAAATACTTGTGACTGATTAAAAATACTATAGCCATAGAGTACTTAAAAACCTTGCGTTTATTATCCAACTGAGTAAGCTACAAAACAAAGAGCGAAAAATCGCTTTAACCCTAATCCCCAGATAGAAATGCGAATTAGAGTGTAAGCAATTGATGTGCATAGTGAATGTAAAAAAGACAATGTCACCTTATTGGTGATGCGTCCTTTT
>VAPF01044753.1_pt1 | contig 16249 bp, 14 predicted proteins | sample 3393931 | NCBI WGS metagenome assembly VAPF01 (sample SAMN08290437, study PRJNA428436) | hydrothermal vent metagenome | isolation source: Deep-sea hydrothermal vent chimney | place: Atlantic Ocean: South-mid Altantic Ridge | depth 2773 m m | reverse complement strand
ATAGCGCCTTTGACTATTCCGACGGGCGTTTCAGGCAGTCTATGCCTTGAGATGATCTCGACGGCCCTGTTGATCTGCCTGGTCCGGCCCCTGCTTTTAGGGTTGTAAAGGACTATAGCGAAATCGGCTGCTGCCGCGGCATCAAGCCTTTTTTCTATCAACTCCCATGGTGTCAGTCTGTCAGAGAGACTGATGGATGCAAAGTCATGCATTAGGGGTGCTCCAAGCCGTGACGCGCAGGCGTTCAGGGCCGAGATGCCGGGGACCACTTCGATATGAATATCGGTACGGCTGTCCTCACTCTGTTTTTTGACTATCTCCAATACCAGGCCCGCCATGGCGTATATTCCCGGGTCTCCGCCGCTTACGACCGATACGGTCCGGCCGGTCGCCGCAAGCTCCACCGCCCTTCTGCATCTCTCCGTCTCCCTTGTCATCCCGGTCGAGACCACTTCCTTGTCTTTGATAAGTTCCCGTATCAGGTCCAGATACGTGCCGTATCCGGCTATAACATCGGATTCCCTAAGCGCCTTCATCGCATAAGGCGTTATATGCCCGATGCTTCCGGGACCGGTGCCCACAATGAAGATTCTGCCCTTTCCGGTCCCTCTCATCCGCTTCTCCGCTATCGCCAGTGTTGTATTTCCCGCCTTCCGCTTTTTTACGAGCAGGGCATTGCTTCCTGCTGCCAGGAGCGCGGCGGGCTCGGCCACTGCATTAGCACCTGTCGCCCTGAATACAGCCTCTGATCTTGATATCCCTTTTACGCTGTTCAGCTCCCCAGGGGTGAAGGTATTGATTTCCAGTCCATATTTCCCTGAAAAAGCTATCAGCCCCGGCTCTCCCGCCTTTATATCTATGGTGGCGATGGAATGGATGGATGAGAATGCCAGATTGTTTTCATCAAGGGCATTTTTAACCGCGTCTTCAATCTCCTCCATGGATGTCCCGCTATTACATCCGATGCCGACAACAAGATTTCCGGGACGGAGATATATACAGTCTTTCCTGTACGGCTGTCCGGATTCACCGCCCGACCCGACCGGAAAACCGCTGTTGAACAGGTCATTCCTGTTTGTGATAAATACATCCGCGGATGCGGGATCGTCTGTCTTTATAAAATCTCCGGGCAGATCTATCCCGATATCGGAATATATCTTTAATGATCCTTCATTGATAAGCCTTCCGGCTATTTTCGGGAGAAGACCCGGGTCCTCTATAATAAGATTATTATCACGGGCCCACAAATCCATGGACGTCAGCCCGTTTATATCCGACGCCGTCGTTATCACTGGTTCAGCGCCCAGGAAACCGGCGAGTTCTTCCGCAATCTCGTTTGCACCGCCGAGATGTCCGCTCAAAAGACTGATACTGAACTTCCCTTTTTCGTCCAGCACCACAACTGCGGGGTCTGTTTTTTTGTCCTTTATCAGGGGCGCGATCGTCCTTACGGCAATACCTGTCGCCATAATAAAGATGAAACTTTTGTATTCGTTCCAGATTTCCGCCGTCATCCCTGACCTGAACTTAAAGATTTTCAGGTCGGGATAAAGGCCCCTGAGCCTCTCCGCAAGGACAAGGCCGTTATCGGTTATATAAAATACCGCCGGCTTATTTCCTGTATTCATGCCTGAAATCCTTGTGATAGAGTCGTGATTCTTTACCCATTGATTCTGTGGACGCCCTTAACGATTCGCCCACATAGATCAGGGCGGTTTTTTTAATAGAGGCGTTTTTTACCAGGACCGCGATATCTTTTAATAATCCTCTCACAACTTTCTGTTCCGGCCAGGACGCCCTTTCTATTACCACAACAGGCGTATCTCCGGGATAACCTGTCAAGAGTTCATCTCTCACGTTTTCGATCATTCCCACACTCAGAAAGATAACCATCGTCGCCCTGTGGCCTGCCAGCGCACTTATCTTTTCAGATTCAGGGACCGGCGTCCTGCCTTCTATCCTTGTGAATATCACGGTCTGGCTGACCTCTGGTATCGTAAGTTCCTGACCCAGTACTGCCGCGCCTGCCATTGCGGAAGATACGCCCGGGACAACTTCGTATGCTATATCCAGTTCCCTGAGCCTTTCTATCTGTTCGGAGATCGCGCTGTAGAAGGCGGTATCTCCTGTATGGAGCCTTACAACGGTCCTGCCTTCAGCTATCGAATCCCTGAAGACGTCGATAATTCCGTCCAGTGTCATCTTTGATGAATCGAATATCTCCGCCCTGATACCTTTAAGGAGATCAGGGTTCACGAGACTGCCCGCATAGATAACAACGTCGGCGGTATCAAGAAGTTTCCGGCCTTTAAGTGTGATCAGATCGGGATCACCCGGGCCCGCGCCTATGAAATATATTCTACCCGCCATCCCTGTCCCTCTCTCCCGTAATAATAAATATCGGATTCAGAGCGCTCATATGCCTTCTGCCTTTTATGGTTTTTGATCTCGCTACGGAGACCTGTGAGATGCCCGGCATGTATCCGGCTTCTTCAAGGTGCATGACCGCCTGATTCAGTGTCTCGATCGTGGCCGCATTTATAACAACGATGCCTGAAGGCATTTTCTCGCTGATATAACGGATTATACTCCCTAGTCTCTCACCGCTGCCGCCAACAAAGACCCTGTCAGGAGAAGGCAGCCCCTCAAGGGCATCAGGCGCAACGCCTTCTATTATTTGGATATTCAGTGTGTTGAACATGGTCCTGTTTTGTCCGGCGACATCAACCTGCTCCCTGTCCTTTTCGATCGAAAAGATCTTCAGACCCGGAAACAGCCTTGCCGCCTCGATAGACACAGAGCCTGATCCCGCGCCTATATCCCAGAATACGCCGTTGCTGGGAAGTCTTAATTTATGGATCGTGACAGCCCTGATCTCATCTTTTGTTATCAAACCCCTCAGGTGTGATATCTCGGATTCTCGCAGCCCGTAGGCGGGCCCTGCTTTTTCCGGAGGCCGGTCCGCGCCGACTATTATGACGACATTCGGTTCCGCAAAAGACATCCCGGCAATTTCATCGGGCGTTCCCCCGATAATCTTCTCATCATCGGAACCGAGCCTTTCGCAGACGTATATCCGGGGCGACAGGCGGCTGCCGGCGGCTGAGGGACCGAAAGTTTTTGCGATCTCCACCGGGTTATTTTCCCTGTCTGTCAGAATTGCGAGCTTTTTATGTCTTTCCAGCAATAATGGTACATCATTTATCCCAAATGGCAGCCTCCTTCTCTTCAGAGGGTCGGGACCTCCATGGAGGCTCATCAGGAACGCATCATCCCAGACCTCTTTTATTCTCGAGAACGCAAGCTGAATACTCGAAAGGTCCGGGGATATCTCCACGGCATCCTTGCCGAACTCATTGAGCACCCTCCTTCCGATGCCGAAGAACATCGGGTCTCCAGAGGCAAGGACGACCATGTTTTCTTCTCTGTATTTCTTGCGGATGAACTCGATGGTTTCATCAACACTCTTAATCACTTTAATCCTGTCTCTTACAGTCTCGAACTCATTGTAGCCCCTGAATACCTCAAAGAGCCTTTTTGACGCAAGGATGGCGGAGGAGCTGTAAATCATCCCGCGCACCCTGTCATCAAGGGGTTTGTACCCTATGCCTATGACATGGATTTTATTCACTGTCGGCAATTATATCTCCTCCATACGATACAAGGTGAGTGACAACGGGTATCCCTGACACAATCCCCTCGGCATATCTTTTTGCGGCAGAGCAGAGCCTTGAAAATAATTGAGGCTGGCCGGACCCAATAGAATCAAATATCTCCCTCGCTGTATTAAATTCATCCGAGGCGGGCCTTGGCCTGTATCCCATGCCCCTTAATAATTCCACTGCCTTTGTTATATCAATAGCCCCATGCCTTACATGGGTCTGCGGCACGGACATGGCGATCTTGAGCATCTTGGCCCACTGGGCGCAGAGATGTATCTGTTCGAACAGATGTCTTCCGGCCTCAATGAGTGAAAACTCGAGATAGTCGCCCATCATCACATATGCCTCTTCAGCCAGCTTATATTTTTTTATATGCGCCTTTTCAGACGTCCTTCCAGCGGAGAGGACTATCTCTCCGCATCCCATCGCCTTCGCAACATCCATGGACGCAGTTATAGTAGCTGTCCATGCCTCTGATGAGACCGGCCTTACGATTCCCGTTGTCCCGAGTATGGATATGCCGCCGATAATGCCGAGTCTCGAATTCAGTGTCTTTTTCGCGATCTTTTCCCCGTCAGGCACCGAGATGGTTACTTCCAGGTCCGGATCACGGATTTCATACTTCAAGAGGGCCTCCTTGACCGCCGCCCTGATCATACTCACCGGCACGGGGTTAATGGCTGCTTCTCCAATGGCAACGGCCAGTCCAGGTTTAGTGATCCTGCCGACTCCTTTGCCTCCCCTTATTATTAATCCCGATCCCCGCACGCCCAGCCCCTGGTTTGACAATTCCGGGTGGTCCGGGGCGATCGAGACATCCGCCCTGATCTCCGCCCCGTTAGTTACGTCCGGGTCGTCACCCGCATCCTTGATCACGGACGCCGTGGCCAGGCACTTTGTTTCTTCAGTCTTAAATCTCAAATTCTGAATCCTGAACTGTCTTCTGCCTCCGTCAGGAAAAGGCACCTCCACCCATGAATCCGGGACTTCAGCTTCCGACCCGGTCTTTTTCATGTTCACTAACAGGAGCATTGCAGCTGCCTTTGCTGCGGCGGCCGCGCAAGCACCTGTCGTATATCCTGAACGAAGTCCTTTTCTTCTCAGCATTCTATTCCGGTCCTCGACCCGACACCATCCGTCATATAATGTTTGATCTCCCTCATCTCCGTCACGAGGTCCGCCGCCTCTATGACCCTTGCGTCTGCATATCTGCCTGTCAGGACCAGTTCTACTCCTGAAGGTTTTCCCGATAATACACCGATGATATCGTCGACACTGATGAGTCCGCAATGTGCGGCGACGTTTATCTCATCGAGTATGACGATATCATATTTTTTTGATCCGATTATACCTTTGATATCTTCAAGCCCTGTCTTTGCAATATCGATGTCGGCTTTTCCGGGCTTTCCTCCCTTTAAGAATCCGTTCCCGTACTGCCTGATGGTAATAAAATCGCTGAACCTCTCAAGCGCCTTATGTTCACTGCATCTCCTCTTCTTTATAAACTGGCCGATGAATATTTTCAGCCCCGCTCCGGCAGCCCTCAATGCGAGACCCAATGCCGCGGTTGTCTTTCCCTTGCCATTACCTGTGTAGATCTGTATATATCCTTTACGCATCACCCTTCCCCATTATTTTTAATATCTCCCTCCGCGCCTCTGACCGAGAGGTAGAAGAACGGCGGAAAGTCAATGTTATGGGTCGCCATCACAACCGTCACGCCATCTTCAGCAGGGCATTAACAATAGCCACCGCCACTGTCGACCCTCCCTTCCTGCTTATGTTCGTTATAAAGGGGAAATCCTGGGCAGCGAGTAAAGACTTGGATTCCACAGCCTTCACAAAACCGACCGGCACACCGATGACCAGGAGCGGCACGGCGTCATACGGCAATAGGCCCTTACCGGTTGAGAGCAGTTCAATAGTCTTAAGCAACGCAGTCGGCGCGTTTCCGATCGCAATAATCCCGATATTACTGTTCTCTTTCAGGGCATCTTCAATTCCTCTTTCAGCCCTTGTCTTATTATCTGAATCCCGGATTCCGACTCCTTGACCCCGGATTTCACATATCACCCTTCCACCCCACTTTTCCAGCAGATTCCTGTTGATCCCGGTCCTTACCATCTCAACATCGGTAAGGATATCTTTACCCGCCTTGATCGCGGCGATTCCCGCCTTCACCGCGCCGGGATAAAAGACAAGGCTTTCTTTATATTCAAAATCAGCCGTCGTATGTATTACGCGCTTTATAACAGGCCGCCTTTCCTCCGGCAGATCACTTAAATCAATCTCATCCGAGATTATATCAAAACTCTTCTTTTCTATCTCCCACGGTTTAAGGCCGGCAGAAGCGGTCTCAATCCTTTCGAGCACCACCTGGACCATTTTATTGTGAACTCCCAGTGGTTCCGTACAGACAAACTGAACTTCGGGATATTTTTCTCCGGCCTCCCTGATTATGCTGGGAATATCTTGTGATACATGCGCGCCGCTGCTCAGGAAATAGGGATGGATGATAACTTTCTTTGCACCATCCCTGACACAGGATGTGACCGCCTCCATAATGCCGGGTTTTGCAAACCGGAGATACGCGGCCCTTACACAATCCTCACCGCATCCCGGATGGATCATTTCATGTAGCAGTCTTGCCACATGATCAAGGTTGTTCGCGTTATTTTCAGGGCTACCGTGTCCTGCAATGACTATCTTTTCCATTATGCTCCTCTATAAAACCGATAAAATTCTCCGCCGTCGAATTATTGCTTCCAAAATGAAGATGTATATAACTGCCGAGGGTGTTTTTTACTCTGCATCCTTCATCAAAAATATAAGCCCCCGATCCGTCTTTCACTGAATAAATCAGATCAGGATTCAGGGGTTCGGGGGTTCGGGAATTCGGATGGGTAAAATCACCGTCAGTCCCTGCTCCCTGTTTTTTGTTCTCTCTTCTATCAACTATTTCCGAATAATGGAATTCATGACCCCGTATTGTAATCCCTTTTTTGGCGATAATAGAATCCTCTCTTAAAATCACTTCCCTGTAACCAAGCTTGGCCCTGCCCTTTGTCATCTTTGTACTAAAGGGGAATACTCCGGCCATCGGATAAAATACATTATTAAAATCATGGATCCCTTCCGTAAGATACATGAACCCGCCGCACTCCGCGTACACCGGCATTCCCTTATCCGAAAAATCCTTTACTGATTCCAGCATTGACCTGTTTTCAGCCAACTTTCCGGCGTAAAGTTCAGGATAACCGCCGCCTATATACAAGGCATCCGCGCCATTCGGTATCCCGGCGTCTGACAAAGGACTGAACTTCACAATCTCGGCTCCGGCGTCTCTCATTAAATCAAGGTTGTCTTCATAATAAAAGCAGAATGCTTTGTCGCTGGCAACGGCAATCCTGATTTTAGCACCAGGAGCAGATAGCAGGGAGCGCAGACTATCTCTGTTTTTATCTGTGCTCCGTCTTCCATGTTTCATGATCTGAATAATCCCATCAATATCAACATTCTCCAGAATCGCGTCCGCCAGCTTATCTATCTCTTTTGAGTCGATCGGGTTTTCTTCAGCGACGACCAGGCCGAGATGCCTATGGGGAATTTCGAAATCCAGCTTCCGCGGCAGATATCCTAAAACAGGGATTTCATGGACACTGTCTCTGAGTCTCCCGTAATGCCTCTCTGACGCCACGCGGTTGAAGATGACGCCACCGGGACTCTCTCCCGTCAAAAGGGAGGGATGCCTGTATTCAATAAACCCCTTCACCACTGCCCCCGCACTCTCTGCCATACCGTAAGCGTCGACAACCAGGATAACAGGCAGGCCCAATGCGGCCGCCAGGTCTGCTGTGCTGAGGTTGCCGTCATACATGCCCATCACCCCCTCGACAACCGCTATATCGGCGTCCGCTGAATGCTTATTAAACGAGTCAATCACATAGTCCCTGCCGCAGATCCATAAATCAAGGTTCCTTGAATACCTCCCTGTAATAAGCCCGTGTAATCCTGTATCGATAAAATCCGGGCCTGCCTTGAACGGCTGGACCTTATAACCCTTCTTCTTCAGCGCGGCAAGGATTCCGAGTGTGATAGTCGTCTTGCCGCAGCCGCTGTGTGTCCCCGCGATCACTATGCCCCGCATAAACGTTCAAGCTCCCCGAGTAAGCGCGTATTGTCCCTGCCGGATTTTACCGCCACCCTGATATAAGACCCATCGAGTCCGATAAAATTGGAACAGTCTCTCACCAGAATACCCTTATCCCTGAGCGAAAATAGAGCCTCCGGCGCATTATTTAACCTGATAAGATAAAAGTTTACCGGAGAGGGGAAACAGGTTATCCCAAGCCGCCGGAATCCGTCTTCGAGGATCTTCTTCCCATCAGCAACAACCTCGAACGTCCTGTCCATGTATGATTCGTCATTGAGGGCGGCGACTCCGGCCGCCTGCGCGAGGGTGTTCACTGTCCACGGCTCCTTGCGATCCTTCATAATACCGGCAAGTTTTAACGGGGCCACCGCGAACCCGATCCGCAGACCTGAAAGCGCGTAAAACTTGGTCAGGGACCTCAGAACGATCAGGTAAGGGTTGCGTCCGACTTCATCGACCAGGGAGTCCATCGGTCTAAAATCTATAAACGCCTCATCAACAACAAGGAGGCATTTAAGTTCCCGCGCCGCATCGGCAATCTTCATGATTTCGTCCTTTTTAAGCATCCCTCCCGTAGGATTATTCGGATTGCAGAGAAATGCCATATCGCAATGTTCCATGGCCGTAATAAACCGGTCGGCGTCTATCTCAAAATTATTCTCCACAGTAAGCTGAAAGTTCAGGATTGATGGCCGGCAATGACTGCTCCCCGGAACTGAACTGTTTATGTAAACCAGCACCGCCCTGCTGTATTCAGAGAATGTGGGGGCGGGAATGAGTATCTTCCCTGGTCTTAATGCCCTGACAACGAGATATATAAGCTCCGTGCTGCCGTTACCGCAGATGATCGTTTGAGGATTTACATCATAATGTTTTGTGATCTCCAGCCTGAGCCGTTCGGCGTCAGGGTCGGGATAATTATTCAGAAACCTGCTCTCTGCCGTAATCGCCGAGATTACGCTCTCCGGTACTCCAAGCGGATTGATGGATGCGCTGAAGTCGAGTATCTCATCCATCGACAGACCATGCTCTTCAGCGGCCCTGTAAATGTTTCCGCCGTGTTCATCAACCGCCCTGACCGAAGGCCCAAAACTTTTCATAACGAAGACCTCGCAAAGGTTATAGCCACAACAATAATTGCGCTGAGCAGGCAGGTAATTTTAGCTATAACCAAGGCCTCTTCCGAGGCATTAAGATAGAAATTTTCACCCGTCCTGCTTTCGCTCCCGATATACGGCTTATCAACCCGCACACCGCCGTAAACGGACGCGCCGCCGAGCTTTACACCAAGCGCACCGGCCATGGCCGCCTCTGGAACACCGCTGTTTGGACTCGAATGTTTTTTCCCGTCGAGTCTCATGATTTTAAAGGCGTTGATGCTGTTGGTATAATCCGGTCGTACCAGCCTGTTCATCACCGCGCGCCCGAGCCATATTGAAGTGTCCAGGATAAAAGTCGCCGAGACGATTAACAGGCCGGTGATTCTGGCTGGGATATAATTCGCGGCGTCATCGAGCCGGGCCGCAGCCAGCCCGAGATTGATATACCTTTCATCCCTGTATCCGACCATCGAATCGAGAGTGTTTACAGCCTTGTAGGCCAGCGCCAGTGGCAGCCCTCCCACCGCAAGATAGAACAGGGGGGCAACAACACCGTCCGAGAGATTTTCAGAGAGGGTCTCGATCGTCGCCCTGAGTATCTTTTTCCCGGAAAGGCCGCTGGTATCACGGCCCACGATCATGCCCAGTCTCTGCCTTGCCTCTTCGATGCGTTTATTCCGTATTGATCCGATGACAAGTCCCGCCGAACCGATGAGTTCCCGGACTGCGATAGTCGTTGATGTGAGATAAATAATTATGATTATTCCCGGAACCGTAACCGCCATGTTATTAAAACTTATCAGCGCCTTCATGCCCAGGGCGGTGAGGAAAAACACTGGGACAACAATAAGTATCACCAGGAGCACCCCCGCTGCCTTTTCCCCCAGCGGCGTTCTGAAAATCCTCCCGAGCAACTGCTCCAGTCTGCTTACGGCATTTCCGATAATCCTGACAGGGTGCGGAAGAGATCGCGGATCGCCCATCGCGATATCCAGCAGTAATGCCGGAATCAGCATCATCGGAGAAAGACTGAAGACTGACAGGTCACCATACCCGTTCATATCTTCACCGCCCTCTTTATGAAATCAATTCCGATATTCCGCCTTACAATGTCCGCCAGGTTATCGATAGCCCTGTCCTTTAATTCAGAGTATTTTATTTTGGAATTCAGGGGATCCAGCCCTCTCCTGTCCCTAAGCCGGTCTAAAAGGTCGCGTCTGAATGAGTCGTTCTCAAACAATCCATGGATGTACGTACCCCAGCAGTTGTTGTCCCCTGAGCCATCCAGTTCATATCCCTCACCGGCCGGCAGCCTCTTTAACCTGAACAGGCCGATATCGCCCCTGCTTACGCCCATATGAATTTCATAGCCTCTTAATGGAAATCCAGAGGCATCGGCCATCCCCGCCTCCACCCGGCAGGTTGTTTTTTCCTTCTCATAGAATGTTTCAGTATTGAGCAGTCCGATACCGTCGATTTCACTGAGCGGGCTTTCAACGCCGTGGGGATCATATATCTTTCTGCCCATCATCTGGTAGCCTCCGCAGATACCGGCCACCATTATGCCTTTTGAATAAGCCCTTTTAATGCTTTCAGCAAGGCCGGACTCCTGCAGAAAACCCATATCCCTGACGGTATTTTTCGAGCCCGGAATAATAACCATGTCGGCGTTTTCTATCTCTACCGGGTTCCCGGAGTAAACAACCTCCACATCCGGCTCATACGTCAACGGATCAAAATCCGTGAAATTAGCGATATATTGCAGCCTTACTATCACAATTTTTATCTCTTTGATCCCTTTTCCTGATTCGGCCCTCTGTCTCTGGAGCGCCATTCCGTCTTCCTCCGGCAGACCTATATCCCTGATATATGGAAGGACCCCGATTACGGGCCTGCCTGTCTTCTCTTCTATCATCTCCAGTCCCGGTCTGAGTATTTCCGGATCTCCCCGGAACTTGTTTATGACAAACCCCTTTATGTATCTGCTGTCATTTCCGAGGAGCTGGACGGTTCCGTACAGGGATGCAAAGACGCCTCCCCTGTCTATATCACCAACAAGGATTACAGGGGCGTCCGCATGTTTCGCGACAGCCATATTCACAACATCCACGTCCATAAGATTTATCTCTGCCGGGCTTCCTGCCCCCTCGATGACTATCACCTCATATTTTTGCGTGAGCCTGTCAAAGGACGTTCTGACAGCCTTCCATGCCTCTTTTTTAAATGAATAATATTCCTGGGCCTTCATATTGGAATGGACCTTCCCGTGAATAATGACCTGTGAGCCCGTCTCGCCCGATACCTTCAGCAATATGGGATTCATATCCACTGAGGGCTCTATTCCCGCCGCCTCGGCCTGGAGCGCCTGGGCCCGTCCTATCTCCCCGCCTTCGGCAGTGATATAGGAGTTTAATGCCATGTTCTGCGCCTTGAAAGGTGCTACACTTAAGCCCATATCCCTGAATATTCTGCAGAGCGCGGCGGAAATAAGGCTCTTGCCGACGTCCGAGCCTGTACCCTGTATCATCAATGCCTTAGCCAATGGGCCCCCCGTTTATCAGCTTGACGACAGGATAACCATCCCGGAACTCAATAATGTTTATCGCGGCATAATCCTGTTCGATCCTGAAGATATTCTCCAGCGGCATGCCGAGGAGGTGGCAGAGGATTATCCTGTTCGGGCCGCCGTGCGCAGCTATGACAATATGCTCATCGTTATGGCCCGAGATTATCCCGTTAAGGGCCTTTATCACCCGTTCCTTCACCTCGAGAGTACTCTCTCCTTCAAGTGGACCGAACTCAACCGGACTCTCCATCCATAAACTGAATTCCCTCGGATATTTCTCTCTTATCTCATCAAACGACATGCCTTCCCATATACCAAAGTTTCGCTCTCTGAGGCCGGGGATAACAAGAGGTTTCAGCCCATGCGGAGAGGCGATAATCCCGGCGCTCTTCATCGCCCTGCTCAGATCGGAACAGTAAACGGCGCGTAGTCCGACAGAGACAGGAATAGACCTTGACACCTTTTCTATCTGTCTCACGCCCTCTTCGGACAGCGGCACATCGAGCGTCCCTTTATAGCGCATTTTATCAGCGCCCTCTGTCTCTCCATGTCTGATTAAATATAGTGTTGTAACCATACCGACGCCACCATTAAAAGTAATATCTCCGATATCTCACTCGTTGCGCCCAGACTGTCTCCGGTGAGACCGCCGAATTTTCTCAGAAAGAATTTTACGGACGCGTAACTATATATGTATAACAAAGCGAAAAGGACAAAAAATAACTGGACTATCGACCCAATACCTGCCGAACCGGGCTGCAGCAACAGGGCAGCCGCCAGGTAAAACAGGATTAAAGATACGGTCGATATGAAAAGGGTGTTCAGATTCACATTATCCAGGAATATCCGGCCGAGTCCATCCTTTCTCGCGGATACCCCGTGATACATGGCGGGAACCATCACCCACTTCGAGAAGACCGGCATAACAAACAGGAAGAAACCGGCTGCAAGGACGGAATGTCCGGAGAAGAGACTGTTTATGAAAAGGAATTTCAGAAGAATGGCCAGGACTATCGCGACCACACCGATTGCGCCGTTAGCGCTGTCTTTCATCACCAGGAGTCTCCTCTCTTTATCGGCGGCCCCGTCTCCACTTGATTTCACAGCCAGTGCGTCAAACGTATCGGCGAGTCCATCAAGATGGAAACCGCCGTTGCTGACTGTCAATATCAAAACAACAAGGCCGCTTACAATCTCCGAGGGGAAGATATTTATTAATATCAAGGCGCTTCCAGCGGCCAGCAGACCCTGAAACACGCCTGCTACCGGGAAAAAGGCCGCTGACTGTGAGATCTCCTCTTCGGCAACATCGCCTTTAATCTCTAAAGGTATGATCGTCAGGAACTGAAATGCTATTAAAATCCGCTTCATAGTCATTAATCGTCAATCTTTAAACTAGGCTCCAGTGTAAAATCCATAAGGGTCTGACATTAGTTCAGCACCTCATTCGAGACACCGGCATCTCCAAAAGTCGCCATTTCTTTGTATATCTTCAGCCCTGCCTCTATTACGAACATCGCCAGCGCGGCGCCCGTACCTTCTCCGAGCCTCAGGTCAAGATCAAGGATAGGCCTCAGATCCATCTTCCCGAGCATCGCCTTATGTCCTGTCTCGACGGAGTTATGCGCCGCAAACATGTAATCTTTTGTCTTCGGCTCGATACAATAAGCTATCAACGCCCCGGCGGTGGATATAAAGCCGTCAATAACGACCGGTATCCTGTTCGCGGCAGCTCCGATGACCACCCCGGCAATACCGCCGATCTCGGTTCCGCCGACCTTTGCGAGGACATCAATCGGGTCTTTGGGGTCAGGCCTGTTTAAGGCTATCGAATCCTCTATAACTTTAATCTTATTCCTGAAAGCGTCATCCCCTATTCCCGTGCCCCGCCCGGTTATCTCAATAACGGGCCTACCGGTAAAAACAGCCGCTATCGCGGACGACGGTGTTGTGTTTGCGATCCCCATCTCCCCGGTGCCGAAAATTTTATAGCCCTTTTTCGCGTATTCGACCGCAAGGTCGATCCCGACCCCGATGCATCTTTCAGCCTGCCGACGTGTCATTGCGGGTCCTTTTCGAATGTTCGCCGTCCCCATCATCACCTTTTTCGATATAAGCCCATCCAGATTCCCGAAATCAAAATCAACCCCTATATCGACAACAGCCACATCAGCCCCGGCGTGACGCGCAAGAACGTTTATGCCGGCGCCCTGACTGAGGAAATTAAAGACCATCTGTCTTGTTACTTCCTTTGGAAAGACTGATACTCCTTCATCCGCAACACCGTGGTCTCCCGCAAACGTAAAGATAATTTTTTTATCGAGCGAGGGCATTCTGTTTTCGGTGATCGCAACCAGCCTCCAGGCAAACTCCTCGAGCCTTCCGAGGCTGCCCTGAGGCTTTGTGAGGTTGTCAAGGCGCTTCCGGGCCTCTTCGGCAAAGACATCTTTGGTATTCGTAATGTTTGATAATGCTGAAATTAAATCCATGGCTCTCTCCGCAATTTAAATATTCAAAACATTTGAGTAGTTTTAACTGTTTTCACTTGATTTTAACCGGAATACCTGCCGTCACAAGATAGACATCATCCGCTATCGCGGCAACCTCCTGGTTTAAAAACCCCGCTATATCCCTGAACCTCCTCGCCAGCCTGTTACCGGGGACGATTCCCATGCCGATTTCATTGGAGACAATAAACAGGCTCAGGTCTTTCGTTGTGTCCGGGACCTTCAACCTGTCTGTAAACTCCCGAATGAAATCCTCTGGTGACCCCCGCCCCGGCTGCATCTCTGGCAGGCTGTTTTCCACATTTATATTCTCTGTTTTGTGCAGTATGTTCGATAGCCACAAGGTCAGACAATCAACCACGATCACACTGTATTTGTCCTCTATCTCGTTGATCACACCGGTGATCTCCAGTGGTTCTTCGTATGTATCCCAGCCACTGTCCCGTTCCGCCCTGTGTTTATCCACTCTGGCCTTCATCTCCGCATCCAGCACTTCCGCTGTGGCGATGTATGCCTTTCTGCCCGGAATCTTCGAGGACTCCCTAAGGGCGAACGCGCTTTTCCCGCTCCTTGTGCCGCCGGTAATAAAGATAATCTTTCCGCCCTGTTCCGGACTCAACTCATGTCACCTCTCGTAACCCCGAGAATGAATTCATAACTGAAAGGCCGACATATACGCCTTAAAATACATTTTCGGGCCAAAATAAAAAATCCCCCCGCCTGAGGCAGGAGGATTGCACCCTGTTTTACTTTATCCTCACATTCCTCCTCGGGAATGTTCTATCAGTATTCAGCTGTCAGTCCAAGCTATTATAACCGGAGCTGATACCTTCCAACTATTTTTTTCAGGCAGGTCTTCTGGCTTTCCCGACCTTTACAGCCTTCCCGGTCGTCACAACCAGTGGCATTTAAGTAAAGGTGCTTATTTTAATGAATTAAACCGGGATTACAGCGGCGGGACCGTTCCTGATTTTAACAGGATTCCCCATTAAGCTTTTCAGCACCTGAAACAGTATATTTTTACCTGAAACAGACGAAAAAAGCAAGGAACCGCAAAACAGGAAACCACCATGGAAATGTATTCAAAGGCAGGCATATGCATCGAAAAAGTATCCGCTATTACTTTTTTATTACGCTTTTTTCCGGGTAATAGCCGCTTCTGACATTTGTATTCGGATATACAATAGAGGCCTTTCCCAACAGGGTGCCCGGACTGGTTACCGAATTACAGCCAGTCTCCACCCCGTCCCCAAGCATAGCGCCGAATTTCCTTAATCCTGTTTTATATAGCTTCCCTTTTATAACCAGCTCTACGTCCGCATCAATTATCTTGAGATTTGCAAGCTTTGTTCCCGCGCCCAGATTGACATTATTGCCGAGAATGCTGTCACCGAGGTACGCAAAATGCCCCGCCTTGGCATTATTCAACATGACCGCGTTCTTGATCTCCGTGGTATGACCTACAACACATCTGTCGCCGACGATGCAGTTCCCCCTGATATACGCGCCCTGGCGGACTTCGGTGTTGCCGCCTATTATCACCGGTCCTTTGATCAGGGCTCCGGGTTCAACCACTGATCCAGCGCCTATCGAAATATTATCACCAAAAAAGACCGAACCAGCAAAAAGCACGGACGCCCCTTTCAGTTCTTCTCCTTCCATAAAGACTTTAAGGTCACCCTTCGTTGCATCGCCGTGTATAATCTCAAAACCGTCATAAATCACCTCTCCCCCGAAGAGCACACAGGTCCTGGGAAGAAGAACATCGCCTTTTCTCAAGAATGCAATATTCGGAATTATAACGTCCTCCAGATAGGGTCTTATCCTTCTTAACACCTCCCATACAAGCTCAACCCCTTCAAAAAGTCCTTTATGTTCAAACTCTTTCAGATCGAAAAAATCCTCGGGCCTCGGCATTGGGTATCCTCCTGATGTTTATGAATAATCCCACATGGTTCTCCTCAGGGACATACACGGACATTTTTCCTTTATTATATAGATCGAGGAAATCACTCCCGCGAAAAATCGATTAATGATAACAGATTGAGCGAGGGAGTTTCAAAGGCTTTGATGTTCATCCAGGGGAGGGACCACTCCTAAACTTTGATTAATCCCCTTTCCATGTTCCGGAAAATGAAATTCTCCTTGTAATAAATAGAAAGTTTGCTATAATGTTTAATGTTAATGAATTACGTTAGTATAAAATCCGAAGCGTTTAATATACGGAGGAAATTATGAAAAAAATCGTTTTTGTTTTCATT
>VAPF01057682.1_pt1 | contig 16256 bp, 13 predicted proteins | sample 3393931 | NCBI WGS metagenome assembly VAPF01 (sample SAMN08290437, study PRJNA428436) | hydrothermal vent metagenome | isolation source: Deep-sea hydrothermal vent chimney | place: Atlantic Ocean: South-mid Altantic Ridge | depth 2773 m m | reverse complement strand
TATGGGCATTTCAATGTCCCCGGTGGAAGTACAGCCACAAGCTGCCCCGGAAAGAATCTTAAGTCGCAGCTTGTAGTCATTAAACAAAAAGTAGATCAAAAATTGAAACAGCCCGGTACCAGGACAGGAACATGAAATCACTGCTTTTGATTCTGCTTGTTGCAATGACTGTGTCGTGCGCTACGATTACTGATGATAAATTTGAAAAAAGGCCAAGTGGGGAGGTCTTGTCTTGGAAAAAAACAGATTTTTCAAAGCTTAATGACAAGATTTCGAAAGCCTCTAGTAGCCATCAAGACTGGGTAAATAATATTCAGTTATATGTATTTCATCTATTCGACTTGTCTGGTTTAAAGAAAGTTGTGTATGAATCTGAGTTTGACAATATAGAGAACCCGACGGAGGCAACGGTCACTTTGGTTAGGGATGGTTTCCTGGATGATTCTGTGCGTGGGGATGTTCACAGGATTTCGTTTCATAGGACTACGGGCGGGGCATGGAAAGTTGTCGATCTCAAAAAGTCACAGAGATGCTGGCGTGCAGATTTAGATGAGTATAGCTCCGATCTTTGTCCCTGATATAAGACAAAGGTTTATGCAAACGCATCCTTTATCCGTATAACAGAAGCGGTGATATTGTCCCTGGCCTGATTTTCAAGGGCCAGCGCTAATACTTGCTTGGCACTATCCGTGCAGTCGTCCATAGCCATGCCCTGGATAATTTGCTCATCGGTGACTTCACGGTAAAGCCCGTCACTGCAAAGCAGGTATACATCATCACGACACAATGTGGCAATTTTGCAATCAACTTCCAGTTCATCTTCTGCACCAACCGCGCGGGTCAATACATTGGCGATTTCGCTTTCCTCCGCTTCATTGGGAGGTAGCAGGCCCTGATCGATGTAGTCTTCGACCATGCTGTGGTCTTTGGTGACTCTTTCCAGCTTGCCATTGCGCAGGCGATAGATGCGGCTGTCCCCCACCCAGATAAAGGCGCACTGATTGCCAAAGGCTGCCATCGCGACCACGGTGCTGCCGATGGTGCGGTCATGGTAGCGTTGACTGGCCATCTCTCTGAGTTGCCGGTTTGATTCTGTCAGGCGTGCTTTGACTTCGGCGATAAATCCGTGAATATCTGAAGGTTCTCTGATGTTTCTCAGTTGCTCGATAATGAGTTGGCTGGCGATATCACCGGCCTCATGGCCACCCATGCCATCGGCCACGGCCCATAGTCCCAGCTCGGGCAGGTCGAGGCAGGCGTCTTCGTTTATTTTGCGGACTTTGCCCGGATGGGTTTCGCAGGCTGAGGACCAAACAAGCAAGGTGTCATTGCTCATGTGCTTTCCTTTCTACCCCGGTGTTTTGCTGTGCTGTCCCGTTTGTATTCTTGGCCAAATTCAAAGGGTTGTTCCATCCCCGTGTTTGCCACTGACCGTCAAGCAGGGCGGAAAAGGATTCCGCTGAGGGTAGGCCTTTGCAGATCAGCAAAGAAGGTTCGATGTGCTCGGAACCATTTGTCCACCAGGCGCTGAAGTGGCTGAGACGCTCGTAGAGAAGCTGTTCCAGCAGCGTGATGAGGCTTCGGCTAATGGAAGTAGTTGCGCCACTCGATAAATGCCAGTGGCCATTATTGTTCAGGTCGGTCTTGCTGTTTTTTTGTAGTGGTGAGTCGCCAGGGTGCATCAGGCCAGGTGGCGGGCCAAGTTCATCTAATGATCGATTTAATTCTTCCAGTTGTCTGTCTGGGTCAAGCGCTGTCAGGGCCAGCGTTTCCGCCTGGTTGAACCATTCGTCTTCATTGCCAGCAATCGTGAGCAGGTGGTTTGAAGTGCCGAGGGGCAAGGCGAGACTAAAGGGGAAATATCGGCCAACACGGTCGACGCTGGGAATCAAGATGCCGGCCCATGCCTGTTCATCACATACCCCACTGCTGATAACAAAACGCCAGATCGGACAGGTAAGATAGAAATCGAGCCACTGCTCTCCCAGCTGTGTCTTACTGGCCGCGATGCCGAATTGTAACCACTGATCCCAAGGCTCTACGAATGACCCAGGCAGGCGGCGTGTAATAAAATCGCCCTTACTCGGGATTTTTCCGTAGTAGCCTGGGTGGGTTTGTCTGGCCACTAGAGTCGCTCCGGGCTACGGAAACGGGTGAAATCGTTCGATGAAAAAGGGTTGGTTACGCTGCCAGCCTGGAGCTGATAGCTTGCCTTCAGGCCGGCAGTGGTAAAGTGGATAATGACTTGGTCATTGCTGCGCCGTTCGATGTCGGAGGCATCCAGCAGCTTGAACCAAGCCCAGGGCCCATCCTTGGTGATGCTGAAGCTGCCAGCGCCAATGCGTTCAAAGATGATGCGGGCGCGGTTGTTGTTGTCTGGGCCGGGCCATTCAATGGCCGAGGTGCGGGGTGGGCCGTGTTGATAGCTCAGGCGCTTGTCGGTGAGATCAATAAGGAATCGTTTGACGCTGGCATCAAGATACATGGGCTTCAGATTGAAGTGCACGGAAACTTGATTGCCGCCGTCCTGGAAAAACATTTCCCTGACCTGGGTGGCGCGCTTGAGTTGGGCAAGGGCCTTGCTGCTCAAACCCAGGCTACGCTCGTCGACCACACGCAGTCGCCAGCGACGGGTATCAACAAAAGGGGTCAGATAGGTTTTGGTAAAGTTATCGATGCTGCCCGATTCACCAAAGAAATTGCCAAAGTCGGCCAATGCCGTTTGTTGTTGTCCCTTGGTGAATATCGGGTAGCGATTTTCAATGCTGGCACGGTATTCGCGCAAGACGCTGCTGCGCCAGACGGTGTTGATATGGGCGCGTGCACTGCCGAGTACGGTGCCCCAGCTCTGGGTTGCTGCGGACTTGACGATACCTGCCACTGGCTTGGGCAGCTTGCGTGCGGTGGTGCGCAGTTCACGGATGGCATCCTTTTTGTTTTGGCCCATACGCGCTTTGGCGGCTTCGAAGGCGGCCTCTGACCGGTCTGAGGAGTCTGAGATTTCAGCCGTGTAGTCGTATAGATCGCGGAGCTGGCTGCGAATAGTGTCGATGCCGGAAGGTTTGTCATCCTGGCTTTGCAGCAGTTGGTGCAGCGGTGCGTAGGTACGCTCGACGGCATTGCCGGGTTTACTGAGATCCTGAGTGACATCGAAATGGCCCAGAATGCCTTTTAGTTTGGCTCCCTCCAGGATGGTCTGTTCAGAGATCGCCTTGATAAATAACTCCAAGGGTGAATCCCGTCCTGAGAGTGTTTCGAGTGTCTCGGCCGCGTGGTTGAGGTTACGGATGTTGGTGAGTTCAATGTTGGCCAGAAACTCATCCCAGTGATCGACGTAGTCATCGAAGTACTGGTTGCGTACATGACGCAGCAGTGCCTCGGGGTCGGCCGTGGCAAGCTCATCCTGTTTGTCTGCACAGATGCGGCGGTTTTCCGCGATGGTCAGCCTGGCGGTATTGATACCTTCCGCATCGAGGATCTCATGGTGGCCAGTGAAGGTGTAAAAGCCGGGGACGCTTATTTTTTTATCACCCTTGCTGACAAGAATTTTTGTGACTTGTTTGCCCAGGCGGGTGAAGTCGTAGTCGTCGATGTTTGCGCTGGCCTGCTGCTTGAGTCGGGCGTAGATTTGGTGCGTAAGTGGGAGTTCGCAGACGACCCGCTGTGCTCTGGCGATCAACCGTTGATTCGGTGTCTGTGGTGGCAGCTGGGTGAGCAGCAATGCGTCCAGGTGGCCAAGCAAACGATCACGGATTTCAGTTTGCTCGTTCAGTTGCTGTTCCCAACCCACTTTTACCCAGGGACGGAAGGTTTTGGCATCCAGGGTATCTGGGCTGATGAGCATCATGTAGATGCTCAGTAGCTGGCGTAGTTCTTCCGGGTCTCTGCGTTCCCCGCCCATTTCTCCTTCAAGGCGGGTCTTGATGTTCGGAATCAGGAACTGTTGTAGCGCCCTCTCATAGGCGCGCTCGGCGGCATCACCAAGTTTGTAGCCCTGATACAAGCCCATGCCCATAAACCAGGGCGTCTTGCTGCCTGCGTTGTAAACCAGGGTGATTTCCTTGGCCGCCTGAAGTGTTTGCAGGATAGCGCGCGGGTCAGGCCGGGGGGGAAGGCTGCTGGCAATCTGCTGGTAGTTTTCAACACTGGCCTCGATCCTGTCCATCCAGAGTTCATTGCGGGTAAAGCTGGTGGCCCAGGAAGAAATGACCACTACGGTCAGGATGAGTGCGCTGGCATAGGCGCCACGCTGTAACCAGAGGCGTTGGCGTTCATAGCGGATATTGGTACCGGCCAACTCGGTCTCTTGAAACAGGATGTCACGAAAAAAACGGTTAATAAAATAACTGCGAGGCCTGCCCCGGTAGGCCGGCAATGCTTGTAGACTCAGCCCGAAAGTACCCGCCAGGACATTCATTACCCGGTCGATGGGGCTGCCTTGCTGAGTACCGCTGGTGAAATAGACACCGCGCAGCCAGGGGTTGCTTTCGAAGCGGCTGGGGTTGAAGGTCTTTTGGATAAAGGATTCGAGCAGCGGTTTCAGCCCGGCCATTTGCTGGGAAAAACCATGAATCAGCCTGCGCCGATTTTGGTCGCGTTCCTGGTAGATGCGCCACAATTCACGGGCATTGAGACTTTCCGACAGGGCGTCGAACTCCGTGGCGAACAGTGCGCCCAGATCGTGGCTTCGGCGTGAGTCATTCTGAGAAAAAGTGGTTCCCCAGACCTGGCCGCGTTCTTCGATGTTCAGGTCATCAAAGAATTCGGTGAATCCTGCAAGCAGATCGATCTTGGTAACCAGGAAATAGACCGGCAGCTCGATGCCCAGTTGCGTGTAGAGTTCCTGAATCCGTTGGCGAATGGTTTGTGCGTGAAGCTCCCTTTCCTGTTCCGAGCTGGTTAACAGCTCTTCAGCACTGAGGGCAACAATAATGCCGTTGAGTGGGCGGCGTGGTCGGTGCTTGCGTAATAGATCAAGAAATCCGAGCCAGGCGCCGCTGTCGGCGCCAGCATCGCTATCCTGAGTGGTATAGCGCCCGGCAGTATCCAACAAAACGGCGTCATCGGTAAACCACCAGTCACAGTTGCGCGTTCCGCCAATGCCGCTAACCTTTTTTTCATTCTGATAACGGGCGAGGGGAAATTCCAGGCCGGAATTTTCCAGTAGGGTTGTTTTACCACAGCCAGGCGGGCCGATGATGATGTACCACGGCAGGTCGTAGAGATATTGTTTGCCGAACAAACGATCTTTGAGGCTGGTTTGCTTTAAATGTTGGGTGGCTTCTTCAAAGCGTTGTTTGAGGACAGCCACTTCCTCGGCGGAGACGTCGGTTGCTGTCTCCTGAGGAGGTTCCGGGGTGGCAACCAGTGTATCGATCATCTGGTCGTTTGCCTGGGTGGCCTTGATCCTGAGGCGGAAGTTGTTGGCGCCCCAAATAACGATAAGGATCAGGATGGCCAGCAGGCGGTTGAACGGGCTGGCGAGGGGCTTGCTTTCTGCAATACCCAGATAGGGGCCACCAAACCAGATCAGCACGACAAGGGCAATAATGCCAACAAGGCTGATAATCCATTTCTGGCTCAGAAATTGAAACAGTCTTTTCATATTGCGGTCAGCGTTTTTCTGCGGATATATAAGGCATTTTCAGGTACATCACTCCAGTCCACCCGTGTACGATGTCATGGTTCGTGCTGTGCCGCACCGGGTTCAGGGCTGGCAATATTTTCCAGTGATTCATAGACCGGTTCAGAGCGTTCTTCCAGCACCACGGTAAAGCCGATAAAAATGGCCATCAGGATGGCGCTGGCGACGGCCACCACCACCCAGAGCGGAATGAATTGACGCAAACTGCGTTTCTGGCCGGACTGGCTTTGCCAATGTGGCGAGAGTTCGCGCGGAAATTCACCGCGGCGGCGGCGTATATGTTCAAAGACAACATTTCTGAGTTCTTCCAACTTCTCCTGACCCCTGTCCACGACGGCATAGCGCCCCTTGAAGCCCAGGCTGATGCAGACAAACATCAATTCCAGCAATTCCAGGCTCGCATTGGGATCCTTGAGCAGGCGGTCGAGAATGACAAAGAAAGTTTCGCCGCCACTGGTCTCGTTGTGCAGGCTGCTGAGTAAGCCTTGCTGGGCCCAGACACTGCTGCTGCCCCAGATGGTATTCAGAACCGACTCATCGATAAAAGCGCATAGCACATAACGGCCTGTGTAGGTGACATCATTGGCCAAACCCAGTGCCCTGGCCTTGCCTTCAAAGCCTTTGATTTCGTCCATGGCCTGCCTGCGCAGACCTTCAACATCGTGATGTGAAACCATGTTGCTTGTGCTACTGGCCAGTTTGAGCAGGGCGGATGCCGTGCCCACCAGCGGGTTGATGCCCGAGCTTGTGAGTGACAGTTGTTCCGGTGCAATGTAAGACGGTGGAGGTGGGGGCGCAGGAGGTGGTGTAGCTGCGCTCGGTATTGCGCTGCGCCCGCCCGGTCGGGGGATAAATACGGTTCTGTCATTGTCGCCCGGATGGTCGGATGAGTCGTCGATGGCCATGCTTGTTACCTAGGTGCTTCCCTTGATCGCCCAAAGTTCCATTTCCAGACCGGAAAACGTTCCCGATACATGGACAGCAATTGCCCCGGATTTTTCCAGTCCCTGCCAATACTCGCTGCTTCGATCAAGTTCGAAATAGGTATATCCGGCATGGTAGGGAATGTGGCGAGGGGCGACCGGTAGCAGGCGCAAACCGATGCCGGGCAGGCCGGAATTCACCATCTGACGAATATAGTCAGAGGGACCGATTTTTACCTGTGCCGGAAATTGGGCCTGCAATGCCTCCTGGCGCAGATTGGCTTTAACCGCCAGAACAAACTGCGCCTGCTTGAACAAGTCGGTATCGGAAACCGTTGCCAGGTGAATGCCGTAATTGCGTTTTTCCAGCGCGACGGCGATGGCGTTTTGTTCCAGCACCAGGGTAAGTGAACGCCGCAGTTCATCCATCACAGTGGCAAAGCTGTTTTCATGGTCATCCTGTTGATAGGCGGGAAAGGCGGGCGGACGCTTCCCGTCTGCGGTGAATGTTGCCAGTTCTCCGGCGAGTTGGACGGCAGTGCGATAAAAACTCTCTGGATGCAGCCTGGGTAGCTTGTCCAGGTGTTCGATGAGTGGCGCTACACGATTGACCAGTTGCAACATCATGAAGTCTGAGATTTCAGCCACCCCGGCACCGATGCCTGATGTCCGGTCAACCAAGGCTTTGCTCCGATGCTTCAACAAACCGAGCAGCTCAGTGATGAAGCCCTTGAGTTTCGGGCTGGCGGAACAGTCGAGGCAGGGAGGAATAAAGGCCTCGTCGAGGACGACACCCTTGTCCGGGCGGGTTTCCTGGATGCGCGCCAAACCAAGACAGGAAAAGTGATCACGCTCTTCATCGGCCAGCATCAAACGCATTTGCAGCTGGCCAACTTGAAGCGGAACGGTTTTGTCATGGCCGGTCACATTGTCGCTCACATCCAGTTCAAACGGGCGATAGCGGGCCAACAGTACGTTATTGCCGCTGATGTCGGTTTCGGCCATGCCCTGGCGGCTCAGGGGTAATGATAGAAATACCGTCTGTTGATGCAGTTCTTCCGGGATACTTAATGGCGGCGGTGGTGGGGCGTCAGCCGGAATATTGAAAGCCGTGCCATCAGGCATGATGCCCCGGCACGAGCGAATGGAAAATTTCCCCAGCATCAGCAATTCACTATCAATATCCAGGGAGGTGATGCCCCAGCTCCAGGCTTGCAGGCTTTCACTGCGCGCATCAATCAGGCTTTCAAGATAGCGATCATGTTGTTGAAAATGATGAGGGTGAAGGAAGGTGCCTTCCGACCAGATAACCTTGTTACGCCATGACATAGGTCTTTTCCAAATTAGGGGCCGTCCATCAATCACTGACCCAGTAATTGATGGACGGCCCCATTGCCTTATTTGTGGTCTATTGTGACAGATTGTTTTCCAATCTTTACGATAAATGTGTTGGTCTTGTTCAGTTTCAGTTCTGCCGTGGTACGCCATATGGCCTGATCGATATCACGGAATGCCGCCAATACAGCAAAGACGCGGGTATTATCCTGGGGTTTGAACATCAGTTCACGCCCTTCACCCGGTGAAACTTCAAATTCCTGGCGGGCGATCAGTTCCCCCCCCAGGGTTGCCGCCTCGTCGTCGTAAAGTTGAAAAAACTCTGCACTATTAAAGATATCCGTTGAGGTTAATTCGTAGATACGAACCACAAGCGGTGAGGGACGGTTGTTGATGTCCGGGTTGATCTCATGTGATGCCAGGATCTGCGCCTTGATTTTGGTGGGGAAAATGGTCGGCAACGTGGAAGCGCAGGCGGTCAATGCGAGCAGTACGAAGATGCAGCCTAGAAGGCGTATCATGTGGTGAGCGGTTTTGCCCATAATCATAGTTCCTTTCTCTTTTGTTCGCGTTATTTTTTGGCACGCTTAAGCTCTGCGATCTGTTGCTCGTAGGCACTGGCGAATTCATCGCCGAGGAGATGCAAAAAGTCGTTTTCCGCATCGGCCTCGGCTATCCGGTAGCGGTGCTTGAATAAATCCCAATACTTGGCCTTTCTAATAAATGGAAGCAGGCCATCAATGGTGGATACGCTCTGGAATTCTTTTTCCACACTTTCCGGGTCAAAGCGGTGTACCAGGGTGCTCAGTGCGCCCCGCAGGCCGGATAGTGTGGCCATCTGGTGGGCCTGGATGTCGTCAATGGCCTCCTGTACCGATTCGATGGGAGGAAGATAGCCTTTTTCTGTTGGGAACAGAAGCTTGGCCAAGGCGCCATTTGCATCAATCGAGAATTTGAAGGGATTGTTCTGCGCCGGACGGATGGTCGTGACGCCGAGACGAAATTCACTCTTCAGGCTGGTTCGTGTTTCAAGGATCTGTTTATAGCCTTCATTCATAACACCTAACAGTCTTCCCGCAGAAGCCATAAATTCATTGATTTCATCCGGCGAGAGCGTGCTTGACTCAAGCCCGGCGCCCTGTAAAAAGGCATCCACAGCTTGATTGCCGGCGGTGGCGTTGATGGGTGCATCGGGTTTTGCGGCAGGTATTTTTTTCTCCTGCTGGGTTTGGCTTGGCTGGAGCCTGGCTTCTATGGGTTCGCTTATGGGCTCACTGCTAGACGGAAACGGGACGGACTCCTCCGGGCCGGTTTTTTCCTCAGCCTGGATATCCCAGCCTTCAGGAATTGCCTGTGGTGGTTGGAAAAACTGTTGATCTGCCGCACCATGTTCGGCGGCAGTGGCAGGTTTTTCTGCAGCCGATACGGCCAGACTGCTAAAATCAAAATCGTCAAAAAGGTTTTCCGGGCCTGGTTTCTCCCCATGCATTAAAGATTCGGGTATTGCGTAGGGGGGGGAAATCTCCGGCTGATTTTCTACAGCACCCCAAAGTTTCCCCGGGGGCTCTACCACAAGGCCGGCTTCAGGTCTGGGGATACCGGCTTCCTCCTGGCTCAGTGAAATGCGGCATTCGTATTCACCGATCGTGAGGGTGTCGCCGTCATAGAGCTGGACACTGTGTCCCCGGCCAACGGGTTCAGGCGCGCGGTTGATGAAGGTGCCATTGGTACTGTTGTCACTGAGATAATAATGGCCGTTCTCGTAATAAACAGAGGCATGTTGGTGGGAAACTATTCTGTCAGCATCTGGAAGAACGAAGTCGTTATCAGGGGCACGGCCAATGCTGCAGTCTTCACGGCCTATAGTGATAGTAAGCTTTTCATGTGTTCGATTTTGATAGCTTGTAACACACAGGACAAGAGTCATTGAGTGCATCCTGTTTTACGAAAATAAAAAACCCCTTCGAGTTGACTTCCCTATAACTGCCCTGACATCTAGCTTGTTGTTTTTTATGGCATTTGTTCACAATGCTGACAGTATAGGCAAAACAGTCACGATCAGGGGGCTTTGTCCTTAATTGAGAAAACTTAAAACAATAGCCTACTCTAATCCATCTACCTGAGCAGTGACACTTTCCGTTAAGATTTCGTGAAAACATCCAGAGATGTGCATCAAAGAGTAATGATGTTAGGAAACTTGTTGGTTCTTTCTCGGCGTTGAAGCTCTTTTACAAATCGATCATATAGTCAGAGACTAAGCCAGATATAGCGCATAAGCAAGTTCCAGTCAGGGAGACGTCACCCTTAAATAAAGGCCTACTTTTATCAGGCGAATGGCGGGGAATCCGATCCAGAGAGATCAAGCGATACCGCCTGTAGCTGCCTGTTATGAGAAAATATATTCTATTATGCGGGTGGTCATGAGAGACTCCCCATACTGCTTTTCCTGGCGACCGCCTAACCCTTTGTTTTGATGGAGCTTTAGCCGCAGCGGCTATAATGACAAGTTGTTTGCGACGGCTAAAGCCGCTCCTGCAACATGATTCCCTCCCCGCCAGCTTGCAGTGGAGTCGTTGATTGCGCTGTCATAGCGTCGCAGATTCGGGGTGATAGTTAAAGGTACGCCTGCTGTGCACAATACCCCTAAATAAAGACGGTTGAGCGAGCACTATGTTTGTCAACGGTAAAACCCGGCGCGCCACGCGCATTCAGAACACCCTGTTTCTAATCCTGTTCCTCGCCCTGGTGGGGATGCTGGCGTGGCTCAGCACGCGCTACACCTTTACCGCAGATTGGACCGCCACGGGCCGCAACACCCTCTCCACCGCCAGCAGCGAGCTGCTCGAACAGCTCGATGATCCGGTCAGCATCACCGCCTTCGCCACCGAGGACCAGTCGATACGGCATGCCATCCGTGATCTGTTGGCACGCTATCAGCGCCACAAGCGTGACATCACCCTGGAATTCATCAACCCGGATCTGCAACCGGCACGGGTACGCGAGCTGGGTATCCGCGTCAACGGTGAGCTGCTGATCGAGTATCAGGGCCGGCAGGAAAAACTCGCCAGTGTGTCCGAGCAAAGTATCACCAACGCCTTGCAGCGGCTGGCGCGCAGCGGTGAGCGCTGGCTGGTATTCCTCGAAGGCCACGGCGAACGCAGGCCGCTGGGCGAGGCTAATCACGACCTCGGTGCCTGGGGTAAGCGCCTGGAGGAGAAGGGTTTCAAGATCCAGTCGTTGAATCTGGCTGCCACTCCGCCCATTCCCGACAACACGGCGGTGCTGGTGCTGGCCGGCCCGCAGACGAACCTGATGCCAGGTGAGGTGGCGCTGATCCAGCAGTTCATTGAGGGTGGAGGTAATCTGCTGTGGCTTGGCGATCCCGGTGATCTGCACGGTTTGCAGCCGTTGGCCGATGCCCTGGGCGTGCATTTTGTGCCCGGCATCATCGTCGACCCGACCACCCAGGTGCTGGGCATTTCCGACCCGCGCCTGGCCATCGCCAGCACCTACCCACCCCACCCGGTGACGCGTAATTTCGATGTCATTACCCTGTTTCCGCAGGCTGCTGGCATCAAGCACGAGCTGCCCGCCGGTTGGCAGGGGCAGGCCATTCTTGTTTCGGCCGAGCGCAGCTGGTCTGAAACAAGTGAGCTGAGCGGGCAGATCGCCTTCGACGAAGGGCGGGACACCCTGGGGCCGCTGACTTTCGGCGTGGTGATGAGCCGCGCGCGCGGCGATGCCGGTGAACAGCGTGTGGTGATTATCGGCGACGGTGACTTTCTTTCCAATGCTTACCTGGGCAACGGTGGCAATCTCCCCCTGGGCATGAATCTCATCAACTGGCTGGCCCACGATGATCGCTTCATTGACATCCCGGTGAAGGTCGCGCCGGATCGCACCCTGAGCTTTTCTCCACTGGCGCAGGGCATCATTGGTTTTGGCTGGCTAATACTGTTGCCGCTGGGGCTGGCAGCGACCGGTGCCGTTATTTGGTGGCGGCGCGGGCGTTGATACAGGAGGTTTTGCCACCACTACGCTGAGAAATCGAGAGATAAATATGAATTCCCGCAATCTGCTCAATCTGGCATTGGCTGCGGTGGTGTTCGCGCTGGGTACGCTGATCTGGTTTAGCCAACAGGCACCGCCGGCGCCCGAGCCTGAACGGCTAACCACACTCACCGAGGCCGACATCACGCGCATCGAGATCCGCCCCGCACGCCATGCCGATGCGGTGCTGGAACGACGTGGCAGCGAATGGTGGCTGGTCGAACCCTTCGCGGCCCGCGCCGATAGAGCCAGGGTCGATGCCGCCATTGGCCTTGCCCGCGCGCGCAGTCTGGCCCGCTACGCTACCAGCGCGATGGATGTGCAACAGGCCGGGTTGGTATCGCCGGATCTGGTGTTGCGTGTCAACGATGTCACCCTGGAGCTCGGCGGTACCGAGCCCCTGCGCGGACAGCGTTTTGTGCGCCTGGGTGATCGAGTGCACCTGATCGTCGACCGTTACAGCTATCTACTACAGGGTGGGTTGGCCTCACTGGTCAGCCCCCAGCTGTTGCCGACGGGCGCGCGTCTGCAGGAGATCGTACTGCCGGGGCTGCACCTGTTGCAGCGCAACGGCCTTTGGCAGTTGGCCGATAGCGAGGCCGGCTCTGCCGACGCACTGCAAGCACTGGTGGACGAATGGCGGCATGCCCACGCCCTGCGCGTCAGTCGCCGTGATGGCGACGAGGACGGTGAGACCATCACCTTGCGCTTGGCCGCCGACGCATCACCGGTTTACTTCATTCTCCAGCGCGACGAGGATGAGGTTCTGTTCATCCGTCCGGATCTGGGCCTGGCTTATCATTTCCTACCGGCCGTCGCCGAACGTCTGCTGGCCTTGCCTTCTGTAGAAAGCGTGACTGGCGGAGACACCGATGCCTGAACTGCCGGAGGTCGAAACCACCCGTCGCGGCATCGCGCCGCACATCGAGGGTGAACGGGTGCGTGAGGTGGTGGTACGACAGCCGCGCCTGCGCTGGCCGGTACCGGTGCGGCTGAAGGCAGCACTGTGCGGGCAAACCATCGACACGGTACACCGCCGGGGTAAATACTTGTTGTTAAGGTCTGCCGCCGGCACGGTGATTCTGCACCTCGGCATGTCCGGCAGTTTGCACGTAGTGGCAGCCGGGACGCCTGCGGGCAAGCACGATCACGTCGATATCATCTTCACCAATGGTTGCTGCCTGCGCCTGCGTGACCCGCGGCGATTCGGTGCCGTACTGTGGACTACGCGTGCGGTGGAGGCCCATAAACTGCTACAGGGACTGGGGCCGGAGCCCTTGTCTGATAGCTTCGATACGGATTATTTGTTGACGGCCTCTCGCGCCCGCCGCGTCAGTATCAAGGCCTTTATCATGGATAGCAAAGTGGTGGTGGGGGTGGGTAACATCTACGCCAGTGAATCGCTGTTCATGGCCGGTATCCACCCGAAGACCGCCGCCGGTCGTATTGGAAGGGTACGCTATGAACGGCTGGTTAGGGCAATAAAACAGGTGCTGGACAGAGCCATCGAACAGGGTGGCACGACCCTGCGTGATTTCACCAATAGCGAGGGCAAGCCGGGTTATTTCCAGCAACAGCTGCGGGTTTATGGTCGTGCTGGCGAGGCCTGCCTGGGTTGTAACGGCCGCATCCGCAGTCTGCAGTTAGGGCAGCGGAATACCTTTTACTGCCCACAGTGCCAGCATTGATGAATCACTCGCGTGGCGGCGTGCAAAAAAAGCCCGCAAGTGCGGGCTTAGGAGATCGTCGGATTTGGGTCATCGTCGCGGGAATGGCGGAATATTGGTCGCCCTTCTGGTGTTGTCGACGGCACAACCCATTATTTCCGAACTCGACCGACTCCAGGTATGTTTTAACAAGGCTGGACGTTGACCGCCGAGAGTCCTTTTTGGCCATTTTCAACCTCAAATGAAACGGTTTGGCCTTCGGCGAGGCTCTTGAAGCCGGTGCCTGTAATACTGGAATGATGTACGAACACATCCTCCCCACCTTCTTGCGGTTCGATGAATCCAAAACCCTTAGCGTCATTAAACCACTTGACGGTACCTTGTTGCGCCATTTTGCTACTCCTTTGTTGTTGATTGTTGTTTTCTTGACCAGACAAGCGCCTGAATCGGGTGCCGAAACAGCCTACCCAAGTCCGGCAGGCTCTCAGCAGACAGCGTTAGTGGTACCGATACTGGACTGGCGGGGCACTTTTCGATGCCCCCGCTGACAAGCCCGGCTGTCTGCAGGCTGCTAAGTATACCTTCCCATTATGAAAAATGTCGCACTTGTCACACTTGTCGCACTTGTGTGCACTTATCCGCTCAGTAGCAGCCTGCTCAGCTGGCCGGTTCACTCAACGGCTTCCAGGTAGGCCCTGCGTGGTTTGGCCTGACGCTGCGGCCGTGCAGATCAGCGGGCGAGCTGATCCATCAATTCCGGCAGCCAGAGGGCGATCTGCGGGAACAGTATCACCAGGCTCAGTGCCACCAGCTGAATAGCAACAAAGGGCAGGACACCACGGTAAATCTGCTGCATGCGTATTTCGGGGGGGGCGGCGGCTTTGAGATAGAACAGCGAAAAGCCAAAGGGCGGAGTCAGGAAGGAGGTTTGCAGGTTCAGTGCGATGAGCACCGCAAACCACAGCGGATCCACGCCCAGGTACATGGCGATGGGGGCGAGGATAGGCACCACGATGAAGCTGATCTCGATGAAGTCGAGGAAGAAACCGAGCACGAAGATGATCAGCATGCTGACGAGCAGGAAGCCCCACTGACCACCGGGCAAAGAGGTCATTAACTCCAGTACCAGGTCGTCTCCGCCAAGGCCGCGAAAGACCAGGCCGAAGGCCGTGGCGCCCATCAGAATGAGGAACACCATACTGGTCATGCGCGTGGTACTACGCATGGCCTCGCGCAGATTATTCAAGTTCAGGCGGCGGTGTATGACGGCCAGCAGCATGGCGCCCAGAGCACCTACGGCAGCGGATTCTGTGGGTGAGGCAACGCCGAAGAAGATGGAGCCGAGCACGGCAAAAATGAGTAGCAGCGGCGGGATCAGGCTCTTGATGACCTGGGGCAGCAGGGGGCCAGCGCCAGCCTTGGGTGTTATCGCTGGGGCCGAGTCCGGCCGCCAGCGCGCCACCAGCAGAATATAGATAATGAACAGCACGATGAGCAGCCCTCCCGGGATGACAGCCGCCGCAAACAGCTGCCCGACCGGCACGCCGATGATATCGCCGAGCAGGATCAAAACGATGCTGGGTGGCACGATCTGCCCCAGGGTACCGGAGGCGGCAATGGTACCGGTGGCCAGCTCAGGCTTGTAGCCGTGACGCAGCATTACCGGCAGGGCAATCACTGCCATGGTCACCACCGTCGCCCCGACCACGCCGGTGGTGGCGGCCAGCAAGGCGCCGACCAGAACGATAGATATGCCCATGCCGCCGCGTAGCTGTCCGAACAGGCGGCTCATGGTCTCCAGCAGTTCTTCCGCTAGGCCGGATTTCTCCAGTATCACCCCCATGAAGACGAACAACGGCACCGCCAGCAGGGTGAAATTGGTCATGATGCCCCAGATACGCAAGGGCAGCAGGGCGAAAAAATCGAGGCCCAGGAGCACGCCGCCGAACAGCAGTGACACCGCGCCCAGGGTGAAAGCTACCGGGTAGCCCAGCAGGAGCAGGGCCACGGTGGCGGCTAGCATGATTAGCGCCCAGATTTCCATCAGCGCTGTTTCTCCAGAAGAATGCAGAGGCTGCGCAGCATATTGGCCACGCCCTGTAGCAATAGCAGGCTGAAGCCCAGCGGGATCGCTGCCTTGAGCAGAAAGCGGTACGGTAGGCCGCCAGGGTCGGGTGAGCCCTCGCCCATGCCATAGCTGTTGGCGACGAAGGGTAACGAGCTAATGATGATCATCAGGCAGAAGGGCAATAACAGAAACAGGCCGCCGAACAGGTCGATCATGGCGCGGCGGCGATCAGTCATCCACTGGCTGTTATAGAAAATATCCACCCGTACATGGCCGTTGTGTTTGAGGGTGTAGGCGGCACCGAGCAGGAACAGCAGTGCGAACAGATGCCATTCCAGTTCTTGCAAGGCCACTGAGCCACTTTGGAACAGGTAGCGCATGGCGACGTCGTAGGTGATGACCAACACCATTGCCAACACCAGCCAGGCCACGGCGCGGCCACTCCACTCGCTGATGAACTCGATGGCCGCGATGAGGCGTTTAAGGGTCGCTTGCAAGGGGGTATCCCGGGTCGAAAAACGCCGGCATTCTACCGCAAATCCGTGTTGCCTGCTGCAATTCGTTGGGTA
>VAPF01027749.1_pt1 | contig 16283 bp, 12 predicted proteins | sample 3393931 | NCBI WGS metagenome assembly VAPF01 (sample SAMN08290437, study PRJNA428436) | hydrothermal vent metagenome | isolation source: Deep-sea hydrothermal vent chimney | place: Atlantic Ocean: South-mid Altantic Ridge | depth 2773 m m | reverse complement strand
GGAACCAAGAAAATGCGCCCCGCGATTCTTTTTTAACGGTCTGCTTCCGGTCTGCCCGCTAAATTCAAGAAACTCGCTTCGCTCAGACAGTCTTGAATTTTTAACGCGTTCAGCCTCTGAATCATCCCTAAAATAATCAAAGGGGAATGAAAGAAAGGCATAGCGCATAGCGCAAAGCGCAGAGCGTTAAAGGACCAAGGACAAAAAGCAAAGCACCCTGAAAGGCATAGCGCAGAGCGTTAAAGCCAAAAAAAGAGCCCCCGGTGTTCAGTCAAAAATGTGGGTAAGGATAAGTTACTAAAGGGGGAGATCATAATTTTCATCAAGCAGGTATGGTTTTCCTTCCTGGTCTTCTGTTTCCAGGCTTTAACACCCTGCTGTTCGTTGCTTTTGTTTGTCTTTGAACATAGAACGTTGAACCTTGAACCTTGAACTTTCTTTGTCTGTTGTTGCTATGCGCCATGCGCTCTGCTGTTCGTTGCTTTTGTTTGTCTTTGAACGTAGAACCTTGAACCTTGAACTTTGAACTTTCTTCAAAGGTGTCTTGATTTGTACACCTTATTTTGATAATATTTGTGTATGGAGGTGTTATTATGGGAAGAACAAATGTAGTGGTAGATGATGCGCTCTTTGAAGAAGGATTAAGGTTAACAAAATGTAAGACAAAGAAAGAACTTGTTAACACCGCCATAGAAGAGCTTATAAAAAAAGAAAAACGGAAGAGGCTCCTGATGCTTGAAGGGACCGTAAAATGGGAAGGGGACCTCTCTGAAATGAGAAAAAGCCGGTTTTGATATTAGTAGATACATCTGTCTGGATCGATTTCCTCAACGGACGAAACACTAAATCCCGCAGGACCCTTCATGCCCTTTTAGAAGGCGATGAGGAGGAAATATGTCTCTCAGAGATAATACTTATGGAAATACTGCAGGGAATCAGGGATGATAATCAGCACGCCGAGATCAAGGACTACCTGCTTGCATTTCCCATTTTAAAGAATACTCCGGTTCAGTCTTATCTCCATAGCTCTGATATTTACAGGCGTTGCAGAAAAAAAGGTTTTACCATAAGAAAACCGGTAGACTGCCTTATAAGCGCGGTTGCATTAGAGAATAACGCTATACTTTTCCACAATGATTCCGATTTTGAAAAAATAGCAAAAGTCACAGACCTCAGGCTTTATAAATAGTAGGGGCATGGCGCGCCATGCCCCTACCAAATGGATTCCGGCTTAAAGTCTCCCCTCCCTTGACGGGAGGGGATTAAGGGGAGGGTGAAAACAGCATCTTAAGCACCCCCACCCTCGCCCTCCCCCGTCAAGGGGGAGGGAAATCTAATGTAAGGAAACCCCTCGGCAGAGACCGTGGAATATTGAAAACTTAATAAATCAGCGCAACCGGAAAAAGATGTTATATAATTAAGAGATGCGCATATTTTCGGTCAGTCTCTTAAAAGAAAAGGCCCTCAGAGAGAGGATGACCGCCCTTGGTATCCGGGAAGAGGATATAGAAGAATCCTTTATCCGTTCAAGCGGCAAGGGGGGACAGCATGTTAACAAGACATCGACTTGCGTCTATCTGAAGCACGTGCCTACAGGGATAGAAGTTAAATGCCAGCGGGAACGTTCCCAGTCCCTGAACCGCTACTTTGCAAGGGCGTTGCTTGCCAAAAAGGTGGAGCAACAGGTGAAAGGCCGGGAGAGTGAAGAGACCCAGAGAATAGAGAAGCTCCGGCGGCAGAAGAAGAGGCGGTCCAAAAAGGCGAAGGAAAAAATACTGGTCCAAAAAAAGATGGTGGCCGAAAAGAAAAAGCTCCGTTCCCACCAATTCGATATTAATGAAAAATAAACTGGGCAAGATATATATAAAACTATATAAATCTTTCGGGCAGCAGCACTGGTGGCCCGGCGATACACCTTTTGAGGTGGCTGTCGGAGCAATACTTACACAGAACACAAACTGGGGAAATGTTGAGAAGGCGATAGCTAATCTCAAAAACAGCGACAGGCTTACCCCTGAAGATATCGACAGCATGACGGTAGAGGAACTCGCATCTCAGATCCGGCCAGCCGGATATTTCAACGTAAAGGCAAAAAGGCTGAAGCACTTCATCGCTTTTCTGATGGGCCAGTATAGCGGGAGCATGAAAAAAATGAAGAAAGAGAAGCTCCCCGCAATAAGGGAAAATCTTCTTTCCGTCAATGGCATCGGCCCTGAAACCGCCGATTCAATCATCCTGTACGCGCTCGAAAAACCTGTCTTTGTGATAGACGCCTACACAAAACGCGTGCTTTCAAGGCATAATATTCTGGACCATGGTGCGTCTTATGATGAATTCCAGCAGCTTTTCCGGTCGGAGCTTGAGGAAGACGTAAGGCTTTTTAATGAATATCACGCATTATTTGTCAGGCTGGCGAAAGAGAACTGCCGGACAAGGCCTCAATGCGTTGGTTGTCCGCTTGAAGGGATATAAGCATAAATGGTAAGAATAATCACACAGATACTTGTCGGGCTGGCGCTCTTCTTCGGCGCGGTGACCCTTATCCCTAAATGCTTTGTGGAGTTCAGGAGAAAAAATTTTACAAAGGGCATACTCTTCTTTTTCCTCGGCCTCCTTACGCTCTTCTTTTCGGGAATGGCCTTTTATTACGCCTGGTTGACCTTCGCCGGCGCCTAAAATGAAAAACGAAAGATCTTTAACTATAACTGAAATGTTTTTCAGTGCTGTACAGGCTTATCCCGATAATGTAATCTTTCATTATTTTCAAAACGGTTGGAAGACCGTTTCATACAGGGATTTTTCGAACGCCGTGATCTCAACCGCCTCTTTCCTCTTAAACTCCGGCCTCAAAAAAGGGGACCGGGCCGCGATTATATCCGGGAACGGGAAAGAATGGTGCACCGCATATTTTGCCATAATTATGGCCGGTGGAATTGCCGTGCCTATAGACTCACAGCTCGGACCTGATGAAACAAGGAATCTTCTGGAGGATTCCGGATCAAAAACGGTCTTCCACAGCCAAAAGACCCTGGAAAATATCAGGGCTTACGCGGACAGCCTCCCGGCGCCGGTATTGCTGATAAACTTTGATTCACCCGAGTATACATCAGTTGCCGGAACGCCCCCCCTGGACAATTTTCCAGAAAATGACCCAGAAGAGATCGCATCAATAATATATACATCGGGGACTACCGGAAACCCAAAGGGCGTGATGCTCACTCATAAAAACTTCTGTTCCGATGCCCTGGCCGTTATTGAGGCCGGTATAGTTACCCATAATGATAATATCCTCGCCGTCCTTCCCTTGCATCATACATATGCTTTTATGTGCTGTTTTCTTGTGCCCGCATTTCTCGGCGCATCCATAACATATCCCCGGAGCATGAAAGGGCCTGACCTGATGTCGGCCATGAGGGACAGGGGTGTCAATATACTGATCGGCGTGCCCCAACTGCTCAATATCATAAGAAACGGGATACAGGACAGGATTAAGGGTCTTCCCGGCCCCGTCTCTTATTTATTGACCAAAGTCCACGGAATATCAGGTTTTTTACGGGAGAGATTTGATATTAATATCGGACGTATCGTCTTCAGGTCTGTTCATTCGGCGATGGGTAAAGGATTTAGGTTCTTCACAAGCGGAGGGGCAAGGCTGGACCCTATGATATTTAAAGACCTGGAGGCCTTTGGGTTCACTGTGCTGGAGGGTTACGGACTGACAGAGACATCCCCTGTTGTGACATTCAACCCTGTCTCAAAACAAAAACCCGGCTCCGCCGGAAAACCCTTTTCTTCCGTGGAAATCAGGATTCATAATCCATCCGCGACCGGAGAGGGAGAAATCGCGATAAAAGGACCCATGGTGATGAAGGGTTATTACAAAAATGCATCCGCTACCGCTGAAGTAATAAAGGACGGCTGGTTTATGAGTGGTGATTTAGGTATGATCGACAAAGACGGTTACCTCTTTATTACAGGACGGTTAAAAGAGGTGATTGTTCTGAGTTCAGGCAAAAACATCTATCCAGAGGATGTCGAGAAGATGTACCTTGCCTCGCCACTTATCAGCGAGATATGCGTATTGGGCCTGGAAGATAAAGGGATATCGGAATTTCTGCACGCAGTTATCGTCCCGGACTTTGAATACGCAAAAAAGGCCGGGATATCAAATATACAGGAAGAGATTAAATGGGAACTTAATGAATTATCAGGTGGAATGCCTTCACATATGAGAATTAAGGGCTATTCTATCCGTTCAGAGCCACTACCGAGGACCCCACTAGGTAAATTAAGGCGATTCATGATCAAAGACCTGGTGACTGAAAAGCCGGACAGAGAAAGAGAATCCGACAGCGCCTTATTCAGAGACGCCACAGCAAGAAGGGTGGTCGAGACATTAAAGCACTTTCTGAAGGATGTGGAACACATCAATGCGGACGACAACATCGAGCTCGACCTTGGACTGGATTCATTATCGAAAATCGAGCTGGTCGTGCTGATCGAAAAAACTTTTTCTCTAAAGCTTCCCGAAGATTTTATGTCCGATATACAGACTGTTGGAGATTTAGTAGAAAAGATAAAAGCAGTGACAACCGTCGATACCGGATCCGGGCAGGTCGAAAAGTCCGGTTGGAAGGAGATACTCTTAATGGAGCCGTCGGAAAAAGACCTTCGTATTATATCTCCCCAAAAACCGCTCACCGACCTTATACCGGCATTTTTTATATTTGTCATGCTGAAATGTCTCTTTAAATTATTCTTCAGACTGGAAGCCAGGGGGATCGAGAATATTCCGTTGAACAAAAATTTCCTACTCGCTCCAAATCACACCAGTTACCTGGACGGCTTTGCCGTAATCCTCTCTCTCCCTTTTGAATACTTCAGGAATATATACAGCCTCGGATTAAGTAGTTATTTCACAGGGGTTTTTAGGAGCCGCCTGGCAAGGATAGCCCATGTGATTCCGATAGATGCATCTTCATATCTCAATAAGGCATTACAGATGTCGGCATATATATTAAGAAACGGGCGGTCTTTAACCGTCTTTCCGGAGGGAGGACGGTCTTTTGACGGCAGGCTGATGGAGTTCAAGAAAGGAGTCGGGATACTTGCGATTGAGATGGGGGTCACAGTGGTACCGGTATTTATCGACGGCGCTTTCGAGGTATTGCCACGTGGGGCAAAATGGCCCAGATTTAGAAAGATCCGCGTTATATTCGGAAAACCTATGTCGGCGTCGGATATTGACTTTAGACAAAAAAAGGAGAATATTGATAATTACCAGTATTTTGCCGATAAACTAAGAGAAAGGGTAAGACTGCTTAAAACCAAGGGAAAAGAAGATGAAGATAAAAACCCTTAATATCATCCGGCGGGTGCATAAAATCTTTTATGAAAAAGGTCTGACGCTCTCTGTTGCCGAATCATGCACCGGCGGCCTTATCAGCCACTACATGACAATACTTCCTGGCTCCAGCCGATTCTTCGAAGCAGGCGCCGTCACCTATTCAGCCGCCTCAAAAAAGGTCATACTTGGTGTATCTTCCAGTACCATTTTAACTTATGGGGTGGTCAGTAGGGAAACAGCAAAAGAGATGTCGGAAAAGATGCGTTCTCTGGCCGGAACGGATTATGCGGTCGCAACAACCGGTAATCTCGGGCCTGATATCCTGGAGGGAAAGCCGAAAGGGCTTGTTTATATATCGCTGAGTAAAAAAGGAAAAACCCTTATTAAAAAGTTACAGCTGGAGGGGGAAAGAGACGAAAATAAAGAAGAGGCCGCTATTGCAGCGATAAATTTTCTTATAGAGGTGATAAATAATGCGGAATAAGTCTGTAATAATAGTAATCAGCAGGCGGAAATAATAAAGAAGCCTTAAGATGACAACAGGATTTTATGATTAAAAAAGAGTTACCAGAAGAGATTAAAGAAGAGATAGAGGGGCTTGTTAAAGAGCTTAATGATCATTGTTACCGTTATTATGTCCTTGATGCACCCGTAATATCCGATGCCGGGTATGACCTGCTCTACCGCAGGCTGAAGGAACTGGAGGACAGGTACGGGTACATACTCCCGGAATCGCCTACACGCAGGGTCGGGGCCCCTCCACTCGATAAATTCGAGAAAGTCAGGCATACAGAACCGATGCTTTCGCTGGACAATGCCTTCTCGGATGAAGACATAAGGGAATTCAATAAAAGGGTCAAAAGGCTGCTCGATACAGCCGCTGATATCGAATATACAGTCGAACCAAAATATGACGGGATAGCTATTGAGCTGACATACAGAAACGGTCTTCTTTATAAGGCCTCGACAAGGGGGGACGGCTATGAGGGTGAGGACGTCACCCGGAATATAATGACGATCAAAACAGTACCTCTAAAGATCGAGGGGAATGGCGACATTTCTGGAGAAATTAATATCCGGGGAGAGGTTTATATGGATATAGAGGAATTCGAAAAGCTGAATGAACAGAGAAAAAAAACAGGAGAACCTCTATTCGCGAACCCGAGAAACGCGGCTGCAGGATCAGTAAGACAGCTTGATCCATTAATTACAGCGTCCAGAAGGCTTTATATCGCCTGCTACGGCATAGGGACAGTCAGAGGCCTTAAATTTCAGAGCCAGGCCGATTTAATCGCGTGGCTCAAGGAGAAGCGATTTCCAGTTTCTCCGGAGATGATGGTCGTCAAAGGTATAGATAGTGTTCTGGAAGCGATTAAAAAGATCGAAAAAAACCGTAATAATTACTCTTTTGAGACGGATGGTGTTGTTATAAAGGTTAATGATTTTAATCTTCAGCATAAACTGGGTGTAAAGACGAGAGAGCCACGCTGGGCAATAGCATATAAATTCCCGGCTGAGAGGGGAATCACCAAAATAAAGGAGATTATCGGAAGCGTAGGAAGAACAGGCGTCATCACACCTTATACAATATTTGATCCACCGATTAAGATAAAGGGGGTTACCGTATCCAGATCAACTCTCCATAACTGGGACGAGATCAAAAGAAAAGATATAAAAATAGGCGATACGGTGGTGGTTGAAAGGGCCGGAGATGTTATACCTCATGTTGTCGAGGTGATTAAAGACAGGAGGACTGGTGAGGAAAAAGACTTCCCTCCTCCTGAAAAATGCCCAGTATGTCAATCGAAAGTTGTAAAAGAAGAAGGAGAGGTTGCCATTAGGTGTGTATCACTCCATTGTCCGGCGCAGATACAGGAGAGGATAAAACATTTTGCGTCAAGAAGCGCCATGGATATAGAGGGCCTGGGAGAAAAAAATGTGGAACTCCTTTATGTAAACGCTCTTATAAAACATTTTGAGGATATATATAAACTGAAGTACGAGGATCTGCTTAGACTTCCCAGGTTCGCGGAAAAATCAGCCCGGAATCTGATAGATGCGATAGAAAGAAGCAAAAACACTGTACTATCAAAATTTCTTTTTGCTCTCGGCATACTACATGTAGGCGAATACTCAGCAAAACTACTCTCGAAAAATTTCAGGCGGCTTGAAGACCTCTACCATATAACTCCCGAAAAGATTATAGGTATCAGGCAGATGGGAGAGAAGCTTGCATTATCGATATCCACCTTTTTCAACGATGATAAAAACATAAAAATACTCGAATCACTAAAGCACCTCGGTATGAAAATCAGCAATCCTGACTTTTTATACGAAGAAAAAGGGGATGCGCCTCTTAAAGGTCTGACGTTTGTTATCACCGGAACTCTACCAAAAACAAGAAAGGTGGTGGAGAACCTGATCGAGAAAAATGGCGGGCGGGTGGCATCTGTTGTTTCCGCTAGTACGGATTATCTGCTGGCTGGTGAGAACCCGGGATCCAAAATAATGAAAGCAGAAGTACTGGGCATTAAAATTATATCGTATAAAGAATTATCGGAAATAATTAAAAGAAAGAGTAAGTCCCCAGGTTTATTTGACTGAATTCGTCTCTTGTCGACTGCCTACCTTAATAGCATTACGAGATATCAACAATTTGGCCTAACACTATACTCTAGTCTTTTATATATATACAAAGCTAGTAGTAGTAGTAACTGCTGTTTAGAAGTTGATAAGAGAGGTAAGGAATTGATTTTAAATAATAAATAGATATGGTAAACCTGTAAGGAACGCCAATGAGTTATACACAGCTAACCCAAAAAAAATATTCATAGAAATACTAACAACATAACAACAGAACTATTGCCACTATTGTGAATATAAGCTATAATATCTCACCTCCCAAACAAATAGTTATTAACAAATGTTTGTAATATGTTAGTAAAGGCATAGAAATGACCACGGACGAAATATGGGAACAGAGTCTGTCGAAGATTGAAGAAACTGTTGGAAGTAGTATTGTTGATTTATGGTTTAAACCAATCATACTCTCTCAAATAAAAGATCAGACGGCAACAATAGAAATACCGAACAGGTTTTTTAAGGAATGGATTGAAGACGCCTATCCTAATCTTATAAAGGAATCAATAGAGATGGTTTTAGGGGACGAGATATCCCTGCGTTATAAGATTGAGACTAAACAGCCCGGTGTACAGAAAAAAATCATTGATAAGCTTGAGAACAAAAGAAAAAGACTTGCTAATAAAGGTATATATCTCCATCCAAAGTATACATTCGAAAGTTTTATCAGGGGATCAAGCAACCAGTTCGCCCATGCAGCCGCGATCGCGGTTGCAGAGTCACCCGGCCGAACGTATAATCCCTTATTTATATATGGAGGGGTAGGTCTCGGTAAGACCCACCTAATGAACGCGATAGGCAATAAAGTCCTGGAGACGAGGCATGATTTTTCGGTGCTTTATGTCTCTTCAGAACAGTTTACCAACGAAGTTGTGTCGTCCCTCAGGCATGACAGGATGACGGAACTTAAAGAAAAATACAGGAACCTGGACCTTCTTTTACTTGATGATGTTCAGTTTATAGCCAATAAGACCGCCACCCAGGAGGAATTCTTTTATACCTTTAACGCGTTATATGAGAAGCAGAAGCAGATAGTTATATCCTGTGACAGACCACCAAAGGAGATCAGCGAAGTTACAGACAGGTTGAGATCGAGATTTAATATGGGGCTTATCGCCGACATACAGCCGCCCGACCTGGAGACTAAAATAGCCATCATATATAAAAAGGCCGACATGATGGACATAAAAAAGATACCGGAGGATGTCGTGAATCTGCTGGCTCAGAAGATAAAGTCCAACGTCAGAGAACTGGAAGGTTCTCTGATAAGGCTTGCCGCCCAGTCATCCCTGACAGGCGAAGAAATAAATATTGAGTCTACGAAAAAGATTCTCAGGGACATTATACATGACGATGAAAGACCTGTGACTATAGAAAAGGTGCAGAAAATCGTATGTGAATTTTATAATATGAAGCTGTCCGATATCAAGGCGAAGAGACGAACAAGGGACGTGGCGTTGCCGAGACAGGTAGCAATGTATCTATGTAAACAGGTTACCGACGCCTCATTAAGTGAGATAGGAAAGCAGTTTGGCGGCAAGGACCATGCAACGGTTATTTACGCATACAAGCAGATGGACGATAGAAAGAACAAAGATGAAACTTTCAACAGAATGATCGAAAATCTTCTGAACAGGATAAAAAATTAAGGAGGGGACATGAAAATAGTTGTCTCAAAGGAAGAAATACAGGAGAAGCTTTCTAATATTCAAAATATCGTGGAAAAGCGGAATACCATGCCTATTTTGAGCCATTTTCTGCTGGATGCGGCTGAAAGCGGATCATATATAACCGCGACCGACCTCGAGACAGCCCTGAAAGAACCTCTCCAGATAAAAGTCGAAAAAGAAGGAAGGATATGTATTCCCGCCAGAAAAATGTTCGAGATCGTCAGGGAGATGGAAGGAGATTTGATATGTGAGTCCATTGACGAGCAATGGCTGAAACTGAAGGCCGGGGCAAGTAATTTCAGGCTTGCGTGTTTACCGGCGAACGAATTCCCCTCTTGGCCGGGTATGGAGGACAAAGAGGAGATATACATTAACGCAAAGATATTAATCGAGGTGATAGAGAAGACATTATTCGCCACTGGTGAGAGCGATACCAGATATACACTAAACGGCATTCTCTTTCATGTGACGCCGGAGCAGGATGTTACCGTTGTCGGAACGGACGGCCACAGGCTTGCGATAATAAAAAAGAATATAGAGGGCTCCCTGACCGAGGAGAAGAAGATCATAATACCCAAAAAAGCGGCGACCGAATTAAGGAAAATCCTTGATAAATCAGAAGATAATATAAAGGTAACTATCTGCAAAAACCATATCCTTTTTACTAAGGGAAAAATAGAGTTTTTGGCAAGGCTTATAGAAGGTACTTACCCCAATTATGACCAGGTGATACCGAAAGCCAACGAGAAGCTTGTAACCGTCCAGAGGGAGCCTTTTATGAAAGTTCTCCGCAGGGTGGCAATCATGTCAAGGGAGCATTCGCATGCGGTTAAGCTGGACCTTACCGAAAATTTAATTTCGATCACATCTTCAAACCCGGATATGGGCGACGCGCAGGATGAGCTGGCAGTGGAATATAAAGGGGAAGCTCTCTCGCTGGGCTTCAACGCGAGATACTTTATAGATATTCTTGAGGCGATGTCTTCGGAAAAAATCGTGATGGAGATGCAGGCCCCTTTAAGTCCTGTCCTGATCAAAGACGAAACTGACGCGGATTACCGGTGTGTAATAATGCCGATGAGGATATAAAAAAATAATTGTCCAGACAGATAGTCCGCAGGGATTTAAAGATTAAGCCGGCGGCTTTATAAATGAAAACAAAGGATAAGTAATCAAGATGGATATGACAACAAAAAACAATAATGGTGAAGAAACAGCAGAATATGGCGCAGCGGATATAAAAGTTCTGAAAGGACTCAGTGCCGTCAGAAAAAGACCGGCCATGTACGTAGGTTCGACCGGTACCGACGGGCTGCATCATCTCGTCTACGAAGTGGTTGACAATAGTGTGGACGAAGCGCTTGCTGACTTTTGTACGAGTATCGAAGTGACGCTGCACCATGACGGCAGCTGTACGGTTGTGGATGACGGAAGAGGTATCCCGACTGGCCCCCATCCCGGTGACGCCGAAGGCCGTTCCGCCACGGAAGTTGTTCTCACGGAACTGCATGCCGGCGGCAAATTTGAGTCAAAGGCCTACGCGATATCAGGCGGACTGCATGGAGTCGGTGTTTCTGTGGTCAACGCCCTGTCTGAGTGGCTGGAGGTTAAGATAAAACAGAACGGCGAGGTTTTTGAGCAGCGGTATGAGAGGGGAAAACCGACAGGGCCTTTAACCGTTATCGGCAAGACAAAAAAACGCGGGACGACCGTAACCTTTAAACCCGACGCCGAAATATTCGAGGTGACGGATTTCAGTTATGAAGTCCTATCCGAGAGATTAAGAGAACTGGCCTTTCTGAACAGGGGCCTCATGATAACGGTCCAGGATGAAAGAGCTGACAAAAAGCAGGAATTCTTTTATAAGGGAGGAATCGTATCTTTTGTCGAACACCTGACCAGGAACAAAACGACCCTGCATCCGAAGCCCATATATATATCAGGGGAAAAGGACGGCATTTTTGCCGAAGTCGCGCTCCAGTATACAGACAGTTATTCAGAGACGATATTTACCTTTGCGAATAATATAAACACAAAAGAAGGCGGTACACACCTTATCGGCTTCAAGTCTGCCCTTACCAGGACGGCAAACAGCTATGCTTCCTCCTCCGGGCTGTTAAAGAACGGAAAAGACAGTCTTTCCGGCGACGATATAAGGGAAGGACTGGCCGCTGTCATAAGCGTCAAACTACCGAATCCCCAGTTTGAGGGACAGACAAAGATGAAACTCGGCAACAGCGAGGTCAAGGGTATTGTCGAGTCTATAGTAAACGAAACATTATCCGCATACTTTGAGGAGAACCCGGCTGTTACCCGGAAGATAATCGAAAAGGCCCTCCAGGCCGCAAGGGCCCGGGATGCAGCCAGGAAGGCGCGGGAGTTGACAAGACGGAAGGGCGCGCTGGAGGACACCGGTCTTCCCGGCAAACTTGCGGACTGTGCAGAGAAAGATCCCGCACTGAGCGAACTCTTTATAGTGGAAGGTGATTCAGCCGGCGGTTCGGCCAAGCAGGGACGTGACCGCCGCGCCCAGGCGATTCTGCCGCTCAGGGGCAAGATACTCAATGTCGAAAAGGCCCGTTTTGACAAAATGCTCAACTCGGAGGAGATACGCATTCTCATTACGGCGCTTGGCACCGGCATCGGAGCGGATGATTTTGATATATCCAAGCTTCGTTACCACAAGGTGATTTTGATGACGGACGCTGATGTTGACGGGGCCCACATCAGAACACTGCTGCTCACTTTTTTCTACCGCCAGATGCTGCAGCTCATCGAACAGGGGTACCTTTACATCGCCCAGCCGCCCCTGTTTAAAGTGAAGAAAGGCAGGACGGAAAAATACGTACAGAATGAAGCCGAGATGCAGAATATGCTCTTCGAGCTTGCTGCGGACGAGATAGCGCTTTCGCTGAAGGGAAAGGAGGTCCAGGGCAAAGCACTGGAGCCTTTTCTCAAGCGGATAGTAAATTACGAGAGACTGAAGGAATGGTTCACGAAAAGGGGCAAGGACCCCCGTATCCTGAAATTTCTGCTTCGCGAAGGGGTCAACAAGACACTATTCAAGGAAAAAGATGCGTTGGAGGGGCTTCTGGAGAGACTGAAGGCTTATATCCCGGACGTTGATACAGGAGAGATATACGAAGACGAGGAGCATGGTGGTTACGGTGTGGAGGTGAAGCGGCGATCAAGCAGGCTTGTGCTGGATACCAACCTTCTGTTGTCACCTGAATTCAGGGAGCTGGAGACTCTACAGAATTATATAGATGATCTGGGCCCGCCCCCATACAAGGTTATACAGAAAGACGAAGAGAAGGAGATGACGTCGACAACCGAAATATTAAGTCATGTCTTTGCCGTGGCGCGCAAAGGACTGTCGATTCAGAGATATAAGGGTCTCGGCGAGATGAATCCTCAGCAGCTCTGGGAGACCACCATGGACTCCGACAAGAGGACACTGCTTCAGGTCACAATAGAAGACATGGTTGAAGCGGAAGAGATATTTACAACGCTTATGGGCGACCAGGTGGAGCCGAGGAAGAATTTCATAACAAAGCATGCTCTTGAGGCCAGGAATATAGATATTTAGAGGAGATGGAATGTCGAAAGTACCGGTAAATATAATAGATGAGATGAAGGTCAGTTATCTTGATTACGCGATGAGCGTGATCATAGGCAGGGCGCTTCCCGAGGTGAGGGACGGACTGAAACCGGTTCAGAGGAGGATACTCTACGCGATGTTCAGAGAGGGCCTCCTGCCCGGAAAAAAATATTCCAAATGCGCGGGTGTTGTGGGTGAGGTGCTGAAAAAGTATCATCCCCATGGTGACACCGCCGTGTATGACGCGCTTGTCCGGTTGGCCCAGGACTTTAACATGAGATACACTCACGTGGACGGACAGGGGAACTTCGGATCCATTGACGGCGACCCTGCCGCGGCATACAGATATACAGAAGCGAAGCTTGCGAAGATCGCAGAGGAACTGCTGGCCGATATAGACAAGGAGACAGTCGAATTCAGCCCTAACTTCGATGAGACCACGGAAGAACCCAAGGTGCTTCCCTCAAAGATTCCGAATCTGCTCATAAACGGTTCCTCGGGTATTGCCGTCGGCATGGCCACAAACATACCGCCACATAACCTTGGAGAGATTGTCGAAGGCCTGCTGATGCTCCTTGAAAGGCCCAATACCAATGTCGAGGAACTGATGACGGTCATAATCGGGCCGGATTTTCCGACAGGCGGGCTAATCCACGGCGTGGAAGGGATAAAGTCTGCTTATACCAATGGCAAGGGCCTGATAAAAATTCGGGCGCGAGCGAGGATAGAAAACGAGCATAAGGGAAACGAGAATATCATTATTACCGAAATCCCGTACCAGGTGAACAAGCAGAACCTGGTGAAGAAGATAGCAGAGCTTGTAAGGGAGAAGAAGATAGAGGGAATATCCGACCTGAGAGATGAGTCCGACAGGGATGGCATAAGGGTGGTGCTTGAACTCAAACGCGGCGAGATGGCGCAGGTTACCCTCAACAACCTCTATAAACATACACAGCTGGAGACGACCTTCGGCATAATAATGCTCGCCCTGGTATCGGGCCAGCCGCGTATCCTCAGCCTGAAGGAGATGCTCAGTTATTTCCTGCTGCACAGGCGCGATGTCGTACGCAGAAGGACAAAATATGAACTCAGAAAGTCCGAGGAAAGGGCCCATATCCTCGAAGGTTTAAAGATAGCCCTTGACCATATCGATGAGATCATCGCGCTGATCAGGGCGTCAAACAGCCCGGGAGAGGCGAAAGATAGCCTGATGAGCGCATATCCGCTCTCGGAGCTTCAGGCCCAGGCAATTCTGGACATGAAGCTCCAGAGGCTGACAGGACTTGAACGTGACAAGATAATATCGGAATACGAGACACTGCTCAAGGAGATAGAAAGATTACGGTCGATCCTGGGAAGCGAGATGCTTGTTTCCGGAATAATTAAAGAGGAACTCCTCAATATTAAAATAAAGTATGCCGACGAACGGAAGACAGAGATAACCGAAGCAATAAGCGACATAACCATTGAGGACCTTATAACAGAGGAAGAGATGGTCATCGCCCTGTCACACACCGGCTATATCAAGAGAAATCCTTTAAGTGCGTACCGCAGCCAGAGACGGGGGGGCAAGGGGCTTATCGGCATGGAGACGAAAGAGGCCGATTTTGTCGAAGCCCTTTTTATCGGCTCAACTCATGATTATATGCTCTTCTTCTCCAATCTCGGCAGGCTTTACTGGCTGAAGATATATCAACTCCCCGAGGCAGGTCGCGCGGCAAAGGGCAAGGCGCTGGTCAACCTGTTGCAGCTTTCCGAGGGTGAGTTTATATCCACGGCCCTGCCGGTGCGGAATTTCAACGAAGGGTACCTGGTGATGTTTACAAAGAAAGGCATAGTTAAGAAAACAGCGCTTGCTGCCTACAGCAACCCGAGGGGCAAGGGAATAATCGCGATATCCCTTAAAGACAAGGACGAACTGATCGCGGTCAGGAGAACAACGGGTAAAGATGACCTGATAATCGGGACGCGGAACGGGCTGGCCATAAAATTCAACGAAGAGGACGTCAGGGATACGGGACGGACATCAAAAGGTGTGCGCGGCATACGGTTGCGCGCAAAAGATGAGGTGGTTGCGGCCGAAGTGGCGGAAGCGAAGGCAGCGATTCTCACTGTGGCGGAAAACGGTTTTGGAAAAAGGACGAAGGTATCGGGCTATCCTCTCCAGGGCAGAGGAGGCAAAGGGGTTATATCCATAAAGCTCACCTCAAAGGGAGGCAAAGTAGCGGGTATTCTTCAGGTGAAGGATGAAGACGAGGTGGTCATGATTACGGGAAGCGGGAAGCTCATAAGGATGCCCGCCCGGAATATATCGATGCACGGCAGGAATACACAGGGAGTAAAAGTCATGGATACGACCGATAAAATTGTGAGCCTTGCAAAGGTAGTTGAGAAAGATTAGCAATGAAACGGTTTCATTAATTATGCAGGGGCAGGGTTTAACCCCTGCCCCTGCCCCCCCCCAAAAAAAACACTGGCTGCGGTACCCGGTAAAAAAATAGTACAATGAACATGTTATGACAAAAGCGGCTGATCTCTTAAGAGAAGGGATGGAAGAACTTGGGATTTACTGTACGGAAGACCGGATTACAGCCTTCATAACTTACCTTGATCTGCTTAAGAAGTGGAACAGGGCATACAATCTGACGGGGCTGAAAACAGAAAGAGAGATTATCATAAAGCATTTTCTTGATTCGCTCCTTTTCAGCAAGGTCATACCTCCAGACGCCCGGTCCATCGCTGATATAGGAAGTGGAGCAGGATTCCCCGGCATACCGATCAGGATAATAAACCCCCGCTTAAGGCTGTTCCTTGTCGAGCCTGCTTACAAGAAGCAGATATTCCTGAGACATGTCACGAAAACCCTTCATCTTCGGGAAGTTGAAGTCATGAACAGCAGGATTGAGGAGATCAAAGGACTGAAGGTCGATGTTGCCGTAACAAGGGCGCTTTTCAGCGTCGGTGATTTTATTGACAAGGCCGGAGATATATTAAATAAAAACGGCATACTGATTTTGAGCAAGGG
>VAPF01054211.1_pt1 | contig 16294 bp, 16 predicted proteins | sample 3393931 | NCBI WGS metagenome assembly VAPF01 (sample SAMN08290437, study PRJNA428436) | hydrothermal vent metagenome | isolation source: Deep-sea hydrothermal vent chimney | place: Atlantic Ocean: South-mid Altantic Ridge | depth 2773 m m | reverse complement strand
TGTCTGGATGATACCATTTAAACCAAACCAAAAGAAATTTAGGAGCCGAAAAGAACTATACGAATATCTTAATTGCGATGATATTAATTGAGAATATAACGTCTATATCAACCTATTGTGCATAACGCGCCATTAATATCATTGTGAATTTTCACACAACAAATGAAGGGGGACAAGCCATGACTACAGCAAACCGTCAAATGTTCAAGCAATCTCCAGCGATGTCGGGGCCTTCAACGAGTTCTTATGAGGAGCCTAGATATAATACGGGTGACGAAGACGAGTGAATGATTACTGATAGCAACCAACCAATAGCTACATATAGTTTCACAATAAAAATAGCAAGGATGAAATATGTTAAATAAAGCGATGATAATTGGGAACCTGGGCTCTGCCCCAGAGATACGTCACACCAATGATGGTACCATGGTAGCCACATTTAGCGTGGCTACCAGTGAGCGATGGAAGGGGAAAGACGGAACCAACCAGGAGCATACTGAGTGGCACAGAGTTGTGGCGTGGGGAAAACTTGCTTCAATATGCGGTGAGTACCTATCAAAAGGGTCTAAAATCTATATTGAGGGTAAACTTAAAACGAGAAAATGGCAAGACTCCGACGGGAACGACCGATACAGTACCGAGATAATCGCTAGGGAAATGAAAATGCTAGACTCAAATGGAGGGACCACCACAAGTGGTAGCGGTCCATTACCCCAGGATAACACTGGAATGGGGGAAGACGTCCCTTTCTAGAGGCGCTGATCGCTGATAGTTGCTATGAATTGATACCGTTTATGGTACTCCTTGGTAGCGACTATCCTAACAACACAAACTATTTCACTTAGGTAATCACAATATGGGCAAGAAACTACCATACACTCCAAACTCTAGGATAAGATCAGTTATTAGGAAGCTATGGTTACGTTCACGAGAACGGGCAAAAGCACTACAGAGCACCAGTTATTGTTGCTCAGAGTGTGGGGTTAAACAAAGCAAAGCCAAAGGATTTGAGGTGAGACTTGAAGTACACCACTCACCTGCAATTGTTTGGGACGGAATATTTAAACTGATAAGAGAGCGGATACTGGACGTACCTCAAGCGCCGCTTTGTGTTAAATGCCACAAAGCGGCGCACCAATCTAAATAAGTTTCACCAAGAAGGCAGTATCTACTTCTGTTGAAGAAAGGCATCCGCACATACATGATTCCGTTATCTTTGATCATGGCATCATGTATGTGCGGATGGGGGCGCCTTGTCAACCGAAATCTTGGTAACTCCTGGGTAACGACCAGCGACTACACTGATCGCCTTGACTAACTCCACCACTTCGTTTCTGGTGCAATATGATAATACCGATATTACGTACGTACTATCGGCTTGATCAACTTGCGGCGGAGTCGTCACTTCAGTTGTGCCGCAGGTTGTCATGGGCTCTTCAATGGCATCTTCATTCATGGGTTCCTTCACCAACTGGGCAGACAACGCGTCCACCCTTGCTCTGCAAATATACTCAACAACTTCTACCGGCTGCAATACTAGCGCGTCAATGTCAGGGAACAGAGACACGTTATTGCATGAGGAGACAACTTCGCGCACTTTTTGTGCGTTACAACCAGCAATAAATATCTCTTCTTCAATGCACGCTAACGCAGAGGCTAGAGCCTCATTCATACTTTTTAGGTTCTTGAGCCCTTTAACAGCCGCGGAAAATACAGCCTTATTAACATTCACCGCACCTGGAGGAAGTCCGGATTTTTCTACCATCGCCAAAGCTGACGTCATCATGTCTGCAATAAGGCCATCCTTAATCCTAGATTTCTCTTCCTTTATTTGCTTCGTAAGGTTAAGCCTCAACCCCCTCAACTCTCCAGATATTCCGTCAATCTCACTGAATAACTTTGCGATATCTCCAGAGTCTACAATAGCTTTTGCCTTAGCGACTGAAATAGCGCACTCAGCTTTTTTGCAACTTTTTACCATTTCCATAGCGTTAAAAAAATCACTATCAGTAACCAGTATCTTATTTTCTGACGCTATAAGTTCAGCCACCTCAGCCTGGAAACTTTCTAGATTGCTGGTCGTAACCTTGCCAATAACGGATATAGTAAGATCATAACTCATACGTTCACCTCCATTGGGACGGTGCCTTTTGTTGGACGTTCAAGCGTTCTTATCGCTTCATCTAGGTACTTGCCAGCCTCTTCCTTGTCACTTCTTGATGTCAACCCTGAGATTTTCTCGTTACCCCATTTAATCATTTCTGAAGATTTTTTCCCTTTTTCACCAAACCAATCGATGCCATCCTTGATTCGTTCAACAGTTTCCTGCTTGTCGCCTGGTGTTTTGTTGTTGGACGTTGAAGCTTCTTTGGACTGCACCGACCTAACAACCTCGCCTATAAACCTTGTTACTGATGACAGGTCGGTTGCATTTAGGTGACTGAAGCTCCCTTCAGTGCTATCAATCCAGTCCTCCAATGCAGTCACTCCAGCGCCAGACCCCACAATCTTGGTCACTTTTTCCTTGATCTGTTCAACAGTCATGTTTTGCCCCTTGGGTTGAAGTCCTTCTGATGGCTCATTAGGATAGTTCCCTGTAAGGTCCGCCTTACTCCACTGATCCAGCGCCGCGCCGAATCGCATCGCGCCATTCCTGATAGCGTCTCCAATAATTTCTTTTACCCCATCGCCGCCCTTCTTACCGTCGGCATTTCCATACCCCAAGCGCGTCAACCCACATATTGTAAGTTTTATCCACATACCACCTTCAACCGTAAGCGCTGGAGCACCTGAGTCGTCTGTCGCAACTGGCTCCCAATTCCACATAATATCCACTTCGAGGAGCCTATCGGTAAGAGCCGCGTGGCCCACATAATCCAAATGAACAACCTTGGGATGGTGCCACCCACCGCAGATGTTGCATCGTATCCCTGCCTTGAAAGACTTTTTAACTTCATTAGTTTGGAATTGTGTAGGTTTGGGTAACTTAGATATGTACTTCTTATCAAATGGAACCCTTAGCTTTGCTAGTTGGGCGTTCACATCATAATCCATTGTCATCCCTCCTACTTTAATTTTATCTGGTTCAGTTTCAGTGCGATACCATCATCGACAATATTTTGGATAGTCACCCCGTTTTCGTTCAAAATGGAAACTTTTGTCTGGTACGCCCTAACTGAATATCTTTTTTTTAACTCTTTTCCAGTTCCACCAAATGGACGGCCAGGCCCTTTATGAACTGTGGATTGTTTGTTATGTTTTCTTTGTGTCATGTAGCACCCATGATAGAAGTTATCCAAACGACATTGTTTGTATGAACAGATAATACCATTACACGATGGCGGTGTCAATGCTTTTATACTAAATATAAACCTGACCGTCTATCGGCCACCTGTTCGCCCTGGGTCGCCACTTTTTCCTCGAATTGTCTCCGTAACATCATTTTTACTTCTTCAAAGTTAAGATGATAAATATTGTCACCTTCGTTTACTTTACCACCAGGGAACCCTTTATTGAGGGACTTTTGCTTTTCACCGGTATAAGTGGTAGTGAATAACCAGTTCACAGAAACCAACACTTTAAGAACCTCGTATCGGTTGTCTTTGTTAATGCTACTAAAAGTATTTATCAAATGAGTAGTATTAACAAAACCTTCCCACATTTTTCCGCTGCTATAGTACCTAACCAGGGCTATAGCCATTTTTCTTGCATCGTCACAATGACCCATCATCTCTATGCTTCTGTTACTCTTAACCATTCCTGAATATAACGATCTAACGTATCCGCAACCCATCTTGGCGTATTTTGGTGCAATCTCGTAAGTATTATGCGCGTTGTCAACTGAAGCGATCACCTTAGCAAACTTCAGATCGTCTATTGCCGCGACAACCATAGAATAAATTACCGCCTGGGTTATCATTTTATTCGTCTTATTATATTGGCCACTCCATTCTCCCAATAGCAGGCGATAATATTCCATATTGAAGTCATTGTATATTTTCTCTGACTCTACAGACAAAGTGACCAACAGTGGATAATCATAGCGCCTGACACATATCCCCTCCATCCTAGAATAGAACTCAGACATAACTTTTTTATCTAGTCGCCTGGATCTATCAGAGTTTTTCACAATGTCCAGGGCATTGATAGGGTAATAATAAATAGGAACTCTAGCGGCAAGGCCTGACTCAATATACATGGGATCATTTTTAAGCTTATTCGCTAGGTCTGGTTGAACCATCAGGTAGACGTTCAAACAAGGGTCGTCTACAACTACTTCGCTCGAGGACCCAGCCGACCCGACACGGTCCAGCTTTATTTGAGAGCCACCATTTATTCCATCGATTAGGTATCCCTCAGCGGTATCTCCAGCTCGGCCATGCCTCCCTAAAATGTTTTTTATAATGTTTCTTGAATCATCAGATATTATCGCCATGGCACCATTATTCTCGGACATCTTGGCTAGAGCTTTAGGTTCGGTAACATCCTTTATATGTAGGTTGGGGCGTGCCGTTTGCATTGACGCCATTTCCTTAATAGCCATAGCCTTTAGTTTTACCAGGGTGATACGTTCTGGGGATGTCCTTTGAGCACCTTTCTTTATTATCTTCTGCAATTCCCTGTCAATATTGGCTATCTCTGACGATATATCTTGCGTTATAGCTTGGAGCTCATATTTATTGTCGTCCCACTCTGCCTGGAGCTTCTTCTCAAATTCAATAAATGGCTTATTCATTATTTTATACACTTCAGTCTTCCTGGTTCCAGTTGACATGGCCACAATGATGCCACTAGAACAGTATGTCTTTTTGTCTTCTCCTATTTCATTGATCTGCACGTTCTTAGATAGCAACGCGCAAGTAATAGACATAGCAGAAATTATTGCAGGCTCCACTCCATTGCCAAGGAATCGTCCCACTTCAACCGCAGCGTCATTTATGCATTTCGGAACACAACTCTTTGGTATCTCTGTAAAATTTATATAGCTTTCCGGATCTAAAGGACGTGCCAACAAGCCTTTACTGGCCGTTATTACTTTGTTATTCCCCATGAGTACCCCGTTGTTTTTTTTAGTTTCCAAGATATAGCAGGCGAACGTTACACCTTTTTTAGAAACGATGCAACTGTAACCATACCATAGAACGGTGTACTTAAATGCAGTACAGAGCCTTTAGTGCTTGCGGTCGCGTGGAAACAGTGCTACAACACTTGTAACGGCAAGCGGTAAGATGGCAATAGTGCATATCCCTACCCTTGTTATTTAAAACAAAAAAGGAGAATAAAGTGGCAAACATGCAAGTGCATACGGTCCCAAGTAGCGCTCATATAAAGGGCGTAATCGCGGATGGATTCTCATTGGGGTTCAGTGAAAGCGAGATAAAATCTATGTTAGCAACGATAGGAGTACGGTTCGACCTGATAGAAAAAACATTCAAAGAAGTTGGCGCAGAGTTGGGGTTGTATCACGACAAAGATTTTGTAGCTGCAGCCATTAAAGACAAGGTGAATAAATTTGAATGGGATACTATCACTACAGAGCTTGACCTAAAAGGCGCTGTGATTTCAGCCGCGATGAGGATCAAATGGGCCACTGTACGCGGGGTTAAAAAAGAGGCAGAACGGTTCATCGCTGAACACGGGAAGAATATCTCAAAAAGGGGCAGGCGTTCTCCAGAAGTAAGAAACAGGGTGGGATCAATACAGGCAGCAATGGTAGATTACATGAACTCTACATCCGACCCAACTAAGCAAGGCATGTATCATTTTATGAAGTCAATAGGGAGCGGGCCCAAAAGCGCCGTTTGGAACACCAAGAAGTTTTTTAATATGCTTTACGCTGTAAAAAAAGGTATCACAGCCCAGGACTCAATGGGAAGCACAATAACAATGAAGATATCCCATAAATAGCCATAGCTTCACACCTAACAAATTAAACACGCAAGTTCCATCAGCGACTATTCCAGGAGACACAACCGTCATGACAAGGATATCAGTAGCAACAAGAGATGATTTAGATAATGTAATGGAGAAGATACGCGCAATAGTTGAGGTGGGGGAATGCATGGTGTCAGTTACAAAAAAGGCCACCCCATTAAACGAAACAATGCATAAGTCACTACACTGCTATTTAAACAATTTATCTTCTAAGTTGACCACAAAGGGTATCTCAGTAAAACATATCTGTGACCGAGTCTCTCCTGGTTTCAACATCCCAGTGTCGCCAGGGTTTATGAAAGACTTTTTCAGAGCAACATGCATGGCAGTATACGGCAAAGAAAGCACCACCGACCTCACAGAAGACGAGCTCAAGCGCCTAGCGACAAAGTTTTCGGCACGAGTTAAAGAGATGACAGGTGTTGGTTCTGCCATTCAGTTAGCCCCACATACTGTTTCAGCATTACGGTGCGAAAAATGAGCGGCGACATAAGGATATCGACTTCTTTTTTTTCTAACAGAAAGACCATGAAAATTAGACGTGCTCTCGGATGCGAAGGCATTCTTGCGGTACTACAGCTTTGGGCATCAGTTGCCATTTCTCGTCCGTCAGGAGATCTTCACGGCTGGGATGATGAGGACATTGCTATTGAGTCAGGATACCAAGGAGACCCCAAGAAACTTGTGAAAACTTTAGAGTCCGTTGGATTTATTGATCCCCACACCGAAGGATTCAGGCTCCACAATTGGAGTGAACGTCAGCCCTGGGTTGCGACTGCAAACGCGCGCAGTGCAGTCGCCAGAAAAAAAGCACTTGGTCGCTGGGCTTCTAAAAACGTCAACAAAAGAGATATAACGAAGTTTTATACTTGGTACAACTCAACGTACGCACCAACCTCAGGGGACACTGCATCCAGCATAAGCCTTGCATACACTACCTATGCATCTCTTTATACTCCAACTCCAACTCCAACTCCAACTCCAACTCCAACTCCTAAAGAAGTAAAAGATATTGTTCATGCATGTTACATCTCGAAGAAGAAAAAGAAACTTTCTGGAGAGGTGCTGGAGTCGTTTAATAAGTTCTGGGAAGCGTTTGGGTACAGACGCGGTAAAGCTGATGCCGCTGATTCCTGGTTGTCTTCTGGGGCATCTAGTGCAAACATTGACCAGATCCTCTCCAGCGCAACCATGGAACGATCAGCGCGGGGCAAACTGTTAGCGTCAGGAAGCACACCAAAAATGGCGCAAGGATGGCTTGCGTCAAGAAGGTGGGAGGATGGGGCCACTGGAGGCTCTGGGTGGGTCGCCACTGCATGCGATTACAAAGTGCGTGGGAAATGTGGCAAAGAGTGTACCACGCCGTGTGAGGCGTTTGTGGAGTCCACAGGAGTGTCAGCATGAGCAACGAACTCCCGTGGGCAATGGAGGCAGAAGATGCGGTGGTTGCAACAGTCATCTCCAGGGGAGACCTTGCAGAAGTAGCTGTCGCAGAAATTGGGTCAAAGGAGTTCTTTGGGAAAACCAATTCAGCAATTTTCGCGGCGGTAGAGTGGGTCGTCTGTAGCGGTAGTTCGGTTGACATGGTAACTGTCATCAACCGTCTCCAATCAACCTCAGAAAAAAGTGCGGTAAGCGCTGTAATAAGTGCAAACTCAATGATACCATCACCAAAAAACTTAATGGAGTACATTAACATTGTTAAAAAAATGTACTCATTACGAGAGCTTATCTCAGCGGCAGAAGAAGCTATCAATAAGTGCATGCTGAAAGAAGAACATTCAGAAATAGTAGAAGAATTATCCGAACGTATCAACTCTATGGGTGGCCACAAGAAATACAAAAGCTCTCCTATATCAAGTATCGTCTCGTCTGTTATGGATGACATAACAGATAGGCACCAGAATGGCGTAACTAAGGCTGTTAAAACAGGCTTCATGGGGATAGACGCAATCACATGTGGGTTAGCAAATACAGACCTTGTTATATTGGCTGGGAGGCCTTCTATGGGGAAGACGGCACTTGCTCTGAATATAGCAGAAAATGTTGCCATATCAGGAACGACGTGCTTATTGTTTTCGCTTGAAATGAGCGCGGAACAGCTAGTGGAGAGGATGATATGCGGTAGATCTTCAGTTAATAGCTCTTTGGTGAGGCAGGGGGTCATAGACAACCAAGGGATTAAGTCCCTAAGAGATACGTCTGTGCAAGTAGGGAATCTCCCAATAATTATAAATGATACCGCCGCATTAAGCGTCAATCAAATTAGGTCAATGTCTAAAGTGGCCTCAATGTCAAACGACATAGGGCTAATAATAGTTGATTACATACAGCTAATGTCAGGGAAAGGAACAAACAGAGAGCGCGAAATATCAATGATTTCAGGAGGATTAAAGGCACTTGCAAAGGAACTTGATGTCCCTGTATTGGCGCTATCTCAGCTTAATAGAGGCCTGGAAAACAGGCCGGACAAGAGGCCTATTATGAGCGACTTGAGAGACAGTGGTAGCCTTGAGCAAGACGCTGACCTTATCATGTTCATCTACAGGGACGAGGTGTACAATACTACCAATGATAACCCGTGTAAGGGGACGGCAGAGGTAATAATAAGAAAGCAACGGCGCGGTCCAATAGGGACTGTGGAACTTATGTTCGAGAAGTATAACACAAAATTCTATGATAACTAGGAGATGAATTTTCACTACATGGACTGTAACTGAACCAATAAAAAAGCTACAACTACAATTTAGAGGGGATATGAAATACAAAGAGCTTACAATCGACGCATTCGAAGTGTTCGGGGTGAAACAATCTATCGAGGCAATGAGACTCCCATATAATGGAAAAGGTGACTCTTACCTGATAGGTAACGAATACGTGTTAGGAGACGAAGATTCCGCGCTTGCCATGAGGCTCATAAACGCTGGTAGTGACCACGCCAAAGCAATGAGGGGCGTGGTGGTATGGGTTACTCATTCGGCAATGGTCGGATGGATGATAGAGTTCCAGACGTATCGGCATGGCGTGGAGTGGCTCAGTACCACCAGCACGATGCACTCTGAGCTTAAAGATACTGAGGGGTACGCTCTGGCAGATTTAAAACAAGAGGGGCTTCGAGACAAGGTGTACACTACAAGCTACACTATAAGTTACCAAGCGCTTCGTGGAATCTACTTTGCACGCAAGAAGCACCGGCATCCTGGTTGGAGAGTGTATTGCAAATGGATAGAGTCTCTACCTAACTTCGAAGTACTTATAGCCCCAAGGATTGACAAGCCAAGGATGACAGTACTTTACGAGTCAAGCAACTATTAAATTAGGGATAAAAATGAAAGATAAGAAATCTGTAAAACTTGGCATTAAGCACACCCTAAGGGGTGACATGACTGTTCATGATATATCTTCAATTACAGGAGTAACCGCTAATTGTCTGCGTGGTCGTGGCGACAATTACGGGTACGACTCTGTGGTGATGTTCTGGCCAAGGATGGCCAGGAAGGAGTTCTATGACCGTGCAATCGCAGAGGGCCTAAGGAAGCCATTTGCCAGGAGTGAGTCGTCTCTTAAAAGGCTGCATTGGGAGACAAAAGGGACCGATTTAACTTACCTGGAGATCTCTGTCATAGTAGACAGAACCAGCAGCGTAATCAGGGAATGGGTGACTAGACACGGATGTCAAACAGTTGAGGACATTTCTGCGAGACTGGAATACTTAGATATACACCCTAACGGTGGGACAAATGGTGCCCCACAGTTTGTCCCACCGTCAAGGGAAGGAATCATTGATACGGATATGTCCAGTAAAAAGAATATGGTGAAAAGTTCCTTCAACGCATTGGAACATTGCTCTCGTCAAGACCACCTTGGGTTCGTTACTCATAAGTGCAGGCACTATTCAGAGTGTGGCGACTCCAGGGCTTTCTATGAAGTACACTCGAAGCGTTATGATCCGTCAGGTAAATGTTACGATGGCGAAGTACTAAAGGTTACAAAGGTTCCGAACAGTTATCGATTAATCGTCGAATGTCTAACTGAAATAACTGGGCGGTAAGATTCAAATTATATGTGTATACTTGCTGCGTACTTAAGTATACCTAAACCTTGATCGGTTAGTCCGCTACCTTTATGGTTGCGACGACCGCCGTTATAGAATTTCTCATGGTACTCAGCAATCCCGATGATGTCGTTCGGAAGCGGATGCGGGACCATCCAGTACTTAGTCCTAGCTGTGAGGATATTGAAGGCCATATTGTAAAGCAGTGCGTCTTTACAGGGGGAATGCATACAGCATGCACGAAGTATGCATTCTTTCCTGTCGAAGTTAGAGACTCTAGCGAGGTACCTAAAGAATATATCATCCATGGTATTAGGTTCAACACCCATAATCCCAAGACCTGGGCCACCACCTAATTGAGTTAGGTGGTGGCCACGATCTGACTCAACCACGGCAGTATATTCCATTAGTTTGACAGCTCTATCAGAATAATACCCGTCAACGCTCTTCAACACGTTTACAAGCATGCTCAAAAAGTTTTCTCTATTTATCAAAAAATCGACCCTTCCCTTTTACGCTTTCTTGCAATACACATAATCTCTTGCCAACGATCCCAATCTCTTGTCCACATAAGCCCATCAATCCATCGAATAAATATTCCCATCAGTACTCTCTCCTTATAGCAAGTCCTTTTACGACCAGCTTTTCATTAAGGTTAACTCCGCGGAAGACAATAATACCTACCCAACGCCCGTATTTACCCTTTGTCCCTGGACACCACAATGAGACTTCCCGCCCAAGGATAACACTTGACAACCAATCTCTTGACGCTATTCCAGCTATTTTGCTCTCACCCCTCACCTCAGGGGCATCAATCCCTGATAGGCGTATCTTTTGCCCTGATAGTACCACACCTAGCCCAAGCTCTATATTGACCGTGATAGTATCACCGTCATAAACTTTAGTGACCATGGCGCGGTACTCGGAAGAGTAACTTACCGTTGGAGTAGTAATGGAAACGGCCAACATAATTAGAACAGCTGCCCATCCACTGAAGAACTGATCAAAGTAACTTTTCAATATCTCCCCCTTGAATTAGTAGATAACAGTTTGAATTGACATCCTACAACAAATATTGTATCTTATTTTGAATATGTCTATTAGTTTATCAATATCCAAAATAATATGTATAGTTGTTAAAAAAACTTCATGCTCATTTTGATTACTATCATTGCTACAATAAGCAAAAAAAACAGGGAGATACAATTATGGTAAGAGGACACAAGGTGTCTGGAGTGCAGAAAGAACCATCGGAAGTAACTACCACTTTAAAAAGCACTAAAGTTGATTCAGAGTCAATGCATCGTTCGGCACTTAGTGGAATTGGAGCAATCATAACATCACTTGGTGATGTCGACACCCCCAATGCAAGGCTTGCAATAGGAAAGCTTAAAGGAGCAATGGAGAAACTTGTAGCTTAAGATATCAAGTCCATCAGCACGCATCCAGTTAGCTTCCAATAGTTGCTCGGTGTGTAAACATTTCAATATAGTGACGGGACCAATGAGTTCAAGGCCAAGACTTTCTGTAGAGATATCACCCTATCAAGCACTAAGTTTGAAAGCTATACTCCCACATGGGAAACAGAAGAAACTATTCAATGTACTTTTGGACGGTGTACTTGAATTGTACGATAAGGGTGGCCAACATGCTATCAACGAACTGATGGTAGGTAATGTGTCAATAACTCAATTAGTCCAGCAAAACAATCCGCCCAATGAAGTCCTATCCCATGGGACGCGCGTTAGACATGGCATCTGTCCGAAAACGGACTAATCACCCCACTTAAGCTTTAGCAAAGATGCACCAGATTTACCTTTCTTTGCTCTTCGCGGTTCATAGTCTTTGTCTGCAAACCCCCATACGTAATTAAACGCTGACTTGTATCTGTCATGGTTATATTTTGAAGATTTCACATTTGAATACTGTGTAAACGATCCAAAATAATTAAAATGCTTCTTTGACCCTTCGGAGAACCCATATTGGTTCCATTGTTTATAAAGCTGTAGCGGTGGCGAAAGAGTTGGGCCTAGCTTCTCGGTGTCAATCCCAGGAGTTTCTAATACAGAATCCTCTATCGACGTGCCCCTTGCCCGTGCAATGCTCTCTGCTACCCCAATCAAGATTAAGTACCTGATCAGGATGCTCCCATAATGAGTACCGAAAATGTCACGTTCCCCATGTAATGCTCTTGATATCATCTCAAACTGGTTCTCTGCTATCTTAAGTGGCGTACTAAGAAACATTGTTGCCATACGTGGCCCAAGCTTTTTTTGCCACAAATATTGGTCAGGCCCAGAACGCTGGTTTACATCAAGTATTGTTTCCCACAGTCCCCTTTGAGTGTCAGCAAATGATAAACCCTTTTGGCCACCTTTTATTGCACTCGCAATTATTGAGATCCCATTGTCTAGCAACTCTGTTAGAGAAACTGGGCCACCTGACAGAAATTTGAAGGCAGTATTCAGCTTACTCCATGTATTCAATAAAGGTGTTTCATCAAGTGAATGTGTGAGTTCGCGCGCATTAATGAAAGCCTTTACCAAGTCAAGCTCTGCTTTATTCCCTTTTATTCCAAGCTTGTCGGCAGCATATTGAAGTGGCACTTTCTGTACTTCTGCGATAGCCTTGGCATTGGTGCCAAGATCGTACCTTGCAATAGTGCCTGCTACTTTGAAGAGATGCTTCTTGGCAACCCTTAGCGATGCCCCTACTAGGCGTACATATTCCACACCTACATAGATATTTCCAGCTTTTTGGAGGAGAGTCTGGCTGTCTGGAAAAACATTCCGATTAATCCATTTAGTGATAAACTTTTTCAGCCCGGGAAATTCAGCACTTTTAGTTATAGGCTGCCACTTGTCAAGGAAAGGTTGATACGCCAATTTCTTTTCAACATCACCAATATATCTGTCAAGAAGTTTATGTGGTGAAGGGTTCCATATTCTTGAGTCTGGGAGTTGGTGCAGAAACTTTAGCATAGCTGGAGTTTCTTTGTCACTTGAGTTTAGCCCAAACGACTTGTTTTTCTGGAGCATCCCTCCGAAAGATTGTGGTACATACGCCTTATCTTCGATAACTGGGATCCCGCTCTTTTTAAGAGCAGCCCTTGTCGTCTCAAAGTAGTAACGAATCTTGCCGCTTTTTTCAAGTTCAAGTGGAGACAACTCTATTGATAATGGAAGCATGTCGCCAGCATGTAAGATTATTCTTACTCCAGAGCTATTCTTCGCTATGTCAGCTATTTTGCTGTCATAGCGGCTGGTCATGCCAGATAAGCTTTTCTTCGCCTCGCGAAGATCTGCTAGTATATGGGCTCGTTCTAGCTCCAGCTTCTCAAGTGCCTCAAAATTGCTAGGTTGCGTAGCTGATATCTTTGCATTTACGTTATGCAACTTTGCGGCTGCATTCCCTTGTTTAAAAATAGACTTGCTATATGTTTTATAAATTGGGAGCAACTCTTTGCTTATAAGTGCTTCTCCAGAATCTACACCCTTGAGGACGTCAGCAGCCCACTGATGCATCAGTGAAACATTTCTGATATAAGCGTTTAGGCTTTCTTCCATGTCTATCACAGGGCTTTCCTTGGTCCCGAATGGACGCCTGAACACGTTATGTGGTTTTCTTAGTGTCGCGAATACGTCACGTGTAGGGACTGGGATAGTGGCATGTATGCCAGGGACTTGCCTTGTAGGGAGAACCCCTGGCGAATAGTCTGGAACTATCCTCCTTGTAGCTTTCATGTTCTCTACTAGGGAGTTAATTGCTACATGTGAAGAATGCGTAAGGACACCAAGCCCTCCTACAAGTGCATCTGAGGCATCTTCTACTTGTTTTTTTGATAGCCCACTGTTTGCGTCATGTATGGCGTTGCGTAGATCCATTCGCATCGATGGAGCAGCATCAACAAGAGACTCCATCTCTATGATACCTTCTCGCCCAACACCAAGGTGTGTACCTAGTTGGCGTACCGATACTCCAAGTCGTTTGGCCGCGCTACTAATTTTTCCACTAGCTGCTATCTGTGCAAGAACTGTAGCGCGTCCGGAAGCAGTACTGGTGTCGTCGATATCAACTGAATAAACTTCTTTGCTATTGTTTTCCAATACTGTTTTAAGCTTTTTACTATTGCTAACTACATCAACTGCTGCGGACATTTGTGATCCCATCTCCGCAACTTCTTCCCAGTTAACACCTGGTCCTGATGAATCCTTAAATACTTCAGCCTCGTGTAGTGCCTGGGTTGGTGTTTTGGCGCCTTCAACTTCTCCTATTCTCCTACCTAGGTGTTCTTGCGAAAGGACCTCTTCAACTGGATCGTCAGCCACAGATACGTCAGGTTCTTGTAAATGTGGCTCTATGCCTACCGGTAGCTCGCGTTGCGTCTCTAGCACTCCAGGGATACTATCTTGCGTAAGTTCATTGTTGCCAGCCGCCAATGGTTCTTGTGGAATCACGTCCATAATTGGTTTGGTGACTATTTCATCTTTTGGAATAATTGGTTGGGTGACTATTTTATCTTTTGGGATAGATGAAAGAATAGCTGACTCAATACTTTTCTTGGTGGGGTTGGCTAACCTTTGCATCTTCCGGATTATCTTCTTATTTGTTCTTCCAGTGCTGTTCATCAACCATAAATCAGCTCTTCTTTTGGAGTCAATGTCTATTGCTTCTTGAATGTATCGTCTAGGAGATGCGCTTTTGCTCTCTGAAATAGTGGAAAGATTTTGGAGGTTATAGCGTTTATTCCACTTAGACACCTGGCGTGCGGCTCGCAACAGATCAATCTTTTTGCCCCCACCTTTGGTAGCTGCTTCCTCAATCAGTCCATCTACTAATAGCTGGTTATCACTGTTTGTTGCCCTAACAGGTTCTTTATGCGCCGTCGCATCATTGTGGAGAGCTTCTTCGAATTCAGCACCTGTATGTGATACATTAGTCTTAGCAGTTTTATTCTTACCAAATGAGGCGCCAGTATCATTTCTAAGACTCGCGGCTATTCCTTCCCCCCCGCCAGTCTTTAACAGCTCACGTTTGCCTAGACCAAGAGTTAATACAAGCGCAAGTGGTAAGAATGGGTCCTTCTCTATGTTCCCAACAGCGTCTTTAAAAGCTCCATATGTTCCTTTCAATACGTCTTTAATTATAGTATTAGGCGCATGGAATAAGTTGTTTGCAGAGGTGGCTAAGTCGTTTGGTAAAATGATTGAATCAAGTATCTTTTTAGCCTCTGTCCCCTCGAACATAGCACCCCCGAAGGAAACCCTAGGGAAGGCACTAAGCGCTGACTCTACATAGTCGTTTACCGGACGAGCACCTGTAGCTAGATCTATTGCAGATTGTACGGCAGAGTGGGCGCTTTGACTTGTCTTTTTCTTGGCGTTGTCTTCACCTTTGATAGGGATCCGATTGTCTTCGGGATGGGTATCTGATTGTGAAGCATCAAATTGACCGCCACTAGCTACAGGGGCGCCATCGAAGTAGTTCCCACTAGCTACAGGGGCGCCATCGAAGTAGTTCCCACTAGCTACAGGAGTGGTACCGTCAGCCGCATCCTTAGCAGGGAGTGTAGCGGTTGTGTCTGCGTTCTCATTGGCACCTACAGTGACCGGTAGTATGTCGAAGTAGTTGCCACTCGATACAGGCTTCAGTACATTTGCCATATCATGCTGCCAGCCAATTGATAGGTTGTGCGGTAGCTGCATATATTGAAGCTACCACATAAAAAAGTGTTGCAGTGATAAGTAGTCGTGATTTTGTCATCTACTCAGTTTCTAACCAATCTGGCAACACACCGTACTTCTCTTTGAAATCTGCGACTATCTTCTTGTCGTCTTTGTGTTCAATTAGCGCGTTGTAATGCTCCTTTGGGATAAGGACAGGAATATCATTAGTATTGGCCCATGGCTTATATGGTATATGTGGACGTTTCCGTAGCAGATACATGTTTGTAGGGTCATTCTTGTTAAATAGGTAGATGGCGTTTGCGGCATCTGTTTCACTTGTACCTTCGTCATCTATTATGTTACGCAAAGCTGTCAGAGCCGAATAGAATTTAAGCTTTTTTATATCAGTATCCAATTGCTGAGGCGCACTTGACTTCGATCTAACCTTCGAGCCACCTACAGATTCAGTAACAATCCGTCCGTCTTCATCGGTGAACGGTGTATGTTGTTTACCATCTTCACCAATATATGATGTCCCTTGCTTGAGGCCACTTGACTTCGATCTAACCTTCGAGCCACCTACAGATTCAGTAACAATCCGTCCGTCTTCATCGGTGAACGGTGTATGTTGTTTACCATC
>VAPF01001930.1_pt1 | contig 16295 bp, 18 predicted proteins | sample 3393931 | NCBI WGS metagenome assembly VAPF01 (sample SAMN08290437, study PRJNA428436) | hydrothermal vent metagenome | isolation source: Deep-sea hydrothermal vent chimney | place: Atlantic Ocean: South-mid Altantic Ridge | depth 2773 m m | reverse complement strand
AACAGATACGAGCAATGCAAAAAGCTATAATAATAAGGGACCTTAAAATAGTTCAATTATCTAGTAATAATAGCAATAAGAGAGACGAGAGTTCTAAGAATAAAAAAAGTGACAAGAAAAAATAACTTTAATACCAATATTCTACAACTTTTTTTCTATCTTTTTGTTTCCTATTAATCGCCTTTCAAATTTTTTTGTTAGTAAATTAAGTGAATCGGTTGGTGTTTTTGAACCAATCTGTTTTTGTTTTTTATAAAAATAATACCCGATGAATCCTAATATTGCAAATATTGCCATTGCGACAATCCAGCCATAGCCTTCTGATTTTGAATTTCCAGAACTTATTTGGAGGCATGAGCCCAAACAACAATACTCCCCATTTTTTGTGAAAGTCGCTGTTCCATTGCATATCATTCCGTGATTGCATATTTTTCCAGATAATTCTTGACATGTTTTTTTCTTAACTTGAAAATTTTCCTTTGGTGTTCCCTCGGGTAACACAAAAATACTCAATGGAATTTTAAGTATATTTTTTGTTTTGTTCTCTGTGTATGAAATATTAATTTCCCCTGAAAAATGCCCAGAGCTTGTAGGATATAATTTTAGTGTTAAATTTTCAACTCCCCGACCCTGCATATGTTGTGGTTCTAATATTTTTATGAATTGAATTGAAGATGTGGCTTGTAGATTTGTTAAATTATTCGTTCCAAAATTAAATAACCGAATTGTCTTCTCAGATTTCGTATTTGTAAATATTTCTGCGAAAAATAGTTTTGGGCTTGCCCGTAAATTTGAATAAATTTTTGTCACCTTTTTTGGAGATGAGCTAATATTTGTGTTATTCTTTTTTGCATTTAAATACAACACTGGAATTAAGAAATTTTTGTAACCTGAAATATTTACAAAGGAAAAAGTAGTATTCGGTTCAATTTTTAGCTCGTGACTTTCCGACGGATTAATTGATATTTTTTCTTTATTGAAAAAGACATTTAATTGTCTGCTCCCTATATTGATTAATTTTATTTTTGGAGTTGTAGTCAAAAAGATAAAGCCTGGCTTGATTTGGAGTATTTGGGTATATGTTTTATTTGTAGTCTTATTAAATAATTCATTAGGCGAAATTGTTATATTTCTTGTTATAGTAGTTGATTTAATCTCACCTGACTCTTTATCTAAAATATTTTCTATTTTCAGCGTAATATTTTCTTTTAAATTAGTGTAAATGTATAGGTAGTAAGTTTTGTTATAGTAAAATATGTCGGACTCTAAGGAGAGTTGTCTTCTTCCTTGAAAAAACTTGATTTGAGATTTTGTTATTTTTTGAACAAATTCTCCTGATGTTGTAATTGTTCCCAATATTGTTTCACCTGGCTGCGTTTCACTATTTTGAATATGTAATAGTGGCATAGAGGAAGCTAGGGAGCAAAAGAATATTAATAAAAATATTATTTTATAATTCATTTTATTTAGATATATCTCGAAGTTTTTTGAATGTTTCTGACATTGCCTTATCTCTCCTGTCATATGGTGTTTTTAGAACAGGTCTGTTTCTAACTTGGCGAACTGGTCGTGGTTGAGATGGGATTGTTGGATTTCTTCTTATTGGGGGGAATCCTGGTCTTGGTGGTATGCCTGAATATGATGACCCAGATGGGGGCTGAGCTCCCTTATTATCATCTTTTTTAAACTTAGTTTTAAACTCAAACCAATAAAGTTTTAACTGCTCCCTATACAAATATATTATCGCCCCTAATGTTATTATAATTAGAATTGTTAAAACCCATACCCACCATCTTGACGAGCTCTGAGAAACCTGTGCTGTTTTTGGGCCACAACAAACTTGTTCCTGAGAACAAGAGTAGTTTGAAATTGGTTCTTGAAATTGGGAACAAGAGTTCATACAAGTATAGGAATTGGATTCACACTGCGTTATTTGCACATTAACTTTATCCTCGCAACTGCCTGTGCAACAACTATCAGTATCACTAGCTTTTTTTGAATTTCCGGTGCAAACTTTTCCAGATGCACAAACTTGCCCGCCATCTTCCGCGCATGTTTTAATATTTTGTGTCATACAACAAGTATCTGAAAGAGATGGGCAAAAATAATTATTTCCGACATTTTTAGAATCAGTGCATTCTGTAGATGGAATACAAAAATAATTGGCTTCAGAGCAATATGTCACACTACTTTGATTTGATGTCGAGGAGCTTCCTGTTTTCCTTGATTTTTGAGTAAGTGCCCACAATGCTATTGCGGTATCTCCAACAGAATTCCAACATCCGTCCGCATCCTGAGAAAAAAGCAACCACTTTTTTGCCTTTGCTACTTGTTCTGCACTTGAATCAGATAGTGCCAACAATGCCAAACTTGTATCATAATATTTGCCATACGCCGACGATGGTGCCTCCCAATAATTACCGAGTTGTTGTTCTGATATTAAAGAATTTGCATAATCTTCATAGTTTGTTAGGATATAAATAAATGATGATGGAAGGTATCTCTTGTTGGTTTCTGACATTGCGATTATATATGGAACGAAGTTATCTACATTGTGTCCTGTTTTTAAAAGTGCCAAAGCAGCCCACGCCGTAGCCTCATAATTACAACCATTTGCACCGAAACATTTTGAATTTACTTGTAACTCTGTTGAGCCAAATGCGGGTGCGGATGCGGTTCCCCCTAAAACATAAATTGTTTGTGAAATTTTATTTCTGTAAATAAGATTAGAAATAAAATTTTTATCACATTCTATTGAAAATTTTTCATTATAACAATTATTGTTAATCTTTAGCCAAAAATTTGATTGCGACCTTGATAAACAAGAACCAGCATCTCTGTCTATTTTTTTTCCTGCATCTACATGAATTGAATAATCTTTTGTATTATATCCAATATGACAGTTTACCACTCCATTTGAATCCTGTTGAAGATACCATATCAAATTTGTTGGTGTTTTTGCTTGGTTTAAAAGCCATTTCTCCGAGGCAGTTGTATTCTTACCAGCATGATTTAATGCTATTATTGCCAATGCGGTATCACGGACATTCCCCCAATTATTTGCTTTTTCTTTTTTCTTTAATTCGCTAACGCAATTATCAAAAATATTATCTGGAGTTGCCATTATTGTTAGTGCAATTTCTTGGGTAGTTAGCCCAGAACAGTCTCCTGCCTTTTGTTCTAAGCACGAAAATCCTTTGTCTATCTTTGATTCATTTATATTATTATTTGAAACTGTTGCATTCTCTGACGATGTGTGGCTAGTGTGGTTCGTGGAGTTGGTAGCAGCGAGGGAGAAAGACAATGAGAATAGTGCTAGCAATAAAACCAATGATATTATACTCTTTTTCATGGTTGAATATAATCTTTATGGTTTATAATTATTTTGATTACTCTTTTTACTTATTCATTGATAAATTATTATTAATTATAAGATAGCCATCGCCCATAACAGCATCATAAGCACAAACATAGCTATGATTATATAGCTCATAATTTGATAGAATCTTTTTGCTATCTTTTTGGAACCAGAAATTCCAAAAATTGCTAGGTAGAAGAATCTACCACCGTCGAGAATTCCGAGTGGTATCATATTAAATATTGCTACTAATAGATTAATTATCATAATCCACCATAATAGGTAGTAGATAAAATAGGTGAACCCTCCGTTCCATCTTGGTTTGTAGTAAGTAGTTGGGGATTTAAAACTCATAAATTTAGATAACGCTTTTTGGATGAACCCATTTGGAGCAATCTTTCTATACCCAACTCCTAAATATGCCTTATTTGAATCATCTGGACGTGCCCCCAGCATAACATCATATTCTTCATCACCTTTCTTATTCTCGGTAATAAACTTAACAATGTCCCCCGGCTTCTTGTTCTCTAAAAACCACCTTAAGCTGTCCTGCCCTAAAATCTTTACATTATTTGCCTGTATAATTGCGCCCTTCATATCGGCTAAAACCGCTGGGGCTTCTGGATATGCGATTATGTATTTTAAATTGCTATTGTTAAGCTGTGGTGCTAATTTTGTATCTAAATAATAATTTCCTCCATTGGTTATAATTTTAGTAAAATTCCCCACTCTCTCAAATCCAGTAATATTTTTTATAGGAACTGCCCCTATCCCATATGTGTTGAAATTATATCCAGATGCAGTAAAGCTACTAAAAAAGAAGGCGACATAAAGCCCATAAAATAACAATGCTACTAGTATATTGGCAAAAACTCCCGCCCCTAAAACAGTCATTTGCTCAACTGTTTTCTTTTTACTAAAACTAGTTTTTTCTTCTTCTACGAATGCTCCCAGTATTGGTCCAAAAAACACAAGTCCAGTAGATTTTATTTTTATTTTAAATAGTTTCATAAAAATTCCGTGTGAGAATTCGTGAACAATTGCGACAATTGCTAAGGCTATTATAAAATATGTAAAATAGAATGGAGGAAAGAGATCCTTCATCCCAAACAATCTAGGGAAATATGGAATTAGTGGGGCTATTGGTGGAGCTTTAATTATTTTTGTAATCTCTGGGTGGAACATATAAATTGCTACTGTTTTCCCTAGCATCCAAATCATTATTGTCATTAATATTCCGCCTAATGCGATAATTGTCCATTTTAATTTTGCTAATATATAACCAAATTTTTTTGTGAATTTATTAATCAGTGTTATTCCGAATTTTGTTCTCCATATAAAAACCCAACCCTCTCTAGACAATTCACTACGACGATTTCGTAAAAATAAAAACACACCCAAACTAAATAGTGCAAAAAAAACGATATCATAAACAAAAAAATCCACCATCTTCTTTCAGAATAAATCAGGTTTATAAATATAACTGGATTAAGATAAAAATTCTGAGCAAGTCTAAAATTTATTTTTTACGAACTGGCCTAAAGTCTGTCCCTTTGCATTTTCTACATCTTACTTTTCCTGCAAGAATCTTTAATGGTTCAACCTTCATCTTATGCTTACAATCCTTACATACAAATGCGTTCTTGTATAATCTGTTTTGTGCAGCTGGAATTTTTGTAGCCATAATTAATTATTAAAATATCTCTTTATAAAACTTTCCGAAAGTCTTTATATTACTCTTTTTAGTAACTTTTCTCCCTCTATGTCCCAATACTCTATATTAACTCCTTCCACAACGCCTTCAAGTCCATCTGCTATATCTAAATCTAGATTTTCAAAACTCTCACTATCCATAATACTTGCGATGTTTTCGTGAACTGATAAAACCTGCGCATTTCTTTTGTTAATCATTGGGACTTCAAATTTGTCGTGTCCAGGTATAACCATAACTTTCTTTTTCCCGCTGAATACATTAATTGCTTCAAATCTGACTTTTGCATGACCGTGTTTTCCTGTTTTAGAAATGTCCATCTTTTTTACTTGATGGGCTACACCGTCTATTAAAAGAAATGTTCCTACTCTCATTTCCGTAGCATCAATAACTCTAGCAACCATAATTAGTTGAGCCCCAAACCGTTTATAAACTTTCCGTCGGATTAATTATAACTAGGGGTTCGTTAAATTTAATTTTTGGATATATACACTAAAACCCCAAAAGTTATAAAAGCTAAAATCTCTCTCGAATTATGACCATTAAAAAAAATGATTTTATAGAGTTATCATTCACTGGAAAAATTACAAATAGTGGAGAAATTTTTGACACAAATATTAAGGAAGATGCAAAAAGCGCAAAATTCAAAAGTGATAATATAAAACCCCTCATATTGCCAGTTGGGCAAGCTATGCTCCCAAAGGGACTTGACGAAGATTTAGTTGGAAAAGATATAGAAAAAAACTATGAGATTGATTTGAAACCAGAACAAGCTTTTGGAAAGAGAAATCCTAGATTAATAAAAATGATTCCTTCTAAATATTTGTATGAACAGAAAATTAACCCAGTAAAAGGGATGCAAATTGCACTTGATGGAAAAATTGTGAAGGTTTTGTCTTCGGATAGGGGGCGAACTCTTGTAGATTTCAATAATCCACTTATGGGGAAAACTGTAACATATAATTATAGGATTAATAGAATTATAACTGAACAAAGGGAAAAAATAACCGCTTTGCAGGAGTTTTTATTTAGACAAATATTTGATTTTGAAATAGCTACAAACACAATCATTTTTAGTGTTCCAAAAGAATATGAACAATTTGTAAAAATGTTTTCTTCAAAATTTGAAGAAATAATCGGATTAAAAATAGATGTTAAAAAGAAGAAGGAAGAACAAAAGTAATTATATTAGTTCTATCCTACAAATAATTATAAAGCTATAATTTCTTTTTATTTGATGAAATTAAATATAGATGGTGGGAAATATGGAAGATATTTTGAATGACGAAGATATTTTAGAGATGCCATCTAATCTAAAGAATAATCCTAATTCTGAAATAGACCACGAATTGGAACAAATTTTAAGAAAACAATCTGCTAGGATTAAGGTCGTGGGCATTGGGGGCGGTGGTGGAAATACGGCATCGAGAATGCGAGAGATTGGGCTTAATGGTGGGGAAATTATCGCGATAAATACCGATGCACAAGACTTGCTTTATGCTAATGCGGATCATAAAATTTTAATTGGAAGGGAAATCTCTAGAGGATTGGGGGCGGGCTCAAATCCTAGGATTGGGGCAGAAGCTGCAAAAGAGCAATCTCAGGAAATAAAGAAAAAATTAGGAAATTCAGATTTAGTTTTTATTACATGCGGATTAGGCGGTGGGACTGGAACTGGGGCGGCTCCTGTTGTGGCAGAGATAGCGAAAAAACAAGGAGCACTGGTTATAGGAGTAGTAACCCTACCTTTCACCGTGGAGGGAGGGAAGCGAATAGAAAATGCTATGGAAGGACTTGAGCGAATGGAAGGAATTGTAAACACATTAATTGTTATTCCTAATGATAAGCTTCTTGATTTAGCACCCGATTTACCGCTTCCAACGGCATTTAAAGTTGCAGATGAGATATTAACGAATGCAGTAAAGGGTATTACGGAGTTAGTAACATCTTCGGGGTTGGTGAATCTGGATTTTGCGGATATCAGGGCTATAATGTCCGATGGTGGTGTCTCATTAATAGGAATGGGGGAATCTGATTCGTCAAATCGGGCGGAAGAGGCGGTAGATAAAGCACTGAATAACCCACTTTTAGATGTGGATATAAAAAACGCACAGGGGGCGTTGGTTAATGTAATTGGAGGGACGGATTTATCTTTAGAAGAATATAAACATGTTATTCAAAGAATTGGGAGCCAATTATCCCCCGATGCTAAGTTAATATCTGGAGCTCAAATATCTAAAGATTTAGAGAAGTCTCTGAAAGTTATGGTAATTATAACTGGTGTGCGGTCTTCACAAATTTCTGGAGAAAGGCTTCCGATTGAAGAGGTTAGAAGAAAAGATATGGAAGGTGAGCTTGGGATTAAATTTTTTGAGGAATAATTTTAAAAACCCAATGGGACTATAATTGTTATGATAAAAAAAACCTCTCGTAAAATATTATCACAATATAATAAATATCTTCGGGTTTGGCGTCTTCTAAGGAAGCCAACAGTGGAGGAGTTTAAAGTTACCTCGAAAGTTTCTATAATTGGACTTTTGGTAATAGGTGCGTTGGGGTTTGCCATCTCAATTATAATGAAGTTATTGGTCTAATTCTATAAAATTTAGTCTATTGTGTATCCTGCTTGTTTCTATAAATCTAGGTTATTTTTATACGAACCCTATAATTATGAAGATATAATTTATAGAAATCTTTTTAAACCCAAAATTTCAATAAACCATATCTAGTTCTAATTTTTTTTGAACTAGTCAAACAGATTATGGCAATTGGATACAATGATGAGTTCGCTTATCTAGAAGATGAGAATAATACCTCTGATATAGAAGAGCCCTTCGTCCCAAAAATGAAAGGAGAGAGTAACCTGTCTCTGACTCCGGAAAATAATGTTAATGAAGAGGAAGAAGAAAGGAAGGCAAAAGAAGAAGAAGAAAGGAAGGCAAAAGAAGAAGCATTAAAACCAAAGAGGGAATTTGAATCTCAGATTTATATTGTAAAAGTTACAACGAACAAAGAGGATAAAGCTGTAGAAATGATAGTAGACAAGGTTAATAAAAAAGATATCGATGTATATGCAGTTGCGAGACCTCACGGATTAAGAGGTTATGTTTTTTTAGAATCTCCGGACCGTAAGCACGCGGAAGATGCGGTTTTTAATCTTCCATATATTAAAGGGATTATAGGAGAAACCGTGACTTATGCTAAAGTAAAACAAATGCTGGAACCAGTTGCAGAAGATATAAAGATAGAGAAGAATGACATAATAGAGATAATCTCTGAACCATTCAAAAACGAGAAAGCCAAAGTTGTCAGGGTTGATAAACCTAAAAATGAATGTGTTGTTTCGTTGTTGGGGGCTGCAGTTCCTATACCTGTTACGGTAAAATTAGATAATATTCGAGTAATTAGGAGGGATGAAGAATAGTAGTTAGTTTTTTAAACTAACTCTTCAAAAAAATAAAATGACAATTATAAAATTAATGGTTGAGGGAGGAAAGATGAGCCCCGGTCCAGCTGTTGCACAACAATTAGGACCAATGGGGGTTAATATGGGAAAAGTTATTTCTGATGTAAATGTTGCTACACAAGAATTTGTTGGAGTTACTCTTCCAGTTCATTTAACGATAAATCCAGAGACAAAAGAAGTTTCAATCAAGGTATTGTCTCCTCCAACTTCGGAATTAATAAAAAAAGAGTTGGGTATTGCGAAAGCGTCGGGTGCAAGATTAAAACAAAGGGTTGGAAATTTGGCAATAGAACAAGTTGTGGCAATTGCAAAATCAAAACATAATTCAATGTTGTCAAATGATTTTATGTCCACATTAAAATCAGTAATTGGGACATGTCAATCTTTGGGAGTTATGGTAGAGAATAAGGAAGTTAGAGAGGTATTAAAAGATATAGCTGATGGATCATTTAAAGAAGAAATTAACGCAAAGAAAACTGATGTTAGCTCGGAAAAAAGAAAAGTTTTGGATGATTATTTTACTATAATTGCAGAGAAACAAGAAGAAATTAAGAAAGCAGAAGATGCGGAAAAAGCAGCCGAAGAAGAAAAGAAAACAGTTAATGAAATAAAGAAATAAGTTTATTAACCCTTAATTCCCCGTATTTTCACGGGGTTATAGTCTAGCCTGGTATGATTCGAGGTTTGGGACTTCGCGGCCGCGGTTCGAATCCGCGTAACCCCATTATAATAAATAAAAAAATAAAATGGCAGTAAAGAAGAAGAAAATAGGAAGTGCTGGAAGATTCGGTGCTGGGTATGGTAAGATAAAACAGAAACTTGTAGCTGTGGAAAGAAAACAGAGAGTAAAGCAGGAATGCCCATTTTGTAAAGGACACGCAAAAAGGAAAATAAAATCTATTTGGAATTGCACAAAATGTGGAAAAGAATTTGCGTCGGGTGCTTATAATTTGGAGCATCAAAGGGGAAAAAATTAATATGGAAAAATTAAAAATTAAATTTGGAGAGATAAGACTTTAGAAGATAGAGTTTCTTCTGAAGATATATCTTTTTTTTAAATGGCAGGATACAAATGTTTTCATTGTGGGAATACACTTAAGTCAGCGGAGCTAAAAAAGCGCTTTGTCTGCCCTGAATGTGGCTCTAGAATTTTTTATAAACCAAGAAATAAAATGAAAACTGTGAGCTCGGATTAGATGGAAGATGAACATTGTGATGATTGCACAGAACATAATCATTCAAATCCGTTAGATAGTTTGGATAAAGAAACTCAGGATAAGATACAGGAACTCCAGATGATGGAAGAATCTTTTCAACAACTTTTAATGCAAAAAAATGCTTTTTCAATGGAATCTAATGAAACAGAGTATGTGATAAAAGAAGTTGAGAAAACCTCCTCGGAAATATTTAGAATAGTTGGAAATCAAGTAATAATAAAGAGCACGAAAGAAGAAATATTAGAAAATATGAGTAATAAGAAAAAATTATTAGAAACAAGAATGAAATCTATTAATGAACAGGAGCAGGAATTTTCTGCCAAAATAAAGGGAATTAGGGAAGAAGTAATGGAAAAAATTCAAAAATAATTTTAAAATTTAGTTCTGATATCAATTAATAATTTTCCGACGATATTCTTATTTTTAGGAATAAAGCCTCTGCCCAATCACATAAATATTTAAATACCGATATTATGCAATAATATTATGGCTTTCGATATATTCAAAAAAATGATGGGGAATCATGAGCAGGTATCCGAGGATTTCATAGAAATTGATTTAGAACAAGAAAAGTCAGATTCAAAGGTGTTGATTAAAACATTTGTTTTGAAAGATTATGAAGATATTAATCCTATCCTAAATTCTCTGAGAGAGGGTTATTCAATTGCTATAATTGATATTAAGGTTTTAAAATCTAAAGATGTTATTGAATTGAAAAGGGCGGTTTCTAAAATAAAGAAAACAGTGGAAGCATTAGAGGGAAAGATTGCAGGATTTGGAGAGAATACCATAATAGCCACACCTTCTAGAGTTTTTGACATATGTAAGGGTGTTCCAACAGCTCCAAAAAGAAGACCGGACGACATAGAGAGATTCTGAAATTATTAAAGTTATATTTTTTATATTATGAAATCATTTTTCGTAGAAGCGAGGCGTAAATTCAAGGATTCTGATGTAGACTTGACTCTTCTGGATTGTCTTCACGGGAAAAGTATTTCTATTGCGTCTACAATCCAATATATAGACCTTATCCCAAAAGTTAAATCATATTTAGAGTCCTTGGGTAAAAGGGTTATAGTCAAAAAAGGGGCTCATTATGATGGCCATATTTTGGGCTGCAATTCTAGTGCTTTGGATAAAACTGCAGATGAGATTCTTATAATCACCGACGGGAAATTTCACGCTATAAATAATGCTATTCAAATTCAAAGACCAGTTTATGTTTTCTCTGGGAAAACACTGGAAAAAGTAAGCCAAGAAGAAATTGAATCCCATAATAAAAAAACTTTAGCAAAACAAAAAAAATTCCTATTTTCAAAAAATGTAGCGTTAATCCTTTCTACAAAATATGGGCAACATTATTCACAGCTTAATAAAATTAAAATCTTAATAGAGAAAATGGGAAAGACGGCTTATATTTTTGAATGTAATAATATTAATAGTCAGGAATTTGATAATTTTCCGCAAATTCAAATTTGGATAAATAGTGCCTGTTTCGGAATCGCAAGAGATAGTTCAAAAATTATTAACCTGCGAGATATCCTTAAATTTTTGCCATTGAAAAAACCGTCTTTAGAGCCACAATAATTGTTGCTGGGACGAATAATAGCAACAGACTTCCCAAAATATTTCTTAGGACGGTAACTGCGTAATTATTAAGAGCGAAATATTTTAATGGATCCATCCCCAAAGAACCTGCTATAACAAGTGACAAACTGGCGATTAAGAAAGTCATAGAATCTTTATCATTAGTATTCATTGCACCTACGATTATTCCAATTACTATAAGCGTGGTATAAAACATTCCGCTAGCTTGTGTAATTGATTTATTAAAAAATCCGAATATCACTGCAAGTATCACTCCAATTAAGAATGCATATGCTCCTACTAAATTTTCCCTAGACTTCACCATATTAATTTAACAATAAGACTCGTTCTAACTCTCTCGAGAATTTATTTCTGCTTTGGTCTTGTTTTATCATTAAACATCGACGGAGGACTAATATTTAAACCTTTCTTCCTTAAAAATAGGTCACAAAATTTTTCATAAAAGAAAAATCAGTGGAAACATTTTAATTTAGAACAATTAGTGCATCATCCAAATTATAGAAAACTTTATAAATCAGTGTAACTCAGGAATTACAACATGAGAAGAAATCTTTTTGCAGTTTTGGGAATTTTTATAGTTTTGGCTCTGAGCTTTAACATTGTTGTGGCGAATACATCTTCTAAAAATGGAGTTACTCTAACCTTAGTTCCCAATGCACATAGTGGAAAAGTTTGTGTGGTTAATGCCAGTGTGGTTAATGCTAACGGGACAACTTTATTTGTAGCTTTTGAAAATAGCGGATGGGCATCATGGACTGCTGGCAAAAACATTAGTGGAAGTGGTATATTTACTGGAGCGTCCTCTTCGTGTCCTACTACTGCACAGGCTAATATTTACAATGCTTCTAATGTCTCTCAATTTTTGTTCTCGATTTCTGTAAATTCTACAATTCCCATAGCTCAAGTAGAAGACAATACTCTTTGTAAATACGAAAACTACAATGAGACCAGTGAATTAAGAATATCAAATTTCGATGTAAATAATCAGGGAGAGGGTTCAGATAGTTCATGGCAATATTTAGATTCCCTTCAAATGAAAATTGGAGTTGAGAACGAGAACAGAACCAGTAGTATTAATGATGTAAGAGTAGAAATTGCAATTTTCGATAATCCAATAGAAAATGGTGGAAACGATATTACCAATGATTTTAATTTGAAAGACAATATAGTAACAACTATTGGAACTTTAAGGAGCAGGAATACAGAAACCGCTACATTTTCCATTGACAAATTACCTGCAGATTTAGCAGCTGGAACATATTATATGTATGTAATGGCATATGGAAACGACAGAAAAGGAGACCAGTGTGTTTCCACATCTACAAGGCTAGATAATAGTCACTATTATGAATTTAATGTGGAATCTGTTGATTATGATAAGTCAATAGTTTCTAAACCTTCAAATTCTCAATTACAAATCGATAGTTATTGCGGACAGAAAAATTTAGATATTTCCTTCCCAGTTTATAATCTTGGAGATGGGGATGAAGACCGTGTTTTGGTTAATCTTTATAATACAGAGTTGGGAATTGATAAATATCTTGTTTTGAATAATCTAGATAGTGGGGACAAACAAACAGCTACATTCTCTATAAATATACCCTCTTCCTTAGCTAAAGACTATTATAATTTGCACATTACTACTAGCTTTGATTGGGACAGTAGTCAAGATTCTCAGGATCCACTATCATATAATAAAGAGACCTCTGAAACAATCCGGTTAAATATGTTAAACTGTGAGGTAAAGGCTCCTAGTATTAGTGCTATCCTAAAGTCTTCATCTGAGATTGGGAAGAATATCGTTGTCCGAGCAACTATAACTAACAATGGAGAATCTAGCGAGAATTTCATAATAGCACCAACTGACTTTGAATCTTGGGCTGATTTAGTAAGTGTTCTACCTCCTAAAATGACTATCGCGGCTGGTAGCTCTCGTGATGTTCTAATCACCTTATCTCCGAAAACAGCTGGAACACAATCTTTTAAAATTAGCGTAGCCGAAAATGGGAAGATATACAATCAATCCGTTTCATTAACTGTTGCGAAAAAGCCAGGCATTTTCTCTAACTTTGGAGTTAGTGGTATGGCTAACTATCTCTTGATAGGAATTGCGGTTTTGCTACTATTAATTCTATTGTTAATAATAGTTAGATTAGTGCAGAAACCTGTAAGAACAAATATTTAATATTCTAGATAATATTATAAATGGGAAATCTTGTTTATTCTAATGAATAAGGATTTGAAAAAAATAATATCTCTTTTTTTTAGATATGGGATTATTTTAATTTTTGGGATTGGTAATTTTTATCTTCTTTATAAAATATTTACTCCAGCTACAATTTATTCTGTTAATTTCATATTGGGGCTTTTCTCCCCTACTGTATTAATAGGGAATGCCATTATGTTCAGGCAAATCACAGTTGAAATTGCTCCTCCCTGCGTCGCTGGAGCGGCTTTTTTCCTACTTTTAGCACTCCTACTCTCTACGGCTAATGTGAAATATAAAACTAGGGTATATGCAATTTTTACAGCTATGATGTCTCTTTTTGTAATAAATATAATTAGAATTTTAATACTTGCTCCAATTACGACGATGAAATATTTTGAAATAATTCATTGGATATTCTGGAATGTTTTGTCTACTGTTTTTGTTATTGGGATATATTTCATAACTATAAAAATATACAAAATAAAATCGGTTCCAGTTTATTCAGATATTAAATATTTAAAACGCCTATCAAATAAAAAATAATTAGTTAGATGTTTTAATTGGATTTACATCTCTGAAATCTTTTACTGCGTCTACCATAAACTTCTCTACGGAATTAGAGTCATCGCAGTTAGAGGCATAAATAGTATAGCAATAATGGTTGTTTTTATCCTGAATTATTTTATCTGCCCCTATTTTTATTAAGACCACGGTTCTATTGTGGATATTCTCACATGTTATGTATTTTCTTCCAGTTCTGTTTGCCATCTTCTCATCGCTGGAGGCACTGATAATTGGTCCAACGCCAACGCCTTGTCTTAAAAAAGCAGACAAATCTAGCATAACTCTTGACAAATCTCCTCGGCATTTGTCCACTTTTGGACTAAGTGAGATAGCTCCTCCGTATTTGAAACTATTGAGCTTTCCAGAAACATTAATATTGTTCTTTCTTGGATCTTTTCTAAGAAAAATATTGTAATGTAAATTTGGGTTGGTCAGACTTAAAAATCTTCCGTGAAAAATAACTAAATTCCCTGGATTCTCTACATTCCAGTTTATTTTGTTATAAGTAAATTTTTTTGAAGCTTGGTGTATGAAATATGGTATTAAAATTGAAGCAAAAACCATCCCAATTACTAAAAATACCCAAAATAATGTTTTATCTTCCCTTTTTATAAGATTTTTTGGGACTTCATCTTCTTCCTCTATTTTGTCTTCTTTTTTAATTTCCATGATTAATTCCTAGTAGTTTGTATAAAAAAGCGTCGCTGGCTTTCGGTGTGTCCCCATTAATGAATACACAATTATCTTTTTCATAAACTCCAGTGTTTTTTTGATTATTAAAAACTATTAAGTTTGAATTGCAATTTTTTGTTGGTAGGTTTCCTCTACATTTCTGTGTGCTATTTTCTCTCAAACACGCCTCTTGATATCTTAGAATATATTTTCCTATGTTGCCTATAATGTCCCCCATCCCGTCGTTGGGATTTACAAAATAAAGTGGTTGTCCGGAATATGTTGTAAGATTCATAGATAAATTAACTGGGACATCTCTTACTTCCGACGGTAAATACCTAAAATTAAAGAGAGTATTTCCCATAGAAAGTGTCCACATTCCGTTGGTCCTGATAAAATTGAATCCGTTTTCGCTCACTTTATTGGAATTTGTATTTCCACTTCTGCTCATTAAAGAATATCCCCCCATAGACAAAACTAGCAAAACAATCATACCTCCCCCCAATATAATGTTATTTCTCCTCTGTGCTTTTTCAATATCTATCGCACTTTTAATTTTTTTCATAAAAGAAAATAGTTTTAGCAAATATAAACCTTAGCATTTTCATACTAAGAAAAAAAAGAAAAAAAAGAAAAAAAGGGGTAATCCCCCATAATTTTAGACTTTATGCAGTAACAATAGTAGCCGAAGTAGCAGATGTTCCTACCATTTTATTTCCAACTGTTGTGTTAACATTGTTGTTTAATAAGTAAGTAGTAGCTTTTGCTGTATCAGCGGCGTTGTAACCAGCGACGAGTAAAGCAGTATTTCCATTCCTATTGAAAGATTGGATTAAGAACTGACCTTCTCCGACACCTGTAGCAGATGTAAACATAGTCCCACTGTAAGCACCACCAAGTAAACTAGCAGCAACAGAGTTGATAGCAGAACCACCAACAACTACTAAATTTTTCCCAGCGACATTTGCAACATTACTATCCTTAACAGTCATAACACCAGCCTCTCCACTCGAAGACGAGGAAGCACTAGCAGTTGAAGCTGTTAAATAAGCAGTGTTGTAAGATTCACTACCGTGATATGTTATCTCGGCAGTTTGCTGTGTAGGTCCTTCATCTAACTTAATTGCAGTAGCAAGAGGAGAATTTACAACGTATTCGTATACATTTGTATTTCCGTCCTCTATTCCGTTTCCAGCACCAGATATGCCATTAACACTAGTCTGATAGCTATTAGCGGATCCTGTGTTAGCTACAACGGTTAGATTGAATTTATTTACAGAAGCGATGTTTCCATCCTTGTCCTCTTCAGCGAACTGAATTGGATAAGCGTTTACTATACCAGTAGTTGTTGTAACATTAATGGTACTATTGAACTGAATACCTCCAGCTGAAGCATCCATACTTAATGTAGGAAGCAAAATCTGTAATCCGTCTGCAGTATAAACTCTATTGAAGGTAACCCCAGTATTTCCAGTTAGGGTGATTGTTTT
>VAPF01082593.1_pt1 | contig 16334 bp, 14 predicted proteins | sample 3393931 | NCBI WGS metagenome assembly VAPF01 (sample SAMN08290437, study PRJNA428436) | hydrothermal vent metagenome | isolation source: Deep-sea hydrothermal vent chimney | place: Atlantic Ocean: South-mid Altantic Ridge | depth 2773 m m | reverse complement strand
GGACGCATCACCAATAAGGTGACATTGTCTTTTTTACATTCACTATGCACATCAATTGCTTACACTCTAATTCGCATTTCTATCTGGGGATTAGGGTACTATTTACACCCCAATTGTTTTTGCGTTTCTGCTAGCCGTTTAACCGTTCCAACATCCGACCAATACCCTGTAAACAAACAGCCCGAGACCAGATTTTTTTGCATCGCCTCTCTTAAGATCGGGGCGAGTTTAAGAAACGCCACGTCATAGTGTTTAAACAGCTTTGGCGACAACACACTTAACCCTGCAAAGGTTTCATTGCCCGCTTCAATAACGTGTTGTTGCTCGGTCAAAGCAAAATCTCCTGTTTGATTGTGTTCGGGACTGGGAACCAATATGAGGTGCGCTAAACAGGTTGAATTTTCACGCATTTTTTTCGCCTGGTTCAATAGGTGTTCAAATTGAAAATCACAATAGACATCACCATTAATGACCAAAAATGGCGACTCACCCAATAAGGGCAATGCATTTATAATGCCCCCCGCGGTTTCCAGCCCGCCTTCTGGTTCTGGCGAATAGTAAAGCTTTACCCCCCAGCGTTCACCATGACCTAAGTGTTGTTCCAGCGTTTGACCCAACCAAGCATGATTGATTACAATTTCTGTGACGCCAATGGCGGCAAGTTTTTCAATATGGTATTCAATCAGTGGCTTGCCACAGACGGGAATCAAAGGCTTGGGCAAGGTATCGGTTAACGGACGTAAGCGATTGCCTCGCCCTGCGGCTAAAATCATCGCTTTAATGGGGGAAAAACGCACGTTATCGCTCATATTGCATCGCTTAATTTTGGCAACACTTTGTCCTCAATCAAACGTACTAAATCAGCCATTTCTGCGTACTGCGCACCCACTTGTGTGATGTACTGCAAGGTCAACGGAATGTCATTTAAATAGTTCGTTTTACCGTCTCGATGGTTAAGTCGGGCAAAGATACCACTGGCTTTTAAGTGACGCTGAATCCCCATTAAATCCATTGATTGTTGAAATGCCTTCCATTCATCTTTTCGCATCAAGTTTTGAGCGCACAATTGCAAAAAATAGACACGTTGCCATTCAGTCACCTGCTCGGCGGGCCATGCGATGTAACAGTCTCGTAAAAGCGACACCGCATCGTAAGTTAAGGCCCCTTGAACGGCATCTTGAAAATCTAAAATACCCGGCGAATTCCCCGTGTTAACCATTAAATTACGGCTGTGATAATCTCGATGAACATAGACTTGAGGTTGTGCTAAGGCTGAACGTTGCAAACACAACTTTACCGATTGCCACTGTTGTGCTTCAACCTTATCGAGTGTCTGATTTAAATGCGTGCCTAGTAACCAATCTGAAAACAAATCCATCTCAGTATCCAATAAAGTCGCATCATAATCTGGCAAGCGCTTAGCCATTGCCTGCCCTTTGCTTTGCAGCGTAACCAAGGCGGTTAATGCTTGTTGATAGAGCGTATCAGCTTCCGACTCGGTTGCATGTTCCAGTGCAGACAAGTAAGTCTCACTGCCTAAATCGGTTAGTAATAAAAACCCTTGTTCAAGATTTTTAGCCAGTACTTTGGGCGCTTGTAATCCTATCTTGATAAATTGTTCTGAAATACGAATGAATGGACGACAGTCTTCAAACTCAATAGGCGCATCCATAATGATGTACGAGGTGTATTGTCCGTCATGATTTGTGGCATAAATTCTAAAGTAACGCCGAAAGCTGGCGTCGTTTGATGCAGGGAGGGGGGGGGAGATTTTTTGTTGGGCAAAAAAAGGAAGCTGGGTCACCCAGCTCAACATCGTTTCAAATCTTTCAGTCATTTATAAAATACTCGGTTAAAATAAGCAATCTATGAATAATTAATGATTATCCTCTTAATGTCAAACATTGCGCCACAATTTAAAGCACGATTCTTAAATTTCCTACCCCCCCTATCATGGGGTTTTCAGGGGGTTGGTGTTGTTTTATTAAGTGGATTCAGTGTACAAAGCATTGCAGGCGAGGATGAAAATCGTCTTAATAAAATTTCTCCCCCCCCCTGTGCGCCGTCTCTCATAACGCCTTTACAGCTTTCCCCCTTATCGTTTTCTAAGCACAGTAAAACGATAATGGTGGATTTAAACCAATCGGTAAAAAAGCTTGAAGCCAATCAACTGGTTCAACCCACGCCCAATAGCTACCTATTTAAGGGCAATGCTAAATTTACACAACCTAACTTGGTGGTGCTAAGCGATCAGATGTTGTTTAATAAAGTACAACAAACCGCGCAGTTTAAAGGGCACGTTGAAATTCATCAGCCCGAGATGTTACTTATGGCAAACCAAGTGGACATGAGTGAAACAGAGCAAACCTCAACACTCAAAGAGGCTCGCTATCAAATATTACCCAGCCGCATGTATGGCCAAGCCAGTCAAATTTTCTTAGAACAAAAAATCTCTAAAGCCACGCTTAACCAAGCAACATTAACCGCCTGCACGCAACAGCCCAATCAATCGCTCACTTGGCAGCTCAAATTTGAAGAGGTCAAAATAAACCAGCAGACCGAGCAAGTGGCAGCTCGTCACGCCAAGCTATTAATCAAAGGCGTTCCCGTGCTGTACACCCCCTATTTTGCCTACAGCTTGGCCGACCGAGCCAGTGGTTTTTTGTTTGCCTCATTGGGGAGCATTAAATCGGTTACTCAAAAAGACCATTTACAATTTATTAAAATTCCCTATTTCTTTAATATTGCACCCAACATCGACAGCACGTTAACGGTCATTCCAATGGATAAACGGGGGCTCATTTTTGATAATGAATTTCGTTATCTCGATAAAACGCATAAGGTCAAGCTGGATCTGTCTTCCCTTCAAGATCAACTCACCTCAAAAGAGGGGCTAAGCAACACCGACACTGCTGGCAATGTTTCTTACGATGAAAAAATAACACACCGCTGGCGCGCCAGCCTTAATGCCAGACAAAACTGGGGGAATGGCCTCACCAGTAGCGTATTGTGGCATGAAGCCTCCGATGAGAACTTTTACGCCGATATTCCCGTTCAGTCTAGATACAACACCGTCACCCAAATACCTAGGCATCTTAAGCTCAACTATCAAAAAGGGAACTTACAAACCTATGCCGTCGCTTCCAGTTATCTGCGCTTGAGAAACGCACCATTAAACTATGAAAAACGTCCCGAAGTGGGGTTGCGTTATCGCCATCAAATCGACAAAATAAGTTTAAACCTTCAATCCAGCATAACGGATTTTGTGCTGCCCATTTCATCCACCACCAAGCCCGAGGCGTTACGCTTTAATATAAAGCCTTCCATTGAGTATCAAATAAACAAGCCTTATGGCTTTGTAAAGGCGACATTAGTCGGTAATCAAACGCTGTACCAAATGCGTGATAATGCAAACAATACAACGGGGGCAAAATCACACAATTTATTTGCGCCACAGTTTGCGTTAAGGGGGGGGTTAATTTTTGAACGTGCCGTACAAATTTTTGGTCAAACCTATACTCAAACGCTTGAACCAGAGGTGCAATATTTATACACCCCTTACCAAAATCAAAAAAACTTACCTTTATTTGATACCCGTAACCGAAGCCTTTCTTTTAGTAATTTATTTTCGCTCAACCGTTTTACCGGCTCAGATCGAATTGGAGATGCCAATCAAATCACAACCGCCTTAACCACTAGGTTTTTAAATGAAAATGGCCGTCAACTGTTGGATGCTGGAATTGGGCAAATCACCTACTTTGAAGAGCGCCGCGTTGGATTAACCAAAGAGACGGTTCTAGCTGACACCAGATCCGATGTATTTTTAAAATTGGGGTTAAATATTGGGGCGCTCAATCTCTCATCTACCCTGCAATTTACCCAACAAAAATACGATTTATTACACGCCAATAGCCGACTAAAATACCGTTCACCACAGTACGGAACGCTACTGGCAAACTATGTATTATCCAATAAAGATACCCCCTCTCAAAAAGAGAGCTTAAGCATGGGGGGCTATACTGCATTAGCGCAAAACTGGCAAGTTGGCGTATATCTTAATTACGATCTGTATAATGAACAGCTTGATCAAGGAAGTCTTGGTTTGCGATACGATGCCTGTTGCTGGGCCATAGAATTTATGACGGAACGCACACAACTTGACAATGGCTTGTATAATGATGAGTTTAGAATGCAATTTGATTTAAAAGGCTTAAGCACATCCAATCCAGCCTTTAAAAAATTCTTAGCCAGAAAATTACGATTTTAAAAAGAAAACGCTTATTTTTTACCCCTCCCTTCTTACTGAAATAAACAATTGAATACGATGACAAACATTATGAAACCATTATTATCCAAGCAACGATTATCTAAGCTATTTTTAGCCTTTTTTTTCATGTTCTCACTACAACAGACCGCACAGGCCGATGCATTAATCGACCGTATTGTAGCGGTGGTCAATACGGATGTTATTCTAAAAAGTGAACTGAACGAGCACATGCTGTCTCAACAGCAAGCGCTAGAAGAGCAAGGAATTCCCCAGCCCAGCATCGACATTTTGCAACAACAAGTACTGGATTCGCTTATTTTAGAAAAATTACAATTAGAGCGTGCTGGGCAATTGGGCATTGAAGTGCCAGATGAAAAAATTACCGAACAACTTGAAGGCATTGCCAAACAAAATAGCATGAGCTTAATTGCGCTTAGAAAGCGCTTAAACCTTGAAATTCCAAATGGGTTTAACGCGCTTCGTCAACAAATTAAAAACAAAATGACCATTCAAGCCGTACGCGAGGCCGAAGTGTTAAGCCAGACACAAGTATCGGAATCTGAAGTTAAAAACCTCATCAACCGCCAAGCGCTTAATAATCATCAAGAAGAACTTCATTTAGGCCACATATTAATTGAACTGCCTAACTCTCCCACCCCGCAACAACGTGAAATGACGCTTAGAAAAGCCAATGCAATACACCAACGGCTACAAGCGGGGGGCGATTTTCGCCAACTTGCGGTTCAACACTCTGATGGCAGCAAGGCACTTAAAGGAGGTTCGTTAGGTTGGTTAAAACATTCTGAAATTCCCTCATTTTTTGACGAGGCCATTACAGGACTTAACTCAGGTGAGTTCAGCCCAGTCATTCACAGCCCTAGTGGCTTTCACATTGTAAAACTTATTGATAAAAAAGAGACAGGTTCACCCAGCAACACGCTGTCGTATCACCTACACCGTTTTATTTTACCCAGCGACCAAGCTCTGCAACAAGAAAAACCTAAAGAGCTGTCTAGCTTAGTGAGTTCATTGAACAGCATTGAAGCGTTTAATGCACTTAAAAACCACTTTCCTGAAGTTCCCAAAAAAGTAAATCAACAAAGCGATTTAGGCTGGCGAGTGCTGAGTGAGTTGCCCGAAGCCTTACGACCAAGCGTAAAAACCTTACAACCAAACCAAGCCCTTGAACCCATCCCAACACCACAAGGCTGGATGGTTCTGTTCTTAGAAGCGGTAAAAGAAACGCCGCTTGACGCCGAAAACGTACAACAACAAGCCATGCAAGAGATTCGTATGCGCAAAGCCAATGAGATGTTTGAACGCTGGCTACAACAGCTAAAAAATGAAGCCTTCATTGAAATTAAACTTAATTAATACGAGACCTTTGCGCGAGAGGGGCGCGAGAGGAAAAAGTGATAAAATTTGACTGATTGAGGCGGAAATCGCAGGGAATAGCTGGCTATTCGCAAGGTTTTCAACGAAAATCAGGGTTATTTTAGCCTTTTTCATCCGTGCATCCTTTCGTGCAAAGGTCTCAATACGAGTAAACAACTTTAACATGACGCACAACACGCCACACCCAACAACGCAACGATTTGTCATTACCTCTGGCGAACCTGCGGGCATTGGCCCAGACTTGGTTTTACAACTGGCACAATCAGACTGGCCAATGGAACTGGTGGTGATTGCAGACAAACGCCTATTAACCCAACGAGCAAAAATGCTTGGACTGCCCATCTCGTTTAAAGCCTATCAAGCCGATTTACCCCCCCTGCCCAGTCAACAAGGTCAAATAACATTATTACACATTGAAACCAATGCGCCCGTTAAGGCGGGTCAACTGAATGTGAAAAATGCGGACTATGTGATTCGCATGTTAAAAACCGCCATTCAAGGCTGTTTAAAGCAAGCGTTTTCAGCCATGATTACAGGGCCGATTCACAAAGGAATTATTAATGAAGCAGGGCTTCCCTTTACAGGGCACACCGAACTCTTAGCCCAAGAAAGCAACACCAAGCAAGTGGTGATGATGCTTGCCACCCCCGGTTTACGAGTCGCGCTGGTAACCACGCACTTGCCTTTACTCGAGGTTCCCAACGCCATTACCCCTACGCTATTAACCGATGTATTGCACATTACCCACAACGCCTTAACACAACAATTTGGCATTAAAGATCCCACCATACTCGTTGCAGGGTTAAACCCTCATGCGGGCGAAGAGGGTCACATGGGACGCGAAGAAATTGATATTATTTGTCCTGTTTTAAACACCTTAAAATCTCAAATGAACTTAAACGGCCCCTTGCCCGCAGACACCCTCTTTACTCCAAAGTATTTAGAGCAAGCCGATGCGGTATTGGCGATGTATCACGATCAAGGTTTACCCGTTTTAAAACACATTGGCTTCGGTAATGCCGTCAATATTACGTTAGGGTTGCCTTTTGTTCGTACCTCGGTGGATCATGGAACCGCTTTATCGCTTGCTGGCACAGGTGAGGCCGATGCACAAAGTTTTCGGTACGCAATTCGCGTTGCACAAGAAATGACACAAGCACCCATCCCCCAAACCCCCTCTTAGAGAACCCATATGGCAAAACAAACTTCTGGACGTTCCAGCACACATAAACATAAAAAACAGTTTGGGCAAAACTTCTTAAACAACGGTCGAATCATAGATCAGATTGTCGCCGCCATTCGCCCCCAAAAAAACGATCACATGGTCGAAATTGGTCCAGGTGAGGCCGCCCTAACCCGCCCTTTAATTGATCGTGTTAAAACGCTGGACATTATCGAGATCGACAACGACCTCATTGCGCCACTCAAAATTCAATTTGCCAGCAAGCCAGCCTTTAACCTACACCACACCGATGCGCTTAAGTTTGACTACGCCACACTGCTTTCAAACAGCAAAAACGAATCCGAAGCAACACAATCCCTTCGAATCGTAGGCAATCTCCCCTACAACATTTCAAGCCCACTCATGTTTCACCTACTCACCTATGCCGAATGCATTCAAGACATGCACTTTATGTTGCAAAAAGAGGTGGTTGACCGAATTACCGCACAACCAGGCATCAAAGCCTATGGCCGTTTAAGTGTGATGTTGCAATACGCCTGCCAAACCGAATCGCTGTTTACCGTGGGACCCGAAAATTTTACCCCCCCCCCTAAAGTCGATTCGGCCATTGTGCGGTTAATTCCACACGCCAGCAAACCTTTTGTGGCAGAAAATGAGAAAGCGTTTAAAGATATCGTAAGGCAGTCGTTTAGCCAAAAACGCAAAACACTGCGTAACAACCTAAAAGGCTGGTTAAGCGTTGAACAAATCGAACAGTGTGGCATTGATCCCAGTATACGTGCAGAAACCATTCCCGTAGAAGGCTTTGTGAAACTTGCTAACCTGCATTTTCAATGCAATCAACCATCTCCATAATCTCGTACAAATACAAAATAAGGCGTTAAACACAATGACCACCTATGTAATTGGCGATTTACAAGGCTGTTACGATGAACTCCAAGCCCTGTTAAAACACATTGACTACCAACCCAAACACGACTTTTTATGGTTTGCGGGCGATCTCGTCAACCGAGGGCCAAAATCGTTAGAGTGCCTACAATTTGTGAAACAGCTCGAACAACAAGGTCAAGCCAAAACCGTTTTAGGCAATCATGACCTTCACCTCTTAGCCGCCTACGCAGGCTTTGAAAAATTTCGTTCAAAATCCGATACACTGCAAGATATTTTACAGTCCTCAGAAGTGGATGAACTCATGCACTGGCTAAGACAACAACCGTTTATGGTCAAACACCCCGTTTACAACAGCGTAATGGTTCATGCAGGCATCCCTCCACAATGGAGCATTAAAACAGCATTAAACCATGCCAAAGAGGTCGAAGATTTACTGCAACGTGACGACTGGAAAAACACCCTAGTCAAGCACCTGTTTGGCAATACACCCAATGAATGGCAAGAGACCTTATCGGGCTGGGACAGAGCGCGTTATATTCTCAACGCCTTTACCAGAATGCGCTACTGTGATGCCAATGGCGCACTGGAGTTCTCATTAAAATCCGCGCCCGAGAGCGATCAAAAACGACACGAAGCATTCCCTTTCGAACCTTGGTTTGTCTTTCCAAACCGAAAAAACAAAGACTGCGAAATATTTTTTGGACACTGGTCAACATTAGGCGATATTGATGCCTATCAAATCCACTCAACCGATTCGGGTTGCCTATGGGGGGGTAAATTAACCGCCTACGCCCTTGAGAGCAAACAACGTTTTTCAATCCCCTGTGCCCAACAATGCCAGCCTAAAAAAGGGTTAAAAAAATCATGAGTGCACTCGATAAGCTCCCCCCTCACGAAAGCAATGAGCACCAAGCAGAACGTATTCCCACGCCAGAAGAGATGTTAACGCGTCTTCACCAAATTGATTCCAAAACATTTGACATCCGAGCAATTGCCGACAAGTTAAAAGGCAACAAAGTTTGGATCTCCATTTTAACCCTGCCCGTAAGCGCCACCCTACTTGCCGTTTTTACCCTATTAGGTGCGTTCTTATTTGACAGCCCCATCCTCAGCTTTTTAATCACCGCCGCCCTACTCTTTTGGGTAGGCAAACTCTTTGATAACCAACAAAAATTTTACACCGTTGCCGCACGACAAGAAGTCATGCAGCGTATTGCAGAAATTGAAAAAGATTTTGGATTCTTGCCACACTTTAAAGCGTTTTTACCCGAAAAATACCGCCACCTATGGCAATCAATTCGTAAAGGAAACTACCTCTACATCGAACAATACACGCAAGCAATTTTACTGTTGCAAAAAAAATTAGATGCCGAAAAATTCACCGCCATCTGGTACCTAACCTACCCAGAAACAGACCCCAATAGCAGTGAATACATTGCTCAGAATATGAATGAGCCTGCAATTACGTAAGATTTTGGTGAGATTGAATGCGTTGACCCTGGGGGGGGATTTTTTAACTCCGATATTCCGCATTAATTTTAACGTAGTCGTACGAAAAATCCGTTGTCCACACCACTTCCTTTACGTCACCACGATTTAATACAATGGTAATGGTAATGTCGGTTTGGTCCATCACGGCTTGCCCAGCTGCTTCGGTATAGCTTTCTGCTCGTCCGCCATGTTCAACAATACACACATCGCCTAAATACAGTTTAATCGTATCAATGTCTAAGTTTTGAACACCTGCCCGACCAACTGCCGCTAAAATACGCCCCCAATTAGGGTCAGATGCAAATAACGCGGTTTTCACCAACGGTGACAATGCCACCGCATGTGCGACTTTTAAACACTCTTCAGAATTCTCCCCCCCCTCTACCGAGACGGTGACAAACTTGGTCGCGCCTTCGCCATCTCGAATAATCATTTGCGCCAACTCAATCATAATATCACGCATTGCGACTGAAAAATCTTGATAGGCTTGTGACTCTAACGAATCAATCAAGGGCATATCCACTTGTTGCGTTGCCGTTAAGGTGCAGGCATCGTTGGTGGAGGTATCTCCATCCACGGTAATACGATTAAACGAGGCATTTACCGCATCGCTTAAACACTGCTGTAAACAGCTCTGAGTAATTTTTGCGTCTGTGGCAACAAATCCCAGCATGGTCGCCATATTGGGGTGAATCATGCCTGACCCTTTGGACATCCCCGTCACCCGAATGGAGTGCCCATCCACTAAAATGACTTTGCTTACCGCTTTGGGCACTAAATCGGTGGTCATAATGCCCGCGCAAGCTTGTGCCCATCCTGTAGTCGATAAACTTGCGAGTGCCTTTGGAATACCTCGTTGCAACGTGTCCATCGGTAAATTTTCACCAATCACCCCCGTTGAAAAAGGCAACACCTCGGATGGCTTACACCCTAATTCTTCTGCAACCCAAGCACACGTTTGCTTCGCATCTAACAACCCTTGCTCCCCTGTTCCTGCATTGGCATTACCACTGTTAATCACCAATGCACGCGGGGAAACATCTAGCAAATTCTGCTTAGCAACCGTAACGGGTGCGGCACAAAATGCATTTTGTGTAAAACTCGCCACAGTAACACTGCCTTCTGCCAGTTCCATAATCACCAAATCGACTTGACCATTTTTTTTAATGTTTGCCGCACACGTTCCTAAATACACGCCTGAAACTGGGTGCATCTCTACGGTTAATTGACTCATTTTTTCTCCCCCCCCCTTACTGACCCCTAAAATCAAAACGATTAAAAAACCCACCAAAAGGTGGGTTTTTTAATCGTTTATACCATGTGTTCTCTCAAACCCGTTACGTTAACTTACCGCAACACTGTTTGTATTTTTTACCCGAGCCACACGTACAAGGGTCATTACGACCTACTTTAGGTGATTCACGTCTGAACGTACTTTCACCTTCCGCAGATGACTCGCCTTGTTGTTTGGCTCTATCGGCCATTCCTGCGGCTTCTGGGTGTGTTGCTTCTAAATTTTGAGTACGATTAGCTTCATTTTGTTTATCAAACTCATCCACATCTTTTCTGCCCTCAATTTGAACCAGTGACAATACTTTCACGGTTTCAAACATCACCTCTTGCAAGAAGCTTTTAAACATTCCGGTGGATTCACGTCGGTACTCTTGAAACGGATCTTTTTGGGCATAGCCCCTTAGATGAATGCCTTTGCGTAAATAATCCATTTCCCCCAAATGTTCACGCCATTTTTTATCAATGGTACGCAACAACACTTCTTTTTCAAAGTGGTGACGTGTTTCTGGATTAACCACCGTCATTTTAGTGTTATAAATCTCTTCCAGTTCCGTGACCAATTTCTCAATCAACGTTTCTTCATACAGATCTTTGTCTTCATCCAACCAAGCTTGAATATCAAACTCCGTACCCAACTCTTCATGAACCGCTAGCGTTAGCCCAGGTACATCCCACTGCTCCGCTAAAGAACCTTTTGGGATGTACGTTGCCACCAACTGTTCAACCACTTGGGCGCGTAAATCATCCAATACGTCTGACACATCGTCCGACGCCATCAACTCATTACGCTGAGTGTAAACGACCTTACGTTGTTCATTGGAAATGTCATCAAACTTCAATAAATTAGCACGTTCATCTTGATGTAAACGTTCCACTTGTTTTTGTGCGCGTTCAATGGATTTACTGACCATGTTATGCTCAATCGCTTCGCCCGATGTCATGCCCAAACGCTTCATCATGGACTTCACTTTTTCAGACGCAAAACGACGCATTAAATCATCGTCTAACGAAAGATAAAAACGAGTAAGCCCCGGATCTCCTTGACGACCCGAACGACCACGCAACTGGTTATCAATACGGCGAGATTCATGACGTTCCGAACCAATGACCATTAATCCACCATAGCTTAATACGGCATCGTGGCGTTCTTGCCAAGCTTTCGTCACCTCGGCAATCTTTTCTTCGCTGGGATTTTTTAATAGAGACACTTCTGTTTCCAAACTGCCACCCAATACAATATCCGTTCCACGTCCTGCCATATTGGTTGCAATGGTGATCGCACCAGGCATCCCTGCATTGGCAATAATGTGTGCTTCATTTTCATGATGTTTTGCATTAAGAACGCTGTGCTTAACACCCGCCTTTTTTAATAGGCCAGACAAAAGTTCAGACATTTCAATTGAGGCGGTTCCCACCAAGATAGGCTGTTGTGTTTTGGTCACTTCGCTAATCTCTTGGACAATAGCCGCAAACTTACCTTCAATGTCTAAAAAGACCAAATCGGGTAAATCTTGACGTTTTGGAACTTTATCAGACGGAATGACAACCACTTCCAAACTATAAGTGGATAAAAACTCACCCGCTTCGGTATCTGCCGTTCCCGTCATACCTGATAAACGTTTGTATTGTCTAAAATAGTTTTGAAAGGTAATCGATGCAAAGGTTTGACTCTCTTGCTGGATCTTAACGCCTTCCTTCGCTTCTATCGCTTGATGCAATCCTTCACTCCAGCGACGACCGGACATTTTTCGCCCTGTGTACTCATCAATAATCACCACTTCATTATCTTCAACAATGTAGTCACGATCTTTTTCAAATAATAAATTTGCACGAAGTGCCGCATTAATGTGAATCATTAAACCAATGTTCACGGCATCGTAAAGGCTGTCGCCCTCTTCAAGCAAGCCAATTTCGGCCAATAACTCTTCAACCTTTGCGTGGCCTTGATCGGTTAAATAAATCTGTTTTGATTTTGCATCAATCGTAAAGTCACCCGAAGAACTTTTGGACTCTTTATCTTCTTCACCCTGCTCTAAGTGCTGAATTAAGGGGTTAATTTTTTGGTATAACTCGGCTTTATCTTCCGCAGGCCCTGAAATAATTAAGGGCGTACGCGCCTCATCAATTAAGATGGAATCCACTTCATCAATTACTGCAAACGGCTGCCCACGCATAACTTTTTCGGCGGAAAAAATCGCCATATTGTCACGCAAATAATCAAAACCAAATTCATTATTGGTTCCGTAAGTAATGTCTTTTGAGTAAGCTAACTGCTTCTCTTCTTGAGACTGTCCACTTAAAATAACCCCTGTTGATAAGCCTAAAAACTCAAACAGTTTTCCCATCCACTCCGAGTCACGCTTAGCAAGGTAGTCGTTTACGGTAATAACATGAACACCTTCACCCGACAAACCATTTAAATAAACGGGTAAGGTCGCAACTAGGGTCTTTCCTTCCCCTGTGCGCATCTCTGCAATTCGACCTTCGTGCAGCGCCATGCCTCCAATCATTTGCACATCATAATGACGCATACCAAAGACACGTTTACCCGCTTCTCGAACGACGGAAAAAACTTCTGGTAACAGTTCATCCAATGTTTTTCCAGCGGAAATCGCGGCCTTAAACTCGGGCGTTTTTTGCTGTAACTGCTCATCCGTTAGGGCGGCCATTTCGGCCTCTAATGCATTAATTGCTTGTACGCTTTTACTATACTGTTTAAGCATTCGTTCATTACGACTGCCAAAGATTTTTTGAAAGAATTTAAGGGCCATTAAAGGTATTTTCCGATTTAAAATTTAAACAACTTAAAAGTGATACAACGGCATATTTTACGCTTGCCTTCGCAATAATGCGATAAAATGACAAAATATTTTACCACATCCATAGATAATATCTGCATGAAACCTCTACTAAATCAAGCCCGTGGCGCACTCAACACCTTGCTAGAAAGTGCACAACTGTATCAAGCGTTGCTTGAGGTTGGGCAAGACACCCTTCCTAAAACACTGCAACCCCATTTAATAGGGGTCAGTTTTGAGCAACAAACACTTATTTTGCAAATTGATGACAATATTTGGGCGACCCAGCTGCGATTTTATGAACCCACACTGCTGGGTATTTTTCAAGAACACTTTCCACATTTAGAACTTAACAGCGTTAAGGTAAAAGTGGTTCTTCAACCCACTGCAACTAAAAAAGAGTGGCAAGTCACCAGTTTTCCCAGCGATCAAGATGCGATTGACATGCAACAACTAAGCGAACAAGTGCCTTCAGAAGGCCTTAAAAAAGCGCTGAATAAACTCAGTCTTCGAGCCAAAAAAAACCCTAATTTATAGGGTCTACTTTTTATTAAGGGTCTACTTTCAAAAAAAATTAAGCCATTCAACTCTACAACAATATTTTACTGCTGCCGTATCGAATTGGCTGATTGCCATCATTTTCATACGTTACCAACTCAAACGCATCTTTTTGTTCTATCAATGCCCGTAACAGTTGATTATTTAATGTATGCCCCGACTTATGCGCGGTAAACTCGCCCACAATGGGATGACCCAGCATGTATAAATCACCGACTGCATCTAAAATTTTATGACGTACAAATTCATCTTTATCCCGCAAGCCTTCCGCGTTCATAACCCCTTCATCATCCAAACCAATGGCATTTTTTAAGCTCGCTCCCAACCCTAAGTTTTTAGCACGCAACATTTCCATGTCTTTCATAAACCCGAAGGTACGCGCACGGCTTACTTCTTTAAAATACGACGTAGATGAAAAATTTAATGTCATTTTTTCTGCGGTTGTTTGAAATGCAGGGTGCTCAAAATCAATTGAAAAATTTAATCGAAAACCATTATGAGGCTTAAACTCTGCAAACCCACCCTTATCATTTTCAACACGAATTGAGCTTAAAATTCTTACAAACGTTTTAGGCGCATCCTGAATTTTAATGCCTGCGGACTGCAATAAAAAAATAAAATGAGACGCACTGCCATCCATAATCGGCACTTCATCAGACGTAATATCAATATAAAGATTGTCGATGCCAATGCCAGCAATGGCAGACATTAAATGCTCAATGGTTGCAATTTTAACCTCTTTATTGTGCTGCTCTTTTACAATCGTGGTGCACAACATTGTCTCACCCACGATATCAGGCGAAACTTTAAACTCAACCACTGGGTCACAATCAATACGACGAAAAACCACCCCAGTGTTTACCGGCGCGGGTTTTAATGTCATCACCGACTCGTGTCCAGTGTGTAACCCAATACCTTTGGCTTTAATTTGGTTTGCAACGGTTCTCTGATTCAAGGGCTTTCCAACTGTGTTGTATACATCATCTTAAAAAAGTATTTTAACATAACTTATTTAGGCTGCTTTTACATTAGAACAATTAAAAGCTCGACTTAAACCAATTTCGCATTCGATCAAAAATATCCATGACACCGAGTGATTTTGTTTTTTCAGGCGCTTCATGTAAAACACCACCAAAATGCTCTTTTGCGTACATTAATAACCCCACTGTAGTGGCAAATGAAGGGCTGTTTACTTCCTCAGTTAAACCACTCACTCCCTGTGGATACCCGAGTCGAACGGGCATGTGAAACACCTCTTCGGCCAGTTCAACCGCACCATCAACCAAAGAACTTCCTCCCGTCAACACGACGCCAGCGGCCAAAATATCTTCAAATCCTGCACTGCGTAACTCTGCTTGAATCAACTGAAACAGTTCTTCGTATCTTGGCTCAACCACTTCCACCAAGGTACGTCTTGATAAACAACGTGCAGGACGATCCCCCACACTTGGCACTTCAATCTCTTCGTCTTTGTCTATCAACTGAGGCAGAGCACATGCGTACTGTTTTTTAATTTTTTCAGCGGCTGGGGTTGGCGTTCGAAATGCAACGGCAATGTCATTCGTAACTTGATCTCCTGCCACAGAAATCACGGCGGTATGTCGAATGGCACCATTCTGAAATACAGCAATATCGGTGGTCCCCCCGCCAATATCCACCAAACAAACGCCCAGCTCTTTTTCATCTTCCGATAATACCGATTCACTGGAGGCCAACTGCTCGAGAATAATATCCGCAACGGCTAAATGACACCGCTCAACACACTTAATAATATTTTGTGCGGCACTCACCGATCCTGTGACCATGTGTACTTTGGCCTCAAGCCGCACACCCGACATACCTATTGGCTCTCGAATGCCGCCTTGATTATCAATAATATACTCTTGCGACAATATATGTAACACACGCTCACCGCCAGGTATCGCAATGGTCTGCGCGGCTTCCATCACCCGATCAATGTCATCGGGTTGCACATCTTGATTTCGAATGGCCACCATGCCATTGGAATTAAAGCTTTTAATATGGCTACCCGCAATCCCGACATACACAGAATTTGCGGTAAAACCTGACATTCTTTCGGCTTCATCAATAGCATGTTGAATCGATTCAACCGTTGCATCGATATTAACCACAACGCCTTTTTTTAAACCTTTCGAGGGGTGTGTACCTAAGCCAACGACTTCAATTTCGCCATCCGACTTTATTTTTCCTATAATCGCAGCAATCTTTGAGGTTCCAAGGTCCAACCCAACGACCATGTTAGAAGCTTGCTGTTTTCGCGCCATACTCTGTATTACCTTATTTAAAAAAATAACTACTCCGCGAGCAGTCAATATACAAACCGATAAGAGACCGTTATCCCTAATCCCCAGATAGAAATGCGAATTAGAGTGTAAGCAATTGATGTGCATAGTGAATGTAAAAAAGACAATGTCACCTTATTGGTGATGCGTCCTTT
>VAPF01087172.1_pt1 | contig 16394 bp, 15 predicted proteins | sample 3393931 | NCBI WGS metagenome assembly VAPF01 (sample SAMN08290437, study PRJNA428436) | hydrothermal vent metagenome | isolation source: Deep-sea hydrothermal vent chimney | place: Atlantic Ocean: South-mid Altantic Ridge | depth 2773 m m | reverse complement strand
CGATCAACAAAAGAGAAGGCGTATGTACGAACGGGGCTGGGTGGACAGAAGGTCATTAAAGATGGTGGAGCAATTGTTGTTGGTATGATTCATGAAATCACGCAGGTCAATATGAAAACGCTACGACTTGAGGTGCCACGCCAAAAAGAAGATGCATTGATTACAAAGGACAGACTTCGCGTAGATGTTACCGCTGAGTTTTACGTCAGGGTAAAGCCGGATGATGATGCTATAGCTGCTGCTGCGCAAACGCTTGGTGATAAGACTTTTGACCCAAACAAACTGCGAGCTTTTGTGGAAGCAAAGTTTGTTGATGCTTTGCGTTCGGTTGCTGCTGGTATGGAAATGATGGAATTGCATGAACAACGTTCCGAGTTTGTCCAAAAAGTACAGGATGCGGTGGCCGAGGATTTACGCAGTAATGGTCTTGAGTTGGAGGCTGTTTCCCTGACTGCGCTTGATCAAACCAGTTTGGAATTTTTTAATGAAAATAATGCTTTTGATGCTGAGGGACTTCTTAAGGTTAATGAAGTCATCGAAGATCGACGTAAGCAGCGTAATGATATTGTGCGGGATACTGAAGTTGCTATTAACCAAAAAGATCTCGAATCACAAAAATTGAACTTGGAAATAAAACGTGAGGCAGAATACGCGCGCCTGGAACAGGAGCGTGAAATTCAGATGCGGGAGGCTTCCCAGCAAGCAGCTATTGCGCAAAAGCAGGCTGAAAAGAAGCGTGAATCTGATCAGGCCCAGATAGCAGCAGATCAGGCCGTTGAGGCATCTCATATCGCGAAACAAAAGGCAATTCGAGAACAAGAAATTGAAAAAGAACGCGCTATTGAGTCTGCGGATATTAAACGCACGGAAACGATTCAGATTGCCGAGCAGGAGCGTGATATCGCTGTTGCTAACAAATCAAAAGAACAGTCTGTTGCGGCAGCTGAGGCAGATAAGGCAAGAGCGGGGGCGGTTCAGGCTGCTGAACAGGTCACGACAGTTAAAATGATTGCTGAGGCTGAACGAAAGAAAGCGGTTGAGCTAGTTAAAGCGAAAGAGCTTGCTGAAAAAAATGCTATTGGCATAAAGGTTGCCGCAGAGGCTGAAAAAATGGCTGCTGAAGATCATGCTGAGGCTATGAGAACCGAGGCTGCTGCATCTGCAGAGCAGGTCACAATTGCTGCAGAGGCTGCTGCCAAGGCTAAGCGACTCAATGCTGAAGCAGATGAACGCCGTCTTGCTGTTGAAGCTGAAGGTCGTACATTATTGCATGAGGCTTCCAATAAACTTAATAAGGATCAAATTGAATTGGCTCGTATACAGGCTATAATTGATGGTCTTCCTGCCATTATCAAGGAGGCTGCTGAGCCGATGAAGAGCATCGATAGTCTCAAGGTTATCGATCTTAGTGGGCTAAACCGGTCTGAAAGTTCCAATGGCGATGAAACCGTTACAGGTGCAAGCAACATGGCGGACCATGCCGTCAACAGCATGCTGCGCTACCGTACACAAAAGCCGGTTGTTGATGCCCTTCTTTCTGAACTTGGGCTTGATTCATTGGATAATTTATCCAATGTCACTTCAGGGATTTTAAATAAGGAAACCAGTAACGCATCCGTTCAGTCTACGTAGTGTAGCAACAATCAAATCAGTCTCCGCAAGGGCATAAAAAACGTGCCTTTATGCCCTTGCGGGTACACCCTGCATGACTATAGTCGATGATTAAGAGAAGGCCTGAATCAGAAAATCGGAACCTTTAGCAATCGGTTGTATTTTTCGCTTGTCTCGTGGTCTCATTTCTACAAGACCATAATTGCTCAGGGTGTTAAGCGTACGAGAAAGATTATTGGGTTTCCGTCCGGTGATTTCCGACAATGCCTTTATCGACTCCGGTTGCTGCTCAACGATAATCTTAAGTAGCTCTCTGTTTTTATCACTCAGAACCTCACTTAGCGCCTTCATAGATGGAAACCATATTTTGGGGTCTGTGCGTTTTTGCTGATATTCACCTTTTGCAATAGCAATGGTTCTTTGACGAATTTTTTCTTGGGGCATAATGCCAATCTTAATAACCGTCATGATATTAGTCCTCAAATAATCCCGTGTTCTTTCAGGTAATCATCAACTGACTTCCAGAAATTTTCAATAAGTTGTGCCGGAGAATATAAAGCTATATGGCCCACCTTTACATTTTATTGTCTGATGTTTGTGGTCATAAATCATAATTTGTGCTTCCTGAATTCGTATAATAAGTGCATAACCTCTGAATGTAGTTGGGCATACACCCTGTCATAAACAAGACTCAGGGTTACAATGCAAGGCTACGAAACCAAAAGCAGAGGCTACAAATGAACTACAAACACCTGAGTCTTGAGGAAAGACATTATATCGAATTTTCAATAAAAAATGAGAAGACATTATCAAAAATAGGCAAAGAACTGGGTCGCTCGCAGAGCACGATGACTAGAGAACTTGCACGTAATAAAGGGCTGCGAGGTTATCGCCACCATCAGGCTGATGACATGGCCAATCAGCGCCATGAAATGAAGTTCAAAGCCACCAAGCTGACACCTGAAATTGTCGCTATCATAGCGGGTTATATCCGCCAGGAGTGGAGCCCTGAACAGGTAGTTGGTCGGCTTGAAAAGGAAGGCGTTATCAAGCTGCATCATGAGACAATCTATCAATACATTCTGTCAGATAAACGCTCAGGTGGGGATTTATATACGCATCTTCGTCACCAGAATAAAACCTACAGAAAGCGCTATGGATCAGCACATCCACGCAATCGCAGCGGCATACCGAACAGAACGGACATTGATGATCGACCGGAGGCTGTTAATACACGCGAGCGGGTAGGTGACTGGGAAGCTGACACCATGATCGGCAAAAGTCATAAAGGTGTCTTTGTCACGCTGGATGAGCGCAAATCGAAGTTGCGCCTAGCGCTGCCTGTCAACAGCAAGAAGGCGCGGGATGTCACCGATGCAATGCTCAGCTTATTTAGTCCGGTAAAACAGTTTGTACACACGATTACATTCGATAATGGAAAAGAGTTTGCCTACCATGAAGAGGTTGCGAAAACGATACAATGCAAGACGTATTTCGCCAAGCCATATCATTCGTGGGAACGTGGTCAGAATGAAAATGCGAATGGTTTATTGAGGCAATGCTTCCCAAAGTCAATGGAGCTCATTGCCGTGACAAAAAGAGAGGTTTTAGAGGCTGTATACAAACTGAACAGCCGGCCTAGGAAGTGCCTGGAATTTAAAACCCCGTATGAGATTTTTGAAGAGTTGACGAGTATTAATGAAAAAACATTAACCGGTTATGCACTTATGATTTGAACTCAGGACCATTAATGGTATATTCTACTAATGCGTGAAGATCTCCAACTTTTTTCTAAGAAATAAGAATTTTCCCAATTTGCGGGACGCACAAAAACATTATCGAGGGATAGATAATTAAAATGGGTTACATCAAACAAAATAAACTTAAATTTCTATCATTTAGCCTGATTATCGGCCTCATCATGCTTAATATTATTCTCATTAAGCAGACCCAAATTATCAACACATCAAATCAAGCAATATTAAGCAAGCTATCTAACATAAATCAGGTCGAGCACAATAATTCTGCACAATTAAAGTCAAGCCCCACGCCCCAAGGCTCGGCATCTAATGTTAACTTTAGTGGCTCCCCAACAAAAATTTTGTCGGGGCAACCAATAAATCAAATGTCAAAAAATGAATTAATAGCACTGATTCAAAATACAATTCAAGATGAACTCTACAATTTTGACTCTATAATTGGCAGCCAAAGCAGTACTTACTTCTCAGATAAAAATAAATCTAACACTGATTCTAATGCCACAAACCCATTGTTGAATGCCGCTATTAATTCAACCCACGGCATTGAGCTCGACGATAATATCTCTGCCGTTACAGAGAATGAAATGGCTATCGTCATTGAAAGTGCTGTTAGTCGCGGCATGTGGTCCATTGAAGACAGCGACCAATTAATGGGCGCATCTTCACAGTTAAACCCTGAAGCAAAAAGACGACTTAGGGGGCAATTAATGACTGCCATTAATAATCAAGAAATAATGATAACAAAAGATGCGTTAATAACATTTTAAGCAATCAATCATAAAAAGGAGGGGGATAAAGACCCTATAATTAGATAAAACCGTACTTCAATTATACAAAAGGAAAAAACAATGAAAAAAATATTAATGTTAAGTGTATTGTTAATTGGATTTTATGCTACTGGCACAGCTCTTGCCGCTACACAGCCAGGCTTCGTGAACATCGGGTTAGGGTCTGATGGCCTTACTGGCGTAATGAATGCCCGTTTTAATGTCGCAACTAATCCGGCAGCAGGCCATGAAAATTCCCATTTTTATACTTTGACGTATGAGGGAAACACTACAGTATCCTTTGTTGGGCGTGATGCCGTTAGCGGTCTTGTTTTTGCCTGCTCTGTCTTCGCCGACAACCCAATTTTTGATATGGCGGTCAGCATGGCGCAGTCGGTTGGCTATGGAACCATGATCCAGGTTCGTCGTTTTGGCTATAGCTGTACCGGCCTTACTAAAACTCAATCTAGTTTAGCGCAATAATATCTTGCAAATAGCACCCATCTATTTAGATGGGTGCTATTATTGAAATATTTAAAATCGAGCCTCGTCCGAAAAGCTCGTCGGTAGTTTCCGCTACAGAGATCGATCCAGCCTCCGGCAGGCGCTCTTGGTTTTCGTTTGGTGTTGCATTCTCGCCCTCGGTTTAATCGCTCTGATCTTTGTTACACGGAACTCTGCCTCTGGAGGGGTGCGAGCATAGCCGTCAGACTAAACCGGCCAAACGGGAAAGGAAAATATTCAAAGTTCGATCAACTATCGTCGTTTGCCAATGGGTCGTTGTTGTATGAAAGCTTTTTTCTCCTGTTTCAGGCAATTATGTTTTTGATTTTTTTGTCAGCGGTCGTGAACATAGAGGCGATTTGTTGTTCTTTACATAGCCTGTTGGTGGAACCGCTGCGCTTGTTCCACCCTACGAAGATTTTCGTGGCCTCCACCTTCTTATCCTGCTCTTGCTCAAACTTCCCTTTCGAATAAATCACCCACTTCGCAATTAAACAGTTCGCACAGTTTATCCATTGCTTCCAGGTCGATACGTGATGCCGTTTCTTTATACAGAAGTGTAATCGTATTGCGATTTAAGCCGGTTTCACGCGCTACATCGGCAATCTTCATTTTATGCTCGCCCATGAAGCGGGACAGATGACATCGGATTATTTTTTCTGCTGTCTCTAACCACCCAAAATATCATTCAATATAAAAAATATCTCGGAAGGTAATATTTTATAGCTAACCCCATCCTGGGTTAAATTCACCATTTAAAGTGTCATATTGACATCTAATAATATCTAACATGCAAAATCTTGTGCGCTGAAAAATGATACAGCCTGTATCAACATGGATGTCCAAAGTATGATTGTATTTTTAAATTTTTTAATGTTTTCTCTAAAGGTAGTGTCAAGCCTGTCTATGCTGGAGCATGTTAGCGTACTCTGTTTTGTTTCGATTAATTGACCACCACTTTTTTCACTTAAACTCTCCTTCTATGCAATCCCTGTCATTTATAAATTCTCTTCGATGTGGAACTATGGACATGTACGCTCTACGTCGTATTCCAAATAGTACCATGGGTGAGGCGGCATCTAAATTTTGGTCGCTTTGAATATAGTTTGTCGAGAACGGTAAAAGTTACACAAAAACCTGCTTGGCGATTACAATACGGCAAACACTCAAACGGAAAGCTCATGACAACAATTCTGACTCAAGGCAATACCTCTCAGCCCAAAACGGTGCGCTTGGCCGATTATCGCGCTCCGGATTTTCTTATCGACTCGGTAGCGCTTGATTTTGATTTAGGCGAGGCCGACACACAGGTCAGCTCGGTGATGCAGTTGCGCCGCAATGATCCGGGAGGTGACAGCGCTTTGTTGCTCAACGGGCGGGATCTGGAGCTGGTTTCCGTGAGTGTCGATGGTCACATGTTGGATGCGGGTGATTATGAGCTGGATACCGAGGTTTTGTGTATTCCCGCGTTACCTGATGTTTTTACACTGGAAATTGTTACCCGTATTCATCCACAGGACAATACCTCGCTGGGTGGTCTTTATACCTCGGGCGGTAATTTTTGCACCCAGTGCGAGGCGGAGGAGTTTCGCAAGATTACCTATTATCTTGACCGCCCGGATGTGATGGCAAAATTCACCACGACCATTACGGCAGACAAGACGCAGTACCCGGTGTTGTTGTCTAATGGGAATTTGCTGGAAACAGGTGAGCTGGATGGCGGTCGCCACTGGGCAAAGTGGCAAGACCCGTTTCTCAAGCCATCATATTTATTTGCTTTGGTGGCGGGTGATCTGGCCTGCATCAAGGATACTTTTGTCACTCTGTCCGGTCGCACCGTAGACCTGCATCTTTATGTGCAACATCATAATGTGGACAAATGTGAGCATGCCATGCGTTCGTTGAAAAATGCCATGAGCTGGGATGAAAAAGTGTATGGCCGAGAATACGATCTGGATTTATACATGATTGTCGCAGTGGATGATTTCAACATGGGGGCCATGGAAAACAAGGGACTCAATGTGTTTAATTCCCGTTATGTGCTGGCGCGACCGGATACCGCAACGGATGCGGATTATCAGGGTATTGAAGGCGTTATCGGCCACGAATATTTCCATAACTGGTCAGGTAACCGGGTGACCTGTCGAGATTGGTTTCAGCTTAGCCTCAAAGAAGGTTTTACGGTTTATCGTGATGAGGAATTCAGTGCGGACATGGGGTCGCGTGGTGTTAAACGCATCGAAGATGTCAATGTCTTGCGTACCCATCAATTCCGTGAAGATGCTGGGCCCATGGCGCACCCGGTGCGCCCCGAGTCTTATGTGGAAATCAATAATTTTTACACGGTAACGGTGTATAACAAGGGTGCGGAAGTCGTCCGCATGTTAGCGCACTTGGTGGGAGAAAAAGGTTTTCGCCGTGGCACAGACCTTTATTTTGAACGACACGATGGACAAGCCGTCACAACGGATGATTTTGTCGCGGCTATTGAAGATGCCAATGAAACAGAGTTGTCATTATTTAAAAACTGGTATCGGCAGGCGGGCACGCCGGTGCTGGATGTACAGCAGGAATATGATGCAGATAAACAACGTTATCGTTTGACGGTACGGCAGTCCTGTCCGCCGACACCTGATCAGCCGGAAAAACAGCCTTTTCATATTCCGCTGGCAGTGGGACTGCTGGACGAAGCCGGTAATGATTTCCCGCTTCGCTTACGCGGTGAAAGCGCACCTATGGATAATAATGGCACACGAGTATTGGATGTGCGCGAAGTGGAGCAGGTGTTCGAGTTTGAAGATATTCCCCATGCGCCGACACCTTCTCTGCTGCGTGGTTTTTCCGCGCCGGTAAAGTTGCAGAGTGATGTGAGTGACGAACAGTTTTATTTTTTAATGGGTCATGACAGTGATCCGTTTAATCGCTGGGAAGCCGGGCAACAGATGGCGGTGAAAATCATCATGGCCTTGACGGAAAAATACCAGCGAGGTGAGCCACTGTCGCTGAGTGATGATTTTGTAGCTGCGATGGAAAAAACCCTACTGGACACGGAGCTGGATAAAGCGCTGGTTGCCGCTGCATTGGGTCTGCCATCAGAGGCTTATCTGGGTGAGTTTATGCCGACCATTGACCCTGTTGCCTTGCATGAAGTGCGATGTTTTGTGCGGCGCAGTCTGGCTCAGCGATTACGATCCGCATTGTTATCGCGTTACAAAGAAAATCAGAATGACGGCGAATATCGGGTTGATGCTGAGGCCATTGGTCAGCGGGCTTTAAAAAACATTTGTTTGTCTTACCTCATGGAACTGAATGATGCTGATGTTCGTGCGCAATGTGTCGCACAATTTAAAGCCGCTCATAATATGACAGATGTGATGGTTGCTTTGAGTTGTCTGGTAAACAGTGAAGGTGATGAGCGGGAAAAGGCGCTATCGGCATTTTATACAAAATGGCAGGATGACCCGCTGGTGGTGGATAAATGGCTCACCTTACAGGCAACCTCGCGTTTACCGGGGGCATTGAGAAATGTACAGGCACTGACGCAGCATAAAGCTTTCAGCATTAAAAACCCGAATAAAGTTCGCGCGTTGATTGGTGCATTTTGCACGGGAAACCCGGCGCAGTTTTATGCAATGGAGGGTACGGGTTATGTATTTTTGGCTGACCATGTCATCGCGCTGGACAAGCTTAATCCACAAGTGGCGGCACGCATCAGTAATGTATTAAGCCAATGGCGACGCTATGACCAAAAACGTCAAAAACTGATGAAGGCACAAATGCAGCGTGTATTGGCGGAGCCGGGCTTGTCGCGTGATGTGTATGAGGTGATGTCAAAAAGCCTGGTGGATTAGTGGAGTGCTGGCCGAAAGCAGGCGAAACGGTTTATGATAACGGACTATGATAGTAAGGGTAGGAAAAGTAAACAATCATTGAGCTTAGAGTGAACTTAGAGAGAATTTTATTACGCATGAAAAAACGATCTACCACCAACAAAAAAATGATGGATGAACGCTTTGAAGTTAAACGCTCCGGTATTAAGGGTGCGGGGAAGGGATTGTTTGCCAAAAAAACGATTCGTCCTGGCGATACCATTGGCCACTACACCGGAAAAATGCTCACAGACCGGCAAACAGAAAGAAAGCCCTATTCTGAATCAGTTTATATCATGTGGGTCTGTAAAAACCATAACATCCTGGGGGAGGGGCCACTGGCAAACCACACCCGGTATATTAATCACAAATCCAGACCAAACGGCCAGATTGTGACTTCAAACCGATGGAAAACTGCCCGTATTGAAGCAATAAAACATATCAGAGCAGGGCAGGAGGTTTTTATCGACTATGGGCCTGATTATTGGGCAGATGAAGAACCTTCCAAACCCTAAAAAAGGATAAACCTGAAAACAGTTTTGAAATATGTCATGACAAATTTATTGCAAAAAATGACAGACGCTTTTCGTCGTCTGGTCAACCTCTACCATCCATCCACATTAAGGGACAACGGGTGGGTGTGGGGTGCAGGACTGTTGACGGTGACTTATCTTATGGTTGTGCTGGTTTTGGGCTTTCTCTGGAACACAGAACCGGCTCCTTTTGATGTGCGACAGGCTGCGGCAGAAATCACCCGAGAACCAAATGCTGATTTTGTGGTGGGCTCAGTTACCACGGCGACAATGATCCGCATTGGTGAAACCCTGCTTTATAAGCGTGGTGGTTATTTATCGAATGATATCGTTCCGCCGGGCGTATTGATGGACAACCTGCCGAATTGGGAGTTTGGTGCCTTGGTCATGTTACGTGACAGCAGTGCGGCGCTGCGTAATCACTGGTCCCGTTCCCAGTCCCAGTCGCTGGAAGATGAAGACTTGGCTATTGCTGAGCCGCTGTTTAATTTTGATAACAGTTCCTGGATATTGCCTTCAACGGAAGGTGAATATAAAGATGCTATTGCAGCGCTTGAACGCTATCTTGTGCGCCTGTCAGATACCAGCGTACAAAACGCACAGTTTTTTGCACGAGCTGATAACCTTAAGCAGTATCTGGATATTGTTAGCAAACGATTAGGCAGCCTTTCCCAGCGGCTGAGCGCCAGCGTCGGACAGGTCAGAGTCAACACGGACCTGGCAAATGACCCGCAGGCGCAACAATCGACCCGGGCGGCAAAAATTGTCATTGTAAAAACACCCTGGCTGGAACTTGATGATGTGTTTTATGAGGCCAGAGGCTCTGCCTGGGCTTTGGTGCATCTTTTGCGCGCCGTGGAAATGGATTTTCAGAAGATATTAGAAAAAAAGAATGCGACAGTGTCGTTACGACAAATTATTCGGGAGTTGGAATCCTCTCAAGAATCAACATTAAGCCCGGTGGTTTTAAACGGGTCCGGTTTTGGTTTTCTCAGTAATTATTCACTGACCATGGCTAATTATATTTCCCGGGCAAATGCGGCGATTATTGACCTCCGCAATTTGCTGGAGCAAGGGTAGATAGCTTAGCCTTATGAAAATACCAACAATTAATATCATTGTTTTTGTTGCTGTGTCAGTCATGCTTGGGCAAGCCGCCGCAGGAGACATTAAAGTCCGTGCTCGGGAACATTTTGATTTCCATGACATTGCTTTTGGTAGTGGCAGCGGTAGCGCATATGCCGGTCTAAGCAATACCATCAATGTGTGGTGGGAAAAACCCCGGACTTACTCCATTGGTTTGGCGTTTAATCCTGTTATCGGGTCAGCTAGGGCAAGTGGTGATTATGACGCAAGGCTCGGTAATAAAATTAAATTAATTATGCTGGGTGTAGAAGGAAAATACTATCATCGTGATATTGCGCCCAACCTGTTTTCACGGCTTGGCCTGGGTTATGCCCGGCTGGATGCCAAGGGCAGTATCGGAGACATAGATGGCTACCATGCCTATATCGGCGCAGGCTGGGAATTTGATGTAAAGGGTGTTGGTGTTGCCCTGGAAATGGCATTTCGCCACTCCCGCTTAGAACAGGGTGTGATTGTGAACAGTATAACACCGTCGATTGGTGTGCATTTTTATCGTTAATTACTGATGTTACGCACTCAAATAATGAATCAATGAGCGACAGTTTTTACATGGCGCGACAACGCGTATTCTGATTGAGGCCTGAGCAATATCAGAAGCTCTCAAAGAATCGCTCCAGTCTATTGGGAGGTTATGTTGTCAGTGGTACTGACAAGTGGTGTGTTATAAACGCAGAGGACGCAACATTTTTCGTGTTTTTCTCTGTGTCCTTTGCGCCTCTGGGACCTCTGCGTTAAATACCCGGTGATGATTGAAGCAGATATTTTTAGCGCTTAATTCACATTTGTGGCCTGCGTAACATCCGTTAATTATTCAATTGCAATACCCGCTGTGCATCTGCGGCGAGGTCATCCAGCTTGAGTTCTTTATAGGCGTCTACCAGCAATTGCAGCGCCAAACGTGAAGCTGGGGTACGTGGAAAATTGCTCACCACATATTTGGCTCGATTGGCGACGGCAACATAAGCACCGCGATCGGCATAATAGTTGGCCACATGGATTTCATGCATAGCCAGATCATTGCGTAAATAGCCCATGCGTTTCAACGCATCTGGCGCATATTGGCTCTCCGGGAATTTTTTGATCAGCGCCGCGAAATAATTGTAGGATTTTTGTGTTGAGCTAGGGTCGCGTAAACTGGGGTCCTGTTCCGCGATGAAGCTCATGGGGTTATCGTTTTTACTGGCACTGGCCAGCCCGCGTAAATAATAGGCATAGTCTACATTGTTGTGGCGTGGGTGAAGCTTGATAAAACGATCCGCAGAGGCAATGGCTGTGTCCGGTTCGTCAAATTTGAAATAGGCATATGCGGTATCCAGTTGCGCCTGCTCGGCATAATGTCCAAAGGGGTATTTGGCTTCCAGGGTTTCATAGGTCTCGATGGCAGTTTCGTAATCCCCGGCCTTCAATGCCGTTTTGGCCTCTGCAAACAGTTTTTCTGCGCTCCATTTGCTGATGTCATCTTCTTTGTCCGGATTGGCAGCGCAGGCGCTCAGCAGCAGGACCATAATGGCGATGATGGTTTGCAGCAGTTTTGCGGATGATTTTTGATTAAGCAAAAAATAGGACATAGTTAAAGACCCGAAATAAAAATAAAGCAACAGGTTAAGAAACCGCTGCAAAGATTCGCGCTATTATAGCGGCCCCGGCACACAGAGAGAAAGATTATTCCATGGGCGATTTCCAACAACTCAGCGCAGAGATTCCCGAACAACTGGCCGGTGCGCGATTGGACCAGGCTTTGGCCAGTCTGTTCCCGGATTATTCCCGCGCACGCCTGCAACGCTGGATCAAGGATGGCCACGTTACCGTAGATGGCAAACAATTGCGTCCTCGGGACGTGGTACATGGCGGTGAACAGGTATCGCTGACTGTAGTGCTAGCAGAGGAAACCCGCTGGGTGCCGCAACCGTTACCGCTGGATATCGTCTTTGAAGACGAAGCCGTGCTGGTGATCAACAAACCTGCGGGATTGGTGGTACACCCAGGCGCGGGCAACCAGCACAGCACGTTGAGCAATGCGCTACTGCACCATGCCCCGGAACTGGAAAGTGTGCCCCGCGCCGGCATTGTGCACCGCATCGACAAAGATACCAGTGGGCTACTGGTGGTAGCGCGTACCCTGACGGCACAAAAATCCCTGGTGGAACAACTACAGGCCCGTGCCTTTGAGCGTCAATATCAAGCCGTGGCGATGGGCGTAATGACGGCGGGCGGTACCGTGGATGCGCCCATTGGCCGTCATCCCATCAACCGCACACGACAGGCCGTGGTGACCATAGAAGGCTCATCTAGCGGCAAGGAAGCCATTACCCACTATCGTGTGGCCGAGCGTTTTCGTGTACATACGCTGGTAAACGTTAAGCTGGAAACCGGCCGCACCCATCAGATTCGGGTACACATGGCGCACATTCATTACCCGCTGGTGGGTGACCCGGTTTATGGCGGGCGTCTGCGCATTCCGCCTGCCGCGACGCCGGAGCTGGACAAGGTGCTGCGCGCGTTCAAACGACAGGCTCTGCACGCCGCGAGTCTCGGCTTTGTTCACCCGCTCAGTGGTGAGTCAGTGAGCTGGCAGGCCGAATTGCCCGAAGATATGCAGCAACTGCTGGCTGTCTGTCGTCAGGATATGGTCGCTGCTGCTGGGGCATGAAACTGCTGATCCCAGGCTGGCCCTCACCTGCCAGAGTGCGCTCCGCCAGCAGTACACGACAGGGTGGAGTGAGTCAGTCCCCGTTTGACAGTCTCAATCTTGCTCTACATGTGGATGACCGGATGGCCGATGTGGTGAGCAACCGCCGCCGACTCGCGGAAAAACTTGCGCTACCCGGCGAACCGCACTGGCTCAATCAAGTGCATGGTACGACAGTGGTCGATCTCGATGAGGTTTTGAGTGAGCTACCCGATGCTGATGCCAGTGTCACCCGCACCGCAAACACCGTGTGCGCCGTGCTTACCGCAGACTGTCTGCCAGTGTTGTTTTGTGACCGCGGCGGCACACAAGTTGCCGCCGCACATGCAGGTTGGCGAGGGCTGGCCGCTGGAATGCTGGAAACCACGGTAGAGACATTTACCGCCGCGCCAGAAGAAATTCTTGTCTGGCTGGGTCCGGCCATCGGCTCACAGGCCTTTGAAGTGGGAGATGAGGTACGACAAGCCTTTTGTGATGTTGACCCGACGGCTGAGCAAGCCTTTATGGCGACGCGGCCTGGACACTGGAACGCCGACCTTGGCCAGCTGGCCCGGCAGCATTTGGCGCGGATGGGTATTAATAACGTATACGGTGGTGGCCATTGTACTTTCAGTGAAGCAGATGATTTTTATTCGTTTCGTCGTGATGGCAATACCGGGCGTATGGTCAGCCTGATATGGCTTGAAACAACAAGGAAAAATCACAGGTAACAGCGCGATGGCGGTTACGTGTTTTTTGTTGATGACAACGATGTGGAATATGAGTCTCGTGCATTCCATTTTCTACTTAATGTAGAAAACACGTTACTAAGAGAAGCACCCTTCCCGAATATCAACACGGCCGCCACCATAGCCAGGTGAGGAATATGACCAATCAGCTCCTCTGGCCCCATAAAAAAAGGTGGCGTCAAAAAGAAACCGGCCAAAACCACTGCCGTGAGCCGCGTGACCCAGCCAGTAATCAGAAATAGCCCCAATATTATTTCAACCGCACCCGCTGAGAAAACGAATAATTCATCGGTAAACCAGGTGATGCCAAAATGTGCCATAAAATTCCATGGATGTTCCTGCAAAAAATGAAGCCCCAAGTGCAAATACATGATTTTTTCGCTAAAACCCAAAATGATTAAATTGATACCCAAAAATACCCGAAGAAAACTAATCGCCTGTGCTTGGGATAACGTAATATCATACGAATAGAATATATCTTCATGAGTGTAGCGTAGCACCGTACGTCCCCGGAAAAAGAAAAACAAAGCAGCACCCACAATCCAGATATTCTCCAATACATCAATAGTATTAGAAAGATACAAAACGCAAAGCCAAAGCCCAATAAGTAACAGTGCGGCTTGTCTCACGGCGAGACCAAGTATTAGGCTCAAGCCAATAAACCCCTCCAACATCAATAACGTGACATGTATGGAGCCAACATCATTAATGTTTATCGAAAACAGCCCTCCCTGTGATGCATTGATTAAGAGTGATGCGCCAATCAATATTCCGATGATCGCGGTTGCATAAGGCTCGATTTTTTTAGGTTTCCAAGTCAGTGAAATTTGGGGGTAGAATTTGTCTAAAAGAATACCTATTAGCGCTACAGTAAGACCGACTAACAGCCATGCAGATGTATAAGCGACAAGGTTTCCTGTAAATGCCTGAGTTGGTTGCCCTGGCTCCACAAACCATTTCAAATGTGCGTAGGCAGGGAAAGCGAAAAAAATACTGGGTACGGAAATGCCAAGTAGTATGTATGTATGAATTTTTTTCTTGAAATATCTCATAATAAATCCCTTTCTTTCAGTATTTATACAGGTTTTTTAATGTTGCTGAAACACTCTATAACCGTAACAAAAGATGCAATTTTATGTTATATCACCCAAATCAACAGGATCAATCATATTGATAATATTTCTGAAATTTTCTCTGTAAAACCATTCTGTACGCACAAAGAAGCTGGCTTGTATCGCAGGAAAATCATTGAGCAGACTGCTCGGTTTTTTGTTTGATGAAACATGCCTTCTATGGGCATAGTCCTGTTTTCCTATGTTAATCTCTGCATTTATCTTATTTTCAATGCTGTAAATTTCTTGACGATAGTCAGCTTCAGAAATTATAACAACAATCATAAATCCAGTAATAGAGTTAAAGCTACGGCGAGTAATACACTGAAAAAGAAAGCCCGATGTTGCTATGCAGATGAAGCCAACAATTGACAATGAAGATGATGTAAAAAATGAAAAAGAAGGGGCACAGGTTTTTATTTTCAACTCATAACCTGAGTCACTCCATCCTGCTTACATCGACGGCACTTTTTGTTAGTCGCCAGAGTTTAAATTGTCTGGCCGTGCTTTTGTCAGCCAAGCTTATACATCATGCAGTTTTGTACATGGTTATCCAGTTTCTGATTAAGCCAAGCTAAAGTTTCTACTCCAACGCTTATATTCCTATATTGACAGTAGGTAGATGTGAAGCCCGCATAGCCAAATAGTTATTTTGACGCATACTATTCAATATCAAATACCCATAGACATCAGTGTATCAGCCAGTCCGGCCTTCACAAGTACAAATATTACCTTGACAGTTAACGAATGATGAAAATATAGGGCTTGTTTGTATTTTTCCACTAGCGGTTCGAAGAACAAATTTTCTAGTGGAAAAACTTGTTGAATAATATTTTTTTCAAGCAATAATTTTCAATGAGATAAATCAGACCTGTAAACCTGAATATCATTTTTATCAAATAATCGAAAAAGAAACGTTGTTCTTTCCTCAATTTACCGCTTAGCCCTGTCTGCTTCTTCATTTTAATATAATATTTTATATTCGAAGCTGAACACGTTCGGTAATTACAATAGAACAGTTGTGCGAAAAATTAGAGAAGTCTATTTATTTAACGACGCTCTCCGTCATTGAATATGTGGAAAATACATTTTATGTCCCTTGCCGCTTTAGTGAAATGAGAGACTTATTACATCGTATTGGTGACGAATATAGAAAGCCAAAATTTATTCCGGGCAACCTGGACATTGATGCTCAGGAAATTGTCGTCTCACAAAATGAACATTTCATGCTGAAAAAAACCAGAAAATATTGAAGTGCTCTTTATTGATGCCGTTCACCCTGAGCATAATGCTATGGCGGCCTATGGCTGGATCAAGCGAGGCTAGAAACGGAAAGTTAAAACAAACAGCGGTCGTCAGCGTTTGAATTTGCATGGTGCATTTAATGTAGGAACTCTGGAAGTGACAGTAATAGAATCGGAAACTGTCAATACAGATTCAACGGTTCAGTTAATTGAAGTGATCGATCAAAAATACTCACTGGAAAAAGACATTATTTTAGTTGCGAATAATGAACAATATCATTATTCGCAAGAGGCACAAAATAATTTAAAAGATCACCCGAGGGTAAGGGATAGTGTTTTTGCCAAGTTATGCACCTAATTTACATTTAATTGAAAGGTTATGGACGTTTTTTAAGAAAAAGGTGTTATCCAATCAACGTCACGAGAACATT
>VAPF01053139.1_pt1 | contig 16463 bp, 13 predicted proteins | sample 3393931 | NCBI WGS metagenome assembly VAPF01 (sample SAMN08290437, study PRJNA428436) | hydrothermal vent metagenome | isolation source: Deep-sea hydrothermal vent chimney | place: Atlantic Ocean: South-mid Altantic Ridge | depth 2773 m m | reverse complement strand
CAAACATAATATTCTGGCATCACTTGAATTCTGTCGGGTTGCAATTGTACACAAAGTTGCAGTTATGATAAATATTTAAAATAATATCAATGCCTTACATAATTTCGGATGATCTGCAAATACGGTAGGGAAAGAATTCACCTGTGCAATCAGCGAGGTTAATCCTGGCTGATTTTATTAATAAGATCAACTGCATAGCGGGCCGGAATTGCAAAGGCGATCCCACTGGGTTTTTGCAGCACGGTCTCTCTGGATTCCTTGACAAAAACCATATTGAGAATTCCGAAAACCTCGCCAGTAGCGGGTTTGTACAGCGGGCTGCCACTGTTGCCAGGATAGGCTGTCGCATCCAGCTGAAACACGTCATAACGCGCACGCAGACGCTTAATCAACGCTGGCGTGAGCTGTTTCCCGCTGTCCAGCGGTATGACGATGGGGGTGATGGCGGAAATAATGCCTCGGTGTGTCACCGGAAACAAACCCAGTACCGCACCGATGGGATAGCCTGTAAATGCGATTTCCTCGCCTTCCTGCATGGTATCCGAGTTACCAAACGAAAGCGGCTTCAGTGGCGGGCCGGGGATTTTGAGCAACGCCAGATCATGCTCCTTGTCGAGCTGCACAATGCTTGCAGGGCGTGTTTCCGGATTGACTCCGCGCCCAATGAAAACCACCAGTGATTCCTTGCCCAGAAAATCGAGCTCCCGAGATACTACGTGAGCATTGGTCAGCACATAATTCCCGTCAGCCACAACAAACCCGGTGCCAAACAGGCTTGCCCGCGGACTGCGTGTGGGCATCATCGTCCCCACTCCCACGACACTCTTTTTGACTTTTTCAATGGTGGTGACCAATGCACTGGCATGACCAATACCAACGCTCCCCAAACAAAACAGGAAGAAAATCACAACAGAAAACAGGGTTCCCGGAACGCGCCCCGGATGTTGGCTGAGCATTGCATAATGCCTTTCAAACATCTCTCTTTTTTCTTTCACGATGACCTCCGGTTCGCAAACACATTGACCTGAAACAGCTGGCGGAACATGATCTGATCACCTCGTCCACTTTCAGACATTAAACCTATCAAAACCATGGGCTTCCACCTCGTCGTCGCACTGTCTTCACACGGCTTTGGTCACATTGGCCAAACAGCGCCCATTGTAGTGGCTCTGCAAAAGCGGTTACCGGATCTTCGTGTAACCATTCGCAGTAATGCACCCAAGGCCAAATTACTTGAACGGTTCGGCCCGAATATCGACATACAGCAGACCAACACAGATGTTGGGATGATACAGGCTAGCGCGTTACAGGTGTCAGAAAACGAAAGCGCCGCAGCCTATAATGACTTTCACACACACTGGGAAGACAAGGTTACCGCAGAAGCCGCACAACTGTCTGCACTTGACGCGGATCTAGTGCTAGCCAATGTCCCCTATCTCGCGCTGGCAGGCGCAAAACGCGCCCATATACCGGCTATCGCCATGTGCTCTTTAAACTGGGCCGATATTTACAAATATTATTTCCTCGGTACCCGACCAGAGGCAGACAACATCTTTCAGCAAATTCTGGCGGCATACCAGAGTGCGCACATGTTTTTACAACTCACACCCGCCATGACCATGCCGGATTTACAAAATACAAAGATCATCGATCCCGTTGCCCAGCTTGGCGAAAACCGGAGAAATGACATCGCCAGCCAAACCGGTCTGCGCCCGGAGCAACGTCTCGTCATGCTCTCACTGGGTGGCATGGATTTACGTCTACCGGTAAATAGTTGGCCTCGACAACCTGGATTACGTTTTATCGTGCCCGCATCCTGGCATTCCCGACACCCGGATACCATCGACCTGGAATGTCTTCAAATGCCTTTCGCCGATATATTGGCTTCATGTGACGCACTGATCGCCAAACCCGGATACGGCAGTTTTGTGGAAGCAGCCTGTCTGGGGATTCCGGTATTGTATCTGCAACGCAAAAACTGGCCGGAGGCTGATTGTCTGGTTGACTGGCTCAAACAACATGGACGTTGCGCTGAAATACAGACGGATGATTTTGCAACGGGTAAGATTGCGAATACCATTGAAACACTGTGCATGAGCAAAGCTCCGGAGCCACCTCTCCCGAAGGGCGTTGAACAGGCAACGAAGATTATTGCCAATCAACTAAGGGATGAAACACAATAACTTATACAACCAGCATCCCTGCCGTTTCAGTCCATCCTCACCTAAAGCGCCTGCTTTTGATACCCATTCTTCAATTGAAAAACTCGAAATAAGCACCATTATTCCTGCACTTTTGCTCAATTAAAACGAACAAATACACACCAAATCAAAGTGCCATTTATACTATTGCACTCCATTCCTTAGACCGAATCAATTCCAAAATAGACCACATATACATATGACGAAACGGCATAAAATATAAAACCCAAAATGATGTTAATCACCAAATAAACATGCAACCCTTTATGTATATAACTTTATTGAATCTATTATGAAATATCCGCCAATTGATACAGCCAACACTATAGCAGTAATCCAATAATACTCATTTAAGACCAGAATAATAGAAATCAAAAACCGTCGCTGCCATAATGCTGTTTCAGAAAAAAATTGTCCACATGATAAAGCCCGATGGCCTAATCAACATCGATAGTACCACCCATCGAAAACTTAACAGCACAACTGGCACTGACACAACAGCGTTACTTACTTTCCCCGGCACTACCTTCACCCATGGTAAAACCAAGAAAACCGTTACGGAGTGTCTAGCCACCCTTCCTGTTGAAATGCGGGCTGATTTTAAAACACAAATCAGCCATATTATCCGGGAAATACACAAGCTGGGTTTTGCTTTTGGTGTCCCGAAAAAATATAAAGCAGGCTATAGAACATTCCAGGAACAATTTTATCTACCTACTAACCCGACTAAAGCGGGACCAGGTGAGTCTTTCCATAACTATGGTCTTTCAGCCGATCTGGGAGTTATCGACTGGGTTGACAATCAAGGTAAAAACCATGCAGATTTCTGGCTGGGCAGCATGGATCGCATGCCGGGTTATAAAGGATTTTCCGCAAAAACATGGTCAAAGCGTAACGCCTTCGGAGGCAGTAAGGTACATAACCTGTCCTGGGAGATAATCCACCTGTAAGGGGTTGTCAAAACTACCAGTGGAAGGTCAAGTCTGGCAAAATGTCTGAACAAAGCGTCAGGTTCAAGCGATTTCAGCTACCAGAAATCTACCATCAAGAACACGATTTACCAATGTAAAACATCCAGAACAGCAGCCTCGGTCGATATTGGTACTGCCAAGGAACTCTGGAGTGGCGCTGTTAAAAATGTCAGCGCAACAGAAAAAATGACCATCATCAGCCATATAAAGGCAGCAGAAAGAATCGCCAAAACTATAGTCTTATAAACCATTAAAAACAGCCAACTGAAAAAATTGCCATGAAAAAAACAATCATACTACTAACCTGTAGCTTACTGGCCTGCAACTCATCGCAGGCCGATGACAAAGCTGAAATCAAAGCTGAAATCAAAGCGGTCAACCAAAAAGTTGTACAGATAGAGAAATCCAGGGAGTACCTGAATGTACTGGAGTTAAAAATACACACAGGAGAGTTGGAAGCAGCACCACCCAACGTTATGTATTATTACCGGCCCGAGAACATGGAGTTAGTTATGCTCCAGGTTAGGGTAGGACATGAAATATTTCTGACAAAATACACCTATTACTTTGAAAAAGATCGTGTCATTAAATTCCTAAAAGATACAGAAGGCCATCCTGAGCCACCACCAAAATTCGCTATTATTTACAAAACCGATGGGAAAGTTCTGTGGAAAAATATAGATGAACCCGATGTTATGGCGAAGACTGTACTGGATTTGTATAAAAATAATATAGCTATACTGAAAGAGTTTTCAAAATACTAGGGCTCTTTACGTCCCCGAACAGGCGCACTATTTCCGCTAAAAAAATCCTGCTTGACCTTCAACGAACACCTTGTAATCATTGAATATAATTATAGACTAAAATATATACGAGAAAGAATAAGAAAATTCGCGAATGACAACTATAAGGTTGTCAAACTTTATGATGAATTCGCGCAATTTTCTGATCAGTGTGCTTTCCTATGTGATTCGTTTGCAGCCATTCCCTCACAGCAAGAATTCATAGAGTCGGAAACCATTGGTGGAGTTAGCGTTTACTCTCACTGGCTAAAAACCAAAACCCTGGAAATAAAAAATGAGTTACGAAAAGTACACGAGCAATTGAATGAAATTCAAAAATCATGAGACTCAGAAAAAGAGTATCAAAAGATGTTATTGTTTGATATGAAGCGTTTAAAATCCTGCATCATTCCAATAAACTGATGCATACAGAATGGCGATACAACTGTTTCAGCAGAAAATTACTGCTGCAAAACACCCGAAATACGCCGATAATCCAGCTCTATCCATCTGACCCGGAATCAATATGAATTCAAGCAGTAATACCGCCTGCACCGATGTTTGTGACTGGCAGGAATTTGACGCCGCCGTGGCACAAACCAGCACACCGCTCAGCGTCTTCCGTGCCCAGCTTAAATCTTCCAACGCCGCTCTCCAGGCACGGTTTGAAAATGATGTGCCAGTGCAGGAACTGGTGACACAGCGGGCAGAATTGGTCGACAAATTGCTGTTGCGTATCTGGCAACAATGCATCGGCAGCCATGAGAACATTGCGCTCGTCGCCGTGGGAGGGTACGGACGCGGCGAGCTACACCCTGCTTCTGATATCGATTTGCTGATTCTCATCACCAACGACGAGGCTACCCGGCAACACGCGGAAAATATCGAGCGTTTTTTATTATTTCTGTGGGATCTCGGCCTGGAAGTGGGCCATAGCACCCGTACCGTGCAAGACTGCATCGAACAGGCCACTGCTGACATTACCGTGGCTACCAATCTTATGGAGGCACGATTGCTGGTCGGGCCGGAAGCTTTGTTTCTGCAAATGAAAAAAACCACTGGTCCGGACAGCATTTGGCCCGGCCTGGCGTTTTTTCGCGCCAAACGCGACGAGCAAATCGCCCGCCACCATCGCTTTCACGACACGGCTTACAATCTGGAACCCAACATCAAAGAAAACCCCGGCGGCTTGCGTGACTTGCAAGTCATCGGCTGGGTGGCCAAACGCCACTTCGGTGCAAATACGCTGCACGACCTTGTCGCCCACGGTTTTTTAACGGAAGAGGAATTTCACAGCCTTAACAATGCACAAAATTTTCTCTGGCGCATTCGCTTTGCATTGCACGCATTAACCCGGCGGCGGGAAGATCGTCTGTTATTTGATCATCAGCGCACTCTGGCTACACAGTTCGGTTACACAGACCAGCAAAATCGCCTTGCCGTCGAACAGTTTATGAAAGCTTACTATCGCACCGTGCTCAAGCTCTCCCGACTCAATGAAATGCTGCTTGATCTTTTTGAGGAAAGCATTTGCTTTAACGATAAAAGTGTTAAAGGCAAAAGTGAAGACAAAAACGCCTCCCTCATACACATCAACGAGCGTTTCCAATCACGCCATGGAAAATTGGAAGTTACCCATAATGCGGTATTCACCCAACAACCTTCCGCACTGCTGGAGCTGTTTGTACTCATGGCTCAGGATTCCCAATTACGCGGTGTCAGTGCTGGCACTATTCGTCTGGTACATCAGCACCACCACTTGATTAACGAGGATTTCCGCAACGATCCACATTGTCACCGCCTGTTCATCGAACTGTTTCGCCAGGGTGTTGGCCTGACCCATGAACTGCGGCGCATGAATCGATATGGCGTACTGGCTGCCTATCTGCCCGTTTACGGCAACATTGTTGGACAAATGCAGCATGACCTGTTCCACGTTTATACCGTTGATGAACACACTATGTTTGTTGTGCGAAATTTACGCCGCCTGACCGTACCGGAATTTGCCAATGAGTTTCCATTAAGTACCCGTATTATCAACCGTATCGATAAACAGGAAATTCTTACCCTTAGTGCTTTCTTTCACGACATTGGCAAAGGTCGTGGGGGGGACCACTCCAAATTAGGGGCAATAGACGCTGCCATCTTTTGCCGTAAACACAGCATCAATGAACACGATACACAAATCATTAAATGGCTGGTGGAAAACCACCTGCTCATGTCTGTCACTGCCCAGCGCAAAGACATCAGCGACCCTGATGTTATCGCCGAATTTGCACAACATGTCGGCAATCAAAAACGTCTTGATCACCTTTACCTGCTTACCGTCGCCGACATTCGTGCCACCAGCCCCAGCTTGTGGAATTCCTGGAAAGATGCATTACTGGCTGAGCTGTACCACGCCACCTCACGCGCACTTCGACACGGCCTGGACAATCCCGTGGATCACCAAGGACTGGCCACAGATACCCAGACACAGGCACTCATTCTGCTGAACTCCCAACTGAAAAAAGCGACGCTGAACAAAGCAGATATCAACCAACAATGGCAACTGCTTGGACAGGATTATTTTCTGCGTCATTCGGCCGATGAAATTGCCTGGCACACACAGGCCATCATTGAGCATGGCAACAACGATGCACCATTGATTCTCATACGCGGTGAGACCCATCGTGGTGGCAGTGCGATTTTTGTTTACACACGGGATAAAAACTATATATTTGCCACCATTACCGCCACACTTGAAGCCCTCGGCCTGAACATTATTGATGCGCGCGTCATCACTTCAAATAATGGCTTTACTCTGGACACGTTTTTAGTCCTTGACCGTAATGCAAAACAAATTACTGATGCCCACCGCCAAAATGAGATTTGCACACAACTCAACAATAATTTGCATCACCCCTATGATATTGCACAGACAAACATCGCCCTGACCCGGCAACAAAAACACTTCCCTATTGCGACAAAAATTCACTTTCGTGATGACGAAAAAAACCAGCGTACACAAATGGAAGTCGTTACCAGCGACCGTCCCGGCCTGCTCGCCCGCATTGCCAGCGGCATGCTGCACTGCAATGTATTATTGCAAAATGCCAAAATCGCCACCTTTGGTGAACGTGCCGAAGATATTTTTTTAATCACTAACACCCAACAGACCTCCCTGCAAGACAAAGATAAAAACTGTCTGCGTAAAGCCATCACCCAATTGCTGGACCAATAGAAAATAACCGTACAACTTTACCCGCTTTTAAAAGATAATTAATTTCATGAACTTCTATTCAATCATTCTTGCATCTGTCGCCCTTGGCGGCATTGGTATCAGCATTTGGGGCTGGCTGATTTTGCAAAAGTCTCGCAAAATTAAACAATGGCCCCGTACTACTGGCACTATCGAAACGTCCAATCCCACTTCGGCTGAAAATGATCTGTTACCGGAAATTGTTTTCAGCTACCAACTCGATGGTAAGAAATACCGAAAACAACATGAATTTCCCGAAGGTACCCACCCCCTGCCGGAATTTACTAAAGCCTATAACGACAAGTATCCTGTCGGTAAAAAAATGGACATATTTTATGACCCGACACAACATGAAACAGCAACCCTTGAACCCGGCGCGCAAGGTGACTGGATGATACTTGCCATGGGAATTGCCATGTTTATTGGTGGTGTATTGAGTTTGGTCCTGGCCTGAAGTATGTAAATTAAGAACTAAATCACCCTGTTAGTACTTTTTGCTAAAAACATCGTCATTCCTGCACATTTTCAGCCGGGTTCCAGGAGGCATCCCTTTCAAGGTGAGGAGTTAATCACTTGGTTCAATTCCTTGAAATAGTTTTGCGGTAGAGACGTGCGGATGATTTGAATATTTGTCACGTTGGGTTCGCGGTTTTCTCGGACTTCGACGAGATTTTAAAAGTTTTGATAATGTGGCATTGCCAGCAATGTTGAAGCAGGATATCGCCTAATGTTGGGAGATCCATTGCTTGAAAGATAACCCATTCCTGATCAGGCAGGGCTATCATCATCCCATCGTAGCTGCGTGTTATATTTCCCGCAAGATAATAGCCCGATAATTATTTTTTAAGGGTGTTTTCCCCATGCTTGGTGCGTAATGCCGCTTTGACAACAGCCAGTATATTATAAACAACGAATGCTACACAAAAACTAAACAGAGCCGCTTTCGGATAACCCAACGTGTTCACTTCCGAGTGTAGATGCGACTCCCGCTCTTGAAACATAGTTTCTATACTCCATCGTTGACGATAAAGTTCAGCGTTTTTTTTGCACTGACCTTTGTCTTTGGCAGATTGGTTAAAATAGCCATTTCCTTTTCACCATCGCGTGTTTCAGTCGTAATTTTAGTCGAACCCTACGGTATTTTTGCACTTTTCCATCATCATCTACTATCTTGATCCATTGCTCATACAACATCCCACTGTCTGTTTTTCCTGCATACCTTTCGATGCCACAAGGTTCCCACTTAAGCCCTTTGTGCTCTCGACATATAAAAAATACACCTTTATCGTCAATACCAAGTAGAAACCTTCGAACACAAAAATATCGATCCATCGTCCAGACATCGTGCGCTTTAACGATGGGTAATACTTTGTGGAGTAACGAACATTCTTGTGCATGTCCATCTTCAAAGCAGAGTGAATAATGACCCATTTGTCGCAGAAAATGTGGTAAGTGTATAAATTCTTGAAATCACACCTTCAAAAACCGATGAACGTCTAAAATTTCTACTGGGTTGAACAAACAAAGAGGCCGAGTAAAAATTCAAAACTCAATTTTGTGTATCCCCTCTTTCATCCGATATGGATTTTAAGTTGGCAACGACACCTGCGAAAGAAATTTAAGTGTCGTCACCGATTCTTAATCATTATCGTTTTTAATCAACAAGAGACAAGCCGCTTGGCACTCTTCTTGGCACATCGTTTCTAATATCGACGCTGTTTGGATCTGTCAGCGCATGTAAAAAATCCATCAGGTAAGCAATTTCCTTCTCATTGAGATGTACTTTTTCAAGCTCATTCGCATCTTTGATATTCATTACTAATGCTGGATCATTCATAACAAAACAATCATGCATATCAAGGTCTGCTCGCGAAGGTAACCGGGGCTCTGTACTGCAATCATAATTGCCCAGCGATGTTTCCGGGTCAAGATGATGACGCACAATGCCTTCCAATGTATCAAAAGCACCGGAATGACCCCAAGGTCCGGTCAGAGCAACATTGCGTAAAGGAGGAGTGCGGAATTGATACCGTTGAGTCTCATCACCGGTTACTGAGGCACGCCCCATATCTTCATAACCCTCTTCCCCATGCCCTTTCCCCTGACCAATCTGCGGCATCCCTATTGCGTGAAACTGCATATCAGTCAGATATGTACCACTATGGCAACCGGAACAACCGGTTTTACCATAAAATAGCCTCATACCTTTTTTTTCTGATTTACTCATGGCTTTTTTATCATCCCGGAGAAAACGATCAAAAGGGGTGTTGTCGGCACGCCAGGCTACTCGTTCAAATGCCGATATTGCATTGGCCGCATGTGCATACGTGATTTGATCAGCTGTAATACCAAATGCCTCAGTAAACATTGAAACATACTCCGGTATGTTTCGTAAGCGATCAGCAAGTTGTGGCCAGACTCCGCCAACACCCGCAAGATTCCCTGCCGCTACAGCGTCAGCAATCGGGTTTTCTCCCATTTGGCCCGCCATTTCGGTTGCTGATGTCACTGGAAACATCGCTTGTGCTGCCAAAATATTTTCAAAAATCAAAGGTAAATCATCACCTGCGGGGGTACTAAAACCACTAGGTTGTGTGGCATCGATTTCGACACGCCCATCATGAAACAGTTTATCGATTTCAATCGCGCCTAACGTAAATAATGGCGATGCATTACGTGGAACACGTTCATGGATTGCATCAGGCCCAGAGCCAGTATCACGAACCACACCAATACCACGTGCGCCCTCACCCGCTGGCAATGATAGACCATCCCCCGTATCGGTCAGGCCATGATGGCATGTTGCACAAGAAATATTTTGATTACCACTGAGGATTTTGTCAAAAAAAAGAAATTTACCCAATGCAACTTTAGCTTCTGCCGGGTTACCATTATCATAAAAATTGCTATCGACAGATGGAGGAGGCAATTGATCATAGTGATAATTGCTTGCCACTAAGCTTTCGCTTAACAAGGCTAGGCCGGTTATCGGAAAAACAAATGACATGACGAACTTTTTAACATTCATTACACACCCTTTACTTTATTTAAAAAAAATAAAAAAGCACTAATAATCCTGCTTATTAGTAGCAATACCCCTATTTATTGTTATGATAATCTGTAAAGAATCCGGTAATCCATTTCACCAGATTACAATTACGATATTAAATCGTACCATAATATAATGGGATATAATTACATTATTATATCCCTATAGACATTATTTTTATAACGTAAAAATATATATATTCGATACTATTTTTAACGCCTTAATGTTTTATTAAATAATCATAAAACTTACAATTTTAAAAAAACATGCCTGAATAATAAAATATCTATAATCAATATGGAAACAAATCATGCCACTTGCTAATATCAGTTAGAATTATTCTAGCATTCATACAACCTAAGATAGTAGCATTACAGGCAGGATATTATTAAATAATATTTTTTCTACGGTCTGTTCGCAGAAAAATTTCCCACCCTCGTCGTATGTTATCCATAATTCAGAGATACACAATCTCTGATGCTTGTCCATTCTTGCTTTTTTTAAGAAAAATACGTTTCATATGGCATCATCATGAAAAGAAGAAACGCGCACGAAATAATATTTCGATTTAGCATCCTGTCTTCACCCTTTTTTCAATCACAAAGTCTCGAAGTAAAATAATTACTCTTGATTTTTTTATTTGTTCGCACTAATAAGTAGCCAGCTTTATATTCAAAAAAATATAAAATATTTTCACACTCTATTTCTAAAATCCGGAAAAATACTTAATCAAGGACTGGCTATCACAAGCAGTGAAAAACAGGTTTTGTTTGCGTGATGTTGTGCAGGAATACGCTGAGTTCACCTGACGTTAACCGTCAGGAAGATGGGTAAAACTTTATTTGTGGGTTATCAAAGATATGCTAGCGCAAATCAGAAAAATAATATCTTGGCTATTTTTCATAGGGATTACGGGTATTCGGCAGCGCTTGTTGTATCGCCGATGCCTGCAAATTTGCATCATGGGCTGGCGACATGACTTCGATGCTTTGCAGCGCCTCCAATCTGTCTATACTGTCGGCAAGTGAAACAGGCTGTGTGATGCTCTGTTGTAAAAATTCTGTTAATTGTGGATACATTGCCACAGCTTCATCCACCTTTGCATCCGTACCTCGCTGATAAGCCCCCACACTAATCAGATCTCTATGTTGACGATATAAGGAGTACCATTGCTTGAACTGACGAATAGCTGTCTGATGTTCCGCACTGGTAATTTCCGTCATTGCACGACTGATCGAAGCTTCCACATCAATTGCCGGGTAATGCCCGGCCTCTGCCAATTCACGCGACAATACAATATGTCCATCGAGAATCGCTCGGGCTGCATCTGCAATAGGGTCTTGCTGATCATCACCTTCTGTCAATACCGTATAGAATGCGGTAATAGAACCACCACCAGTGTCACCATTTCCGGCACGCTCAACCAGTTGCGGGATTTTTGCAAACACTGAGGGTGGGTAACCTTTTGTTGCAGGCGGCTCTCCCACAGCCAGCGCCACTTCACGTTGCGCCTGGGCATAGCGGGTTAATGAATCCATTAATAACAGGACATTCAATCCCTGATCACGGAAATATTCAGCAATACGGGTCGCCAATGATGCGCCATGTAAACGCATGACCGGCACATCATCGGCGGGCGATGCAACCACAACAGCGCGTGCCATACCTTCTTCACCCAGTATGTTGTCAATGAATTCCTTGACCTCACGACCACGCTCACCGATAAGCCCAACCACAATCACATCGGCATCCGTGTATTTTGTCATCATGCCCAGCAAAACACTTTTGCCCACCCCGCTGCCCGCAAACAACCCCATGCGTTGACCGCGACCTACGCTCAATAACGCATTGATGGCTCGAATGCCCACGTCCAGTTTTTCACTGATAGGGTGTCGTGCCATGGGATTGATTACCCGGCTGGTAATGGATACACGCTCCGATGTTTGCAACGGGCCTTTGCCATCCAACGGATGACCCGCACCATCCAGCACACGCCCCAGTAATTCTTTACCCACCGCCACATCGTAAGGCTTTTTGCTCGGTATCACCCGGGCGTTGGGAACAATGCCAAGCATGCGTTCTGTGGGCATTAAAAACAGTTTTTCGCCAGAAAAGCCCACTACCTCGGCTTCAATATCTTTTCCATCCGGCCCTTCCACCAAACACCGTGAGCCCACTGGGGCATGACAGCCAACCGCTTCCAGCGTCAACCCCACCATGCGGGTAAGATGCCCTTCCACAATGAGTTGGGGTGCTGCGATACCTTCCTGTGCGTCAATAAGTGATTGTTGCCACTTGCGATGACTAGCACGAAGACTTTCTACTCTGGACTGAAATGATGAATGACTCTGCATGTTTTTTGACTTGCGGGTCATTCAGACGGCAGAGTTTTGTCTGTCTCGCGCTCACCACCCAAAAGTCGGGATGCAATGGCCGCTAGACGCTTTTCAAGTGTTGCATCAATGCGCGATGTTGCCGTTAGAATCCGACAATCACCCCGAGATAAACCGGGGTCATCCACCAACTCCCAGCTACGTTCTATTTCCATTTCTTCCCTTGTGTCGCGCATCACTCGGACATCATCCGGGTGCAAGCAGACTTTTACATTACGAGAACCCACTGGCAGCACAGCAATGGCCTCTTGCACGACACCCACAATCTGCGCTGCATCAATTTTTAACTCTCGGCGAACCAGTTGCCGGGCAATGGCCACGGATAAACTCACCAGTTGCTGCGTAATATCTTCATCCAGTTTTTCAAAGGGTTGTGATAATGATTGCAGCAAATCATCAAGCAATTGAGCATTACGTGCAATTTCATCTTTTCCTGCTGCCATTCCTTCTTTACGGCCCTTTGCAAAACCGGCCTCATAAGCTTCTTTGTATGCCTGATTTTGAATTCTTTCAATTTGCTCTGCTGTCATCAAGCCTGGTGCTTTGTCATCCTTCGCATTCGCTACTGCCCCGGAGACATCTTCCACCATGGGTAAGTCCCAGCGTTGATATTGATCCGTTGATTGTTTACCAATGATTTTAACCATCACTATACATACTCTTCACCGCCGGAGCCGCCTAAAGAAATATCACCAGCATCGGCTAGCCTGCGAGCCACTGAAAGAATTTCTTTTTGGGCTCCTTCCACTTCGCTCAAACGCACCGGCCCTTTCGCTTCAAGGTCATCACGCAGCATTTCGGCAGCACGCTTGGACATATTTCTCAAAATTTTCTCTTTCAGTTCATCATCCGCACCCTTCAACGCCAACACCAGTGACTCGGAGGAAATCTCCCGAAGAATCGTTTGAATGTCTCGGTCATCTACAGCATTCAAATTATCAAAAACAAACATGAGATCCTGAATACTTTGACCAAGGTCCGCATCAACTTCCTTGACGCTGTCCATAATCTCGCCTTCCATCGAACTGTCAATAAAGTTAAGAATATTCGCAGCCGCTTTCAGGCCACCCACACTGGAAGACTTCACATTATTTTTACCGGTGAACTGTTTTTCCATAATGTCATTGAGTTCATTTAATGCGGCGGGCTGAATACCGTCCAACGTGGAAATGCGCATTAACACATCAACACGCACACGATCAGGGAATACGGCCAATACTTCAGCCGATTGATCCGGGTCCAGGTACGATAAAACAATGGCAATAATCTGTGGGTGTTCAAGACGAATAATTTCAGCCACTGCACGCGAGTCCATCCATTTGAGTGTTTCAAGTCCCTTGGTATTTCCGCCTTGCAAAATACGATCAATCAGGCCTTCGGCTTTATCATCACCCAGCGCCTTTTTCAGCACACTGCGCACGTAATCATCGGTACCTAATCCCAGACCTGTTTCTTCCTGCACTGTGGCACAAAAATCTTTTAATACAGACGTCACCTGGCTACGCGAAACATTATTCAATTGCGTCATGGCGGCACCGACTGATTGCACTTCTTTGGGGTCCATGTGCTTCAGCACTTCCGAAGCTGCCGCTTCCCCCAGGCTCATTAAAAAAATCGCCGCACGATCAATGCCTTTTACTTCGCTGTTTTCAGCCATCACTGGCCACCCAGTTCTTCACAACCTGCGCCACCAGCTTTGGATCCTGTTCAACGGCCTTGTTCGCGGTAATCATATTTTGCTCGTAACTTCCAGGGGCAGGAATAGCTGGAACATTTTGTGCTGCACTTAAAGTCACAGTATCATCTGCCATACCTTCCACACCGCCCGTCGCCGCAGAACCTGCCTCGTTTGCATTAACAGGTACCATTTCCCGTGACTGTGTCGCTAACGAACGCATAATCGGTTTTAATATTCCAAACAAAACGATGATTACCAATAAAGCACCCAGGATTTTTTTACCAATGTCCAACGCCCATCCCTGTTCCCAGATAGGCACTTCAGGTAAAGGTTCAGGTACTTCAGGAACCATGAATGATGAGTTCATCACATTCACCGTGTCACCCCGTTGCACATTGAAACCCACGGCTTCTTTAATCAAACTACTCAAGCGAGACAATTCTTCCGGGGTACGTGGCAGGCGCACACTATTACCATCGACTACCGTTATTTTATCGTCCACCACCACGGCTACTGATAGTCTCTTCAGACGTCCCATAGAAAACCGTGTGTGACTGATGGTTTTATCCAGCTCATAGTTACGTATTTCCCGACGATGATTACTACTGGGAGTTGCTTTGGCAGCGTCGACCCCAACATTTTCCTGAATGGCTCCGGCACCGGGGGGTTGATTTGTCAATGCACCGGGTACGCCACCATTGGCAATACCTGAAGATTGTTCTACTGTAGTCTGGTCACTACGTAAGGCAGGGGCATCCGGGTTGAAACTTTCCTGTGTTTGCTCGCTTGCGGTAAAATCAATATCTGCCGTCACTTGTGCTCGTACAGATTCAGACCCCAGAATGGGCGCCAGCAAACGTTCGATACGATCAATATAAGCCTGCTCAAATTTATTGATGTACTCAAACTGGGCTCCCGTTCGTGCAATTTGTAAATTGGTGCTTCCCGAGGTCAATAATTTTCCTCGTTGATCTACCACGGTGACACTACTGACATCCAGCTCAGGGATACTGGATGACACCATATGGGTGATCGCAGACACCTGCCCACTTTCCAAATTGCGACCAGGGAATAAATCAATCACCACCGAGGCACTGGATTTTTTTCGGTTACGCACAAAAACTGATTGCCGTGGCACTGCCAAATGCACTCGTGCATTTTTAACGTTACTCAGACTGGAGATCGTTCTCGCCAACTCAATCTCCAACGCACGTTGGTAACGTGCTTTTTCCATAAACTGTGAAACACCAAAACTGCTTTTATCTTCCAGTGCATCAAAACCGGCACTCACCCCTTTTGGCAATCCCATGGAAGCCAGCCTGATGCGTGCATCATGAATATTATTTTTGGGTACCAATACAGCCCCTGTGGCTTCATCAAGCTTTGCTTCAATCCCCCCCTGCCGTAACGCATCCAACACAGTGCTGACATCCCGTTCTTCCAGTGCGCCATATAACACACCGTAATTAGGTGTCCATGACCACAATACCACAGTCACACCGATGGCCACGCTGGCAGCCAGCCCCAGCATCAGGCCTATTTGTCGAAAAGCATTAAGACCACTCATGCCTGCAAGCCCGGCAGAAACTTCTTCAGTATTAACTAATGCCATAGGGAGCCTTCTTTATTATTGCCGATTACTTTTGACGAATGAACAATATCAAACCTGCATTGACATTATTTCTTTATAAGCACTTAATAATTTTTTCCGCACCTGAAGTGCAGCCTCAAAAGCGATACCAGATTTTTGTTTGGCTATCATCACTTCGGCAAGACTGACACTGGAATCACCGGAAAGAAAAGCATTAGTCAGTTTCCCCGATGTTTTTTGGACTTCATTAACCTTGTTAATACTGTTGCTTAACAAGTCTCCAAAATTGCTTCCTGTTATATTATTTTGTGGTGTTACTGTGTTTCCCTGTGCGGCGGCAGCCATGGCACGCATTTGGGTAATCAGTTGACTGGTATCAATTTCATTCATCATGGTTCTCCTGTTTCGTTACATCGATCAACAAATCCGGGCTATACAGCTTCCATGCCATAACGGCCGGGGACAGACATGCCCATTTCACGCATTCTTGCCAGCTTGTAGCGCAATGTGCGCTGACTAATGCCCAGCCTTTCAGCAGCACGTTGACGATTACCATT